>Ga0187871_10000228_pt1 | contig 52615 bp, 40 predicted proteins | sample June2016WEW_16_1_FD_132988 | JGI IMG/M metagenome (GOLD analysis project Ga0187871, IMG submission 132988) | Peatland microbial communities from SPRUCE experiment site at the Marcell Experimental Forest, Minnesota, USA - June2016WEW_16_10 | ecosystem: Environmental > Terrestrial > Soil >...
AGTTCGGCGAATCCCTGCTGGACAGCCTCGATGGGCCGTCCGGCGGTGCGCAAGTAGATATCGTGGATCACCGTGCCGGTTTCGTCGATCGCCACCACGTTCGTGGATACCGATCCGACGTCGATGCCCAGATATGCCGGAATGGGACCATCGCCGGGCGGCGGCAGGTAGGCCCCCACGCGGTCGCGCAGCAGCACGACGTTTTCCATCGAGAGCGGCGTGGTATCTTCCACCCGCTCCTCGCCTTCGTGCTGATTCAGGCGATGGATATCGCGCAGGGAGCGCTTGCGGGGCTCCTCGGCTTCCAACATGGCCGCGCCGATCGCGCCGCACCAGGCGTAATGCGGCGGCACGAACAACTGTTCTTCGGAGAGCCCAAAGGTTTCCCGCAGAGCGGCGGTGACGCCCGTATTCTGCGATACCGCGCCCACCAGCGCGACCGGCGCCTCCACGGGCCGGCCTTTCACCACGCTGCTTTTGAAATTGCGGGCGACCGCGTCGCACAGGCCGCGCAGGATCTCAGCGGGCGCATGGCCCTTCTGCTGCGCGTGGATCATGTCGCTCTTGGCGAACACCGAGCAGCGTCCGGCGATCCGCGCCGCGCAACCGGCATGCGCCACCAGGCCACCGACTTCTTCCACCGAATACCGCATGCGTAGCGCCTGTTGATCCAGGAACGATCCGGTGCCCGCCGCGCACTCGCCGCTGCGGTCGTAGTCCAGAATGGTCTGCTTATCCAGCCGGATGTACTTCGAGCTTTCTCCGCCGATTTCGAAAACGGTGCGGGCGTGCGGATAGAATTCCGCAATCATACGGGCGACGGCCTTGAATTCGTTTTCGAAGTATAGCCCCAGGATTTTGGCGATGGTGCGGCTGCCGGAGCCGGTCACCCGGATGCCTTCCACGCGCGCCTCGGGCACCACCTCGTGGAATTCCTGCAACAGGTCATAGGTGGATTGAATCGGGCTGCCGGCAATGCGGCGGTAATCCGAGAGCACCAGCGGCGGTTCGGTGCCGGCCACGCGGAAGGGGCGGCCGCCGGTGCACAGCGTCTCCAGAATCCCGCGGTCCCCCGGACGGCCCAGGGCCGCCAGCTTCAAACTGATCGAGCCGATATCCAGACCGATATTGATGCCCATAGTTGTGCCCGTTATCTAATGATAAAGGAGGCATTGGCGGTTGCAATTATTTAAGGCCTGAATAGCTGTTTTTCGCGCCTCACGGCCGCGATTCCCAGGCCGAACGGGCAAGACGTCAGTGCTGGTATAGAGCCGCGAACTGCCGGAGTTCGCCGGAGTTCAAGTCGGAGACCGCCCACCATGCCATTCCGTCCCGGCTCCAATGAACGATCTGGTAGCCGTTGCGGCCAAGCTCGGCGCCGCCCTCCGGCGCATTCGAGGGCCATGTGAACACGTTGATGATGTGCTTCCGGCGTTGGAACACCAGCGCGGCCGCCGGATGACCGTCGATGTAATCCATACGTCCGCCGATCAGTGGATAGCCCTGCGCGGAGAAGTCTCGCACATCCGGCGAGAAGTCCAGCTTGCCGTTGAACCATGGCTTCACCGTGTGCTGGTCCGTCGAAGGCACATCCAGTAAGTGCGTTCCCATCAAGGAACGCACGTGGCTCGACAGGATGTTGCGCGCGATCGCATCGCCGCCGGCGGTACGCGATTTCATCAGGGCGATGTTGAATGCCGCCGAAATCGCCAGCAGAATCGCGGCCGCGATGGCGATTGCGCGCCACGAAGTGGCGGGGCGGCGTTCCGCCTGGCGCACGGAAGCGCGAACGCGATCCCGCAAACCGTCCGGTGCGCGGTAGTAAGGCGCGTGGGATCGAATACCCTGGCGCAGTTCCAGAAGGGGCGCGTAGACCACGGCGCAGGTGCGGCATGTCGCCAGGTGCCCGGCGACGTCCGCCCTTTGGGCCGCCTCCAATTCATCGTCCAGGAACGGCTCCAGCAGACGTATGGCTGTCTCGCAAGTCATTTGGAAGCCTCCCTCAGCCGTGCGGCCATGCAATCCTGCAACCGCTGGCGTGCACGCGATAGGCGGGACATCACCGTGCCGATGGGTGCGCTGGCGGCTTCCGCGATCTCGCGATATGACATCTCCTCCATCTCTCGCATCACGACGACTTCGCGAAACTCCACGGAAAGTAACTCCAGGCAATCCCGTAGCCCGGCTAACTTAGCGCCCTTCACTAACTGGGTTTCGACCGTAGCGTCCGCCGGACCGGGGCCGTGCGTCTCCTCATCGAAAGAAACATGGGCCATAGTGCTCTCACGGCGCAACCAGGTCAGCGCGGTATTGCGGACTACCGCCAGCAACCAGGCGCGTCCGTCTCCGCCGCGGAAGCCGTCGAAAAAGCGCAGCGCGCGCAGGTAGGCCTCCTGCACCACATCTTGCGCGTCGTCCTCGTTGCGGGTCATCCAACGCGCCAGATTATAAGCCGCATCCAAATGGGGAAGCATCGTTTTCTCGAATAGGGACAGCTTGGCCGCTCCGCCCGGAGGCTGTTGAATCATCTGTGACTATATAGTACAACGCGCTGCTCCGGGTGCTATCGCGAAGCTAGCGATGTCAGCCGCCGCCGTTCGGCCCGCGTCCATTGATAGATCCGGTCCCATTCGACTGGGGATGGTTTGGCGCCGGGATGCAACAGAAGGTACCGCGGCAGCGGCATTCTGCGATTCCGGACCACGGCCGCGAGTTCCGCCAGCAGCTCATGTTGTTTCTGTGCGTCATACTCATTCCAGCGGGACAGGTTCAAATGGCTGCGCCCCTGACGGACGTCGTTCTCAATCAGCCACGACATAGGAGCCACATAACTATACCAGGCCCATTCGGTGCGCTCGGAGTGACAATTCTGGCAGGATTTCTCCAGAATGCGCACCACGGCGGGATCGGCATCGGCGCCGGCCAGTAACTGCCTCGCCGAAGATGTCTTCACCGCGCCAAACGGATGCACGAAAGCCGAAGCACCCGCGAGCAACGCACCGCCGGCCAGAGCGGCGAGTGGCATTCTTCTCAGAGGTCTCTTCCTCATATTCCTGCATACCTGCGGTACGCGGGGTTTATTCCCGCGGCGAATTTACACTTGAAAATCGCGGGGCGGGGAATAAGTGCGCGTCACCGGCGGTACAAGCGGGTGGAGGGCAAGATGTCAAAGATCATTCTTCACGACCACAATGACGATGGAATCAACCGCAGGGGATTCCTGGAATGCATGGCCTGGGCCGGAACCGGCGTAGTCTGGACGATCGGCAGCGGCGTTCTCAGTTCGCGCGCCTTCGGCAAACCTGCGCACTCCAGCGAGGCCAAGGGTGAGATGACTTTCGTCCAGATCAGCGATAGCCACATCGGATTCAACAAGCCGGCCAATCCGGACGTGGTGGGCACGCTGCAGGTCACGGTTGACAAGATCAATGCGCTACCGCGCACGCCCGAGTTCATCATTCATACTGGCGACCTCACGCACATGTCCAAACCCGCGGAATTCGACACGCTCGCCCAGGTGCTGAAATCCGCCCGAACGAACCAGGTTTTCTATGTGCCTGGTGAGCATGACACTTCGGCGGATGACGGCAAGCAATATCTGGAACGCTACGGCAAGGGTACCGAGGGCAGTGGGTGGTACAGCTTCGATCAGAAAGGAGTCCATTTCGTCGGGCTCGTAAACGTCGTGGGCATGGAACACCTCGGCAAACTGGGGCAAGATCAGCTCAGTTGGCTGGAAGCGGACCTGAAGGCGCGCTCCAGCAGCACTCCGGTGGTGGTCTTCGCTCACATTCCGCTTTGGGCGGTCTATCCGGAATGGGGCTGGGGGACCGAAGATAGCGCGCAGGCCCTCGGCTTTTTGAAACGCTTCGGCTCCGTGACAGTTTTGAACGGCCATATCCACCAGGTGATGCAAAAGGTGGAAGGCAACGTCACTTTCCATACGGCCATGTCCACGGCGTTTCCGCAACCCGCGCCCGGAAGCGCGCCCGCGGCCGGTCCGATGAAGGTGCCCGCCGAGCGGTTGCGGAGCGTGCTGGGTCTCACGAACGTGGAGTATATGGCGCGCAAGCACAGCCTGGCGGTGGTGGACGCGCCGCTGCAGGCGGGGAGCTGAAACCGGTGAATCGACCGATTATCGTCTTAAGTGCCGCGTTCGGCATCCTGGTAGTTACCGCACGGACCGATACCGGCGCCGGGAAGGACCTCTTCGAGAGGCGCTGTTCGGGCTGCCACTCGCTCGACCGCGATAAGGAGGGTCCGCGGCTGCGTGGGGTCTACGGCAGGGTGTCGGGTTCGGTCGCGTCGTTTAATTATTCAGATGCGCTGAAGAACTCGCACATCACTTGGAGTACGGAATCGCTCGATAAGTGGCTGGCGGGTCCGGACAAGCTGGTACCCGATGCCGACATGGCCTTTCACCTTGAGAGCAGCCTGGAGCGCAATGAGATTATCGGCTATTTAAAACAATTGCAGTAAGGTAAACTCTGTGCATGCGGGCATCTGTGCTGACCGGTCTGCTGCTTTCCCTGCCGGCCTTCGGCGATTACGCGGAGGTTCACGGCATCAAGATGTACTACGAGGTGCATGGCGAAGGGCCGCCTGTGGTGTTGCTGCATGGCGGGACCGGCACAATTCAATCCTCGTTCGCGGAGCAGATTCCGGTGCTGTCGCGAAGTCATCGCGTGATTGCGATCGAGCAAATGGGGCACGGGCACACCGGCGACGTGACAGACCGGGAGTTGTCCTATGAAGGGATGACCGAAGATACCGCGGCGCTGCTGGTTCATCTGGGGATCCAGAACGCGGACGTGGTCGGCTGGAGCGACGGCGGACAGTTGGCGCTGCGGCTGGCGTTCACGCATCCTGAGTTGGTGCGCCGCGTGGTCGCGTCCGGCGTGGGACTCGGCGCGGTCACTCCGCAGATGCAGCAAGCCATGCGGTCGCTTTCCGCGGAACATTGGTCGCCGCAAACGCGCGAGGAATACGCGCGCGTCTCTCCGGACGGGCCGCAACATTGGCCCGTGTTCTTCGAAAAAATCAAAACGATGTGGGCCAAGCCCACTTGGGGTTTTTCGGAGCAGGATCTGGGGAAGATCAAAGCGGCCGTGTTGATCGTCGCCGGGGATCGCGATTTCACGCGGGTCGAGGAGACCACCCATATCTATCGCATGATTCCCAACGCCCGCCTGGCGATCCTGCCGGGCACCGACCATTTTACGTTTCAGAAACGGCCCGGCTGGCTGGATCCCATGATTCTGGACTTCCTGGACGGGAAATGAAGTGGACAAATCACTGCAATCGGGACCGCGGGCAGCCGCTGCGCCGGGAGCCGCGCCGCGCATCCATTCGCTGCTGGTGAAGCCGGTTTCGGCGCTCTGTAACCTGGACTGCGCCTACTGTTTCTACCGGGACCGCGACAGCGACCCATATGGATCGGCGCCGTTGCGCCGTATGAGCGACGAAACCCTGGAACAACTGATAGAAGGGTATCTGTTTTACTCCTATCCGAACAGCCTCTTCGCTTTCCAGGGAGGCGAGCCTATGCTGGCCGGCCGCGCGTTCTTCGAGCGCCTGATCGAATACCAAAAGCGATACGCGCGCGGCGGCGGACACGCCATATCCAACATCCTGCAAACCAACGGCGTGCTCCTGGACGATTCCTGGTGCCGGATGCTCAAGGAATACCGCTGGCTGGTCGGCGTCTCACTCGATGGCCCGGAAGCGGTGCATGATCGCTACCGCCGCGGCAAGCCGGGCGGCGGCACGTGGAAGGATGTCATTCGAGGCCTCGAGGCCCTACGGAAAAACGGCGTGGAGCAGCACAATGTCCTTTGCGCGGTCAGCCAGGCCAATGTGGAACGGGCCGCCGACCTGTTTAAGTTTTTCCGGTCGCTGGGTATCGATTACATCCAGCATATTCCCGTGGCCGAACGGGATGGCGCGGGCCGGCTGCTGCCTTTCAGCATCACGCCGGAGCAATACGGGCGTTTTCTATCCGAGACTTTCGATCTCTGGTGGCCGGAACGGCGCACAGTTCGCGTCCGTAATTTTGACAGTATTGCGGAAGCCATCGCCGGTCAGCCATCCTCCTGCACGATGCGCGAGACGTGCGACAGTTACGCAGTAGTGGAATCGAATGGCGACGTCTATCCCTGCGATTTCTTCGTGGAAAAGAGCTGGATCCTAGGGAACATCGCGGTGAACTCCTGGTCGGAAATCGCGCGCAGCCGGCGGCGGTATGCCTTCGCGGCCCAGAAATCCAGCGTGCCCGGCGCCTGCGGGAAGTGCGAGTATCAGGCGATATGCCGCGGGGGCTGCCCCAAGTACCGTTTCGATCGGCAGGACTATTTCTGCCGGGCCTATCAAACAATCTTCGGCAAGGCGGTGCCGTTGCTCGTGAAGGAACTGGCGTCCCTGTGGCGAGCTCTCGACCGGGACTGACGCCCCCGGCAAAGATCGGGCCTGGAGTTTCCCCGTGGCCACCCGCGCCGGCGGGACTTTTAAGTCCCGCTTCCGGTGCGGCCCGCGCTAAACTGAATCGAGGGCGCAGCCGCGATGATCCCCGATTGGCCTTCCGAGCGCCGCCGCATGGTGGACCGCCAACTCCGCAAGCGGGGTGTCCGCGACCCGCGTGTCCTGGCGGCCATGCTTGCCATTCCGCGCGAAGAGTTCGTACCCCACGAAATCCGCGTCTGCAGTTATCAGGACGACCCCCTGAAGATCGGCTACGGCCAAACCATCTCGCAGCCCTACATGATCGCACTGATGTCTGAGTTGCTCGAACTGACCGGCTCGGAAACTGTACTCGATGTGGGGGGCGGCTCCGGGTATCATGCCGCCGTCTTGGGCCAACTGGCCGCGCGCGTCATCTCCATCGAACTGATCCCCGCGCTGGCCCGCCTGGCGGAGCAGAACCTTGCCCGCACCGGACTGGGCGGCAACATCAAGGTAGTTTGCGGTGACGGATCGCAGGGTTGGCCCGATGCCGCGCCCTATGACGCCATCTCAGTAGCGGCGGCCGCGCCTGATATTCCGGAGCCTTTGCTGGCGCAGCTCGGCGATTCGGGCCGGTTGGCGATCCCTGTCGGCGACCGGCAGGACCAGGAACTGCGCGTGATTGTAAAGTCCGGCGGCACGGTTCGCGAGCGCGTGGCCACCTTGTGCCGGTTCGTGCCCCTACGCGGATATGCGGGCTTCCCCTAGCCCCCGGCTCCTAGTCGCGCTACACTGTGGTGTTCAATATGTCAACCTCTAAGACTCTCTTTTGCAGCATGGCGCTAGCCGTCTCCGGGCTTCTGGCACAGGTTCCCGCCGGGCCGCCCGTGCTCATGCGTCTCTATCCGGTGGCGCTCGACGCGACCGGCGCCCCCGTGACTGACCTCACCGCCGCCGATTTCAAGATCGTCGACCAGGGCAAACCGGAAACCATTTTCTCCTTCCACAAACCTGTGGCCGGCCCGGCAGCCCCGCTTGCGGCGCTGGAACACTCCAACCGTCCCGCCGGCGCGATGCCCCACAACATCGTCATCCTGTTCGACCTGATGAATGAAAACCAGAACGACCGGCTGGATACCTGGCACGCTTTGGACAAGTCTCTGCCGCAACTGGAATCCGGCAGTTCGGTTTATTTCTACCTTCTCAACCTGGAGGGCGAACTGGTTCCTATTCACGCCATCAGCCCCCAAGCCGCGGACGACGCCACCTGGCCGCACGATGTGGTCGACCCTCTCGACAAGGCCATGAAGGCCGCCAGTCATGGCCGGCCTGTGCACCTGGGCCAGGAAGATCAAGTGAAAAAGACGTTCCACCAGCTCGAGACTCTGGCCAACGAACTGGCCGCGTTCCCCGGCCGACGGGACATCGTCTGGATCACCGACGGCATGCAGAATGTTTACAACACCAAGCTGCCGTGCAACGGCGACTGGGTGGATTGCGCTCTTTATGTTCCCCATCTGGCGGTGACGTTAGCGCACGCCGAGGTAGCGGTGAATCCGGTGTCGTATAGCCGCGACCTGAGCACGGCCGTGAACCCCGACCAGGGCCGAATGGATAAGGCATGGACGCCGGTACAGTCCACCGCGCAGGCCCCTACCAACGCCTCCAACGCCCTGGGCGATGTGCAGATGCATAACGTGCAGGGTTCCCAGGGCACCGATCCCGGCCTGGACCTCGCCCAAATGGCCCTCCTCACCGGCGGTCGTACTTATTTCCGGCTGGACATTCGCTCGGTGCTCAAGCAGGTGGCTGTAGACGATGCGAATTCCTTCGAGATTGACTACGATCCCTCGGCTGAGAATTGGGACAATAAGTTCCACAAGATCCACATTACCTGTGAGCGGCCGGGCGTAAAGCTGCAGGTCAGGGAGCGCTACTACGCGCTGGCCGACGCGCGGCCGGCCATGGAAAGAATGAAAGCCGCGTTAATGGCGGCTTTTCAAAGCCCCTCAGACATGGCCGAGATCGGCTTGCGCACCAAGATCGCCCCCCTGGAAGGGGCTAAGCCCGGCGTGCATCTGGATGTCAGTGTTAACCCGGCGGATCTGATGCTGAGCGAAAAGGATGGCAAATACTCCGGCGCGCTATATTTTCTGATTTCCGATCGCGGTCCCTCTGGCCCGCTGGGCGAGCCGGCCGTATTGAACCTGACTCCCACTCTCACCGCGGAGCAGTACAAGATGGTGATGAAAGAGGGTCTCCCGCTCTCGCAGGACCACCCTACAACCGACGCGGTATCGCAAGTGCGCATTATCGTGCTCGATCAGAACACGAACGCGGTCGGCTCTCTCACGTTCGCGGTAAAGTAAGCCGCACTTGTTCCAGCACGCGCACAGGATCCGGATCTTCCACCCGGATCACATGGCCGGCGGGGCGCCAGCGCGCGAACATGCGTGCGCAGGATGCCCCCGCGAATACCGCGATGAGCGGCACGCCGCACGCCGCAGCCACATGCTGCCCGGCGGAATCGTACCCCGCGTAGAGCCGGCTGCCCGCGATGATGGCCGCGAAGCCCGCGAACGATCCGTTCCACCGCTCCACCTGCGCCCCCGACGCCGCCACAGCCCGTTCCACGCGGACAGCCTCATCGCCGCCGGCGCCCCGGTCGATGATCAACGGCAGGCCGGTCCGCCCCAGCAACTCTAGGAACTCCGCCTCGAACGGATCGGCGATCCGCTTGGCGGCATTCTCGCCGACTCCCAGGCTGATGGCGATCCCCGCCCGGAATGGCGCCGGGGAGGGTTCCGGCGCGACGAACGGTGTGGCGTCCGCGATCCCGAAGGTCTGCTGCGCCCATTGCCGGGTCAGAACCGGAAGCGGGTCGTCGCCGTCGCCGCCATACCCGCGGCTTTCGAAGAAATAGTAACGATTCTCGGAACACACCGGAAGCAACCCCAGTTGCGTCAGCCGCGAATCCGGATCGACCACCACGCTGTCCGGCGCGGCCAGCGCCGCGCGCAGTTCTGGCCAGGCCGTCAGCCGCTCGCGCAACGTCCCTCGCCGGTAGTTCACCGGCAAATGCAGGATGCGCGGATCGGCCGCGAACAACTCCCAGTTCTTGCGCGGCCCGGCCAGGTAAATCGCCGCGCCCGGAAATCGCCGCTTAGCTGCGTCCAGGATTACGCTGGTGACCGCTACATCCGCGCCAAGCGTCACCCGCGAGAGCACGAAGATAGTGCGCGGCTCGCCCATGATTGGCCGCGGCAGACGCACCCGCCGGTAGCGTTCCACCAGCGCGGCGCTTTCGCCGGGCGCGATGGCTTCCGCGAATAGCCGCGCATACGTATCGCAGAGCGCCGGCTCGAAGCGGTCCGCCAGCCCCTCGGCAACCACCCGGAAGAGCGCTTCGGAGCACTCGTCGTCCGCGAGCGAATGCAGCAATTCGGGCGGCCACGGCTCACCATGCAGGCAGTAGCCCAGGAGCCGCGCGGCGCGCTCGTTACACGAAGTACTTGCCAACGATCAAGTCCAGTTTGCGAAGGGTCGCTTCCGGCACCATTTTGCGGTCGGTCAGGATGGCGTGCGCCAGCGCCGATCCACACTTGCAGGTGCGCTCCGCGGGCATATGTGCCACCGCCGCCGTCACCACTTTACAAGCGTTCTCGGCGTTCTTCACCAGGTTCGCGACGATATCGGTCACCGTGACGGCGTCGTGCTGCGGATGCCAGCAATCGTAATCCGTGACCATCGCCACGGTCGCGTAACAGATCTCCGCCTCGCGTGCCAGTTTAGCCTCCTGCAGGTTGGTCATCCCGATGACGTCCATACCCCAGCTTCGGTAAAGATTCGATTCGGCGCGCGTCGAAAATGCCGGACCTTCCATGCAGAGGTACGACCCGCCTTTCCTGGCGGTGACTCCCGCCGCCGCGCAGGCCTCCGCCACCGCTTCGGCAAGCTGCGGGCATATCGGATCGGAGAAGCCGATGTGCGCCACCAGGCCATCCCCAAAGAAGGTGGAAATGCGGCCGCGCGTGCGATCCACGAACTGATCCGGGATCACGAAGTCCAGCGGCTTGTGCTCTTCCTTCAGCGATCCTACCGCGCTGAGCGAAATGATCCGCTCTACGCCCAGCGACTTCATGGCGTAAATGTTCGCGCGAAAGTTCAGCTCCGAAGGCGAGATGCGATGTCCGCGCCCGTGCCGGGCCAGAAAGGCGATGCTGCGACCCGCCAGTTTGCCCAGCACCAGGTTGTCGGAAGGCGCGCCAAATGGCGTCTGCACCATGGCTTCTTCCTGCGCTTCGAATCCGGGCATGGAGTAGAGGCCACTCCCGCCTATGATGCCTATTTCTGCTTTCAATGTGTGCTCTCCTTGGGAATGAAGCGGCGTAAGGGCGGCGGGGTGCGTGGCTTCCGGGCGCCGGGAGCCGATCGCCTGCAGTAAGGCGGCGACTCCGGTGCCTGCCGTTGCGACGGTACGAATGATGGGCGGTTTGCGCTCTTCCTGGCCCAGGCTCAGCATGCCCTGAATCTCCCGCTCCATCCGCTCGGCTCCGGGCTGGTCCGATTTGTTGATTACGAAAATATCCGCGATCTCCATGATGCCCGCCTTGATGGCCTGTACATCGTCACCCATACCGGGCACCAGCACGACTACGGTCACCTGCGCCACGCCCGCGATCTCGACTTCGTCCTGGCCCACCCCCACCGTTTCGATGATGACGAAATCTCTGCCCGCCGCATCCAGCAGCTCCGCCATGGCGGCGGTAGCTTGCGCCAGTCCCCCGGATGTTCCGCGCGTGGCCATGGAGCGGATGAAGATTCCCGGATCGGCGTGATGGTCGAGCATGCGGATGCGGTCGCCCAGGATTGCGCCGCCCGTGCGCCGGCTGCTGGGATCCACCGCGATGATTCCGGCAGTGCGGCCCTGCCGCCGCAGTTCCCGGGCCATGGCATCCACCAGCGTGCTTTTTCCAGCGCCTGGCGGGCCCGTGATGCCGACGATGACGGCGTGTCCGGTACGTGTCTGCAACTCGCGCAAGACTTCGCGTGCCCGCGGATCGCGATTCTCTATCCACGTGGCGGCGCGGGCCAGCGCGCGCGCATCGCCTTCCGCAATCTTGCGCGCCCAATCCGTCATCAGCTTTTCAGCAGTTGCCGCGCGATCACCAGGCGTTGGATTTCGCTGGTGCCCTCGCCGATCGTGCAGAGCTTCACATCCCGGTAGAATTTCTCCACCGGATAGTCTTTGATGAAGCCGTACCCGCCGTGTATCTGCACGGCTTCGTCCGCTACGCGCACGGCCGCTTCGGAGGCGAACAGCTTCGCCATGGCGGATTCTTTGGTGACGCGCTTGCCCGCGTCCAGCATGGCGGCGGCGCGGTAGTTGAGCAGGCGAGACGCGTCGATCGACGTGGCCATGTCGACCAGCTTGTACTGGATGGCTTGGAATTCGGAGATGGGCCGGCTGAACTGCCGCCGCAGCTTCGAATAGCGTAGCGCGGCATCGTAAGCGCCCTGTGCCATCCCTATCGAGAGCGCCGCAATCGAGATCCGGCCGCCATCGAGTACCTTCAGGCTGTCCACGAAACCCTCGCCGCGTTTGCCGAGCAACTGCGTTTGCGGGATACGGCAATTCTCGAAGATCACTTCGCCGGTAGCGCTGGCGCGCAGCCCCAGCTTGTTCTCCTTCTTGCCGGGGCGAAAGCCCGCGGTCCCCTGGTCGATGATGAAGGCCGAGATGCCGTGTTGCGCGGCGGTGCGGTCGGTCACCGCCATGGCCACGCAGACGTTGGCGAAGTGCGCGTTGGTGGTGAAAGTCTTGGCGCCTTCAATTACCCAGCATCCGTTGTCGAGGTGCGCGGCGGTGCGCGTCCCCGCGGCGTCCGAGCCGGCTTCGGGCTCCGTTAGCGACCAGCAGCCCAGCCATTCCCCCGATGCCAGGCGCGGAATGTAGCGGCGGCGCTGCTCTTCGGTGCCCATTTTGAAGATGTGATTGCTGCACAACGAAGTGTGCGCGGCCACGATGATGCCCACCGAGCCATCCACGCGCGATAGCTCCTCGATAATGATGCTGTATTCGATGTAGCCCAGCCCGGCGCCGCCCAGTTCTTCCGGAAAGATGGCGCCCATGTATCCCAGCTTTCCCAGCTTGCGGATCGCTTCCGCGGGGAAAATCTGGTCCTCGTCCCACTCCATGACGTGCGGCGCGATTTCCGCTTCGGCGAATTCGCGTACGGCTTTGCGCAGGTGAATTTGTTCGGGTGTGTATTCGAAGTCCATGCGATCAGTGGCTAGACAATCTCCTCTTTGGCCGCGTCCCACCAAACCGCCCGTTGCCGGCGATAGCTTTCCACCGCCATGCGGCAGGCGATCGAGACGCGCAAGCCCAGCTCGAACGGGCAATTCGGCTCCTGGCCGGAACGGATGCAGTCCAGGAAGTTCTGCATGTGCGCGTTGGGCGCGGTACGCGCCGCTCCCAGCATCTCCACTCCGTCCGGGCGATTCACTTTTTGCGGCAGGTAGCGGATCTGCTGGCTCTTTGAAATCGTGCCATCGGTGCCCAGCACGTCTTCCGTGCTGCCGAGCTGATTGTTGCCGAAGCCCGAATCCCACGAAAACAGGATTTCTTCGTTATGTTCCAGTGTGACATTCATGGTGTCCGGCACTTCGCGTCCATCTTTCCACAAGTAGACGCCGCCCACCATATTGGCGGTGTGCGGGACTTTCAGCCCCATCACTTTGTACCAGAAGGCCAGTTGATGGCACATGTTCTCGTACACGTTGCCGCCCGAATAATCCCAGAAGAAGCGCCAGTTGATATATCGGTTGGCGTCGAATTCGTGCGCCGGCGCGCCGCCCAGGAAGGCTTTCCAGATGATGTTCTCCGGGATCATGTCGGGAAAGACGGGCCGGGTCCACTGCGGCTTGCCGTGCGGCGTGTTCCGGTACATGTGCGCGTGAATGGCCGTGATCTTGCCGACACTGCCGGTCTTCAGAAAGTTGACCGCGTCCGATACCTGGCCCGATGAGCATCCCTGATGGCCGATCTGCACCGTGCGCCGGCCGGCACGCTGATAAGCCGCGCGCATGCGCTTGGCATGCTCCACGCTGAACGCCATGGTCTTTTCCTGGTAAACGTGCTTGCCGGCATCGAGGGACGCGACGAAGTGCTCCGAATGCAGGTGCTGCGGCGTCGCGATCAGGACCGCGTCGATGCTCTGGTCGTCGAGCAGACGCCGGTAATCCAGGTAGGTCTTGGCGCCGGGGGCGATCCCACGCGCGTCTTCCAGGCGCTTGGTGTAGACGTCCGCAATGCCCACGATTTCCGTGTTCGGGCAAGCCAGCGCCTCCCGCATGATCTGCGTGCCGCGGTCGCCCGGGCCGATGATGCCGAGCCGGATGCGGTCGCTCGATGCCAACACGTTCGGCGCGGCGATGGCACCGGCCAGACCGCTGGCCACTTTGCCGATGAAAATCCGGCGAGACTGCATGGTAACTCCTTCGAGAGCACACGTCACACGCAGGGAGACGGGTGGAAGATAATCTAGTTATCAGGATAGCATCGTGGTCCGGAGGTGCGTATTTGGGTCTGAGGCAAAGGCGGGGAAGAACGTGGGTGGTGGCATTGGCCGCCTCCATCGTGATCCTGATAGCTCTGGCGGCGATCGTGGAAGACCCGTGGGATTCCTCCGCGCTGAGAGCGGATACCGCGCTCTCTTTGGCCACCCAAGCAGGTAACCTCCGAACCGCGGCGGCGGACCTCGAATTACCCACCCTGCTGGCTCTGGAATCGCTGCGCCGTATTCGCTTGCTGGACAATGACCGGGAATTGCGCCTGGATCTGGCGCTGCAGCCCCGCATGCTGTGGAGCGTTTCGAACGCCGGAAAAATCCGTTCCGTGGCCTTCAGTCCGGACGGACGGTTCGTCGCTACAGCCGCCGAAGACCGGACCGCGCGCGTGTTCGAGGCCGCCGGCGGCAAAGAAGTTTGGCGCATGCTGGAACCCTCCTGGGTGCTGGCCGTGGCCTTCAGTCCGGATGGAAAGTGGTTGGCCGCTGGCGGTTCGGACGGCACCGCGCGCGTGTTCGAAGCGGCCGGCGGAAAGGAGTTGTCCCGGCTTACCGAAGAGGGACCCGTAATCGCCGTGGCGTTTAGCCCAGACGGCATGTGGGTGGCCACGGGCAGTGCGGATCGAAGCGCACGCGTATTCAAAGCATCCAGCGGAAAGCAGATCGCGCGCGTGGCGGAAGGCTATGAAGTTGGCGCGGTGGCTTTCAGTCCGGACAGCCGTGCGGTGGCAGCCGCCGGCGACGACCATACCGTGCGCGTGTTCGAGGCCCGCTCCGGTAAGGAACGCTGGCGCGCAAGTGAGCCGGACCGCGTGCTGGCCATCGCCTTCAGCCCGGACGGGCAATGGGTAGCGGCCGGCGGCGGCGACTTCACCGCGCGTGTATTCGATGCCGCCACCGGGAAGGAAGTGTCCCACCTCGCGGCGCGGAACAGCGTGCTGGCCGTGGCCTTCAGTCCGGATTCGAAATGGGTCGCCGTGGGCGGAGAAGACGGCACCGTTGGCGTGTTCTGGGCCGGCAGCGGACAAGAGGTTTCGCGCCTGGCCACGCCTGGCCCGGTAAGGACGGTGGCCTTCAGCCCGGATGGAAAGTGGGTCGCCGCCGGGAGCGCCGATGGTACGGCGCGGGTCTTCGATGCCGACAGCGGGAGAGAAGTGTCGCGGCTGACCGGGCAAGGTCCACTCACCGGCGTTGCGTTCAGCCCTGCAGGACAATGTGTGGCGGGTGGTATGGACGGCACCATCAGCGTCTTTGAAATCGGCGGCCTGGACTTGGTTTCGCGCATTACGCAGCCGTATGCCGCGGCCCCCGCGGCGTTCAGCGCGGATGGGCGCTGGATCGCCGAAAGCACCGGCTCCGCCACCGCGGCCGTATTCGATGCACTCACGGGAAAAGAAGCGACCCGTTTGACGGGGCTGGCCGGGATCGAGAATGCCCTGTCGTTTAGTCCGGACAGCCTGCTGCTGGCCGCCGGCGGCAACGACGGAACAGCGCGAATCTTCAAAGCCGCCAGCGGGAAAGAGATTTCCCGCCTGGTTGAAGCCGGCCCGGTGATGGCGGTGGCCTTCAGCGCGGACGCCCGCCGCGTCGCCACCGGCAGTTACAACAAGGGCGCCCGTGTATTCGAAGCCGCCACGGGCAAAGAACTCGCGCATCTCGATGCGCAAGGTGTGGTCACTTCCGCGGCTTTCGCTCCGGACGGGCGATTTGTGGCCACGGGCAGCGACGACCACACCGCGCGCGTCTTCGAGGCAGGCGGCGCAAGAGAAATCTCGCGCCTGACCGAAGAAGCTGCCGTGAAGGCGGTGGCCTTCAGCCCCGATGGCAGGTGGGTGGCCACTGGCGGCGACGACCAGACCGCCCGTGTTTTCGAGGCCGCCACCGGCAAGGAGATTGTACGCGTCAGTTTGCCGGCCGCGGTCCGTTTCGTCCTGTTCACGCCGGACGGACGAGAGGTGCTCGCCGCCACGCCTGCGGCCGCGCATGTGATCGACATCTCCACGAACCAGGAGGTCTCCCGCCTGCCTACCGCGGGCGAAGCCGCCGCGGCGCGCTTCGTTGACCATGGGCGCTATGTCGAAATCGCCGCGCGCGCCGGTAACGATGTTCGCATCACCCGCCAGCCGCTCCGCGCGGCCTGCCTGCGCCAGGAAGCCTGCGCGCGCCTCACTCGCAATCTCACCCTTGCCGAGTGGCATCGGTACCTCGGGCCCGCCGTCCCCTACCGCCGCACCTGCGAGAGCCTGCCCTGACAGGCGATCTGTTCGAAATCCGGAAAAACAGGTCCGTTTCTGATACCCTATAACTTCAGCTTAGAATCCGTGCGAGTTACTGCCCGTCTGCTTACCGCCGGAATTGCTGCCGCGGGTTCCCTCCTCCTGCTACGAGGCTTCGGACCGCAGCAATTGCCAGACCAACCGGCGGCCATCATCATCGATTATCCGAGTGAAGGCTCCGTCTTTCCGCCGGAGATCACTGCCCCGACATTTCTCTGGCGGGATCCCAGCGGAAACGCCGCGACATGGCACATCCAGATTGTTTTCGCCGCGGGAGGGCCGGACATCCAGTTGCAAGCCACGGGCGAACTGCTGCGCGTGGGCGAGATAGACGATAGCTACGGCGGCTTTGTGCCTCCCACGCTGACGCCCGAGCAGGCCGCCGCGCACACCTGGAAGCCGGACGCCACCACGTGGGCGGCTATCAAAACGCGCTCCAGCCGGCGTCCCGCGAAAGTGGTGATCGCAGGCTTCGCCGCCGGAAGCGCCGCGCAGGCCGTCTCGCGCGGCCAGGTGACCATCCAAACCTCGACGGATCCCGTGGGCGCGGCGCTGTTCTATCGCGACGTGCCGTTGCTGCCGGCTATCCCGCAAGGCGAAAAGGGCGTGATCAAGCCTCTGCCCGATTCCCTGCTGCCGATGATCAAGTGGCGCCTGCGCTACCTGGACGAGCCCCAAAGCACCACGGTGATGCAGAAACTGCCCACCTGCGCGAACTGCCACTCTGTTTCGCGGGACGGCAAAACGCTGGGCCTCGACGTGGATGGACCCAATAATAACAAGGCGTTGTACAGCCTGCTGCCGGTGAAGAAAGTCAGTTCCATCAGCAAGGAGTACATCGTTAAATGGAGCGACTTCACGGAGAATACTCCGCAGCGATTCGGATTCATGTCGCAGGTTTCGCCCAATGGACAATACGTGGTCACTTCCGTGGAAGTCCCCGGTTCGGGAAGCCGGCATTTGGGCGACAGACTGTATCAGGGCTTCTATCCGGCGTATGGATTCGTGCAGGTGTTCTACCCCACGCGCGGCATCCTGGCGTGGTACAGCCGTGAGAGCGGTAAGTTACAGCCTTTGCCGGGCGCCGACGACCCTGAATATGTCCAGGCGTGCGGCTTTTGGAGTCCCGATGGCAGCTACCTGGTGTTTTCGAGGGCCAAGGCGCGCGACCCGTATCCGCCCGGCCAGCCGCCTTCCCGCTATGCCAACGATCCGAACGAAACCCAGATCCAATACGATCTGTACCGCGTTCCGTTCAATAACGGCAAGGGCGGCAAGCCGGAGAGAATCGCCGGCGCTTCCGAAAACGGGATGAGCAACGATTTCCCGAAGGTCTCGCCCGACGGCAAATGGATCGTCTTCGTCGAGAACCGGACCGGCCTTCTGATGCGTCCCGACAGCCATCTGTACATCGTCCCGGCGCAGGGCGGCGTGGCGCGCCGGTTGAATTGCAATCAGCATCTGATGAACTCGTGGCACAGTTTCTCGCCCAATGGACGCTGGCTGGTTTTTTCGTCGAAGAGCCGCTCTTTATATACGCAGCTTTACCTCACCCACATCGACCAAAACGGCAACGACAGCGCCGCGATCATCGTCGACGCCACCACGGCGGCCAATCGCGCGGCCAACATTCCCGAGTTCGTGAACATTCCGAAGGGCGGTTTGGAGCGCATCGACGCGCCCGCCACCGAGTTCTACCGGTTGTTCAACGTGGCCATGGACCTGATGAAGAAGAACCAGTTCGCCGAGGCTGTCACGGCATGGCGGCAGGCCCTCGAACTGGACCCGGACGATGGCAAAGCGCACTTCAATCTGGCATCCGCGCTGAGCGAAACCGGCGATCTAGGCGCGGCTGCCGCGGAATACACCAGGGCCGGCGCGCTGACTCCCAATGAAGCCGGTGTCTTTGCCAACCTGGCCCTCGTCCAGGTGCAGACGGGCCGCTTGGACGACGCTATCTTAAGCTACCGGAAAGCGTTGGCGCTTAATCCCGCGTATCCCTCGGTGGAGGCGGATCTGGGCACGGTCCTGGCGCAGAACGGAAAGACCGCGGAGGGACTCGAGCACCTGCGCAAGGCTGTCGCCATGGATCCGTCCTCGGCCGACGCGCACAACAAACTCGCGGCGGTGCTGGCGAAGGAAGGCCAGACCGACGATGCCCTCGCGCAATTGCAGAAAGCCGTGGAACTGGCGCCTGCTTCGGTTGAATATCGCTTCAGCCTGGCTTATGTGCTGGGGCAGGCCGAGCGCTTCGCCGATGCCATCTCGCAATTGCAGAAAGCCGTGGACCTGGGCGGTGGCCAGGACTGGCAATGCTTCGATATGCTGGGCGGCTTCTATAACAGGATGGGCCGTATGCAAGATGCCATACAGGCCGCGAGCAAGGCCCTGGATCTGGCCGTGGCCGGCCGCAATCCGGAGTTGGTCCGCATCCTACGGGCCAAGCTGGCCGGCTATCGGCAGCCCCGGTAGATTGGCGAACTGTTCGCGGTAGCCGGACGTAAAAGCCCCGCCGGCAGGCTGATGCGTGCGCCACGGGCAAGAGGCCAGTCATCACGAGAAAGTTCAAACGCCAGGGTTGGCGTTTGAACTTTTGATGGGGCAGGCGTCTACGCCTGCGGAGGTTCTCCAGACCCGATCCTGATCTTTGGCGTACGAAAGGCACTGGCCGGCATACGGTAACCAATCTGCATAATTAAATCCTCCGTCGCATCTAACTGTACCCACGCTACTTATTAACTCCCCACCCTCCACATACCACCGTTCCCTTTCCCCTCGGCCCTAAAATGGAATCGGGTATGGACGCCTCATCCCATCCCCAAATCCAACCCAAAGGAATATCTCATGCTGATTTCCCGCAAACAACACCAGGCCAACCGCGAAAACGCGCAACACTCCACCGGTCCCGTCTCCCCCGAAGGCAAGGCCGCTGTCCGCCTCAACGCCCTCACCTTCGGACTCCGCGCGCGCGACATCGTCCTCATCCACGAAGACGCAGCCGCCTACCAGCAACTCTGGGATGTCCTCGAATCCGAGTGGCAGCCCCAAGCCCCCACCGAAAGAATCCTCCTGGAACGCATGGCCGTCGCCCACTGGCTGCTCATGCGCACGGATCGCATTGAAGAGAAGGTCTTTACCGTCACCGAGCCGGGCACGGAACAATTCGCCCTGCTCGATCGCGTCTCGGCCCAGCGCGCCCGCCTCGAGCGTTCTTTCAGCACCGCGATGCGCGAACTGAAGCAGTTGCAAAACGAGCGCCGCGCCCGCCCCCAGCCGGAGCCGGTGCGGCCGGTGGAAAGCGAACCGGCCGTCAAGACTCCCGCGCACCGGCCCGCCCCGCCGCCCGCATACGTAATGTCCAGCGCGCCGGACGCCCAACCGCTATCGTGTGCCTCTATCTCCCCGGATACCCGCTAGCTCTCCGCCCCCCTGCTCTTTGACAACCTTGCAAACGACCCCAAGCAGTCCGCCCAATCTGTCCCCAAAGATGAACCCACTCCGGTAACCCACACCCAGAAGCCGTAACCTGGAACCCGCACCCGATAACCCACCACCCACAACCTACCACCTATAACCCTTGAATCAACCACATAGGCTTTGATCGTCAGTGTCTGGCGGACGATCTCGACGCGAGGCGCGGCATTGAGGCGGGTCAGCCGGCTTTGGCGAGACCTAATTAAAAGTCCCGCCGGCACGCTGAAGCGTGCGCCACGGGAACGTCCACTTGCGACCAGACTTGCGCCCGGCCATGCGGCGCATCGGCATCGTCAGTGCGCGATTTGATTATGCAGGGCGCGGTATTTGCGAAGCAGTTCGTAGATGACGACACCGCCCGCGGTGGCCACGTTGAGGGAGTGCTTGACGCCCAGCATGGGGATGCGGACGTGCGTATCGCAACGTTCGGCGATCTCCGGCCGGATGCCTTCCACCTCGTGCCCGAAGATCAGGCAAACCGGAAAGCGGGGCTTCCAATCGAACAGGTCCACGGCGTGTACCGTGGTCTCGATGGCCGCGATCTCATAGTTGCGCGCGCGTAGCGCGTCGAGGAAGGGAAGGGGATCCCAGGCCTGCTCCCACGGCGCACGTTCCTCCGCTCCCAACGCCGTCTTGCTGATGCCGTTCTTCGGCGGATGGCTGGTAATGCCGGTGAGATAGAGCTTTTCGATGCCGGCGGCGTCGGCGGTGCGGAAAAACGCGCCGACGTTATACATGCTACGTACATTATCCAGTAGGATGGAGACCGGAAGAGTACGAAATGTTTCATAGGCGGTGGCCGCCAGCGTGGCTTGAAAGGGGAGGCGCTCCATGGCGGCGGGCGGAACCGCCCTTCAGTCCAGGTGCACATCGCGGACGATGACGTATTCCGCCTTGGCGATCTTCAGCGGCATGCGGAAAGTCACGCTGCCGTGAGGCGCTACATTGGACACCTCGGTCGTATCGGTGCCCAGCAGGCTGCCCTCGGTATCGGCGAGATAATAGCTGACCTCCGCGGAATCCACCTTTTGATTCGTATTATTGCGGACCAGGCCGGTGACTGCCGGCGGGTGCGCCTCCCGGGCGATACGGATGTTCACGACTTCCAGATCCGCGGGAGCCAGGACGGGATCGGGCAATCGTTTCTGCGGAATGATGGGCTGGGGAGCTTCGGTCGGTGGATGCTCGTAAGGATCCACAGCGTGGAACCGGAACACGTCCGTGGCGCCGGCTGTAACCAGAACGATGAGCAGCAAAATCGGCGCGCCGATCATCGAAGCGATCTTAGCCTTCTGTTGCCAGGAGCGATTCGTCAGGTAGAGGGGGTCGTCGGGTGGCCGGCCCGAAATGAAGATCTCGATGCGTTGGCGCAAGTTGTCAAAACGCTTACGCACCGGATCGAGTGTCGATTTCCCCGCTGGCATGGTGCCTTTTATTATAACCCGGCCGAGCCGCCCTCCTACCTCGAGGAGCGATAAGTCAGAGATCTTTGCGGGAAATGCCCAGCTTGCGCATCATGGCGTTCAATGTTGTGCGGTGCAGCCCCAGACGGATGGCGGCCGTGCTGACTACCCCGCCGCTATCCTGCAGGGTGCGAATAATATGATCGCGCTCTACTTGCTCAAGAGTTCCGCCGCCGGCGATGTCCGCCGCGGCGCCCCGCACTTCGGCCAGGGGAGCGCGCAGGGTGGTTCCGCTGGTAAGGATCACGGAGCGTTCGATGAAGTTCTCGAGTTCGCGCACATTGCCTGGCCAATGCCAACTCACCAGGGCCTGCATGGTTTCCGATGGGATCTTGTCGATCCGCCGGCCCATTTTCGCGGCGTATTTCTTGGTAAAGTGCCGCGCGAGGATAGGGATGTCTTCAGGATGATCGCGCAACGGAGGCGTCGTGATGGGAAATACTTTCAGGCGGTAATAGAGATCGCTGCGGAATAGTTTGTCCCCCATCATCTGCGTAAGATTCCGATTCGTAGCAGCCACCAACCGCACGTCGATGGGGATCGTCCTGGTTCCGCCTAGTCTCTCGAACGCCTTCTCCTGCAGGGCGCGGAGCAGTTTCGGCTGCAAGTCTAACGGAATATCTCCTACTTCATCCAGAAACAGCGTCCCCCGGTGAGCCATCTCAAACCGGCCGATCTTCTGCTGCAGCGCGCCGGTGAAGGCCCCTCTTTCGTAGCCGAACAGCTCGCTTTCGAGAAGCCCGGTGGGAATGGCGGCACAATTCAACGTGACGAAGGGGAGATTCTTGCGAGGACTCATCTGGTGGATGGCCCGCGCCACCAGTTCTTTGCCGGTACCCGTTTCTCCGAGGATCAACACATTCGCATCGGTGGGCGCCACCACTTCCACCTGGCGCTGAACGCGCCGCAAAGCCGCGCTGCCGCCTACAATCTCCTCGAAGTGCTCTTTGGGCTCGGTATCCTGGTCCTCCACACTCTCGACGCGGTCCCGTTCCCGAAGATCCTGCACAAACGTGATCCATCGGAACGGACAAAGCTTCAACACGGCCGTGGATACCAGGACCGGAACGCGGGTTCCATCCTTGCGGATCAACTCCTTTTCAAACGGCGTGCAAGCTCCAAACCGCAGACCTTCTTCATGCGCGAGTTCGTCGAGTGGGACGTATTCCGGCGGTGTAAGATCGGGCCAGCTCAGGCGGCCGGCCAGCAAGTCGTCGCGTGTGTAGCCGACCAGTTCTAGAAACGCATCGTTCGCCTCGGGGACACGGTCGAACTCGCCGGAAACGATGCCGGCAATGGTCGATTGCAGGGGGATCGGGCGGACCCGCGCGCGGCTGAGCCGCAGCTTCTCGTCCCGTTCGTGACGATCGCTGAAGTTGCGTACGACTCTGGCGAAACCTTGCAACCCTCCGTTTTCGTCTTTGAGCGCCATGGTGATGGCATTGGCCCAGATTCGCGAGCCGTCCTTGCGCGTCTGCCAGCCCTCCGTGCCCATATGACCTTCCGTCGCGGCGCGCTTGAGTTCTTCCCGCAGCCGGACCCGGAGAGTATCTTCGAGGGGATAGAGAAAGGACACGTGTTGGCCCGCGGCCTCCTGGGCCTCGTAGCCGTAAATGCGCTCGGCGCCGGAGTACCAGGCCGCCACATGCCCCTCGGTATCCAATAAGTAGAGCGCATAGTCCTGTACCCAGTCCGGGATGCTTTCCCTCCCGGCGCCCGATTCCGCGGACTTGTCGCGCAGGACGAGGATATGCCGGACGGGCAACACGTTGGCCTTGCCCGTATAGGCAACTTCCCGAAGTTGCGCATCGGGGCCCGTCAGGCGGAGCGTACCCTTGTGCTCGCCGCCCTCCTGCAAGGCTTTCCAAAGCTGCGAAATCTGGGGCTTGAACGCGGGCGGCGCAAAGTCGTCGACTGGCCGGCCGATGATCTCTTCGCGCGCCAGTCCCAATAGCTTGCCGACGCCGATGCTGGCCTCTTTGGTCTTGCCGGCATCGTCGGCGACCAGGATGGGCGCGGAGGGGTGATAAACCACTGCGCGGAACAGTTGTTCAAGCTCTCGCGGCCCATTGTCCGCCAGCCAGCCCGTAGCCGGCGGCCGTGCAACGGCAGAGCACATCGCGATTACGCCTTCCCGCCGTCGAGTCCGATAGCCCAGACCCGCATGCGAGACGGATCGGGGAATTCCGATCTAGTCCCACAAACAGTTGGAAGCCGGGAACAGCAGCCAAGACTATGTTAACACCGGGCACCGCCGGCGCCACATCGAACCATGACGCCAGCTACTGCTCAAAACGATCCACCGCGATCGATCTCGTAGTTCGAAAACAGAATCTCCAGTTCGGTGGGCCCCAGCAGGAAACTGGAGGTCACCGAGCGGACCCGTGAAGGCAGCCAGAAGCCGCGCACCTCAACGAATTCCTCGCGTATGAGGGGCGCTCCAACCAATATCGACAGGCTGGCCGCGAACTGTCCTTCGACCCGGACCACGCCGTAACTGCCGGCATCCACCCAGGCCTTCCCTATAATCAGGTATCGGTCCTTGACTCTTGGCGCCAGATCCAGGACATAGCAGTTTCGTCCCGCAACCATTTCGGTTCCCAGCAGCATCACGCGATAGTTGCGAGCCGTGATTTCGTGGCGCGCCGTCCCCTGCGCCGAGCGGATATCCGTTTCGGAGGCAATTACGCGATCGATAATGCCGTTGAGCTTGACCGACCCGGATCGCGTCAGGATAGTGTAGCTTTCGCCTTCAACCTGGCGGTAATTCGTGCGCACGACGACCGCCGCCTGTTTGCCGAATCGCAGGTTTTCGAGCGTATATTGCCGCGAACCCGAATAAGCCTTCAACAAGTCATGGCGTCTGCCGTTCTCGGTCTCGATTCCGGCAAGGATCTCGGCGCTGGATGGCGCCAGGGCGGCGCCCAGGAGCACCGAGGTCAGCCCGGCGATTGCGACGGCGAACCGAAGCCAGCGGCGGAACTGTCTAGGGAGTCTCAATTTGCGGATCATTGGGTTGCCGCTACGTCCGCTTGCACGCCTGCCAAACGATGGAGTTCCTCTTGCAGCCGGGCCCAGTCATTGGCGTTGGTCTTGGTCGCGATCGGAAGGCTCAGGTCCTGGTAGAACGCCAGGATGTCATCCCGCAGGTCCGGCGCTATGTCGATCTGGTGGCCGTCCAACTTGTGCAGCAGTTTTGCGTACGCTCCGTCGGCCAGCCGATACCTTCCCGCCCTGGTCGGTTCACCGATGTCGAGGTTGTAGTTCGGCAGGCTAAGGCGCCCAGCGCCCACTGACGCCAGCAATTCGCGATAGCGGCCGATCGATGCGTTAAAGCCGGCCATGTACAGATTCTCGGTTTCCGGGGTCAGCCGCTTGAACGCCAGCGCCTTGAACGGACCCGCCCTGGGTACGATACGGAAGAAGCCCGCCAAAATCCGCGACCGGAGCCGCGGCGTCTGATAGGTGGTGCCCCAGTTTTTTTCGTAGCTCGAACGGGACAGGTTGTAAAGGAATTTCTTGCGGGTGATTCCGGGCGCGTCCTTGCGGATCGCGCCGCTCTTGAGTTGCCACGCGACCCTGGTCAGTGCCGGAAGGAATGTGCCTACCGCCCGCCGGTACGATCCGATCGCCAGATCGACCTTGAAGAATACCTGCTCGATCCGCAACCCGTAAGTGTCCTGGAAGGCCCGCTGCAGCTCCGGCTTGTCGACTTGAAAGCCGATGAAGGCTTTGTAGGCGTCCGAAGCGTAGCGGCTCCTGGCGGCCTGATATACGTCGAATCCGAACTCTGTCTTGGTGTGCGAGAAGGGATCGTCCGAATAGGTGATCGACTTTCCGAATTTCAAGCGAAGCCGCGGATAGAGCAGCGGTACAGAGACGTTCACGGCCATGCGATGGCCATCGTTGTCAGCCGCGTAATGCGCGAGTGCCCCCAGCGCGAATGCGTACCCGTCCAGATCCTGCGATTCGCGAATCATGTTCAGGATGAAATCGCCGCTGCGCACATAGTGCGTCAGGTCGCTGAAGAGCTCGCTGCCAAAGGGATAGTAACCCAGATCCTGAATGATGCTTCCGCCATAAGCGTACGCATGCGCGGCCGTCAACTCATCGGCGGTGGCGGCGCGAAAGCGCTTCAGGAGCAGGGGCTTGATGGCGCTGTCCCATGTGGAATCGATGATGGCCTCGTGGGTGAGAACGGAATACGCGGACACTGTCTGGGCCGAAAACAGCAAGGATACTCCCAGAGCGGCGGCTGAAAGGCGGACTGGGTGCCGGATGGTCATTTTCTATGCAGCTTCCTCTTCAGATCCGGCCAGAATTCCGATCCCATATTACTGGCCAGGCCGAACCCCAGTGACATCGATCCCTGCAGAAATCCCAGCCGGGCGGTATCCAGACTGGCTGGATACCAGAGGTTGGAAAGAAACGCTGCCCCGTAAGCGCTGCCGATGCGCCAGGCGGACACGGTTTCGCCGCCGGAGTCGGTGCGCGTGAGCAGCGTGCCGCGAACGGCATGCGCCGACCGGCGCCAGAATCCCGTGCTTCGCGACCGGTAGTACCGCGGATCCTCGTGCAGCGTAGTATCGAGACTCAATGCGAGGACGCCATGAATCGCCGCCCAGCTTGCCGTGGAGGCGAGCCGCTCGCCATAGGCGCCGGCTCCCTGTCCCCATTGAGGCGGAGAATCGATCTCCTGGAGAAATCCAGCGTAAGCGGCGATGCCGGCGACCGCCCACGGCCCAAAAGTGCTCTCGGCGTGAAACTCCAGCTTTCCGTGCCAGTCGAGGGCATCGGTTGCGGGATCGAGGGTCTGAGCCATCCCCGCCACAGAGACGCCCACCGAAAGCGCGAGTAGCGTTCCGGTTAAGCGGCCTGGTTTCTTCATATGCTCTCCGCCGGGAGTGCGCGGAAGGCAGTCCACATCTTGGCGAAAGTGGCAATGCTGGCAAAACCCACCAGGAGAAGGCCTTTCACGACTAAAGGAAGCGGGCTAAAGACCACCAGGACGGCCCCGAATCCGGACGCCCAAAAGTATTCGTGCAAGCGGATGGCATGCCGAATAAACAAGATGGAGGCCGCCCAAATTACGAAATCCACAGGTAGTTGGTAATTCGCCGCGCAACACGTGAACAGCGAGGCGATCAACAGGACCGGAATCGAAACATACTTGACGATTTTCATCATTCAACCTTTTTGCGTCCACACGGCGCCGCCACTGACGGGGCATTCCGGACGCCAAACCATCGCAGCGCCCGGGGGCCCTAGAGGCGCGCGTGGCGGGCTCCGCCGTTAGCCGGCGGCCAGCGAAGTGAATTGACCGCGTGGGGTCAGATGACCGCCCGCGGTCAGTGCGCCTTTAACGGCCGATGGTCCGCAGTGCGTGCCGGCCCCGCATAGACTGCATTCGCTCCGGCCAGCAACAGAGGGCCACTGAAGTGCCCGATGAAGAAGGCACAACGAGGTAACGGATGCGACTACGAACGATCCCCCAATTGGCGCCGCTCACGAAGCCGGGGCCGGGTGCGGATGGCTGGTGCGAAACCAAGGCCCGCGGCCTGGACGTTCTGCATTCGCCGCTGTTGAACAAGGGCACGGCTTTCAGTGTCCAAGAACGCAAAGCGCTGGGCCTGACAGGTTTGCTTCCGCCGGATATCAGTACCCTGGCGGCGCAAGCGAATTGCGCCTACGTTCAGTACGAGAGACTGGCGGACGCGCTCAGCAAGAACGTCTACCTCACCGCGCTGCACGATCGCAACGAGGTGCTGTTCTACAGGCTGCTCTCCGAGCACCTGTACGAAATGATTCCGATTGTCAACGATCTGACGGTGGGTAGGGCGATGGTGCAGTACCACCATGAGTGCCGTCGTCCGCGCGGTGTATATCTCTCTATCGATCATGCGGAAGGAATTGAAGAGGCGCTTGCCAACCTCGGCGCGGGCCCCGACGATGTCGACCTGATCGTGGCGACCGACGCCGAGCAGGTGATGGGTATTGGCGATTGGGGCATTGGCGGGATCGAGGTAGCTATCGGCAAACTGGCGATCTACACGGCGGCGGGGGGCATCGACCCCACCCGGGCCATCCCGGTAATGCTGGATGCCGGCACCAACCGTGAGAGTCTGCTCAGCGATCAGATGTACAGCGGGAACCGGCATGCCCGCATACGGGGCGAGCGTTACGATGCCTTCATCGACGAGTACGTGCGTGTCGCGGCCAAGCTCTTCCCTCACGCGCTGCTGCAATGGGAGGACTTTGCGCCGGGCAACGCACGGCGGATCCTGGAGAAATACCGCGGCCGGATGTGCATTTTCAACGACGACATGCAGGGCACCGGCGCCATCACGCTGGCGGCGGCGATTTCGGCCGCGCGGGTCTGTGGAACGCCCCTGCGCAAGCAGCGCGTGGTCATCTTCGGAGCCGGGACGGCGGGCATTGGAATCGCCGATCAGTTGCGCGATGCCATGGTACGCGAAGGGATCTCCACCGAAGATGCCGTCAACCACTTCTGGTGCGTGGACCGGCAAGGCCTGCTGACGACCGGCATGGCCAGGCAACTGCCCGATTATCAAGCGGCGTACGCGCGGCCGGCCGCCGAAAGCAGCCGCTGGAAACACGAGGGTGAAGAGGACGGCGTTAGTTTGGCGGAGGTCGTAAGCCGGGTGAAACCGACCATGCTGATCGGCGCGTCGACGGTGGGTGGAAGTTTCACTGAAGCGATCGTGCGGGAGATGGCCATGCATACGGAGCGGCCAATCATCTTCGCCCTGTGCCATCCACAGGCGCGGGCCGCCGCGAATCCGGCCGATCTGCTCGCGTGGACCGAAGGGAGGGCCCTGATCGCCACCGGCAGCGCCTTCGCCCCAGTCACCTATAAAGGAGTGACGCACGTGATCGGCCAGGTGAATAATGCCATGCTTTATCCCGGTCTGGCGCTGGGCGTGATTGTCTCGCGGGCCCGAACGATCAGTGGAAGTATGTTCGCAGCGGCGGCTAACGCAGTGTCCAGCCTGGTAACGGTTCGCCAGCCGGGCGCCTCGCTGCTTCCGCATGTCGACGACCTGCGCAGCGTGTCGGCAACCGTGGCGGTGGCCGTCGCCGAAGCCGCAGCGGAAGATGGCCTGGCCTGCGTCAGGCTCGATGACATCGTGCAACAGGTGCAAGACGCGATGTGGCAGCCGGAGTATCGCCGAATCCAGGCGTGCTGAATGGATTATGGCGCGTTTGCCGGCACACACCGGAACACGACAATCTTGTCCGAGGTGGCAGTCGTGGTCGTCGAAAACGTATAGGCCGCCGCCGTAAACTGAGTCACGTGCGTGGCCAGCCCGGCACTCGCATTGAAGTTCTCCACGGGAACCGCCAGGGCCGCGCCGGTGCCCTCGCCCGTCACAGACGAGAAGTCGTACTCATACAGGTTGTACGATACCCCGGGTGTCAAGCCGCCGGCCGTAGCCATTAGCGTAAAGTTGGTCATCGCGGCGGGCTGCCGATTCGTGCATCCCAGGCCCCATACGCTGGCCCCGATCATGGGGTTCTCGTAGTTGTAGCCGGCCACCGGATCGATGGGATTCGCGGCCCCGTTGGAAACCGTGGGCCCCACGATAGTCAGGGCTACAGGCAGCGTCACCGAGGATGGGTCCTCGGGCCCGGATACGGAAAACGCGTAATTGTGCGGTCCGGCGATCGCTATCGGGCTGTAGCCGGAGCCGCCATTCCAGGTGTAGATCTGCCGGTCGCCCGGAATGACAATCGAATAACCTTGCGCGCCCTGCTGGTTGGCTCCCACGCGCGTATTGGCCAGCGAGGCGAAGGTGTACCCGTAGACAAAGGGAGTGCAACCCTTCGTATCCGAACCGGCGCCCGGCGGGATCGCCGGATTCGACGTAAATCCTGTGCCCGAAAGTGTGTAAGCGCCGTGATCGTCGAAATAGACGACGTCGTCGGGATAATAAGACGCATCCGCCGGTGAGTGGTTGGTGCCGATCTTCATCACCGCCACCTCGTGATCGTATTGGGAATCCGACCCGCCGTTGATCAGGAGCGCAATGGTGACTTGGCGCCCTTCGATTACCTGCTGTTTCACCCAGGACATGTATTGCTCATAACCGGCCAGCCCCGGCGCCTGATCCGAATAGTCGAAGGTGCTGCCGCTCAGGCGTGAATTGGCGAGGCACAAGGCCGCGTCGGCGTAAGTGTTCGGCCCGGTCACTCCCGTTCCGGGATTTTCAATGAGCAATTGAGCGTTGTTATTCACCTGGTTGTGATGCGCGGCGCAAGCCCCATTCGGCCCCGATTGGGACAAAGCGGTACCGCAAACGAGGCGGGCGTTGTATTGCGACATCCACTGCCCGTTGTTCAGACCCGCTTGCATCATGGATACCTCGCCGCAATAGCCGTCGTTGTTCTCCCACTGATAGAAAGGCGCGACAGGCTGGCGCGGGTAGATGTACGAAGTCGTGGCCGGGGGCGTGGTTCCGTCCACCAGGGCCTGGCGGCAATTGGGCTCTGCGCCGGGCATGGCGGCGATCGTCAGAATTCCGGCCAGGAGCCCGCGAACGATCCGCTCTGGCGACATAATGCTCAGTCTATCACCAGCGCCATGGCGGCCCACTTATAATGCGATATGGCCGGCCCAAGCGTTAGAATCAGACTATCGGAGCGCGCGCTTACATGCGCGGCACCTATGACCGCAGCGGCGGCAACGAAGGCGCCGGCGCCAGTCACTTCCTCTACCAGCTTGGCGGCGATTTCAACGTCCCTCTCGACTTCGAAGGCCCCGGCATCCTTTACTTCGCGCGATACGACCACTGGCACGGCAGCCGTGGCACTACGTCATAGACGGCGTCGGTCGCATCATTCGGAAAGCAGTACGGCCGATCCGCTGCATCCCGCTGAGAACTCCGTATTCCTCCCGGAGGGACTGTTTCCAGACCCTTTGACGTGGACCTGGTCGCTGACGCGGGGCGCCGACCTCACCTGGGTCCCAATTCCCTTCGCACGCTCCTTCCAGATGGCATGCTCGCGGACACATCACGGAACGGGCTACTACATCTACCATCAGTATGTCCGCGGGGCGGAGCTGTAGCGCCCTATTCGGCCATGGTAATTAACACGCGAGCTCTGGGAGACTCAAGGGAACGGGCCTGGCGATATTCGCGCGAGTGAGATCACAGGGTCCGTGCGGCTCCGATCCGCGTCCGGCTACAATTCAGGATCGGAGGAAATATGGCAAGATCGCGCAGGCAGTTCCTGGCTCGCACAACGCTCGGCGCGTTCGCTGCGGCCGCGGCCCGGCCCAGCCAGGCACAGAACCCGCCCGAACCCCCGCCAGGCACGCCACCGGCGTTCGGCACGGCTCCGGCGGTAGGGCCCGAAATCTCGCCGTCCACCTTCGCCGAAGCGGAGAAACTCGTGCAGGTGGAGATGAGCGGTCCGGAGCGCGCCGTTGCGGCAGACAGTTGGCGCACCACTATGGCCGCGCTCTACGAGCGGCGCACGGGTCCGCGCAAGGTGCGGTTGGAACCGGCCGTCGCTCCCTATTCGCAGTGGGATCCGGTTCTGCCTGGCCAAAGCCGAGGCCCGCTGCATGATCGATTTGTCCGGACCGCCAACGATCCGGGACCATTGCCCGCAAACGATGCGGATCTTGCTTTCGCTCCCCTGGCACAGCTTTCCCGTTGGATCGAGCAACGAAAACTCACGTCGCAGCGCCTCACGCTCTTGTACCTGGAGCGGCTTGAGCATTTCAACCCGAAATTGCGCTGCGTCATCACGTTGACGCGCGAGTTTGCCCTCAGGCAAGCGCGGCAGGCCGACGAGGAGATCGGCGTGGGCAAATATCGTGGGCCATTACACGGTATCCCTTGGGGCGCGAAGGACCTCATTGACACCGCGGGCATCCCCACCACTTACGGCGCCGAGCCATTCCGGAATCGGGTGCCTGCCCAGGATGCGGCTGTAGTGAAGCGTTTGCATGCGGCGGGCGCCGTGCTTGTCGCCAAGCTGAGCATGGGCGCGCTAGCGCTGAACGATATCTGGTTCGGCGGTCAAACGATGAATCCCTGGCTGCTGCAGGAGGGATCGTCGGGATCCAGCGCAGGCCCCGGCGCAGCTACAGCCGCCGGATTGGTGGGATTCGCGATCGGGAGCGAGACGGGCGGAAGCATCGTGGGTCCGTCCATGCGCTGCGGAATTACCGGGCTGCGGCCCACCTACGGCCGAGTGCCGCGCACCGGAGCGATGACGCTGTGCTGGTCGCTCGACAAACTCGGCCCCATGACGCGCGGCGTCGAAGACGCCATGCTGGTGCTCGAAGCCATTTCAGGTCCCGATCCGGGCGATGTATCCAGCGTGCCCAGCAGTTTGGACTTCGATGCCGGTCGAACGGTGGAGGGGCTGCGGGTGGGCTATTTCCCCGGCTGGATGAAGGAGAATCCCGCGACCGAGGTGGACCGCGCCGCCCTGGAGGCGGTCAGGAAGACCGGCATGGCGCCGGTCGAGGTCTCCATTCCAGACTGGCCTTACGACGGGCTTGACCTGATCCTGTTTGCGGAAGCGGCGGCAGCCTTCGAGGAACTCACGCTCGGCGGCGGACTGAACCAGCTTAAGGTTCAAGTGCCCGACGCGTGGCCCAACGTTTTTCGGCAGGCCCGGTTTCTGTCGGCGGTGGACTTCGTCCAGGCGGACCGGCTAAGGCGAAAGGTGGCAGTTGAGATGGCCCGCGTCTTCTCTCAGGTGGACCTGTTGCTGGTGCCGTCGCTGCGCGACGAGATGCTGACGATCACCAACTTCACGGGACACCCGTCGCTGACGCTGCGCGCCGGTTTCGTGGAAGTTTCCGAGGCGCGCAGCGACTGGGCGCCGGACCCAACGGCGCCACTGCCGAAATTCTCGCCGCCACGGCGCGTGCCCCACGGCGTCACGCTCATCGGGCGGCTGTTCGACGAAGGGACTTTGGGGCGCGCCGGATTGGCGCTAGAAAGAACGTTTGGCGTCGCGGGTGAACGTCCGCCGGGTTTCTGAGCAGTATGGCCAAATCATGACACCTTTTTCAGTGCTGGATCTTTCGCCCATTTTGGAAGGCAGCGACGCCGCGCAGTCCTTTCGCAACACGGTGGACCTCGCGCAGCATGCCGAGAGACTGGGCTACCGCCGCTACTGGCTGGCCGAGCACCACGGGATGCCGGGCATCGGCAGCGCCGCCACCGCTGTTTTGATCGCGCACGTCGCCGGCGCCACGTCTACGATCCGCATCGGGGCTGGCGGCATCATGCTGCCGAATCATGCCCCGCTCGTGATCGCGGAACAGTTTGGCACGCTGGAATCGCTGTTTCCTGGCCGGATCGACTTGGGATTAGGACGGGCGCCTGGCACCGATCAAGTGACTGCCCGTGCGCTCCGGCGAGCCCTAACGTCCGATGCCGATCAATTTCCCCAGGATGTCGTCGAATTGATGCAGTACTTTCAACCCGCAAGCACAGCGAAGAGAGTTCATGCGGTCCCGGGAGAAGGATTGAACGTGCCCTTATGGATTCTAGGATCCAGCCTCTTCGGTGCAGCGCTGGCCGCCGAATTAGGTTTGCCTTTCGCGTTCGCTTCGCACTTCGCTCCGTCGCAGATGATGGCGGCGCTGGCGATCTATCGGGAACACTTTCAGCCATCCGCGCAGTTGGATCGCCCTTACGCGACGCTGGGATTTAACGTAATCGCGGCTGACACCGATGACGAAGCGCGCTTCCTCGCTTCATCTATGCAGCAGGCGTTCGTGAACTCGCGCAGCGGCCGCCCGTCGCGTCTGCAGCCCCCGATACCAGACTACGAGCAGGGCCTGATGCGACACGAGTGCGACATTATCGAGCAAGTGCTCACTTGCTCGGCGATTGGTTCTCCCAGGACTGTTCGCGACGGCCTACAGGAGTTTATCGTTCGTACGGGAGCGGATGAACTGATGATCACGTGCCACATATTCAGTCACCCGGCGCGCCTGCGGTCTTATGCGATCGCAGCCGAAATCCGGAATGCAATAACCTGAGCATTGGGCTTCCGTCGCCGTCAACTGTGATAATCGAAATCCGCCCAGACCGCGGCGTGATCGGATGCGCCGGTGGCCCGGCGTGTTTCCAGATCGACGTCGTTGGCGCGGCAAACCGCCGCCAGCGGATCTGTCGCCAGAATATGGTCGATCCGCCACCCCCAGTTATGCGCGAAGGCGTTGCGGAAGTAATCCCAGTAGGTATACTGGACGCGGTCGGGATAGAGTCGGCGGAATACATCGATGAATCCCCATCCGGCGGCGAAGCGATACGCGTCGCGCGCGTCGATATGGAAGTCCGGATCCTTGACACGATGATCGGGATGGTACACATCGATCGGTTCGGGTGCGACGTTCAGATCGCCGAGCCAGATGGCCGGCATCGCCGGATCCAGCCGCTCGCTAAAATACCGGCGGACGCGGTGAAACCACTCCAGCTTGTAGACGTATTTGTCGGTGCCGATCTTGTATCCTTGCGGAACATAGGTGTTCACGATCGGCAAACCGTCGATTACAGTTTCGAGGATACGGACATCTTCGCTGTCAGGTCCGGTGCAGAGGCCATGGAACACGGAATCGGGCTCGCGGCGGGACAGAGTGGCGACCCCGTTGTACCCCTTCATGCCGCGGAACGCAACGTGGTATCCCGCATCGCGGAAAGCGGCGGCTGGAAACTCGCCGTCGGGTACCTTCGTTTCCTGCAGGCAGAGCACATCGGGTCGATTCGCCGCCAGCCAGTCTACGACGAGCGGCAGCCGCCGGCGCACCGAGTTGATATTCCATGTCGCAATTCTCATTGTGCCTCAGCCGGCGACGTTCTTCCGCATAATCCATGTAGTCATCGATCGTTGATTTTGTACGACGGTAGTCTTCAAAGGGTCGGCTAATTCCCCGCCCAGCTCCGCGGTGAACCGTAGCAAGAGCGCCTCGTCCACGAGATAGCGCTCCGAACCGTCGGGCAACCGGTAGCGGCGTCCTGCCATTTGCTGGACTTGATTCTCCATTCCAATCGAAGATGCAAGCCGGCAGAAGAGCATTCCCCCCGGTTTCAATGTGCGCCAGGTGGCGCGCAGCATCGCTTCAAAATGATCGTCTCCGGAGGCGAAGTGCAGCACGGCGCTGCTGATCGCGAAGTCGGCGAATCCGTCCGGGAAGGACATCTCTTCGATCGCCTCCAGCCGAAAATTAACCTGGCCGGAAAGTCCAGGCGCGAGAACCTCAGCGAGCCGGCGCGTCTGCTCGACGGCGTTTGAATCGCTATCCACGCCGAATACTTCGTACCCCTGCGTCAGAAAGTAAACGAGGTTGCGCCCGGACCCGCAGCCCGCGTCCAGGATCCGCATTCCGGCTCGGATGCGGCCGCGGAGAAGCTGATCGAAGAGGTAGATATCTATTTGGCCGAACTGTTCTTGAAGATCGGCCATGGAGTGGTGTCTTACGCTCCCAGGAACGCGTGGGTGCCGTGCGTGATGGCGGCGCCCGCTCGTAGCGCCGCGGCGATGGTCACCACTTCGGCGATCTCCGGATCGGTCGCGCCGGCCTTCCGGGCCTTGCCCGAGTGGATCTCGATGCAGTAGGGGCATTGCGTGGTGAAGGCAACGGCCAGCGCCATCAGCTCTTTGTACTTGACAGGGATCGCTCCGTCTGCCATGGCGGCTTTGTCAAAAGCCCAGAAAGCTTGCATCGCGGCGGGCGCGTTCGCTTCGATAGTCTTCAGTTTTCCCAGATTACTCATGCTGTACATGGCAGATCTCCCTTTTCTTGAGAAGCACAATTGTACCTCACGAAGAGTCCTCGCCCGGAACTGGCGCGAACAGAGAACCATCAATCCATATGTACGATGCCGCGCTGCAAGGCGGTCACTACTGCCTGGGTTCGATCTTCCACGCCGAGCCGGCTCAGAATCACGCTGACGTGACACTTCACGGTCGACTCCGTTATTCCGAGGAGCCCGGCGATCTCCCTGTTGCTTCGTCCACGCACCAACAGAGTGAGGACCTCACGTTCCCTGCCGCTCAAATCGGAATTTGGCGTGCGCGCTGCCAGGCTTTGCGCGATCGGAGGCGGCAGGAACCGCATGCCGGCGTGCACCTTGCGCACCGCGTCGATCAGATCCCCGTGCGACATGCCTTTCAACAGGTACCCTTGCGCACCGGCGGCTAATGCCTGGTGAATATCCTCGTCGCCTTCGTAGGTGGTGAGGACGACGAACCGGGCATGCGAATCCTGGCTACGAATCGTGCGAATCGCCTCCACGCCGCTCATTCCGGGCAGCCTCAGATCCATTAGCGTCACGTCCGGTTTATGTCGCCAGAACAACTTGGTAGCCTCCTGGCCGGTGCCGGCCTGTGCCACCACGGACATGTCCAATTGGGCGTTGATCATCGCCGTGACACCCAAACGCGTGACAGGATGATCGTCGACAACCATCACCCGGATCTTCTCTTCGGCGCTCATGCGGTGCCTCCGCTGGCAGTCCTGGTCAGCGGAACGGCTACTGAAAGATGGGTTCCCGTTCCTGGACCGCTGCGCAGAATAAACTTCCCTCCCAGATGCTCGATACGTTCCCGCATGCCGATAATACCGTAGTGCCCGTTGGCGGGCGAGGAAGGATCGAAGCCCCGGCCGTCGTCTTCTACTTGCATTCTTAACTCCCGGGCTCCAAACGACAGCCGCAAGCGCACACTGGTAGGCGCCGCGTGCCGGACGGCGTTCGACAGCGCCTCGCGCGCCACCATCACCAGATCGTGCTCGATGGCGTGTTCGAGCGCGCGCGGCTTGCCGTCGGTGCCGAATTCGATCGGTATGTGCGACTCCTGGCTAAGCTGCTCCGCCAGCTTCGAGACGGTGGCGGTCAGTTCGCCTCCGGCATCCGGCGACTGGCGGAGATCCCAGACCACGCGCCGGGCCTCGTCAATCGTGCTGCGTATCTGCGTTCGCGCGCCCTCCAGCAGTCCTTGCTTCATGGCCGGATCCGCGTCGCCCACAGTGGCGGAGGCTTCCAGTAGCGCCGAGACGCCGCCGCATCCCTGGATGATGGTATCGTGCAGTTCGCGGGCCACGCGGTTGCGCTCTTCCAGTATGCCTTCGAAGCGGGCGTGAATCTGGCGCAGCCGGAACCGGTGTATGCCCAGCGCCGCCGCAGCCGCCGCGGCTACGCATAGAGTGAGGAACCAGGGCGTGGCGTAGAAATGCGGCTTCCAATACATCTCGACTGCCGCCTCGGAAACGCTGGCGGGAGCGTTCATCTCGTACGCCGCCACGCGGAACCGGTAGGGACCGGCCGGCAGGTTGGTGTAAAAGGCCAGGCGCCGGCCAAAGGCCTCGGTCCATTCATTGTCGAAACCTTCCAGTTTGTACCGGAAGCGTATGCGCTCTTGCGATCGCAGACGGATAGCGCTGTACTGGATCTCGAGTTTTCCGCCGCCTGGCGGCAATTCCAGCTTTCCACTAGTGGGCAGACTGCGGCCATCCGCCACGATGCGTTCGATCACTGCCGCGGGCGGGTTGCCGAACGCCCCGTAGCCGGGTGTGATGCGGACCGGTCCTTTGTTGCTGGGAAACCAAATCTCGCCATTAGCGGCCAGGCATCCGGCCGGCTGGGTTCCACCGTGCATCTGCGTGGTTTCCAAGCCGTCGGAAATACCGTACAGGGTGACGGCCGGACGAGTGCCTGGACTTTCGGCCACCCGTTCGAGATCCCGGCGCAGCACCGAAGATACTCCATTTGGACCGCTCATCCAGAACATACCGGCGGGATCTTCCAGGATGTGATAGATGCTGTTATTGGCCAGCCCTTGCGCGCTGGTGTAAGCGGTGAGGACGCCTGCTTTCCAGCGAAAGAGACCGGCGCCCAGGGTCCCCAGCCACAGCCCCCCGGAGGGATCTTCGTGGATGGCCCAGACTCTCTCCTCTCGCAGGCTCTCGACCACGGCATCATGCACGAACTTGTCATTATGCAAGCGGCTTACGCCATGGTCCGTACCGATCCACAGATCGCCGTTCCGATCCTCCGCCAGCGACCGAATGCTGAAATAACACAGACCCTGCGCCACGCCGTAGTTGGTGAAGCGCCCTTGCCGCCACCGGCTCACGCCTTCGTCGGTGCCGATCCACAAGCTACCGTCGCGTCCCTGATAGATTGCGCGAACAAAATCGTTGATCAGGCCGTCACGCTTGGTGTACTGCACGCTTCGCGAGCCCTCGATACGCCACAAGCCGTGCCCGTCGGTTCCCGCCCACAAGGTGCCGGCACGGTCGCGGAACAGGTTGCGGATGCGGATCTCATCGAGCGGTCCCCCGAATCGATACGGCCGGGCAGTTTGTCCGGCATAGCGATAGAGCTGCGTGCTGGCGATCCAAAGGCTCTTGTCCACGTCCTGATAAATGGTGCTGAAGTCGGATCCGGCGGCGCCGGGCAGGGGGAACGTGCTAACCGGCGTCGCGCTCAGCCGCAGCAGCCCGGTCTGTGTGCCCACCCAGAGATTGCCTTCGTGATCTTCAAGCAAAGAGAGTACTGTGTCGCTCGGTAGATAATCCGGGGCCCTGAGCCGCGTAAACCGGCCCGCCCGATAGAGGAAAATCCCTTCGCCGATGGTGCCGATCCACAACGCGCCATCGTGGTCTTCGCGCAGCACACGCACCGTGCCGGATATTTCCGGCACATGGACGAAGCGGCCGGTTTCTTCGGGACGCAGCTGTTCGAGGCCCGAAACCGTCCCCACCCATATCACGCCGTCGCGCGTCTCCAGAATGGATTTGACGCGGTGCTCGCTCGATCCGCCCTCCAGGCGGTATTCTACGGTGCGGCCATCGTCCAACATGAGCAGCGACGATCCGCCGACCCACAGCCTGCCGTGGCTATCCTCGCGAATGTCATGCACGGCGACGGCGGGCACGCCACCCAAGCCATCCACCCGCGCCAGGCGATCGCCGTGCAAACGAAACAGCCCGTCGTCGGTGCCTACCCAGAACTGTCCCCGGCGATCCTCCAAAATGCTGCGAACGAAGCCATTGGACAGGCCTTCCTCGCCGGAGAACCGGCGAAACTCGCCGCGATGATAGCGCACCACGCCGCCGCCTTCGGTTCCGATCCAGAGATCGCCGGCTCGTGAAACCAGTAGGCAGAATATACTGTTCGAGCGAAGGGCCGGGGTGTTTTCACGGTTGAACACCACCATTTCGGCGCCGTCGAAGCGCACCAGGCCGCCGCTGGTGCCGATCCAAAGGTAACCGTCCGGTGTTTGCGCAAGGGCTTGAACCGGCTCCTCAGGCAGCCCGTCCTGAGTCTGCCAGATGCGGCGGGAATAGCCTTGGAGCCCCCTCTGGGGAAGGGTTGCGGACCGGCCTGGCGCAAAGCAGAGCCAGAACGCGCAGGCGAGGCGGAGGATCATTCCATCCGCAGCGTAACAAAAGTCGGCGGTGATCGCACGATTTCAGCGGCATCAGCGCATGCGAAGCGTGGCTTCATATTCCGGAACCACATGAATACCCTTCAACTCCGCCATTTCGGCTTCCGCTCGAATGCGGGCCCCGGGTGCGAGGTAGATCGGCGCGTCGCCCCGTAGGGGCAGTACCTGCAACTCGAGATCGGGCCCGCTGCGCCAGAGGCCGATCTCCAGGGGAGCGCCGTGATAGAAATCGTCCGTGAGAAGGTGGTCTCCCACGTAGACGCGGGCGATGTCACCCACGTAGTCGAGGCTGATCAGCGTATGGTCGGTTTGCGGTACATGGATCTTCCACGCCGCGGCATGCGCGAAAGCTGAATCAGCCGGCAAGATGGCGGTTTCCGTCCCCATCTTTACCGGGTCGGCTTTTCCCTCCCGCACCTGGCGGACTTCCGCGGCCACCGAAACCGGCTGCACCCGGGCGACATATTGGTGGAAAACTCCATCCTCTCCGGCAGCCACCAGTCCCTGCGCTGCGCGATCCGGCGCCGGAAAGATCCCTACCCGCAGGCCGGCGGCATCGCGCGAGCGCAAATGGATCTGGTCGGCTTCGAACCACAGTTCAGCCGGCGATAACAGCAGGCGTTCTTTTCCGCCCAGGTTCGCCTTCCACAACTGGCGCGCCTGCTCGCGGGAAAGCAGGATGATGCCCGTTGTCTTGCCGTCCCGGCCGCGGACTTTCATGGCGGCGCCGGCGCCGGTTTGAACCCCATCCACGAACACGCGGCCCGCGGCGCCGCTCACGTGGGCGTGTGGCGCCTCAACAGCATCCACGGCAATCCCATCGAAAGCGAATTCTGGAGCAATCCCCGGCCAGGCAAAGAAAACCAGCGTCGCCGGATCATCGAGTTTGGCCACTAACTGGGCGGTGGCGTAACGGAGCGTAGCCCCGCCGATATCGAGGTTCACAGGCCAGACCGTATACGCGCCGCTGGGGACCGTCGCCGGCCGGCGCGGAACGTCGACGGATCCGGACGGCAACTGCAATTCCACCTGGAAACTTTGGCGATTCGGAAGCGGATAGTTACGTTGATAATTGTTGATAAAGATGAATCCGCTCCGGCCATTGATGCGCGCCGTCACCCGCGGCGTGGCGGTGTCCGATTTTCCTTCCGGCATGCGGGCGGGGAAGCGCACGGTCATAGGCGCCAGCGCGGCGCCGAAATCGTGCAGAAACAGATGCATGATCTTCAGGTAGGAAAATACGGGATGCAACTGCCCGAACTCGCCGATCGGCGCTTGATAATCGTATCCCTTCACCGGCAGATCGTTGAGCGAGCCGCTGGCCTGCGACTCCTGCAGGGTGGTCAGCTTTCCGTCCGGATTCGTCCCTCCGTGGAACATATAGTAGCCATATCCCACGGCCCCGGCGCCCAGTTTAGTTAGCGCCATGGCGGCGGTATCATCCGGGCTCAATACCGGCCTGCGGTGATAGGACTGCACCATGCCTCCGCCCATCTCGGCGGTGATAAAAGGGTAATCCTTGTATCGCGCGTCCAGATCGGGACGCTTCGAGCGCAGATCGTCTCCCACGTTCTCCTCGCAGCGGATGGCGGTGAAGAAGTAGTTTGGGTTGGGCGGGAGCGGACCCGGGGTGCGCCACCAGAATCCGTCCGCGTAGCCGCCGAACACCGGGATGGTGTCCCGACTGGGCACGGCGGCGTTGTCCCAGGCCGTGACCGAGTAGAACGGTGCTTCCAGTCCGGCTTCCCGCATCATCCTTCGCAACGTGAGGATGTGCTCCTCACCTTTTCCGGGACCCCCCGCGCTGTATTCGTTTTCCACTTGCAGGCCAATCACGGGCCCGCCATCCCGCCACAGCAGACCGTTGAGCTGCCTGGAGATTTCGCGAAAGTAACGGTCCACGTGCGCCAGGTACGCGGGGTCGTTTTCGCGCGTGGGTCCGCTGCGCAAGACCCAATCGGGAAGACCTCCATTGCGAGACTCGCCGTGGACCCAAGGCCCCACCCGGACCAACGCATACATGCCGTGACGGCCGCACAACTCAACGAAGCGGCGCAAGTCGCGCTGTCCCGACCAGTCGAACTGTCCTTCGACCTCTTCATGATGGATCCAAAAAACGTAGGTGGCCACAATTTCGACGCCGCCCGCCTTCATCTTCAGGATTTCCCGTTCCCACTCGGCGTCGGGATATCGCGCATAGTGGAACTCTCCCATTACGGGTAGCCACGGTTTGCCATCCAGGGAAAGATAGCGATTGTTGATCGCCAGCACATGACCGGCCGGTGAGCGGCCACCCACCGCAAACGGCAGATCATGCACGGGTTCGACGCGCTCTCTGGCGTCGATTGCGATCTTGCCCGATACATCGGCCAGCGTGGATTTTGAGCCGGCGAACCCATTTGTGCCGATTATGAGAGCGAGCGCGGCTGCCCGGCAACCTGTTTTCATCGCCTACGAACGTAGCGCGCGCCGCCGGCAAACGTATCCGACCAAAGTCTGATTCCGGAGATGAGCCCGCATCTGACGTGAATTAATCTTTTTTAATCCCCAAATCCAACTTTGGTTGGATTACTGCGCGCCGTACCCAACATACGATTGAATCGTTCTCGCTATAGATGGCGGCGCAGGATCGCTTACTGCCGGTACGCGCATTGTGTGCTGAACGGCACGTCGGCCTTTTTCGAACGCCGTCCACGAAAGGGTGGAGCATGTTGAAACGAACAGCGTTGTTCCTTGTAATCGGCGCGATCCTCTGTGCCATCCCCGGCAGCGCCCAGAACTCAAATACGGGCGAGATTAAGGGTTCGGTGACCGACCCTTCAGGAGCCGTTGTGCCTGGAGCGGCCGTATCGATCAAGAACGTGCAGACCGGTGTCGTAACAGCCACGACCACGAATCAATCCGGCTTGTACGATGTCCCGTTCCTCGCCCCGGGTAACTATACCGTCACATTCTCGAGGGACGGATTCCGCAATATCGTCCGCGAAGGCATTGTTCTCCAGATTGAAACGCTGGAGATTAGCGGGACGCTGCAAATCGGCACCTCTGCCCAGGAAGTCGTGGTGAGTGCCGGGGGACCGCTCGTAGAGACGGAAACCACCGAGCAGCACGTGGATTTGAGCGCGCAGGCAATTGCCACGGCGCCTATTGTGGGCACCGACTGGCGCGGCGAGATGATGCAGTTGATTCCCGGCGCGAATACCGGCGGGGGAACGGGTACGGCAGGAGGAGGCCAGTCGGCCGGCGTCAACGGCACCCAGGGATACAACATCAACTTCCTTTCCGACGGGTCGGCTGCCACGGCGCCGAGGGATTTCAATAGCAGCAACTACTACCCGCCGGTCGACACCATTTCCGAAGTGAGCATCAATTCGGGTAATGCTCCGGCGCAGTATGGCAACGGACTCACTTCCATCAACTTGATCACGAAGAGCGGGACCAACCAATTCCACGGCAGCGCTTATGAGTACGATCAAAACACGGCGCTCAACGCCCGAGGTTTCTACAATACGACCGGGCAAAAGTCCGTGGAACACTGGAATGAATACGGCGGCACCGTGGGTGGTCCAGTGATTAAGAACAAGCTGTTCTTCTTTTTTGCATACCAGCGCAACCCTTCCTCGACGCCGACTTCCGGACTCTACAGCTATCCGACCGCGGCTATGGAAGCGGGCGATTTTTACGGCATCGCAGGGGCCACCGGGAAGGCTTTCGGCCCGACCGGCATTCTGCAGGGAACCTACGATCCGGTAGCCTTGAAGCTCGAAAGCTATTTTCCGGCGGCCAGCGCCAAGGGATGGGTCGCGGGATGCCCTGGCCCGGTGAATGTATCGGCGAGCACTCCCCAGACCTGCCCGACTACGAACAATTACGTGTTCAACGGAACCAGCCCGAACTTGAACTCCTGGTACACCGGAAGAGCCGATTACAACATTTCCTCGAAGCAGAAGCTCTCGTATAGTTTCAACTATCTTCCGGCGCTGGCGTCGTATGTCCCCCCGGATCCGCTCTACCCCAACGACGCTACGGCGTTCGATCAGGGCCATACCGACGACCTCACCAGCCAGCTCACCTATGTCTACACAATCAGCCCGACCGTACTGAACGAATTTCGTTTGGGCGGCAGCCGCGAATTGGACAAATACAAGCCGCCGTCACTCGATAAGAACGATCCGGCGTCGCTGGGCCTGGAACCGGAGTACGGCACCAACGCTCCGGCGAACGTGTTCCCGAAAGTCACCATCGACAGCGGCGCGGGAGTCGGGGGCATGGGTCTGGGCGCCGGTAACGGGCAGAATGGCAACATCGATGCCGTTCTGGGCGAGGGCGTATATAACGTCTCCGACGTGCTGACTCTGATTCGCGGCAGGCACACTATCAAGGTTGGCGGCGAATACGACAGGGATTATCAGAACTACACGAGCTGGGGCGATATCACGTCGGGAAATTTCGAATTCAATGGAGGCGTCACCGGAATCCCGTACGCCGACTTTTTGGCGGGCGATGTTTATGGGTGGTACGTCTACGAATCCGACGCCACCAGCGCGCACATGTGGAATTCGGCGTTGTTCGCCAGCGACGACATCAAGATTACACCGCACCTCACGCTGAACCTGGGCCTTCGCTGGCAAATGCAGTCCGGCTGGGGCGTAAATCACAATCTTTTCGGCAATTATGACCCGAATCTGCCCAATTCCGCGGATGGCGGGCTCTATAAAGGGGCCATCCTGTTTGGCGGGCAGAGCGACACACAATACGGAGGGACGATCTCCAATATGACCACCATTCAAAACGGCGATTATAAACAATTCGCGCCGCGTGTCGGCGTGGCTTGGGCGCCGCACGATAAATGGTCGGTGCGTGCCAGTTACGGCATCTTTGACGCGCCACGCGATGCCGAGAACTACACCGATGGCGCGTTAGGCTTGGGCTTCAATCCGCACAACGTCGGCAATGGGGGATACGTCAACGGGAGCTACGCATTCAAACTTGCCGCAGGACCTCCTGCGGGGACCGTCGTTTTTCCAACCCTGCAAACTCTTTCGTCGACCATCGACAACTATAGCGGCGTGGAGTATTACCCGTGGAACATGCCCACCGACTACGTGCAGCAGTTACTGGTCAGCGTACAGCATGAGTTCGCGGGCGGCATCCTGCTGGACACCAGCTACGTCAACACGCGCGGCCGGAACCTCAACTTTGCAACGGATATCGATCAGGCGCCGGCGAACCTGTTGGGGTGTACCGGATACAATTGCGGAAATCCCAACCCCGTATTCAACTCCATTCAAGCCCAGATCTACGATGGCTGGTCGAATTACAACGCGCTGCAGATTCGCCTGCAGAAGAGGATGTCGCATGGCGTGAACCTCCAGGTGAATTACGCCTGGTCGAAATCGCTCGATACCGGGACCGGGAACGGGCACGGGTCCTCCATCGATATCTACCAGAACGCCTACAATCCGGGCGCGAATTACGGCTTGTCCGACTTCAACGCGGCCAGCACTCTCGCAGGCCAGGTTGTCTACGAGTTGCCCTTCGGCAGCAACCGCCAGTTTGTCGTCCACGGAGTGCTCGACCAGATCGTCGGTGGATGGCGCGTTTCGAGTGTGTTTCAGTGGCATTCGGGGAATCCGTTCACCCCGGTAATCCAGAACTCCGTGGCTGAAGGGGTTGACCCCGGCCTCGATTCCTTCTTCGGCGCCGGGGCTGGCGCCGCGCTTTATCCCAATCTGGTTGGCAATCCCAAAGTATCGAATCCTACGCTGACGGAGTGGTTCAATCCGGCGGCCTTTGCCAATCCGGCGCCTGGCACCTTTGGCAACTCGGGACGCAATGCCCTGGTCGGGCCGAGCTTCTTTAATGCGGATTTCAGCGTCGGCAAGAGTTTTCGCCTGCCCCGCGAAGGCATGCAGCTCGAAATCAGAGCGGACATGTACGATGTGTTCAATCACATTGACTTCGGGAATCCGGACGCGAATGTTGGCTACGTCAACGGCGTATTGGCCGATACCACCGCCGGCACCATCACCGGTCCCGCGGGATATAACGACAACCGCCGGATCATACAACTCGGCGCTCACTTTACCTTCTAACCCACCGCGGCGACTGGACTGACCCCTCCACGCGGGGTGCGAAAGCAGCATTTCGCACCCCGCACCGTTTTTGCGGTTTGTCGGAACGGCGGATTTCGTGGTACCTTTCGCACAGCAAAGCAGGCCTCGTTCCTCTATGAAAGTTCCCCTACTGGTCATGGTCCTCCCGTTTCTCACTGGCGCGGTCGCGGTTATGGACGCACAAACCGTGGTACCCCGCGGCGCCTCCATTCATGACCACTTGCGCAAGGCGGTCGAATACCTCAAGGTTAACGATTCAAACTCGGCCGTAAAGGAGTTTGAAGCGGTTCTCGCGCTCGATCCCAAGAATGCCGAGGCTTATGCCAACTTAGGCGTCATCGCTTTCGTCCAGCATGACTATAAGAAGGCTTCCCAATATCTGCGCAGCGCGCTCGCAATCGATCCATCCATCGCCAAAACACAGGCTCTCCTGGGCATCTGTGAACGAAGATTGGGACAGCCTTCGGCGCAAACCCTGTTGGAGAAGTCCTTTCCCAGACTGAAGGACAAGAGCCTCCAAATCCAGGCGGGCATGGAATTGGCAAATCTCTACTACCAGCAGGGTAGCCTGGACCGCAGCGCCTCGATCATGCGAGCGCTGGTCGATCTCGATTCGGACAATGTCGAGATCCTATACATGGCGCAGCGCGTCTATTCGGATCTGGCCGACGACACCCTGAACAAACTGGCCATACTGGCGCCGGGTTCGGCGCGCATGCAGCAGGTGATTGCGGAACGCTTGATCAACGAGGGCGACCTGAAGGGCGCCACCGCGCACTACGGAAAGGCACTGGAGATCGACCCGCGGCTGCCGGGCGTGCACTTTGAATTGGCCGAAGCGATCCTCGAATCGTCGCCCACCGACCCACAAGTGCAGTCTCAGGCGGAGAAGGAGCTGGAAACCGCCGTGAAACTCGATGGCGATAGCGCCCGGGCCGAATGCATGTTTGCGAGGATCGCCACCAGGCGCGCCGATCTGGAGGGAGCCCACGTTCACTACACGCGCGCGCTTGCCCTAAATCCCGGGGAAGTGGAAGCGCAGGTCGGCTTGGGGCGCCTGCTGGCGAGCAGCGACAAACCGCGGGAAGCGGCGAAGTATCTCCGCATAGCTGTCCAGCAGGATCCCTTGAACGGCGAGGCGCATTATCGGCTGGCGTCGGTTTGCAGGAGGCTCGAACTGAAAGACGAAGCCGCCAGGGAATTCCGGCTGTTTCAGGAAATCAAGCAGACCAAGAACAACCTGCGGGAACTGTACCGCCAAATGAACAAGAAGCCTCCGGAGCAAGAGGAACAAATCTCCGATGCCGAACCCTGAGAACCAATTGGCTTTTGCAGGACGTCTGTTGGTCCGCTGGCTCGTCACGCTGGGCGGTATTTCGTGCGTGGCTCAGCAACCCACGGAACCGGTCGATATCACTCCACTCAACGGGGAAACCTACTACGTTTTGAATCAGCTCAGCGGTCTGCAGGCCGGCCTGCGTAATTCCACAGCCGCCGGTGCGCCCGTCGTTCAACAACAGCCGGGTTTCACGAACCTCGGGCAGCGCTGGGCCTTTACCAGGATTTCCGGCGGGCTGTGGCGGATAAGCAATATTCTAAATGGATTGTGTTACGACAGTGAGGCCGTGGCCGGTGTGGCTTCCCCGGTTTGTCCGCAACCTTGCGGCCGCCTGCCGCGGCGAGGCCGGGAGGCGGAAGCGGGGCCGCATTTCATGACGGCGCATTACCTGGCGCAAAGTCCGTGTGCGGCGATTTCGACCCAAGCGTGGGCTCTCAACCCAACAACCAACGGCTACTACACTATCTCTAACCCTGCAACCGGGCTCTCGATCGATGTGTCTCAAACGGCTGGGACGCCGCTGGTTCTGACGGCGCTATCCGGAGCCGCGACCGGGAGCCAGCAGTGGCTGCTGCGTCCGGCTTTCTTTCGCGGAGTAGATAATGCGTTGCTCGAGAAGCAGGAGGCGGCTCGCGCCGCCACCCGATTGTCCTGGTGGCAGGATGCCGGCGAGCAACAGGACGTGCTCCAGATTCTCAAGAACCATGGCGTCAATATGGTGCGCTTGCGGCCCAGTTCCGTGCCGCCTTATGCGAACGTATCGCAGGCGCAGTGCAGCGGCAATGCCTGTTATGGGGAAACCGACGCACAGGATCTGGATCTCGCGAAACGCGCTAAGAATCTCGGTATGAGCCTGGAACTGACCCTTCTGTTCGATGGCGGCGGTTCTTCCAGCGTCCCACCGGCTTGGGCCGGCGACACCGAACTGACCCAGTTACAGGCTGACTTGTACAGCTATGTGAAGGCCGAAGTCCTGGCATACAGGCAGCAGGGAACCATGCCCGATCTGGTCTCCATCGGCAATGAAGTCGATACCGGTTTTCTGGGCGCGCTGGGGAGCCCCACGGGCGCCGACTTTGCCGGTTTTGCCGCGCTGCAGATCGAAGGCGTGCAGGCGGTCAAGGACGCGGCGGCGGATACCTCGGCCGGTCCCGCGATTCCGCCCCCGCTCACCTGTATTCACATCACTCCGGCCTGGGATCTTACCCAGTTCTTCACGCTCGCGAATCAATTCAACATCCCGTATGACCTCATCTGCCAGAGTTACTATCCCCTGTACCACGGTCCGTTGACCGAGGCACAGGCAGCCGCTTCCAATCCCAAGGGCAAGCCGGTAGAGCAAGACGTGCTGATAAACGCGGCCAACAACATCGGGAAGCCCATTTTCATCATCGAGACGGGGGAACACTACGAAAACGGCTTTGACGCGAACGATCCCTGGTACGCGCCGCCAACCCAGGCGCTCCAGCGTCAATTCCTGCTGGACCTGCAGAGCGTAGAAAAAGGGTTGCCCAATAGCCTGGGCATGGGATTGGAATACTGGGATCCGGCCGGCGTGAATATACCGCATGCGAGCGGCGGATTTCTTAACGGCGACAATCTGCCGGATGCCATCTACATTTGGAACGGCCTGACCCTCTTCGATAACGCGGATATTTCCGGATCCACGGATGTTACCGCGTCTAATTACTCGATGGTGCTACCGGGTATTGACGCGCTGGGCGGCAAGCTCGATCCCACGTTGAATTACAAATTTGTCAATGCCGGGAGCGGACTGATCCTTTCCGTTTTCCAGGCTTCTACCGCTGCCGGCGCCATGCTGGACGCCGAGGCGGACGGCAATCCAACATTGAGCCAGCAGTGGCGCATCACCAGCAACAACGACGGATATTTCCAAATTGCCAGCCTCAAGCCGGGCGCGGGCGATACGATCCATGTTCTGGACGACCCCGGCGGATCCACCGTGAGCGGAAATGCCGTTGTGCAATCCGCGCCCGGCAGCGGGCAGGAACTGGAATGGAACATCGTTTCCGCCGGCAACGGTTTCTTTCAATTCGTCAACCGGGCGAGCGGCCTCGTATTGGACATGGCTGGCGGCTCTGGATCTGCGGCCGGCTTCGCCGTCGTGGAGCCGCAAGACAGCAGCAGCGCCACGCAACAATGGCAAATCGTTCCGGTCCATTAGTGCGCCGCACGAGGAGGCGGTGAAAAATCTATGAAAAGCATTCAGCGCATCATTCTATCCGCGTGGCTGCCGTTGGCCATCGGAATGCCGCTTGGCGCGGCCGACTATGCCATTGGCGCCGATCTATCGTTTCTAAAGTCGGCTGAAGATCACGGCAAGGCTTTTAAAGATGCGGGCGCCGTCAAGCCCGGGTTGGAGCTATTCAAGGATCACGGCTACAACTGGATTCGGCTGCGCCTCTTTCATACGCCTACCGATCTGCCCAACAATCTCGAGTACACCATCGCGCTCGCCAAATCGGCTAAGAAACTGGGTTACCGGTTTCTGCTGGATTATCACTATTCCGATACCTGGGCCGATCCGGGCAAACAGTTTCTTCCCAAAGCCTGGGAAGGATTGTCGCATCCGCAACTGGTGAAGGCGGTTTTCGAATACACAAAGCAGACCATGGCCGCCTTCCACGAGGCGGGCGTGTCTCCGGACATGGTGCAAATCGGCAATGAAGTGATCAACGGCATGCTTTGGCCGGACGGCCGCATCCCCGATAATTGGGACAACTTCGCCGATCTGGTGAAGGCCGGTATCGCGGGCGTCTACGCGGGTACGGGAGATGCGCCCCGGCCACGGATCATGATTCACATCGATCGCGGCGGCGACAAGAGCCGGACGCGGTACTTCTTCGACAAGCTGAATTCTTACCAGGTCGAGTATGACGTTATCGGCCAGTCTTACTATCCCTGGTGGCAAGGCAGCTTGAACGATCTGCGCGAAAACATGGTTTTCATGGCGCTGGAATACAAGAAGGAAATCATCGTGGTGGAGGCCGCCTACAACTGGATGCCGGCAGAGTACACGAAGCGTCCCGGGCCATTTCCTGAAACGCCGGACGGACAAAAGCAGTTTCTCGAAGAACTGAACCGCGTGGTCGAAGAGACGCCCAACGGCCTGGGAAAGGGCGTGTTCTGGTGGGAGCCGGCTGTGAGCGGCCCTCTGGGTTCGCGCGGATTCTTCGACGAAGCCGGCAACGCTCTTCCGGTGATCACGACGTTTGATAAGTACGCGCGGCACTGAGCCAAATGGGTCAGTTTGGTTTTGGGGCGCTGACTTTGGCCTTTCTCGTGACTGCTGGCCGCAGCCCGTGGCGCACGCTTCAGCGTGCTGCGGCGGACTTCTTCAGTCCGCCATGGGCCGGCTGAAAGAGCGGGACTTAAAAGTCCCGTCCGGCACGCTGAAGCGTGCGCCACGGGCTGCGCCCAATAGTCCAAAATCCGGAGCCGGCCAAAGCGATTTCAGGCCAAGGCTTTTCCGTACAGCGCGAGCAGGCGGCTCCATGCCTTCTCGGCCTGTGCCTCGTTGTAGACCTTCGAATCCGGGGGACACCAACCATGCGCGGCGCCGGCGTACACTTCGATTTCCGCCGGCAGGTTAGCCTTGCCAAACGTCTCTTTAAGGACGGTCTTGTCGTTGGGCGAGCGCGCGTCGTCGTTTTCGGCGATTGCGATCAGGAACTGCGCCTTGGACTTGGCGGCCTGAAGGTGCGGACTGCTGGGCGCGTCGGTGACGAGTCCGCCGCCATGGAACGAGGCGACCGCTCCCACGCGATCGGGCACAGCGGCCGCGGTACGAAACGCGATCGGGCCACCCATGCAATAGCCCTGGGTGCCGATCTTCCGGTCTTTCGCCACCGATTTTTGCCCGTCCAGCCAACCGATGAACGCTTTGGCGTCGGTCATTTGCGTGGTCTCATTCAGCGCTCGCGCGAGCGGCATCAGTTCCTGGACTGGAGTGGCGGCGCCGGCTTCCGCAGTCGGGGCTTTCTTGACGCGATAGAAAGGATTCACAACCAGTACCGAATACCCCGCTTCGGCGAGCCGTTTGCCCATGTTGCGGAATGCCGGGCGCAGCCCAAAGATATCCGGCCACATGAGAACCCCGGCCACCGCGCCGCTCGCCGGGTGCACGAAGTAACAGTCGGCGCTGCCGTCCGGCGTGGTCACCATTACATCCGTTTCCGTGATGGTGAGGGCATTGGCTACCCTCGGCAGCATCATGGCGACACCCGCGCCCAAAATAGCGCCGAACTGCTTGCGTGTCACCAAACCCTGAGATTCGTACTTCTGGCGATCCTCTTCAAAGTGATCCTGATCACACATGCGTGCCCTCCTCATCGCCTGATTTCGTTGTAGAGCGCAGGCGTATGGCCCCATTATACCGATCGGTTGGCTTCTCGAATCGCGGTTCCGAAGGCAACGCCGCCTGTGTATGCCTTGACAAGCATATGCCCCGTGGGGTATGCGAAGAGAGTAAAGTCTCTGAATTCGAGGCATAGATCTAATGAATCCAACGGAACGTATTGACGAACTGATTGCATCACTCACGGACTGGCGTGGCAAGACGTTGGCCAGCGTCCGCAAAAGCATTCTTGCGGCCGACCGGGAGATCATCGAGGAATGGAAGTGGATGGGAAGCCCAGTGTGGTCGCGCGACGGAATCATCGCGGTGGGCAACGCCCACAAAGACAAGGTGAAGCTAACTTTCTCCCACGGGGCGAGCCTCCCGGATCCGGACAAGCTCTTCAATGCGGGCCTCGACGGCAAGGTGTGGCGCGCGATCGATATTTTCGAGGGCGATAAGGTCAATAAGCGCGCTCTAAAGAATCTCACCCGTGCCGCCATTAATTACAATCAGGCCAAATTGAAGAGGAAAGCGCCCGCGGGTACTCGAGCAAGAGTGTAGAAGAGTGAGATGTGATGGGCGCCGGATTATTTCGCGGTTGCCGTCTTATTGTTGCGATAGGATCATCAGTGAGTAGGGGCCAATGGTCAGGCTGGCGCTGCAGGGCAAGCCGGCGAATGGCCCGCCGCTCGCTTTCACGCTTTTGGACCCGGAGCCGGAGAACGTCGAGCTAAACATTTTGCTGTCGCTATTGAAGTGCGTGACCCATGTTCCCGAGGCCGGGAGTCCCACGCGAACGCCGGTCCGGGTGGACCCGGTGAAGTTCGCCACCACGATGGACACGCCCGCCGCTTGCGAATCGTATCGCTCGTAGGCGATGAACTTATTCGTGTTGTCCACTTGGTAAATGTTCACACTATCGCCTGTCAGGTTCGGCGTATGGCCGGCGGTATCGGCGCGGGCCGCCGCCAGGTTGGCCCACAGCTTCCGTATGCCGGCGAATTGTTTGGCGAGGCCCCACTGCAAAGGCAGCTTTACTTCAAGCGGTTCGTTTTCGACAAATTCCTGACCTTGATAGATCATGGGGATACCGGGCGAGGTGAACAGGATGGCTGCACCCAGCGTGCTTTTCTTGAGTGATAACCAGCCCGTAGGATCGCTGGGATCGATCAAGGTGGTCAGGCGTTGACCGCCGCTGACTTCGTTGTGCGACTCGGTGTAGTTCAGGCTCTGGATGTAGCTCTGGTTGAATGCAGGGCGGATGGCGCTGGCGATGGCGTTCATGTTGACCGAGGAATCGCTCGATTGCGTGAGCTGGGCGCGCATGTTCGATACGAAATTGCCGTTCCACTGGCTCAAGAATCCAGCGCCTCCCTGCGCGGCAGGTTCGGTGGTGGCGGCGTTGCCTGAGAGGTCCTCGGCGATGTTCACAAATGCCGCGTTCTGGTTTACGGTCTGCGCATTCGCGTTCTGCAGCAGCGACAAACCGTCCGGGAGAGCGACGCCGGCGGTGCCGCAGGTGTTGTAGATGCAGGAAACGGAGTCCCAGCGGAAGCCGTCGATGCGGTACTCCTGCTGCCACATGGTGAGCGAATCGTAAATGTATTGCGCCACGTTGGTGCTGGAGTAATTGGGCCGCGGGCCCCACGGCGAAGAGTAGTCCGCTTCGTCGTAGAAGTAAATGCCGTCCGGATATTCGGTGGTATACCAGCCGTCGAATTGATCGGTGGTGAGGCTCCAGGGACCCCAGTGATTGTGGACGATATCGAGAATGACGGCGATCCCCGCTGCGTGGCAGGTGTCTACCAGGGCCTTGAAATTGTCTGGGCCACCGTAAGTGTGGTTGGCCACCGCGAATTGGTCGCTAGGTTCGTAGCCGATGGACGATGGCAGGTTATTTTCGTTCACCGGCATGATCTCGACAGCGTTGTAGCCAAGATTCACGATTTCGCCGAGCCGGGCGATGGCGGATTGAAACGTGCCCTGCACGCCGGCGCTGCCGTTGTATGTAGCGATCTGCATTTCGTAGATCATCAACCGCCGGGCCGGCGGCGCGGTGAACGGCGGGGTTTGCCACTGGTAAGCGTTCACATCGTAAACGATGGAATAGCCCGTGGGGGAAATCGGAGGGTA
>Ga0187871_10000229_pt1 | contig 52384 bp, 42 predicted proteins | sample June2016WEW_16_1_FD_132988 | JGI IMG/M metagenome (GOLD analysis project Ga0187871, IMG submission 132988) | Peatland microbial communities from SPRUCE experiment site at the Marcell Experimental Forest, Minnesota, USA - June2016WEW_16_10 | ecosystem: Environmental > Terrestrial > Soil >...
CCCTGGTGCGGAATCAGGATGATGAGTTGAACTTGCGCTTGATCCGGAGCGGCGGGAAAATCTGGCAGAGTCCCGCGATCCTGTCGTGGTATGCTCCGCGAGCGACTCTTACAGCCCTGTTCCTTCAGTACTTTCAGTACGGTTTCTGGAAGGCTGCGGTGGTTCGCAAACACCGCATTCCGGGATCATGGCGGCACCTGGTGCCCGTGGCGTTTGTACTGACCCATATCCTGCTGTGCGCGGCGTGTATCCTCACGGCGGCCGCTTCTTCGCGCGAATTCACAATGGTCAGCCGGCTTTGGCTGGCGGTGGTCCTGGCTTATATGGCTGCCAATGTAGCTGCGTCGTTAGCCGCCGCGCGGAAGTCGGGCTGGGGCACGCTCCCCTATCTGCCGGCCGTGTTCACGGTGTATCACTTCTCCTGGGGTCTGGGGTTTCTCGCGGGTTTCCGCTGGTTCTTTGCGCCCACCGCCCAACCACTGGCGAACAAATCATTCTTCACGCGAATTTCACGCTAGCCCATAGGCAACATTTATGCGCAGGTTTGTTGACATCATCGTCGCCTTCGTGGCGCTCGTCATTTTGAGTCCGGTTCTGGTAGTGGTCGCACTCGCAGTCCGCATTTCGTCCCCCGGCAACCCCTTCTACGGAGGCTGGCGAGCCGGCCGGGGTGGCCGTAATTTCAGGATGTGGAAGGTCCGCACCATGTTTAACGGCGCGGCGAAAATGGGCCCGATCACAGGCAAGAATGATCCGCGGGTTACGCCTCTCGGCCGCATCCTACGCAAGACTAAGCTGGACGAACTGCCACAGTTCTTCAACTTGTTATTGGGCGACATGACCCTGGTCGGCCCGCGTCCGGAATCGCCCGACATCGTCGCCCTGTACACACCCAGCCAGCGCGTCGTGCTGGCCGTGAAACCGGGCGTTACCGGAAAGGTGCAACTGGATAGCGACGATGAATCCGAAACCCTGCCGGAAGGCCCGCAGGCGTACGACTATTATCTGGCCCACGTGATGGATCGCAAACTGCGCATGGATCTCGAATACTTGCGCGCTCGCACGTTCTTCACGGACGTAAGGATCGTTCTCGCCACGGCCGGCCTGGTGTTTCGTGCCGCTGCCCGGCGTTAGTGACAGTTATTTTATCAACTTCATCGGAGGAGCTTGTTATGCAATCAGATGTTCAAGTACCCTATCACCGTCCCAGCATCGGAGACGAAGAAATCAACGAAGTCGTTCGCACGCTTAGGTCCGGCTGGCTCACCACCGGTCCCCGGACCGCTCAATTCGAACAGGAATTCAGCGCCTACGCCGATGTTCCACACGCGCTGGCGGTCAATTCGTGCACGTCTGGATTGCATGTCGCGTTAGCCGCGCTCAACATTGGTCCGGGAATGGAAGTGATCACCACCCCGTTGACGTTTTGCGCCACTGTCAACACGATCATCCATACCGGCGCGACTCCCGTGCTCGCGGACGTGGGACCGGACGGCAACATCGACCCCGCATCCATTGCATCCCGCATCACGGATAAAACGCGCGCCATCGTCCCGGTGCATTTCGCCGGCCTGCCGTGCGATATGGAAGCCATCTGGTTCCTGGCCAGACGCCACGGACTCGACGTGATCGAAGACTGTGCCCACGCGGCGGGTTCCCTCTACCAAGGGCGGCATGCCGGCGCGGCTCATCGACTCACCGGTGAACATAGCGCCGCCTCTGTCTTTAGCTTCTACGCCGTCAAGAATCTGACGACGGGCGAGGGCGGCATGGTGCTGACCCACGACCCGGAGCTGGCGTCCAGGATGAAGATCCTGTCCCTGCACGGCATCAGCAAGAACGCGTGGAACCGGTACTCCGATCGCGGTCATTGGGGCTACGAGGTTCTGGAGTCCGGCTTTAAGTACAACATGAGCGACATCCAGGCTTCCATCGGCATTCACCAACTGAGAAAGCTGGAAGGCTTCATCGAAGCCCGCACCCGCTTTGCCGAGTTGTACAACAACCTGTTAGGCGAAGTCGAGGAAGTGGAAGTGCCTGCAGACAAAGCGGACTGCCGCCATGCATGGCACCTTTATCCGCTGCGTTTGAACCTGGACCGGCTGTCCATAGGGCGCGACGAATTCATCGAGCAGCTCAAAGAGCGCGGCGTAGGCACGAGCGTCCATTTCATCCCGATTCCGCTGCATCCGTTCTTCGCCGCCCGCGCCAAACTGCGCCAGAACCAGTGTCCCGCCGCCCTCGAACTCTTCCCCCGCTTGATTTCTCTGCCCCTTTTCCCGGCCATGACCGAGGCGCAGGTGGAGCACGTCGCCAAAGCCGTCCGGCAGATTGCGCGGAAGTCGCGCAAGAAGAATTGGGCCGCGATGGCCCTGGCTGGCGATTGATCGCGCATTACGAGAAATGGTGGATTACTGAAATGAAACCGGCAGGCATCGTCTCGAGTTCTCTCCGAATCACGCTGCGCGTGATTGCCGACTTCCTCATCGTGCAGACAGCCATGTTGGCTGCGTTGATGGTCGTCGCTTTGCAGTTTCAGGCTGGCCCTGAACAATCCGTTCGCATGGGCCTGGCCGAACTGCGTCACTATTACATCACCTTGTTTCTGCCTCTGTCGGTCCTCTTTCCCGGCTTTTACGCCCTGAGCGGACTGTACACAACTTCCCGCACCTACAGTAAGGCACTGGCGTTGCGCCGCGCGGCATCGAGCGCCGGCATCGCCGCCCTGGGCATGTTGGCGGCCAGCTTTCTACTGCCTAACTCGCAGACCCTCCCCCGCATGGCGGCGCTGGTCTTTGCGACATTGGTGATTATCGGTACGCCAGGCATCCGCTGGCTCAAGCACACCCTGTTTGAACACGAGAAAGCGGAACGGCCGGCCACAGTCGCGCGCGGCGAACTGGTGCTGGTCGTGGGCGGCGCCGGCTATATCGGATCGATCGTCGTGCGTACGCTGCTCAAGCGCGGATTTCGCGTGCGCGTGTTGGATAGCCTGGTCTATGGCGCGTCCGCCATCGAAGAGGTGCTCGATCATCCGCGCCTGGAGTTCATGCGCGGAGACTGCCGCAACATCCAGGACGTAGTCAGCGCCATGCGCGGCGCGGGCGCAGTCATTCACCTGGCGGCCATCGTGGGCGATCCGGCTTGCGATCAGGATCACAAGACTGCCCAGGAGATCAACTTTGCCGCCACGCGCATGATGATCGAGATCGCCAAAGGGGAACAGTGCCAGCGCTTCATCTTTGCGTCCAGTTGCAGCGTGTACGGCGCCTCGGAGCAAGTGATGGACGAAAACTCCCAAGTCCAGCCGATCTCACTGTACGCGGATACTAAGGTGGATTCCGAGCAAGTGCTCCTGGCCGCGGCCAACGGCACCTTCCATCCCACGATCTTGCGCTTCGCCACCATCTTCGGGCTGTCGCCCCGGCCGCGATTCGACCTGGTGGTCAACTTACTCACCGCTAAAGCTCTGAAAGAGCGCGTGATTACCATCTTCAACGGCGAGCAATGGAGACCGTTCCTGCACGTGGCCGATGCCGCGGCGGCCATTGTACGGGTGCTCGAAGCTCCGGTGGCACTGGTCGGGGGGCAAATCTACAATGTGGGCGACAGCCGCCTGAACTACACTCTGACCGATGTGGCAGCCAAACTCGTCCAGTTCTTCCCCAACACGCGGGTCGAACACATCGAGAACTCAGACCGCCGCAGTTATCGCGTCTCTTTCGACAAAATCAAGGGTCATCTCGACTTCGCCTGTTCGCGCACGCTGGAGGATGGCATCCACGAAATCAAAGCCGCGTTCGAGAATGGGCAGATATCCGATTACGGCGCGGCCCTGTACAGCAATGTCAAGTATCTGAAGCAACATGGCAGCCCGTTACAGACCGATGTGCTGGGATCTCAGGTGATGGCGGCGCTGGCGCAAAAGGCATAAGATCCATGCAACCGCTCCTATCTGTTATCGTCCCGGCGTTGAATGAGGAAAGCGTCCTGGCCCAGTGTCTGTCTTCATTGACACGGCAGACCATGCCCGCCGGCTCTTTTGAAGTCTTCGTGGTAGACAACGGATCGACGGACCGGACCAGGGACATCGCGCGGAGTTTTATCGGCTCGTTGCCTGTCACCGTGCTGGAGCGATCCGGCGTCCGCATTTCGGCCTTGCGCAACTTCGGAGCCGCTATGGCCAGGGGCCAGTATCTGGCCTTCCTGGACGCGGATTGCACGGCGCCGCGTCACTGGCTGCAACAAATCGCCGATTTGCTGCACGCGGACGACTCCCGTATCATCGGCGCGCAATATCGCATTCCGCCGGATTCGTCGTGGGTCGCCAAAGCATGGTACGGCGATTTGTGGCGGATGAAAGATGGGGCCGTGTCCTACGTCCCCGGCGGCGATCTGGCCCTCGGCCGCGAATTATTCCTGAACATCGGCGGCTTCGATGAATCCATCGTCACCAGCGAAGACACGGAGTTCTGCGAACGGGCTGCCGCATCCGGCGTGCCGGTTCTGGCAGTGCCTTCGTTGAGCGTTGTGCACTTAGGGACACCCCAGACGCTCGAAAACTTCTATAGAAAACAATCCTGGCACGGAATCAACGTGCACCGCGTGTTCCTGCGCGATGTCATGCACTCGAAGTCCCGCAAAGCCATGCTTTTCGCCGTTTATACGCTGTTGTCAATCGCGTTGGCCATCGTCGGCGTGGGCGCGGGGGCACTTCACGGTAACGCCGCGGCGGTACTCGCGAGCATCACGATCCTGCTGATGGGGCCGATGGCGCTCGCCTTCGAAGCTAGCATGGCGCGCAAGAAGTGGAGCTACCTGCTTCCGCTCACCGTGTTGTACGCGGCCTATGGCGTGGCCCGCGCTTTGTGCTTGTTAGGCGCCGGTGGCGCGCGTAAGCCGCGCGGCCAAGCGGACGTGGCGCCGCATTCCGGACCGGCGACCGAACTTCTCGGCTAAGTCACAATTTCCCTATGTCTCTTCACTTCGGCGCAGAAGGCTCGCTTGGCTCGCTCCTCTATATTGGGGCGATCCTTGCTGTTTTCGCGAGTATCTTCTGGAGACCGGTTGTTGGGATTTTGTATCTCGCGCCGCTGATCCCGCTGCAGACCATGCGCTACCGGCTGAATACCTTCCCCCTGGGCGCTAGCGTAGTCACCCTGGTTCTGCTGGCGGTGGCCATCGGTGTCTTGCGGCGCAAGAAGCCGGTCGTGCCGAAAACACCGTGGACCACTCTCATCGGCATTTATACGGTCTTCACATTCCTGTCGTTGATCCTCGGATCGTTCTACCTGGGTGCGCCGCTTCCCTTCCCAGGCAGCGAGAGGTTCTCGGTCTGGGCGGATTACATGATGATGCCCGCCCTGCTCCTTCTGGTAGCCGCCGTCGAACCAACCCGGCTGCAGATGAAGGGTATCATCCTCATGATGTGCCTGTCGGTGCTGGCGCTCGACCGCAACTTCTTGAGCACCGTGGCGGGACGCGACTTCTCCGCTTTCTCCTACGACCTTCGGGACGCCGGCAGCATGGGCTATGCAGGCATCAACGGCATGGCGGCGTTCGAGGCCCAAATGGTCATGTTCCTGCTGGCACTCGCCGCTTTCGAAAAGAACTTCTTTATCCGGCTGGTTTATTGGGCGCTGAGCGGATTATCCGTCGTTTGCTTGATGTACAGCCTCTCGCGGGGCGGCTATGCGGCGCTCCTGGTAGGCTGGCTTTTTCTGGGGCTGGCAAAGAAGCGTTGGATGCTGGTGGCCCTTATCGCTTTCGTTTTCACCTGGACCACCCTGGTGCCGAACGCCGTTCGAGAACGCGTCACCATGACGTATGAGACCGGCGGCCTGGATCATTCGTCCGAGACCCGCATTACCCTGTGGGAAGACGCGATGCAGGTATTTGACGCCAATGTCATCTTGGGGTCGGGCTTCAACACTTATGCCTATATGCACCGCGTGGGAAATTACGAGGATACACACAACTTCTTTCTGAAACTTCTCGTGGAAACCGGGGTCTTCGGGCTCGCGCTATTCCTTTGGCTGTTAGGCAAGACCTTCCGGGTCGGATTATCGTTCTCCCGTAAGGCGAAAGATCCCTTTTATGCTTCCCTGGGCCTCGGCCTGGCGGCATGGTTAGTGACGGCTTTTGTCGCCAACCTCTTCGGAGACCGCTGGAACTTTCTTCAGGTTTGCGGTTACTTGTGGGTAATCGCCGGCATGGTCGCTCACGCCATGAAGGTGGAGCAATCCGAGCCACCGGAAGAGGACGCGGCGGAAGAAGTCCAAGCCATCCTGCCCGAAGACGCGGTAATGGCGTAGTGGCGCGGACAAATACCAATATCCGAATGAATCTATCAACCTCAGTCGCTGGTGAAATGAAGAAGCTGATCCAGCACTCGTCCCACTATTTGGCGGGATTGTTCGGCGGCCTGGCGATCGGTTTCATCTCGTTCCCGATCTTTACCCGGATATTCTCGGTCGCCGACTACGGCATGATCGATTTCATCCAGAAGATCCTGCTATTGCCCACGGCGCTGTCAAAAGCGGGGATGCAGAACTCGGTACTGCGTTTTTATAACGAAAAGGAATTCGCATCGAATCCCCGATCCGCCCGCACTTATTATTCGACCATGCTCTTCGGCGTCGCGGCCATGGCGGTGGTCATTACGCTGATCTTCCTGCTGGCCGTCAAGTTCGTACTCAGGCGTTTCATCGATGGCCCGCTGGCGACCCTACTCTGCTTCGCGTCCGCCCTGATTCTTTTGCGCGCGATCGAAAGTATTCTGTTGTCTTTCCTGCGCATCGAGGAGCGCACGGCGGCATACAACGCCGCGCAGGTGCTGATGAAAGCCGCCATGGTCGGCACGGTATGCGCGTTTCTACCTTGGATTGGGCGGTCCGTCCGCACCTACCTGTCGGGCACGATGGCCGCGGAAGTGGTCTTCGTAACGGTGCTGGTGTTGTGGCTCTTCCGCCGCCGGATGTTGAGCGCCATTCAGTTCGACCGTGCCCTGTTCCGTTCCGCGGTGGGATTCGGCCTGCCGCTGGTGTTCTATGAATTAGCGGGAGTCATTCTGCTGACGGCCGACCGCGCCCTTGTGCGGTACTATCTGGGGGCCGAAGCTCTTGGTTATTACTCGGTGGCGTATGGCTTGTCTCAGTACGTGAATGACCTGATGACGGTGCCGCTGGGTTTGGCGATTCTCCCCATTTATCTCCGGCTATGGACCGCGGAAGGCCGCGAGAGAACCACCGAGTTTCTGCATATCTCGCTCGATTTCTATCTGATGGCGGCAGCCGCTATCTACATGCTGGTGACGCTGGGATCGCACGATGCCCTGGTGTTGCTGGCCTCGCCGAAATACCTCGGCGCGGACCGGCTCATTCCATTCCTGGTAGCCGGCCTGCTGATCTACACGACCCATGTGTTTCTGTGCGCCGGTCTTCTCATTCAGAAGAAAACGGGCATCATGGCGCTGGCGCTGGTCTGCTCCACGGCACTGAATGTCGTGTTGAATTGCGTGCTATTGCCGCGCTTTGGCCTGCAGGGAGCGTCTGTGGCGCTTTTGATCACACACATCGTCACTATTCTGTTGCTATGGCTGGCGTCGTCGCGCATTCTGCCCATCGGCGTGCGCGCCACGGCTCTCGCCAAGTACGGGACGGCTGGACTGGCGGGCTGGGCGGCAGGCTCGCAAATCGCTCTCCATTCGCACTTGCTCGACGCGATCTCCCGGTGCTCGCTCTCGATCACGGTCTACGTGGCCGTACTTTACGCGCTGGATTCGCGGGTGCGCGCCTTGCCCGCTTATCTGCTGCGCAGCCGGCGAAAAGAGCCTATTGAGCCTGTCCTCGACGAAAGCCCTATCCTCAGCGAAATCGCCGAGGAGGAAGAGGTCTGCAAATGATGCCGCGCGTGAGTGTCATCATCCCCGCCTATAATGCGGCCGTCTATCTGCCTTATGCGATCGACAGCGTCATCGCCCAGCGCTATCCGGACTGGGAAATCATAATTGTGGACGATGGCAGCACCGATCGTACTTGCGCCGTGGTGGATAGTTACCTGCCCATCTTACGCGACAAACTGCAATATATCTATCAGGAGAACCGCGGGCTGCCGGCGGCCCGTAATACCGGCATACGAGCGGCGCGCGGCGAATTCATGGCCCTGTTGGACGCCGACGACGTGTGGCTGCCGCAGCGCCTGGAACGCGGCGTTCCCGTGCTCGATGCCGATCCCTCTATAGGCCTGGTACACGCCAGAGTTGCGCGCATAGACACGCAGGGTTCGGTAACCGGGCAACTGAAAGTCGAGCCGCAATACCTATCCGGGAGGATAGCTGGGAATATCTATACGCGCCGCGCCCACATCGTCTGCCCCACAGTGATGTTCCGCAAAAACTGCCTGGAAAGGGCCGGCTGGTTCGACGAACGCATGCAAGCCACCGAGGACCGCGACTTGTGGTTCCGGATTGCCTTGCACTACCAGGTTGCTTATATCGACGAAGTATTGGCTTATTACCGTATCTCGCCGTCGTCGATGACGTCCAACCTGGACCGCTTGCTACACGGCCAATTGTATTTCGTCGCCAAGCACCATGGCTCCGGCGCGGCGACGCGCATTCAGCAACTACAGGCGCTTGGAGAAATCTATCGGGAACTGGGCGACTCCCTCTTTCGGGGCGGCGCGGTACGGAAGGCCATCGGGAATTATCTTCGGGCCGTCGGCTACAATCCACTGAGCGTCCCGAACGTCTACATGCTTTTCCGGGCGATCATGGACCCGTTGGTGAGAGTTTGCGTTCCCTCAAACCGGTTGCGAAGGGCGGGCGTTTGAAATGAATTTCTTACCTGAATTGTGGGGCGGGCAATCATGCCCGCAGCCGGCTTTTAGCCGGCTACAGTGTCAATTGGTGCGCGCTATACCGGCAATCTTGGCGGCCCTGCTCAGTGCGGGAATATCCTGGGGCGCAGTGCCGCATTTGTTCTACACCGACGTGACCAGCGGTCCGAAGTCCGGAGGGCAGAACAATGCCGGCGCGTTCGTCACGCTCTACGGCGCGAATTTCGGCGCTGCGCGCGGCAGTTCTTCGGTCACCATCGGCGGCGCACCAGCGGCCTCTTACCCCGCCTGGACCGATACCAAAATCACCATTCAACTCGGCCCGGCCGCGGTCACGGGCGACATCTTGGTGAGCACTCCGGCGGGTTCTTCGAATGGGGCTGCCTTTACCGTCCGATCGGGCAACATTTATTTCGTGGCCACCAACGGCAGCGACGGTAAGAGTGGAAAATATGGCTCGCCATGGCGCACCCTGATGCGCGCGCGCGATGCCATGCATCCCGGCGATATTACGTATGTGATGAACGGCGTGGCGCAGAACGACGACGACGGCTCCGGCTGGCAAGCCTCTCTTTTGTTGAGCAGCGGCGGGACGGCCGCGGCACCGGTCGCATTCGTCGTTTATCCCCAAGCCACCGCGACGATAGGCAGTATCACGGGCCCTCCCATCGGCGTCAGGTCGGCGCCCCGAGGCGGCGCGTATCCCAATTATTGGGTATTCGCCGGCTTCACCGTGCGCGGACAAGGCGCGGCGATGGCTCTGTGGGGTAGTACGGGATGGCGGATCGTCGCCAACGATTTCTCCTGTCCCAACGGAGACGGCAGCGGCGCTTGCGTGGATACGGTTGAATCCTCCGCTCTGGCATTTCTCGGAAACACCGTGCACGACACGGGCGCCGCAAACGCCTCGGCGCTCTATCATGGCGTCTACTTCGGTACTGACAGCAATCACCTGGATATCGGGTGGAACACGATTGCCAACGTGCATGGCTGCCGGGGCATCCAAGTTCATTCGACACCGCAAAGCGGCGAGCCCGCTTCCGGCCAGAATCAGTACGACATCAGCCTGCACGACAATACCATTCACGACACGCAGTGCGACGCCCTCATACTCGACACGATCGATCCCTCCAAAGGTCGGATCTCGGTTTACAACAATGTCATTTACAACGCCGGTAAAGGCCCGAACAATCCCGAGCAGACCGGCGGCTGGTCTTGTATCTACGTACCGGCCTCCACCGAACGGGGTACAAAAGGCTCCGGTGTGGTCGAGATCTACAACAACACGTTGTATGCCTGCGGCACTTTCTCCAGCCCGCCGTACGGCAACGCAAACGCCGGGATCGTGTACGGCGGCGGCAGCGCGGAAATCTCTTTGCGCGTCCGCAATAATATCATCTACCAGACCAAGACCAGCCGGTTCCCTTCGGGCGTTCCTTATCTGGTCATTTGGAACCCCTCCACACATGCGGTATGCGCGGATACTGCGGCTTGCTCCTGGATTCAGGGAGCGAATAATCTCTTTTACGGCAGCGGGCCCGCGCCCCGCAATAAGAGCATGGCCGGCTCGCTGAATGCGGATCCACAGTTTTCGGGTTTGGCGCAAGGCAGCTTTCGCTTAGAGCCCAACAGCCCGGCGCGGAACAACATCGGCGCTTTTTGAGTGGGGCTGGCTGGCGCTCGGTATTTTATAAGGAACGTGTCACGTATATGCACGCTCAACCTGTCACGTTCAAGCTGATCTGCGCCTTCGTCCTCGCCGCCACCGGCGCATGGGCGCAGGCGCCCGTCCTGTTCTTCAGCGACATCACCAGCGGACCCAATACAGGCGGAGAGAACGGCAACGGCGCGTATGTCACGATTTACGGCAACTATTTTGGCGCCTCCCAGGGTAGCTCTACAGCCACTGCCGGCGGCGGCCTGATGGTTAACTGCAAGGTTTGGGGCGCCTCCTGGCTCTGGTATCAAAAGATAAGCTGCCAGCTTGGTCCGGCTGCCGCCACCGGCAGCCTCGCCGTCATCGTAAGTGGCTTATCCTCGAACGCACTTCCGTTCACCGTGACCTCCGGCGGCATCTACTTCGTCTCGACTTCCGGCAACGACAACAATTCAGGCAGTTTCGCGTCGCCATGGGCCACCTTGTTGAACGCTCGCAACGTGATGCAGCCCGGCGATATCACTTACGCCATGGATGGTGTCTCGCAATCGAGCGACGATGGCACCGGATGGGATTCCGCGCTCTTGCTTTCGGGGGGCGGACAAGGCAACTGGTGTTCCGCTTCCGGCCCGCCGCGGGGCATGGTGGCCTATCCCGGCGCCAGCGTGACGATCGGTAATGCCACAGGCGGATCGCCGGACTTCGGCCTCCGCACCAGCGATTGTCAAGGCAATTATGTTTTCGCGGGAATCGCTTTTCGCGGCCAGGCTCCCGCCCAGCCGGGCAGTGGCACAAACTACCGTTTTGTCGCCAGCGATATCACCTGCCCTTACACGCAGGGCGGCGGCGGCGGCGCCTGTTTCGGCACCTCGCAGGCGAGCGGCATTTATTTCTACGGCAACCATGTTTACAACGCCGGCGCCGCCAATGCCTCCGCTCTATTCCAGGGCGTCTACTTCTCGACCGACAGCAACGACGTGGACATGGGTTGGAACCTGGTGGAAAATGTGCACGGCTGCCGCGGCGTGCAGGTGCACTCTTCGCCTCTCGGCAGCGGGGGCCCCTCGGATCCGACCGGACACGATCAGTACTCCATTTCGATTCACGACAACACCATCCACGATACCCAATGCGATGGCATCATCGTCGACACGGTGGATCCCTCGCAAGGTCCGGTCACTATTTACAACAACCTCATCTACAATGCCGGCGAAGGGCCCAATAACCCGGAGCAGAGCGGCGGATGGAACTGCATCAATATACCGGGCAGTACGGAGAACGGCCCAAACGGCAGCGGCACCGTGGAAATCTTCAACAACACGCTGTTCGCATGCGGTACATTCACAAATCCTCCTTACAGCAGCGATAACAATGGAATTGCGGAGAATGGCAACGAGTCGGAGGGCGCGCCGGCTATCTATGTTCACAGCCGCAACAATCTGATCTACTCGGTGCCTACGGCGCTCTATCCGTCCGGAGTACCTTACTTCGTCATCTGGAACCCGGTCACCGGGGGGCTCTGCGCGGATACCGACGTTTGTCCATGGCTCTCTGGAAGCAACAATCTTCTTTACGGGGGCGGTTCGCCCGTCACTAATCTGACGGAGATCACCGGCTCGGTGAACGAGAATCCGCTGGTGGCCAGCACCACAATCCCCGATTTGCACCTGACATCCGGCAGTCCGGCCAGCCAGGCGGGAACCGTCATCGGCGGCCTCGGAGTCTTCGGCATCGACAACACAAGCCGCGACCACGATGGGCTTCCGCGGCCCGCGATTCCGGCCATCGGAGCCTATGAGTTGCCGCCGAACACCGCCGCAACACCTCTGACCGTGAAATCGGCCACGGTGGGACAGATCGAGCCATTCGCGCCCGATTCAATCGTCTCCGCCTACGGCGCCAATCTGGCCGCGGGTACCGCGCAGGCCACCCTGCCGCTGGCAACGGCGCTGGACGGCACTACGGTCACCCTGACCGATTCGCAAGGAACCGCACGTGTGGCGTTGCTGTTCTACGTATCGCCGGCGCAAATCAACTGGGAGATTCCGGATGGCACGGCGTCCGGTGTCGCCACCGTCACTATCGCGAATACGAACGGAACGAAACAGACCGGCACGCTCCAGATCGGCGCTGTTTCGCCGGGTCTATTTGAGTTGAACAACTCGGGGCTGGCGGCCGCCTGGGTCTTGCCGGTTGTTTCCGGCGCCGCCCAGAATCTGCAATCGGTATACACATTGAATCCCGCGGGCGCGCTGGTATCCCAGCCAATTGCGCTCGGACCTTCCACCGAGCAGGTCTACCTGGAACTTTATGGAACGGGTATCCGCGATGCGAAACACGTAATCGCCTCGGTGGGCGGAGCAAGCGTGCCGGTACTGTATGCGGGAGCGGCACCGGGATTTGTAGGCGAGGATCAGGTGAACATCGGACCGCTGCCCCAGTCGCTGGCGGGACAGGGCAGCGTGAACATCCTGTTGACGGCGGACGGGCTATCCGCTAACACCGTGAATGTCACGGTGCAATAGGCATCGCGACGGCCAGAAGGCACATGCGTACCAGGGCGCCCGCATAGGAGACAAAGTACCCGGCGAATCCCGGCCAAGCATTGACAACTGTAATAAACTCGGCGATGATACAGGTTCAGCCACCATCCCGCTTCCGCAAGCGGAACCCCGGAACACCACTTCATGTGACCAAAAGGGCCGAAGGCTGCGTGACCGTAAGCCTCCCGGCCCGCTTGCCGGAATCCATATGAAAGCTATCTCCCTCGGTTATCACGACATACTCGACGAACGGCAGCACCCTCGAAACGATGGCACGCGCCATTCCGGACGTTATAAGCTGGATCGGGAGCACTTCCGCGCACATATGGAGTCGATCTGGCGGAGTGCCGATCATGCCGCGGTGCACGTCATCGATCGCGCGCGAAAATGGCAGTCGGAAGTCCCTTTATTCCTTACGTTCGACGATGGCGCCGAGAGTTCTTACACCATTGTGGCCGGCGAATTAGAAAGGCGCGGCTGGCGCGGACACTTTTTCGTAACCACCGACTGGACGGGCCGGCCCGGGTTCCTCGATCCGCCGCGGATCCGGGAGTTACATGCCCGTGGGCATGTGATCGGCAGCCATTCCTGTTCCCATCCGGCGCGTATGTCCAAGCTGAGCTGGCCGAAGTTACTAAAAGAATGGGCGGATAGCTGCGCGAAACTGAGCGACATACTCCAGGAACCGGTAGTGACCGCCTCGGTAGCCGACGGCTATTACTCTCGGAAGGTCGGAAGGGCCGCCGCCGCGGCCGGCATCCAGGTGCTGTTCACGTCCGAGCCAAGTGCCAGGGTGGCGACAGTGGACGGCTGCATGATCCTCGGCCGCTACTCGATCCAGAGCCAGACGCCGGCCGCCGTCTCCGGAGCCATCGCCGCACAAAATCGATGGCCGCGCTTGCGCCAGGCTATACTCTGGCAGGCCAAGAAGCCGGTCAAGGCGCTGGCCGGTGAATCGTATTTCACCATACGGCGGTTCCTGCTTTCGCGCGGCATTCAGCCGGGCATCAATTAAGATCATGACGTATTTGCAGCCGGTCTTTCCTTTCGTGCTTCTACTGGCGCTGGTGCAGGTCATCCGTTACCGCCGGTCACTCACGCGGCCGGCCTTTCGCGGGGTGGCCATGGCCCTGGTGGCGATATTCCTGACCTCCTGGGAGCCGGCTGCGTGGTTAGTGTCTCGATGCCTGGAGGGGCGCTATCCGCCGCGCCCGTATCCCACGGGCGACGCGCAGGCCATCGTCGTGCTGGCTTCAGCAGTTTACCCGCCCTGCCCGCCGATGCCTACTCCGCGCGCGGGAGCCGACACTTACGAGCGTTGCCAGTACGCGGCATGGCTCTACAAACACTGGAAGGCATTGCCGATTCTAGCCAGCGGCGGGGGAGGCTTCGTGGACAGCCCGCCATACGCCTTCGCCATGCGCGAGGCGCTCGAGCGCGAAGGCGTTCCAGCCTCCGCAATCTGGTTGGAAGACCGTTCCCGTACCACGCATGAGAACGCCGAATATACAGCGGCCATCCTGCAGGAAAAAGGCATTCGCCGCATCGTGCTGGTGACGGACGCCTATCACATGCTGCGCGCCGACGCCTGTTTCCGGAAGCAATCGTTCACTGTAATACCCGCCGCGTGCGGCTATCGCACTTACCACGACTTTCAATTCAGCGACTGGCTACCGGGTTGGGAACCTATCGCCTGGAACGAGGATGCCGTACACGAATCCGTCGGGCTTGTTTGGTACCGCCTGCATGGATGGATCTAGGGCAACTCTCGCTCTTACCAAGCCGCCCATTCACAATGACACAGTTGATTTCACGTCCCGAGCCCGCCGAAATGAGTACCGTGCCGCCCGGCAGCCCCATCCACATCCTCTACCTGATCGATGTGCTGTGGGGGCTCGGGGGAGCGGAAGGTGTGTTGCTCCGCATCCCCAGGCTTCTGCCGAAAGACCGCTATCGCTGCACCATCGGCACCTTCCGCCTGCGGCCTTCATCTCCGGTCTTCGATGATATACCCTGCCCCGTGCGGGAGTTTCCGGTTTCGCGGGTCTTCGGCATGGGCGCCATTCGAACGGCGCTCGATCTGAGACAGTTCATCCGATCCGAGAACGTGCAGATTGTCCACACGTTCTTCGAATCCGCGGACCTGTTGGGCGGCCTGGTGGCCAAACTGAGCGGCGTTCCCGTATTAATCTCCAGCCGCCGCGATATGGGTATTTTGCGCTCCACCCGGCATCGCGTCGCGTACCGTTTATTCAGTCCGCTCTTCAACCAGGTGCAGGCCGTTTCGGAAGCGGTGCGAGAGGAAACCATCCGCGCCGACCGCATCGATCCCAATAAGGTCGTCACCATTCCTAATGGAATCGAAATCGACAAATTGACAGCCGCTAAGGCGTCCGGCTCTTTGCGCCAGTCGCTCCGGCTGGACGATGCCTTCCCGCTCGTCGTGACGGTGGGCCACATCCGGCGCGTGAAGGGATACGATATGCTGCTGCGCGCGGCCGCCGAGGTTTGCCGCATCCACGCCAACGCCACATTCCTGATTGTGGGCTCCGTGCAGGAGCCGGAGTGCGAACGCGACTTGCACGATCTCGTCCGCCAATTCCACCTGGAAGGGAATGTGCGCTTTCTGGGCAAGATGGAAAACGAGAATGTGTGGTCGCTCTTGAAGGTGTGCGACGTGTTCTGCCAGCCTTCGCGCAGCGAAGGGATGTCCAACGCGCTGCTGGAAGCCATGGCCTGCGAACTGCCTTGTGTGGCCACCGCGGTGGGAGGCACTCCCGAAGTTCTCGAAGACGGGCGAACCGGTTATACCGTGGCGAGCGAAGATCACCAGGCCGCCGCCAATCGGATACTGAGGCTCCTCGCGGATCCCGAAAGCGCGCGCACCATGGGCCGAATGGCGCGCCGTGTGGTCGAGGAGCGATTCTCGGCCCAAAGCATGATCCGCAGCATGGCCGGCATGTACGATCGGCTTCTGGAGGCGCACCGCTAATGTCAAGCGTGGCTTCAGAAATGGACATGACGATCGGCCCCAGCGCCAAGACGCGCATGGGCCGCGGAGTGCAAGTCTTCCGCACCCTTGCGGATCTCGATGACATGGCATCCACGTGGGAGCAATTGGCCGCGGGCCGCAACCCGGTGTCGGGCTTCGCATACGCCCGCGCATGGGCGGCGGGACTGGATGGCGCTCAACGTCTGGCCGTATTCTCGGCTGGCGGCCGGGAGAGGCCGGCGATCGCGCCTCTGGTGATGAATCGCGGCGCCGCAGGCTGGCTCACGCTGCTGGCCGCCGAGATGTACGAAATCATGGATTTCCTGTATGCGGATGAAACTGCCTTGAGCGAGCTGGCGCGGACCATCGCGCGCACCGGCCGTCCGCTCGAGTTGAAGCGCGTTCCCGCCGATTCGCCCGCGGCGGCGGCCCTTGAGGCGGCCTATCGGCGAAGCGGCGTAGTGCGACGCCAAGCGGCCGGTGGATCGCCCTGGATTCCGCTGGACGAATCGTGGTACGAACCCGAGATGCGTCTGGAGGCCGGGCGGCGCTCCGATCTGCGCCGTGCACGCCGCCACGCGGAGAAGATGGGCGCGGTGGAAGCCGTGGTCATCGCTCCCACTCGCGACCAGCTGCCGCAACTCCTTGCGGAAGCTTTTCAAGTGGAAGCCGCCGGATGGAAAGGCGCACATGGAACGGCCTTGGCGAGCGATCCCGTGCGCGGGGATTTCTTCCGGCGCTATACGGAGCAAGCCTGCACCCATGGCATTCTGCGAATGTGTATGCTGCGCATCGGCGGACGCCCAGCCGCCGCCCAGATCGCGATTGAGAGCGGCACCCGATTCGATCTGTTGCGGGCGGGCTACGACGAACAATTCGCGCGCTGCTCTCCGGGCATGCTGCTCACCGTGGAGAGCATCCGCTATGCCGCGCGCCGTGGCTTGCGCTCCTACGAATTTAACGGCGATGTGGAGCCATGGACCAAGGTCTGGACCCAGCACGAACACGCCTGCTGTTCGCTGCGCGCCTATCCGTTCAGTCCGCGCGGCGCTTGGGCGATGTTCGACGATGGCCGGCAGGCGGCGGTAAGAAAGCTGCGTGAGAGGTTAAAAGCATGATCGCCGCGCCCTGGCTGCCGCTACTCCGGAGGGCGGCGCAAAGCTACGTTGCCGGCCCTGAATTGCCGGATGCTCTGCGGCTGGCGCGGAAATTCGCGGCGAGCGGCGTGTCCGCTACCACGCTTTGTTTCTGGGATGCACAGGACGATATCCCGCGGCATGTCGCGGACATGTATCTGGCGGCCGTACAGGCTATTCAAGCCGCGCGCCTGGATTCGTATGTCTCGATCAAGGCGCCCTCGCTGGCGTTCAGCCATGGCCTGGTGGCGGAAATCGCGGAAGCCGCCGGCGCGGCGGGCATTCGGGTACACTTCGACTCTCTCGGCGTGGATGCCGCCGATCGCACTTTCGAATTGATCGCGCAGGCCCGCACGCATGGCGCGCAGGCCGGGTGTACCATTCCGGGGCGCTGGCGCCGTAGTCCCGCTGACGCCGAAAAAGCCGGTCAAATGGGCCTGAGAGTACGCGTGGTCAAAGGACAGTGGCCCGATCCCGCGGCGAACATCGATGCGCACGCCGGTTTTCTGAACGCGATAGGCGCCCTGGCAGGCGGCGAGACTCCCGTAGCGGTGGCCACGCACCACCCCGGACTAGCAGCCGCGGCCATTCGAAAACTGCAGGCCGCCGGGACCCCTTGCGAATTGGAATTGCTCTATGGGCTGCCCAGCCGGGCTGTGTTGAAGGTGGCGCGCGAACTCGGCGTGGCGGTCCGGTATTACCTGCCCTACGGGCACGCGTGGCTGCCTTACGCATTGCGCCAGGCCCGCCGCGATCCGCGGATCCTGTGGTGGTTGTTACGCGACGCGTCCAGAAACTCGAGTGCGGCATGAGCCAGGCAAGTGTCATCGTGGCGACTGAAATTCTAAGAGCCGGCGCAGAGAACCGATTGGCCGCCGAAGATCGTTTTTACGCGCGCTATGCGTGGTGCCTGAATCCCATGCTAAGCCTGCGGGATCTCTTGCAGCACCTCGGCGAGGAGATCGAGAGTTATCAGGCGGACGGCGCGGCGGGTTGGCAAGGCGAAGAGCGGCGCATCAATCTCTATTTGTTCGCTTGCGCCATCGCGTGCACGCTCGACGATCGCTCCGCCGCGCGTCCGCGCAGCCTGGCAGCGGTGGCGAAACGGTTTCCGCCGGCCCGGTTGGCCCTGCAAATCGGGGAAGGCGTGACGGCGTCGCCGCGCGCGGCCGCCTGGCGGCGCGACTGGACCGAATGCGTGGACGCCGCTTGCGAACTCCTGCTCGACACCGGGAACAAAGGATTCTGCGCAGCCGCGCGCCAGTTGTTGGCCGCCGCGCCTGGCGCCCTCGGCGAAGCCGCTCTGCGCCAGCGCATGCGGATTCCGGAGGCATTCCGCTGCCAGGATCTCACGCACCAGGACGTCTGCGCGATGGTCGACCTGTGCCTGCCCGCGCTCGCGCAAAAGGATCGGCCGATCCGCATCCTTGGCCCGCGCACGGCCGGGGCATACTTCGCGCCGCTGGCTGCCGCGCGGCTGCGCGCGCTGGGCTACGCGCAAGTGACGTGGACCACGGTGCGGCCCAAAAACGGCCTGACGCGCGCCGAGTCCCGTGCCATCCGCGCGGCGATTGGCGAACACGCGCAACTGCTCGTCATCGACGATCATCCGAATTCCGGCCACACCTTGCGGCTGCTGTTGGAGGCGCTGCGCGAACTGGGATCGGCTTCGGCCGGCACCATCGTCGCCCTTCCCGGCCACCCTTCGATTCCCGATTTCACCGTCGCCGGCGAGATCGCCCGCGGCGTACGGCTTTGCCTGCTTCGGCCCGAGGACCGGCACAAAGCGCGACTGCTGGACGCGGCGGAGAATATGCCGAACGAAGCCACGGCCGCGCGAAACCGGGAACTCGCCGCGCATTATGCCGACGGTTTCCAGGTACGGCTCAAGCGGGTGCTCGAAACGGGCAACGGGCGGGTAATGGCCAAGAGCGTCGGCTGGGGCTGGCTCGGATATCATGCCTGGCTGGCGGGCGCCGCCTTGGAGGGCTTCGTCCCGCGAACGATTTCTTTGCGGCAGGGGATACTTTATTCGGAGTTTGCCGAGTCGCCGGCGGATGCTTCCGCTACCGAACAGGCGGAAGCTTGTGGCGCCTATATCGCGCGGCGCGTTAATACACTGGTTCTTGGCGAAGACCCTGCCTCTTCCAGTCCCGGATATCGCTGGTGCGGATGGGACGATCTGGCAGCCGCCCTCAGCCGCGTCTACGGACCTTACCTCGGGCGTCTGAAGAAGAACGCGATACGGCAACGCCTGCGTGCCTACGTCGCGCCCAACCCCACACTGATCGATGGCCGGATGAAACCCGCGGATTGGGTAGGCTCCGGAGGCAGATTGCTGAAGACCGATTTCGAGCATCATAACTTCGGCGGCGGCGAGCCGGACATCGTGGACCCCGCTTGGGATATAGCTTCCGCCATCTTTGAATTCAAGTTGTCTCCCGCCGGCGAGCGGACTTTGCTCGATACCTACGTCGCGGAAACCGCAGATATCGGCGTCGCCAAGCGCCTGCCGCTCTATAAGATTCTGTATGCCATGACCGCGCTGCGCGCGGCGAAATACTGGCTCGCCCGCAAACCGGACGGCGATCGCCGCCAGGAATGGAACCAACAGTTCATCGCCACGCGTAGCTTTGCAGCTTTCCATCTGGCGCGCTACTGCGGCCGGACGTTGGGAACCTCGCCGCCCACCTGGGAACGGCGCCTGTGTTTCATGGATCTGGACGGCGTGTTCGATTGGGGGCTGCTGGGATTCCCGCACACTTCGCCATGCGGCGTGCATGCCCTGCAGCTCTTCCGGCGAAACCGCTTCTCGGTGGTGTTGAACACGGCGCGCAGCCTGGAGCACGTGCGCGAGTATTGTGCGGCTTACGGCTTGGCGGGCGGCGTGGCCGAAATGGGCAGTGTCTTCTGGGATGCGGTCCGGGATTGGGAAGTGCCGCTGATCGATGCGGAATCCGCCGCGCAGATCGAAGGCCTGCGCGACCGGATACAGCGATTGCCGGGCGTGTTCATCGACCCGGAGAACCGCTATTCGATACGCGCCTATCGCTTCCAGGATGGATACATGAAACCACTGGCGGACGCGGAAGTCCGGGCGGTACTCGACCCCGCGGGCTGCGGCCGGCTGACCTGGGTGCAAAGCACGGCGGACACTTACATCGTGCAGAAAGGCACAGGCAAAGGGCAGGCTCTGGCGAGCGTGCAGGCCTATCTCGGTTGCTCGGGTGAACCGGTGGCAGCCATCGGCGACTCCGCACCCGACGTGGAAATGCTGCGCGCCGCGGATATTGCGTATGCGCCGGCAAACGCCTCAAAGGAAGTCCGCGAATTGATCGCGCGAGGTCTGTGCCGCCGAACCAGTCGTCCCCTTCAGGCCGGCCTTTTGGAAGCCGCCATGGAGTTATGCCTCGCCGCGGGCCACCGTCCGGATGACAGCGCTGCAACTGGCGCCGAGGAGCCCGGGTCCCTGCTGGATGAGCTACTGCAAGTGGTGGACCGGCATCCAGCCGGCCGGATCCTGAGCGCGCTGCGCCGGCGGGGACTCTAGATGACTACGCCGTCCATTTGCGAGGAATCGGTGGCAGCGCCATCCGAGGTCCGCGGAACCCTCAGCAGTACATGGATCTCGACCCCGGTGGAACTCGCCCGGCTTGGCGCGGAATGGGACGCCCTGTTCAAGCGTGTGAACAGGGAAAACATTTTCCTGAGCCACGGCTGGATGGCGACGTGGTGGAAGCACTTCGGCAAGGGTCAACTGGCGGTGATTGCCGTACGCGATGCGGCGGGCCGGCTGGTTGCGGTCGCGCCGTTCTATATTTCCCGTTCAACCGTCGCCCTGGGTGCGCGCCGTCTCGGCTTCCTGGCGGACGCGCGCGTCGGATCGGACTATCTGGATATTCTAGCCGATGCTTCCTGGGGAGCTGTGGCCGTGGGAGAGATCGCCCGGGTGCTGTTTGCACGCCACCGTCTGTGGGATTATATCGAGCTGTGCGACACGGCGGATTCGCCTTGGATGGCCGTCCTACTGGCCGAGTTGGCCAGCCGCGGCATGCGCGCCGTCGAGACCACCCGCCGGATCTGCCGCTATATCCCGCTGCCAGCCACATTCGAGAAATATCTGGCCGGTCTGGGCACCAGCTTACGAGCCAATTACCGCCGCCGCTGGCGCCAGCTTGAGCGCGAACATCAGGCGGAGTGCCTGGCATTTTCGAGCGCCGCCGAACTGGAGCGGCACTTTCCTTCCCTGCTCGCACTGCACCGCATGCGATTCGAACAGCGCGCGGCGGACAGCGCATTTCTGGCGCCGCATGTACCCGAGTTTCACGCCGAAGCGATGCGGATCCTGGCGCATCAGGGATTCGCCAGACTATTCCTGCTGAAGGCCGGCGGCGAAAACGTGGCGGCTCTCTACGGCTTCTCCGTCGGACGCACCTTTCAGTTCTATCAATGCGGGATGCATCCGGGCTGGGTGCGTTACGGGCTCGGCCAGGTCCTGATCGGCAACGCCATCGGGCACGCCATCGGCGCGGGGCATGCGACTTTCGATTTCCTGCGCGGCGACGAATCCTACAAGACGCAGTGGGCCGATCAGGCGCGCGAGAACGTCACGCGGCGCTTCTTCGACGCGCGGCCGTCGAGCGTCGTAGCGCGGTGGGGTCTACAGGTGACCGCGGCCGCGCGGAGAGCCGCCCGCACATGTGTGGGGCGGGCTCGCAGCCTGCGCGGGCCGCGCAGGCCCGCTGCGTAGCACTCCCTTGCTTTTGCCGGTAATTACTGGGAAACTCAGCGCATGATCCGGTCACTCGCCGAATACTATCATTGGGAGGAAACCGGCAGGGGCATTCGGATCTACATGCATGCCGCTATGGTCGACCGCATGCAAGCGGAAGTCTCACGCGGAGCGGCGTCCGGCCCGGACCACGGCAAGGAAACAGGCGGGATTCTGCTAGGCCGCGTGGAAGGCGGCCGCGGCAAGACCAGCCTCTTCATCGACGATTTCGTCGCGGTCGCCAGCGCTCACCGCGACGGTCCCCAATACAACCTGTCCGGCGAGGAGACCGTCCAACTGGAGGCCGCGCTGCTGCGGGCCGCCCTCGCGGAATGCGAATCGCCGGCCGGGCCCTCCGTCCTGGGTTATTACCGCAGCCACATCAGGGAGGGCCTCGCACTATCGCCCGCAGACCTGCTGCTGATCGACAGCTACTTCCAGGCCCCAGATAGCGTGTTTTTGCTCGTCAAGGCGGTGGCCAATACCAAAGCCTGCACCGCTGGTTTCTTCTTCTGGGAAGATGGCCGCATCCAATCCGAATTCAGTTCCCTGGAAGTCGCTCTGGGCCGGACCGGCGATCTGCCCGGCCTGGCCGAACCCTCGAACCTGGACTTCGCTGACGACTTGCCAAGCGATCTCACGCAACTGTTCGCCGAGGCCGCCTCGCCCGAGCCTCCGGAAGCTGTTCCTCCCGAGCCTGCAAGATCCCCCGCGCAGCCCGCGGCGATCCCGGCATCCGCGCCGAAACCTCCCGTGCAGCCGCTCGCACGCGTGGCAGAGGCTGCTGCGCCCGCGCCACCCTCCGGCACGCCCCGGATCTGGCCGGCCCATCTCCTCAGGGCCGCCACCATTGTGCTCGCCGCCGCCGCGCTGGTCATATCGGTGGTGACCTACCTGGGGGCGCCCCGGCCTCCGCGCACAGAGACCACCGCCTCAGCGGGCACTGCATCGATGCTCGGATTGCAGATCGAGCGCAACGCTCCCGATCTCTTGCTCACCTGGAACCGGAACTCCGCCGAAATCGTCACCGCGCGGCGCGCCACCCTGAACATCCGTGACGGCAGAGTCCAGAAAATCATCGATCTGGACAAAGCCCAACTCGCGGACGGCAGCTTCCTCTACACACCGGCTACCGATGACATTCAGTTCCGGCTGGAGGTTTACGGGGCTGACGACGGCAGTGTTTCGCAGTCCCTCCGGGTGGTGGTGCCGAACCGCGCCGCGGAGCGGGACTCCAGAGTACCGCCCGCCCGCTAACCGTAGAACCCATTGGGGCACGCTGGGCCGGAGGCTTGTTTGCAAAACTAAAGTCATGGCGGATCTATGGACGCGCGGCGGTCTTTCCTGGCGGGAATTGATTAAGCGAACGGCGCGGGAGTCGTGGGAAGACGAGGTCTTCGGCCAAGCCGCGCGCCTGGCCTTTTACCACTTCCTGGCGCTGTTCCCCGCCCTGCTTCTGGCCGCCATGATCCTCGCCCGGTTCTCGGGAGCGGGTTCCAATATGCTGCAAACGTTGCAGTCCTCGCTCGCGACGGTTCTGCCGCCCCCTGTCTCGGAAATGGTAACCAGCTTTTTCGGTGGGATCGGCGGCCGCGTGGCACGACACAGCTTATGGTTCGCCACCTTTGGATCGTTGTGGGCCGCCGTCAATGGCACCTGGGCGGTAATGTCGGGGCTCAACGCCGCGTACGAGGTGGAAGAACGGCGAAGCGTGTGGCGGGTCACCCTCACTGCCGCGGGTTTGACCCTCGCGCTTGCCGGGCTCGGCTTGAGTTCCCTGATACTTCTTTTTTACAGCCGGAGTGTGGGGGCCGCGATCGTGAAATGGGCCGGCTTACCGGGCAGCGTTCCCATCCTCTGGCAGATCGTGCACTGGCCCATTCTCGCCGCGATGTTGCTCATCGCCTTCGCCCTGCTATACCGATTCGGTCCAAATGTCTCCGATCGGGAAATGCGTTGGGGCACCCCGGGCGCGGTCGTCGCGATGATCCTGTGGCTGTGCGCGAGCGGGCTCTTCCGCGGTTATATCGCATACGAGGGATCCAATTACGACGAGGTGTACGGCGCCGCGGGGGCTCTAGCCATCCTACTCCTGTGGTTATACTTCACCGGCGCGGCCATTCTCATCGGCGGCGAAGTGAATTCCGAGATCGAGAATGCGGCGGCGCAGCACGGCCATCCGGACGCGGGACGTCCCGGGCAACACCGTCAGGGCGGCGTGTCCGTTTGAGGCTACCCCTTTCGAGGGATGGCCTTTAAGAATTGCTATAATTTGTGCAGCCGAAGGGACCATGATGGAAATCTTTGATAATTGGCGAGTTGGCCAGAATGCGTTGATCCATGCAAATCGATCGCCAGGAATTATCCGCTCACTATGCCTCGCTCTCCGATGAGGAGCTTTTGGAGCTCGACAGGGCGGACCTTACCGAAGTTGCGCAGAGGTTCTACGACTCGGAACTTGCGAAGCGGCACTTGACCCCGGAGGATGCCGAAACCCGAGTCGAGCCGCATGGCAGGGCCGCGCCGGTGGATGCGGCAGAGGGTGCCGATGAGGACGAGGACGGCGCCGCTGTAATTAACTTCGACGCCGGACCCGAACCCGATTGGCTCGAGGACGCCACTTGCGCCCGCTCCTACGCAGTGTTACCGGGAGGATCTGCCGCGGATGCCGGCGACGCTCACGACGCGTTGGTTGCCGCCGGGATTCCGTGTCATATCTCTGTTAAGACCTTCGATCCGGATGACCCGAAACCGCAATACTATTACTGCGTGATGGTGCCGGGCGCGCGTAACCTGGAAGCCGCCAGCGCGCTGGCTATGGCGATCGACAATCCGAAGGAGGAAGAAATGTGGAGAGCGCATTTCGAGGAACTTTCGGATGAGGAGTTGCGCGTGCTGAAATTCGACGCGATCTGTGCCGGGCTTCGGGACCGGCTTGCGCGTTTGAAGAGAGCTTATGACGAGGTCGCTCGACGAAAGATGCGGTAAGGTGGGACAGGCCGGGAGGCCTGTCCTACGTCAGTCGGAGCGGAGCGCCTGCACGACATCCACCCGCGCGGCGCGCAACGCGGGTAGCAGCGACGCAACCACCGCCGCGGCCAGCAGCACGGCCGCCGATCCGGCTCAACATGGCACTTGCATCATTTCAGGACGCCCTGAGCGAGAATCGTGCGCGTGGGATGGGAAATAGCCAAACGGCCAGATCGCCGAAGGGCGTGACCGTGCGGCGCTCCTCCGGGAGATCCGCGAAGCCTACAGCGCCGTATTCGAAAAGTTGTTCGACGCCGGTGTGTTCGAGCGGAAGCTCGGCACGCTCGTAGCCGCGATCCGCAACACGCCGTTGCCGGAAGAAAGAAGCATTAACGCGTTATTGTGGAATTATACCGTAGAACTTCGCCTTACGGATATGAAGTTGGGGAGGATCTGAGTTTAAGCGAACATTGTCAACCGTCAGCGCGACCACTTCGCCTGCGCGGAGTCCCGTGCTGGCGAGCAAGCCGATGATCAAGTAAGGAGTCCTCTGCGATAACGAACCGGGCTCCCACAACTGAGAGGTGGCCTGCTGGAGCTTGGTGATCTCGGTGTTGGAATACAAACGGGGCTTCGGGCGGGGCTGGTACGGCAACAAGGTCGGTCCAGGCACTTCCGTGTCCGGAACGCTGGCTTTGAGGTGTCTCAGAAAACAGCGCGCATGGATCAGGCGCATTCTCTGCCCGGGAAGTCCGCGGTGTAACGCCGCGATACTGATCCAGTGAAACCGTGCGCTTCTACGTAATCCGACAGTTCCCGCAAATTGTATGCCTCGGGCGCCGTTTGGAATCCGAGCGAACGTCGTAAGGTCGGATAAGCCTCGATGTGCACCCGCAACTGAACCGGATTCATTGTGCTCCTCCCGGCCAAGGTAAAGCGACCTGTGCCAGGGATGATCCCGAAAAACGCGGACCGGCAAAGCCCGTGCTTCCCGTCGATAATGTTGGCGCGTTCCCTCTGTGCAGCCGCGTTGTCGTTCCAGATGCCGATCGAAGGCCGTTGATTGAAACGACGGTGTCGAGGAAGGCCGCCATTGCTCACAAATCTGAGTTTCGTTCACTTTTTCTCGCAGAATTATGCCGAGAAGATCAAATCGGGGCGCATCCTGCGCGCGCAACTATCGCACTGCGCCAAACCCGCCCGCAGAACTCGGCATCATCCGGCGCTCGGCATAAGGCCGGTCAATAAGCGCCTGGGTAGGCCGCGGGGGCGCCCGCGCACTCGGAATCTTGTTATCTTGGACCAAAATCCCATGCGCGAAGCCATTGCCGATCTTGGTTACGCCGCCCGCGCGCTACGCCACCATCCCGGCTTCGCCACGGTCGCTATTCTGCTATTGGCTTTAGGCATCGGCGCCAATGCGCTGGTTTTCAGCCTGGTTGACAGGATCCTGCTGCGCCCGTTGCCTTTTCGCGATCCGGACCGCCTGGCGGCCATCTGGGAGACCACCCGCAATTGGGATCCCAAGGTGTTCGCCTGCGATCGCGATGTGGAGGCTTTCAATCGCCAGAGCCGCTCTTTCGACGGCATCGCCGGATGGCAATGGGTGGAATATACACTGGCAGGCCGCGGCGATCCACGGCGCACGCTGGGCGAAGCCGTCACGCCCCGCTTCTTTGAGACGCTGGGGGTGCCCGCCGCCGAGGGCCGCACGTTTGGCCCGGCCGACCTGAATGGAGCGCCCGCCGTGGTGCTCAGCGATGCCGGATGGAAGTCGCTTCTTGGCGGCGCGCGCGGAGCCGTCGGACAGGCCCTGACGCTCGACGGTCGGGCTTACACGGTGCTCGGCATCATGCCGCGCGTTTTCGAGTTCTATCCCCGGCAAGCGCTATTTTGGGCGCTGCTGACGCCCGCCGACGTAGAGCGCCAAGCCAGCGCTAAGTTCCATGGGATGGGCACGGTGGGCCGATTGCGCAGGGGCGTCTCGATGGCCGCGGCTGAAGCCGAGATCGCCGCTCTCCGCGCCGCTTTGGAGCGCACCGACCCGGACGAGTTTCCGCACGCCGGCGCCATGGTACGCAGCTTACAGCAAGAGCTCACATGGCTGGCGGGCCGGGGCCTGCGTTCCGGATTGCTGCTGCTATTCGCGGCGGTCGCCTTCGTGCTGCTGATTGCTTGCGCCAACGTGGCCAATCTGTTGGCCGGCCGCGCTCTGGAGCGCCGGCGCGAAATCGCCATCCGCACGGCGCTGGGTGCGGGACGCGGACGCCTGATCCGCCAGATCCTCACGGAAAACCTGCTGCTCTGCGCGCTGGGAGCGGCGGCGGGTGTGCTGCTGGCATATGCCGGGCTGCGCTATTTTCTCGCGGTCCAGCCCGTGGAGCTGCCCATCGGCGTGGCTGCCGAAAGCGTTTCGCTGGATTGGCGAGTGCTAGCCTTCGCCGCGGCCCTGGCTGGGCTGACCGCGGTTCTCTCCGGGCTGCCGCCGGCCTGGCAGGCATCCCGTTTCCGGTTGCACCATGTGCTGAAGCAGGGCGGGCGCGGTGGTTCGGCGGGGCCGGCCGAGCAGCGCTCGCGCAGCGTGCTGGTGATTATCGAAGTGGCATTGTCGCTGACCTTGCTCACGGGCGCCGCGCTGCTGATCGAGAGTCTCTTCCGATTGCGCGCCGAGCCGCTGGGATACCGCATGGATGGCCTGCTGATGGCGCGGCTCAATCTGCCGAAAGCCGCCTATCCGGCGCTCGCGGACCGCCTGCGGTTCTGCGGCCGGCTGACACAGTCGCTGGCCGCGTTGCCGGCGTTCGAGGCGTCTGTGCGATCGGGCAGGGAGATGCATGCGGAGGCCTCCGGTGGACCCGCCGCGCGCGAAACCGGCTTTGTCGCGCGGGACCTCATCTTTCCGGAATACTTCCGCGTGGCCGGTTTGCCGCTTCTCGCCGGGCGCGAGTTCGGTCCGCTGGATACCGCGCAGAGCGAGCCCGTGGCTATCGTCGATCGGGAATTCGCGCGCCGCTATTTCGCGGGCCAGGACCCCTTAGGCAAACACATTCGGCTGGGCGAACTTGGCAGTGACTCGCCATGGCGAACGGTGGTCGGCTTGGCCGGCGATATCAAGGAAACCAACCCTTTCGATGAAATGCACTGGAAGGTGGAGCCGCACGCCTACGTACCGTTCGCGCAGAGTGAGCCGAACGGCGGACGGCAGTTGACGGCGATGATGCGCGCGGGCGGGCGCTGGATGGGGGCGGACGACCGGCCCCTCGATACCCTGGTGGCGGCACTGCGGCGCACGGTCGCCCAGATCGATCCCACGCTGGCGCTTTCAGAGGTCACCAGCCTGCGTCGGTTCCTGAATGAGCAGGCGTTCTCAAAACCCGGCTTCCGCGCGGCGTTGTTGGGGGTGTTCGCCGCGCTGGCGCTGCTGATGGCCGCCATCGGGCTGTATGGCGTGCTGTCGCAACTGGTCTCCGAGCGTCGGCGCGAAGTGGGAGTACGCGTGGCGTTGGGCGCCTCGCCACGCGATGTCGTGGGACTGGTGGTGCGCCGCAGCCTGCTGCTCACCGGTATCGGCGTTGCGGTGGGCGCGGTGACATCCGTATTGAGCATCCGGCTGTTGCGCAGTTTTCTGCTGACCGGTCCAGGCCGTCCGCTGGTGCTGGTGGGGGTGGCTGCGCTGATGCTGGCCATCGCGCTGGTGGCGGGGGCGGCACCGGCGTGGCGCGCGGCGCGTATCGACCCGGCGGTGGCGTTGCGCGAGGAGTAACCCCGGATCATTTGCGCTTGGTCTGTTTGGCCTGCTTCTTCTGGCTCTGCTGTTCTTCAATCGCCGATAGCCTCAGAACTCCCACTGCGGCGCGCAGGCGCACGGGCTCTTTATTGTCGTCCAGAAGAGACTCCAACTCCGGCTTCAGCGCCGGATCGTCGCGTAACGCCAGCGAATGCACGGCCGCGGCGCGCACCGACCAATCCATATCGAGCAGCGCGTCTTTGAGAGCGTCCAAAGTGGCGGGTCCCTTGTCCTTGCCCAGCAGCAGCGCCGCCGTCGCGCGGCCGGAGACCCCGGGATCGGTGAGCAGCGCCTGCATCGAGCCGATACCTTGCCCGAACCCGGGCAGAGGCACGAATCCCATACCCTGCCGGAAGGCAAACAGGAACAAGACGCGCGGCGTGTGCATCATGCGCATTGCATCGCGCTTCTGTTTTGAAAAGTAGCTCGATGCGGTCTTACTCTGGCGTTGGAGCACGGCCAGCAGCGCCTGTTCACCCGCCGGGTCGTGCATCGCCCAGAGCGCCTTGGCCGCCGCAAAGCTCACCTCCGGCACATCGTCGGCGAGCGCCTGGCGCAGCGCCGCCCGCGCGCTGGGAGTCTTCGCTTCGGCCAGGCTGGCCACCGCCGCTTCGCGCACCTGGACGTCTTTGTCCTGCAGCACCCCTTCCAGCTTGGCGAAGGCGGGATCGTCCGTGGGGGCCAGGCTCAGCGCCACCACGGCCTGCTTGCGCGTGTCCGGATTCTTGTTCTCCAACGCCTGCCGCAGCATGTCGTTGCACCGCTCGTTCGTGGGCACGGTCGCCGCGCGCATTCCGCCAACCGCCGCCAATGCCAGTAACAGCCATCCGCTCCATCTCGGGTGCATCCCTCAAGTATATTTCGCGGCATCGCGCAACGACCGGCGCGGCGGTATGCTGGGGCCATGGATCTGACGACGGTTCGCCTGGAAATTCCCGAGGGCGGCAACGTGATTCTGGGACAGACGCACTTTATCAAGTCCGTCGAAGACTTGTATGAAGCGCTCGTGAATACCGTGCCGAATCTGAAATTCGGTATCGCTTTCAACGAAGCTTCCGGCCCTTGCCTGACGCGCGTGGATGGCAATGACGACACGCTGACGGCGCTGGCGGCGCGCAATGCCACGGCCATCGCGGCCGGCCACATCTTCGTAGTCGCGCTGCTGGACGGTTACCCCATCAACGTGCTGGGCCGCATCAAGGAAGTGCCCGAGGTCTGCTCGATTTTCTGCGCTACCGCCAATCCGGTCGAAGTCGTGGTGGCCCAGACAGAGCAAGGCCGCGGCGTGCTGGGCGTGATCGACGGCTTTCCGCCCAAGGGCGTGGAGACCGAAGCCGACGCGCGTGCCCGCCACGATTTTCTGCGTAAGATCGGCTATAAGCGGTGATTTACCGACAGCCAAGGGCATCCTTCGCGATGGCAACTCATACCTTTCGGTACAGACCCAGCGCTTGCATCAACCGGCGTTCGATGACGCGCTCGGCGGCATTGAGCCGCAGCATCCGCGCGGTCACCGCGCCGACCGTCGTCAGCGGCTGTATGACTGGACCTTGCGGCTTGAAGTGCTCGGCGTTCCTGCCAGCCCGGAGGTGATTCCTGAACAACGGCGCGGGGCCTATCGCACCGTTGGTGCAGGCCTTCTTCACCGATCGCTTGGCCCGCCAGCGTCGTGCCAGTCCACAAACTGTGGCCGGTTACCGAGATACATTTCGACTATTGCTCCAGCATCTGAGCAAGACCACCGGCAGCAAGCCGTCTGATCTGACCCTGGACGACCTGCCGGCAAAGGCGATCGTGCGTTCCCTCGACGCTATCGAACAAGACCGTGGCAATAGTGTTCAGACTCGGAACGCACGCCTGGCCGCAATCCGGTCCTTTTTTCGGCTGGTGACGCTCCGTGAACCTGCTCGCATCGATTGGGTGGCGCAGGTACTGGCGATCCCTGTCAAACACGCGGGCCGCCGCTTGATCGGCTACCTGACCCGACCGGAAGTCGACGCGATTGTGGCTACGAATACCCAGACATGGATCGGGAGGCGCGATTACGCCTTATTGTTGACGCTCTATAACGGAGCCCGCATCTCGGAAATCCTCGCCCTCCGTCAGCATAGTCTCTGGCGGAGCGTAGCCGTGATTGCTCTTTGGCTTGGCCACGAAAGCCTGGACACCACCCACATGTACATCCAGGCCGATCTCAAGACCAAAGAACAGGCGCTCGGAAAACTGCAGCCGGTTGCGGGCGGCTTCCCCCGCTTCAAGCCCGATGATGCGCTTCTAGCTTTCCGGTCTGCGCTCTAATTATGCCGAGCCACACTCCGGCTCCGTGCCCACCCCACTGCCGTTCACCCACGGCACTCGGCATAAATCCGGTTAATAAACACCCCGGCTGGCGGCTGGTGGCCGCTGGCCGGTTAACTTTATGAGTTAACCAGAGGCAGGTGCCTGCGGCGCCAGGTACTTTGCCCGTACGGGTGGAACCGCTGGCTCTAACCTGCATTTCGTAGAATTGCAGTGAAGGAACAGAGCCGGTATGACTTTGAACGACGCATTCCAGGGGCACTCTCTCAAGACTACGCAGCTTATGCAAAAAGGCTCGTTGCTCTTGCTGGCGGTGGCGGCCAGCCTGCTTCTGGCGTTTCGCCGTCACAACGGGATCATGATGGGCGTGGTTTTGGCCCTGGCCACGGTGGTGGTTCCGGCGGTGTACGTGGTGGCGCGGTGCATGGTGGAGAAGGTGCGGCATCGGGAAACGGAAGAGCGCCTCATGATGCACACCAGAACCTACCTGCAAAACGAAGAACCGGCGCGGGTGAATGCCGCCCCGGCCGGTGAGGTCGAGTCCGACATTGAGATTCTGGCGCGCGTCATCGATGGGAGCCAACTGCCAAGGCAAGATTTCCGGAGGTTCCATGGCATCGCATCGCTCCTGCCGGTTGCCGATCCGGTGGTTTTCGACGCGCTGCCTCGCCGGTATGCCGTCCGCAGTCTCTACGAGCGGCGATTTGCGGACTTGGCCGCCACGCTGCCCAAACCCGCAACTCTGCCGCTGAGCGAACTCCTGCCCACGGCGGCCGCGCAGGGATTCGGATCCTGGACCGCGGGACCCGCGGACCGGACTCTCGAATACTCCAACGCGGTGCTGGATGAGATTCGCCTGCGGGCCGCCGAAGGTTACCAGCGCATGCGGCACGGCGGCGTGGAGGTGGGCGGCGTTCTGTTCGGCGCGCGCCGCGATGGCGTACTGCGCATCCTGGCGGTGCGGCCCATCGAGTGCGAATATGCAAGCGGACCGCGATTTGCGCTCTCGACAGGGGACGAAGCGGCGCTGTCGGACCTGCTGCTGGCTTCCGGCGGCGATGCGGAATTGGCGGGCCTGGAGCCGGCCGGTTACTATCATTCCCACACGCGCGAGGAAATCCGCCTCTCCGACGCCGATGTGCGGCTTTTCAATCGCTTCTTCCCTCGGCCCTGGCAGGTGGCTTTGGTGGTGCGGCCCGCGAACCTGGCGCCTACCCGCGCGGGGTTCTTCTTCCGCGCAGCGAACGGGGCGATACGCACCGATTCCAGCCATCGCGAATTCCACTTGTCGTAGTGGGGCAGGCTCGCAGCCTGCGCGGGCCCCGCAGGCCCGCTCCTCGTACTCCACAATCTGCCAAACTAGAGAATTACACTCATGGCAGATTCTCCGATTACTTCTCGAGAAAAAGATTTCGCCGCCTGGTATCAGGATGTGGTCCTGTCGGGCGATATGGCCGAACCGGCTGAAATCGTCAAAGGCTGCATGGTCATCAAGCCCAACGGGTACGCCGTTTGGGAGATCCTGCAGCGCGAGTTGGACACCCGCTTCAAGGCGACAGGACATCAGAACATCTATCTGCCGCTGCTGATCCCGCAGAGCTTCCTCGAAAAGGAAGCCGAGCACGTAGAAGGCTTCGCGCCCGAATTGGCGGTCGTCACCATCGCCGGCGGCAAAAAGCTGGAAGAGCCCTACGTTATCCGCCCGACATCGGAAACCATCGTCGGGCACTTCTTCGCGAAGTGGATTCAGAGCTATCGCGACCTGCCGGTGCTGGTGAACCAGTGGGCCAACATCATTCGCTGGGAGCTGCGCACGCGCATGTTTCTGCGCACCACTGAGTTCCTGTGGCAGGAGGGGCACACGGCGCATTCCAATCACGCGGAGGCGCTGGAGGAGGTGTTCCGCATCCTGGACGTGTACGCCGAAGTGGCCGAGGATGTGATGGCCATGCCGGTGATCAAGGGCGCCAAGACGCAGGCGGAGAAGTTCGCGGGCGCGCTGCGTTCGTATTCCATCGAAGCCATGATGCAGAACGGCCTGGCGCTGCAGGCAGGCACCAGCCACGACCTGGGTCAGAATTTCGGCAAGGCTTTCAACGTGCAATTCCAGACCAACGAGGGCAAGCTGGATTACGTCTGGCAGACCAGTTGGGGCGTGAGCACGCGGCTGATCGGCGGGCTGATCATGACGCATTCCGACGATAAGGGGCTGGTGCTGCCGCCCAAGATCGCGCCGCGGAAAGCCGTGCTGGTGCCCATCTTCCGTAAGGACGAAGAGCGCGCGCAGGTGATGGAAGTAGCGGGGCGGCTAGCCGCGGACCTGGGCGCGCACTTAGACGCGCGCGAAGGGCTGACGCCGGGGTCCAAGTTCTTCTACTGGGAGCGGCGCGGCGTGCCGGTGGTGTTTGAACTTGGGCCGCGCGATGTGGCCAGCGGCAACATGGTGATCAAACGCCGCGATACCGGAGTGAAGGAAGTCATCCCGCAAACCGCGGCGGCAGGGAAGCTGGCGGCCACGTTGGAGTCCATGCAGAAAGATTTATATGCCAAGGCCAAGCAGCGGCTGCAGGACAATACGGTGCTGGCCAATTCGATCGACGAGGTGCAGGCGATCCTCGGCGACGTGACGGCGGAGAAAGGCGGCGGCAAGTTCGTGATGGCGCACCTGGCGGACGATCCGGCCTGCGATGCGCGCATGAAGGAGTTCAAAGCCACGGTGCGGAATATTCCGTCCATGGATGAATACGACGGGGCGGGGAAGTGCATCGTGACCGGCGCGGCGGTGGATCGGCGGGTGGTGATTGCGAAGGCGTATTGAGAGAAGGCAGAAGGCGGAAGTCAGTAAGACGGAGGCCGGGCTACAACGCGAAGTCGGATGCTGAATGTTCGAAAGGCTTGAGCGTCAGGATTTCGCCACAGTGCCGGTTGGACTGAAAGTCTTCCGATAACAGATACCGTGCCGCGGCGCGTTCGGCCGCCGCGAGGAGAAGGGCATCCCAGTAAGTGAGTTGCGCGGCGTCGGTCCAGTGCCAGGCTTGTTGAACCAGGCCCAGTGTCCAAGGGCCTCCAATGCGCCATGTCTTCTACGATCTCGCGGGCCCGCCCCGGCTGCCTACAAGGCCCCAGCCATTCGGTGGCGCGCACCTGTTTCCGGGCGTCGACGGGATCCACATAATACAGGAGAAGATTCGAGTCGACAAAATAGCGGTTAGCGGCGCTCATGTACATCCGCGCGGCTCATGCGTTTGGCCGCGCCCGCGCCCGCTAACGGCGGTTCGACTTCCAGTCCTCAAACGCTCGCCAATAATCGTCGGTGAGTCTCATCTGACGCTCCAGCATCTGCCGACCAGCCTGGAAACAGACGTGTTCTCCTCCGCGGCTTTGCGACGGGCCCAAAGAGCCGCCTGATCTGAAATCTTGATCGTCACGTTCTTGGGCACGAACGCAGGGTAGCACGAAAAATGCGCCAAGACGGTCTTAGGCGAGCGGAGCTCGCCTGTGTCGGCAGAGTGCCGACACGGCACGCCGGGGGCGTGCGCCACGAGCGCTACCTGGGCGCAGCCCAAGGCCTGGAGTTTCTACATTTTGTCCGCCGCAGTGGGGCAGGCTCGCAGCCGGCTCGCAGCCTGCGCGGGCCTCGCAGGCCCGCTGGTAGCACAGGCTTCAGCCTGGCTTCAGCCTGTGTTAAAGCCTATGCCACCACAGGCGGAAGGCCAACAGGAACCAGGCGGCGATGAAGGAGAGCCCGCCGATCGGGGTGATGGCGCCGAATGTTCTGACACCGGATAATGCCAGCAGGTACAGGCTGCCGCTGAAGATCAGAATGCCGGCCAGCAGAAGGCCGCATATCCATGTCGTAGCCGATTCGGTGAGCGCGCCGGCGCGGGCGATCAGCGGCACGATCAAGATACCGAGCGCGTGAACGAACTGGTAGAAGACCGCTTTTTCATAAATGCCCATGGCATAGGCATCCAGACGGCCGCGCAAGCCGTGCGCGCCGAAAGCACCCAAGATCACCGCTAACCCCAACAGTAATGCGCCCAGTCCGCTCCAGTTCATGCCAAACAATTGTAACTTTTTGCGGCCCACCGTTTGCCGCGCTTGACATATAAGAGATTGCTTATATAATTTTGAAAGTGGGAAATCGAGAGGCAGCGGACGTTTTCCGTGCCGTGGCCGACCCCACGCGCCGGGCCATCCTGAATCTGCTGCGCGATGCGGAGCATTCGGCCGAAGATCTGGGGCGTCCATTCCGCGTCAGCCAGCCGGCTATCTCGCAACACCTGCGGGTGCTGCGGCGGGCCGGATTGGTGCGCGGCCAGAAGGCCGGCCGAAAATGCGTGTACCGGCTCAACCCCAAGCCTCTCGACGAGTTATACGACTGGGTAACACAATTTCGCGAGATCGCCGATCCGTCGGGTCATGTATGGCGGATCGCGCCAAGGAGAAAACATGGCAATCCAGGGAGCCAGACCAGATAACCGGCAGATCGTCCCCTATCTGTTTGTGCGTAATGGCGACGAGGCCATCGAATTTTACCAGCGGGCGTTCGGCGCGGAAGTGCTGTACCGCTCGCCCATGCCCGGCGGCAATGGCGTGTTCGCCCAATTGCGCGTCGGCGAATCGGTGGTGCAGGTGGCCAGCGAAAGCGAGCAGAAGCCGTGCGAAGGCGGGCCTGTATCGCCGCAGACGCTGGGGGGCACCTGCGTCGTCCTCGAGACTTACGTGGACGATGTGGACGCCGCGTTCGACCGCGCGGTGGAAGCGGGGGCCGCGCCAACCATGCGGCCGTGCGACACCTTCTTCGGCGACCGCTATAGCTGGGTGACCGATCCGTACGGACACCTCTGGGCGCTGGCCACGGTGCAGGAGACAGTCACGCCGGATGAAATCCGGCGGCGCATCGACGAAATGATGGCGGTGGGGGCGCACAGTTAAAGCCATGCCAGTCAAGTTCGCTGTCCATCCCGGCGTGCTGATGACGCAGTCCATCATCACGGCCATGAAGGAGAAGACCGGGCGTTCGCTGGAAGATTGGCTGGAGGTGGTCGGAAACGAGGGGCCGGCCACGGAAAAGGAGCGGGCCGCGTGGTTGAAGGCGAAGCACGGGCTGGGCACCAATTATGCCGGTTGCATCGCCGAGGTTTCGGTGGGCAAGGGGGAATTGTTCACTACGGCAGGCTATCTGCGTTTGGCGCCACAATATGTCGAGGACCTGTTCGCCGGACCGAAGGCCGGGCTGCGTCCCGTGTACGAGTCACTGTTGGCGGGCGGACTGAAGCTCGGCAAAGACGTGCGCGTGTGCCCTTGCAAGACCTTCGTGCCGCTGTATCGCAACCATGTGTTCGCGCAGATCAAGCCCACCACGCGAACGCGGATTGACTTAGGCTTGGCGTTGAAGGATACCAAGACGCCTAAGCGATTGATCGACACGGGCGGATTCGCCAAGAAGGACAGGATCACGCGGCGGATCGAAATTTCCTCAGTGGACGATATCGACGAGGAAGTGCGGCGGTGGCTGAAAATGGCGTACGACATGGATAAGTAAGTGGGGCAGGCTCGCAGCCTGCGGCGGCCTCGTAGGCCGCCCAAAAAACTGTGCTGCTTTGCGCGCTACTCCCCCAGCCGCTCCGGCATATCCGCCAGCACATAGCCCATCACCGCCATGGCCGCGACGCACTGCCGGAATTCCTGCGGGTTGATTTTGTCCACCGTGTCGGTGCGCGTGTGGTGCCAGTCGAAATAGTGCTGCCCGACGGTGAACAGGCCCAGGCCGGGGACGCCATCGTGCATGAGCGGGGCGATGTCGGCGCCGCCGCCGCCTTCGCGAATGGTATCGGCGCCGATGGGTTCGAGCAGACGTCCGATCTCCTTGGCGCGCGCCAGCGCAGCCCCGCCGGGACTCACGCCGAAACCCACCGGCTTCTCGGCGCCGCCATCCATTTCGATCGAAGCCACATAGTCGTGTATCTTGCCGCCGACCATGTCGCGATAGGCGCGGCCGCCGGCCCCGCCGTTCTCTTCATTGGTCCAGAAGACCACGCGCAGCGTGCGCCGCGGATGCAGTCCCAGCTTCTTGATGACCACCGCGGCTTCCAGCGCCGCCATGATGCCGCTGCCATCGTCCTGCGCGCCCGCGCCCACGTCCCACGAATCGATATGCCCGCCCATGACCACGATCTCTTCGGGCTTCTCGCGCCCCGGGATCTCGCCCATCACGTTGGCGGAATCGGCGTCGGGTAGCATGTGCGCTTCCATGGACAGATGCACGGCGACCGTTTCGCCGGCATCGGTGAGGCGCTGAATGAGCGTGGCATCCTCGAACGTGATGGCGGCGGCGGGAATCTTGGGGTCCGCTTCGTTGTAATTCAGCGCGCCGGTGTGGGGAGTCTGCATGGCTAGCGATCCGACCGATCGGATCAGCATGGCGATTGCGCCCAGCCTGGCCGCCCGCGAGGCGCCCGAGCCACGGTAGACCACCGTCTTACCGTATCCCTCGTAAGGCACGTTGAACAGTACGATCTTGCCGGCCACTTTCTCGCGGCCGAGGGCGTTGAGCGCGTCGAAATTGGCCACGGAGACGACTTCAGCGGTGACGCCGTCCGGCGGCGTGGCCACGCTGCCGCCCAGCCCCAGCATGGTAAGTTGATGACGCACCGGCTTGACCATTTCAGCGTCTTCGCGGCCACGCACCCAGTGCGGCACTTTCACGGCGGGCGTCGCCACGTTTTCCAGACCGTCGTGCTTCATCTGCGCCGCGGCCCACGCGATGGCGGCGTTCAGCGAGTCGGACCCGCTGATGCGGTTACCAATGCGGTCGCAGAGATAGGAGAGCTTGGCGTAACCATCCCGATCGGCCAACGCCAAACTGACGATCTGCGTGGAAACCTCCTTATAGGTTTCCGAGAGCGGCGGAGCCGCCGCCAGCAAAGCCACGGGGACCAGCAGAAAAGAAAATCGCGAGAGGGCCATGCTGTCAGTCTACCCGAGTCCAGGCGCGCCATGGCCGAAGCTGCGAGGTACCTTGGAGGGCGGGCCTGCGAGGCCCGCGCAGGCTGCGAGCCTGCCCCACTACCCTTCCAGGACGCGCCGCAGTTCCTCGGGCCGGAAACAGTGTGCAAACGCGGTTTCGCGCAGGATGCGTCCGGCGCGCACCAGCTCGGCCAGGGATTGTTCCATGGTCATCATGCCTTCGCCGCGGCCAATGGTGAGCTGGCTGCGAAGCTGGTGGTCTTCGCCCTTGCGGATCAGGTTGCGCACCGCGTCGGTGGCCATCATGATTTCAAGCGCGGGGTAGCGGTTGATGCCATCCGCTGCGGGCACCAGTTGTTGCGCCACCACGGCCAGCAAAGCCAGCGACATTTGCTGGCGCATCTGCCCCTGGTGCGAAGCGGGGAACGAATCCAGGATGCGGGAGACGGACTGCGCCGCGTCGTTGGTATGCAGAGTGGAGAACACCAGGTGTCCGGTTTCCGCGGCGGTCAGCACCGTGGCCATGGTCTCCGGATCGCGCATTTCACCCACCAGGATCACGTCCGGAGTTTGCCGCAAAATGCTGCGCAGCGAGTTGACGAAGTCGGGCGTATCGTGTCCGACCTCGATCTGCTCCACGATGGAGCTGCGGTTGACGTGCTGGTATTCGACCGGGTCTTCGATGGTAACGATGTGGGTGCGGCGGCGCGTGTTGATCAGGTCGATCATGGCCGCGAGCGTGGAACTCTTGCCGCAGCCGGTCGCGCCGGTGACCAGCACCAGACCTTGCCGGCGGTCGGCGATGCGCGCGAGGGCGGCGGGCAGGTGCAGGGATTCGATGGTCGGAATGCGCGCCGGCAGCAGGCGGATGCTGGCCGCCAGGGTGCCGCGCTGGTGGTGGATGTTGGCACGGAAGCGGCCCACGGGATCGCGCGCGAAGCAGAAATCCACCGACTTCTTCTTCTGCAGCTCATCGTACTGGCGGGAATCCAGCAACGGCAGGACGAAGTTGCGCACATCGTCGGGGGAGAGCGGCGGTCCGGCGGCGGGCGCCAGCGTGCCGTTTACCCGCAGGGCCACCGGTGTGCCGGCGATCAGCAGCAGATCGGATGCATTCTGGCGGCCGGCGTAGGCCAGCAGTTGATCGAGCGAGCCGGCGTTTTGCGGCGGCCGCGCGGCAGACGGTTTGTCCGCGACGCGCGAACCCGGCGCAGCCCGGTTCAACTCCTCGACGATGCGGCTCAGATCCTGGTCGTAGCCTGCCACGGTTGCGGCCCTTCAAACGTTTGACGCGCCGGGAGGTGGCGGCGTGGGAGGTTCGCCGGTGGGCTGCGGCTGGATGCGCTCCACGACGATGGTGAAGTGCGCCAGGTGTGCGGCGATGGCGCCTACCGCCGCCAGGACGGGGGCCACCACGGCGCCGATGGCGGCTACGGTCAACGGGATTTCCATGAAGGTATGGCCGTGGTCGTCGCGGATGATGATGCGGCGAATATTACCCTCGTGGATCAACTCCTGGACCTTGTCGACCAGTTCCTTGCCCAGGACCTTGAACTCTTCCATGGTGACGTGAAAGTTTTCCATACGATGAGCCTTCAGTGTAACAAGTGGGGCAGGACTCCAGTCCTGTCGGGATGGGCATGCGGCCCACGAATCATGATGAAAACCCGCGTGGGGCGGCGCCATGCGCCGCCGCGGGGCGTTACCCCCAACCGGGGCGCGCTTGCTCGCCGAAGAGCGGGCCTACGCGCCCGCGCAGGCTGCGAGCCTGCCTCACGGCGGCGGACAGAATGTAGAAAAGCGGTGGGTTTTCGACCGTGCGCGGGTCCTCCAGGACCCGCTCTTGACGTAACGAAATCAGGCCTGGCCGCACGACACGGGCCGACTTGGACGTCGGCCTGCAGGACTGGAGTCCTGCCCCACACACTGCTTCGACATACAATCGGTTTGTATTCGGTAACCGGATAAGGAGAAACAGGTATGCGGAAAGTTTCGTTCACCTTGCTAGCTATTCTTTGTCTTTCCTTCCTTTTCACCGTGCGCGCGCCGGCGCAGCACACGCCCAAATTCACCACGTTCAATGCGCCGGGAGCAGGCACCGGCGGCGACGAGGGCACGTACGGCCAGAGCATCGACTCGGCGGGGGTTATCGCGGGCAATTACGTTGACGCGAATGGCGGGCAAAGCGGCTTCGTGCGCGCCACCGATGGCGCGATTACTTCGTTCAACCCTCCCGGCACGACCTGGACATCGCCCCAGAGCATCAACCCGTCTGGGGTTATCGCAGGAGCGTACAATGACGCGAACTTTTTGACTCACGGCTTCGTGCGCACCGCGAATGGCAAGATAGTCACTTTCGAGGCGCCTGGCGCCGGCGCCAGCTACGGGGAGGGAACTTTCGCCGCGAGCATTAACGCGGGCGGCGCGGTTACGGGTTCATACGGTGACGCCAATCTTGTGGATCACGGCTTCGTGCGCTCTCCCGGCGGCGTCACGACTACTTTCGACGCGCCCGGCGCGAGCACGAGCCCGTTGGAAGGAACGTTCGGCGAGGGCATCGACGCGGAAGGGGCCATCTCGGGATGGTTCAGCGACGCGAGTGGCATGCGGCACGGCTTCATGCGTCCTACCGATGGCGTCATCGTCAGCTTCGACGCACCCGGGGCGGGCCCGGGTAACGGGCAGGGAACCTACGCCTATGGCATCAACGCGGCGGGCGATATCGCGGGCTGGTACTACGACGCGACCAATGTGGCGCATGGCTTCGTGCGCGCCACCGATGGTACTATGGCGACGTTCGATGCTCCCGGCGCGGGCACCGGTTACGTCCAGGCCACCTTCGCGGTGAGCATCAACGAGGAGGGCGCAGTCGTGGGATATTCCATCGACGAAAAGGGGTCCTATCGCGGGTTCGTGCGGTCTCCCGGTGGCGCGCTGGACACGTTCGAAGCTCCGGGCGCAGGCACGGGCATGCTGCAAGGGACCTGGGCCATGAGCATCAACGAGGCGGGAGTTATCGCGGGATATTATATTGACGCGAGCAGTACTGCGCACGGATTCCCGCTGCAGTAAGTGGAGTAGCCATGACTGTCACAACCCGCGCGGCCGCGCTGCTCGCCGTCCTGCTGTCCGCGGCCGCGGCCGAACCCATCCGCCTGCACCCGCGGAACCCGCACTATTTCCTGTATCGTGGAAAAGCCGTCGCGCTGATCGCCAGCGGCGAACATTATGGCGCCGTCATGAACGCGGACTTCGATTATCGCCGCTATCTGGCGACTCTCGCGGCCGAAGGAATGAACTACACGCGACTTTTTGGTGGCAGCTACCGGGAGGTGCCGGCAAAATCGTTCGGAATCAAACGCAACACGTTGGCGCCCGCGCCGGGACGGTTCATGGCGCCCTGGGCACGCAGCGCGACGCCCGGTTACGAAGGCGGCGGAAACAAGTTCGATCTGGATCGCTGGGACCCGGCGTTCTTCGCCCGCTTCCACGATTTTCTGTCCGAAGCCGGCAATCGCGGCATCGTGGTGGAGGTGACGCTGTTCTCCTCGCACTATCAGGAGATGCAGTGGAAGGTCAGCGTCCTGAACCCGGCCAACAACGTCAACGGCACCGAGGCTATCGACTGGAAGAAGCTGCACACCATCGAAAACGGCAACATCCTCGCGCGCCAGGAGGCTTACACGCGCAAGCTGGTCCGGGACGCGAACGCTTTCGACAACGTAATTTTCGAGATACAAAACGAGCCATGGTCGGACCGCACCGTGACCGCCGATGTGGTGAACCCTTATCTGCAGGCGCCCGCGCGCGACGTGTATCCGAATTCAGTCGACGTCGCCGATGAGATGTCCACGGCGTGGCAGGCACGCGTGGCGGCGTGGATTTCGAGCGAGGAGAACGCGCTGCCCAACCGTCACCTGATCGCACAGAACTACTGCAGCTTCCGGTTTCCGGTGCGGCAACTCGTGCCGGGCGTGAGCATTGTGAACTTCCATTACGCGTATCCGGAGGCGGTCCTGCTGAATTACGGACTCGGGAAAGCCATCTCGTACGACGAGACGGGCTTCCTGGGACGTGGCGACGCGCTCTACCGGCGGCAGGCGTGGAACTTCATGCTGTCTGGCGGCAGCGTGTTCGACAGCCTGGACTATTCGTTCAGCGTGGGGCACGAGGATGGAACCGATACCGAGCCGAACGGTCCCGGCGGCGGTAGCCCGGCGTTGCGGCAGCAGTTGCGGGTGCTGAGCGAACTCCTGCAGAAGCTGCCGTTGGAGGGCTTTGCTCCGGACACACACACGGTGAAGCATGCGGCGGGTGTCTACACGCGGGTACTCTCCAGTCCGGGACGGCAGTACGTCATGTATTTCGATGGCAGCGGCCCCACTGACGTGACACTCGATCTACCCGCTGGGGCGTATTCCGGCGTATGGATCGACGTGGAAACCGGCGCCTTCGCGCGGGCGGCGATCTTCCATCACGCGGGAGGCGAGAAAGTGCTCCGCTCGCCGGACTTCCACGAAGGGATCGCGCTGCGGCTGTCGCGAGCCGTGCGCGTGAAGTAGATTCTGTGCGCCGTGGTGGGGCAGGACTCCAGTCCTGCGCGGGTTCTCCAGAACCCGCTCCGGGCGAGCGTAGCTCGACCCTGGGCAGGACTCCAGTCCCGCCGCAGGCGTAGACGCCTGCCCCACCAAATGGCCGATCTTACATCAATGCGGTCGGACGCCGCACCCACGGCTTGCCTTTTTCGGCCGCCGCGGCTTCCATCTCCTTCACATACGTGGTGGCCTGCGCCAGAAGATGGTGCAGGTCGTTGCCGATGCTGATAAATGTGAAACCCTTCTCCAGAAACTCGCCGACGCGGCTGGTGCCGAACAGAAACAATCCCAAAATAACGTGGTTCTTGCCAGCCTGCTCCACCAGCGTCTGGGTGGCGGCATTCAACTCCGGCGACGTATACATGTGCGGGAATTCATAGGTTTCATACAGTCCCATCGACATGCATAGATCGTTCTGGCCGAGAAACAGGATGTCTACGCCTGGAACGGCGGCGATCTCCGCCATGTTCTGAATACAAGACGCCGTCTCCACTTGCAGCGCCACAATGATATTGGCGTTCGCATTTCCCACATAGCCCAGCAGCCCGGCCTTGTTCGTGCTGCGCTGCGGAAAGTAGACGGAGCGTGTCCCCACGGTCGGATAACGCGTGCAACTGACCGCCTGGCGCGCCTCGTCGGCGGTGTTGATGTACGGGATCAGCACACCGTCCGCGCCCAGGTCCAGGGCTTGCTGAATGCCGCCCCGGTCGTGATATCCGGCCACGCGTACCATGGACTTCGCGCCGCCGCTAGCGATGGCGCAGAGCATGGCGGAAAGCTTTTCGCGATCCATGGGCCCGTGCTGGGTGTCCACCAACAGCCAATCGTAACCGCTGTGCCCCAACTGCTCCGCTACGGTGGGGCTGTGGCCATTCAGGAAGAGCCCCATCTTGGGGGCGCCCTCGCGCAATTGCTTCTTAAACTCGGCTCCGGTCAGAGCGTTCGACATAAATGTTAAGGATTCCTTTGGCAGGAGAGTCTGGAATGCGTCCCGGCAAATTCCGAGGCGACAACTGCAATATACCCAAACCGGCTGGTGTGCGTCAACGCCCAAGTGGTACCGAGGCTCGCCCTCAAACATTGACTTTCCCCGTTCCCGGCGCGATGCTTCTAGTTGCTCGACCGGGAGGACACTCTGAAACGCACAAGAACATCGGTTTGCATGACGACGACCTGCGCGGCCTGCTTATTTTGGGCTTTCAACCTGAATGCGGCCGCGCCGCCCACCTTTAGCGCCCCCACACTGATCACCCTCGGCATTCAGCCGGCAGTCGTCGCCAAAGGCGATTTCAACGGCGACGGCAAGCCGGATTTAGTAATGGGCGGTGCGAGCGACGTGCTGATCGCGCTCAGCAAGCCCGACGGGTCCTACCAGCCGCCGGTGAGTCTCGGGCTGAGCGGAATCAACCCTACCTCCATCGCCGTCGGCGATTTCAACGGCGACGGAAAACTGGACTTGGCGGTGGCGAACGTCGCCGACGTCGAGAGCGTAGTGGTGCTCTTAGGCAAGGGCGACGGCACCTTCCAACCCCCGGCCAGTTATCGCGGCGGACAAGATGTGGAATCGCTGGCGGTCGGCGACTTCAACGGCGACGGCAAGTTGGATCTGGTGACGGCCAACAAAGGCAGTACGCCGAGCGAGGGTAGCATCGCGATCTTGCTGGGCAATGGCGACGGCACTTTCCAAAATGCCTTGACCTACGCGGATTTGTTACAGCCGCAGGCCGTGGTAGTCGGCGACTGGAACGGCGATGGAAAAGCCGACCTGGCGGTATCCGAATCGCAGGGCATGACTCTGTCCGCCTGGCTGGGCAAAGGCGATGGCTCCTTCGAGACACCCGTGGATTACAACCTCGCCGGTTATGCGGGCGCTCTCGCCACGGCTGACTTCAACAACGACGGCAAGCCCGATCTGGCGGTGCTCACGGGCAGCCAGGAGTACGGCATCGACGACAACCAGAACACCGTCTCCGTCCTGCTCGGGAACGGGGATGGAACTTTCCGGACGCCGGTGGTCTACTTGGTAGGCGATGCACCGTTTTCGTCCTTGACCGTGGCCGACTTCAACGGCGACGGGAAACCGGATGTGGCAGCGTCGTATAACAATGGCGGCACTGTGTCGATCCTGCTGGGCGCGGGCGACGGCAGTTTCCAATTGGGAGCGGTGCTGGGCGTTGGCGCTTGCCCCGAGGGTCTGATCGCGGCGGACCTGAATGGAAACGGCAAGGCGGATTTAGCCATCGCCGATAGCTGCTCCTTCGCGGTAGCGATATTGCTCGGCAATGGCAAGGGCCAATTTGGGCCGCAACCGCGATCCTATTCCCTCGAACCGGGCGGACTGTCGATTGCCGTAGGCGACTTCAATGGCGATGGAAAACCCGACTTGGCCGTGGCGAACACGATGTCCGATACCCTCTCCATCCTCATCAACAAGGGCAACGGAGCTTTTCATGAACCGGTCAGCCGGGTAGTGGGAGCCGGCCCCGAGGCGGTGGCGGTGGGCGACTTCAACGGCGACGGCAACCTGGACTTGGCGTTAGCCATCTTTGGCGGGGGTCCGCAAGGCGCCATCGAGATTCTCCTGGGAAAAGGCAACGGGACATTCGCGCAGGGCATGCGCTTTCCAACTGGAGGGAACCCATCGGGCGTGGCCGTGGGGGACTTCAATGGCGACGGGAATCTGGACGTGGCCGTGATTAACTTCATGGGCAACGCCGGCATCCTGTTGGGTAACGGCGATGGCACGTTCCAGCCGGCCAAGGAGTCTGCCGCCGGACCTGACCCGGTCAGTATAGGTGTGGGCGACTTCAATGGCGATGGAAAGCTGGATCTGGCGGTGGTCGGTGGGGCGCTCAGCGGCTCCTTCGACAGCAATGTCTTCATCCTGCTGGGCAATGGCGACGGCAGCTTTCAGGCGCCGGTGCCTTACGGCGTCCTGATCTTCGGCCTTACGGTGGCGATCGGCGACTTTAACGGTGACGGAAAACCGGACCTGGCGGTGGCCGACTACTCGTCCAGTGCGGTTTCGGTTCTGCTGGGCAATGGCGATGGCACGTTCCAGCCGCAGGTGAACTACGCGGTGGGTTTCGAACCGCTATACGTGGTGGCCGGCGATTTTAACGGCGACGGCATCCCGGACCTGGCCATTGCCAACAATCTTTCGAATACCGTCTCCATCCTGCTGGGCAAGGGCGACGGCACCTTCCAGCCCGCGCCGTTCCAGTTCCCCATGCTCTACCCTCAGGCTTTGGCGGTGGGCGACTTTAATAACGACGGCAAGGCGGACTTGGCGGTGAGCGCGGGTTACGTGCCTGTGATTTCCAGTTCTACGGGCACCGTTTCGATTTTGCTGAATACCACGCAGTAGGTTCGCAATGATGGCTGCGGGCAGAATAGGGCACGGCCGGGGGGTGTCACCAAGGCCGGAAACCCAAAGCCTTGGGGGGCGGGATTTATCCCGCGCGGGGCTTTAGCCCCGCACCTCGCCAATCGACAGGTTGGCGAGTGTGTTTCCGGAGAGGCTAATTTCATTACCCAAATGACGATGACTGTACCGTTAACTTGATCATAGTGGAAGTATACTAACGGTCGGCTTTTGTGGCAAGCGAAAAATGATTTGCCCGGAAACTGACGCGTTCCGCGTTCGCGGTTTAATCGAGATGGCGGGCCGGCAGAGTCTGTCCCATCGCGGCAACCCATAGGACGAGGTTACCTTGTCCATTACCGTAATATATTTATAAATCATCGTGATAGGTTCATCACTACTTCCCTTGGCCAGGCCGATCGACAGACCGCGCGCCAGCGGTTGCCGGCGCGTCCCGCAGCCCGGGCGGGAACGTAACAAAACGTACGGATCGTTTGGCCGGGGCTAAGCGACCCCTCTTCCGCGGTCGGCTTCCCAAGCCGGATGGGTGTCGGTTGGCAGCCTACTTTAACGTTTCAGCCACCGTTGACACCCGCTGGGGCGGCGTGGTTTACTCGGCATTTGAACCCGCGCCAAGGGTGTTCGGCCAGCCCGGCGGAGGGGCCTGCGTTTTTCGCGCCAGGGTGCATAATGGATAAAATGGCGGTCACGATGAAGGATATCGCCCGAGAACTCGGGCTGTCCGTGGTCACGGTTTCCAAGGTGATTCGCAATCACAGCGACATCGGAGAGGAGACCCGGCAACGCGTACTCAAGCGCATCAAGGAGTTGAACTACCAGCCGAACATGGCCGCCCGCGCTCTAGTTACGGGCCGCACTTATTCGGCCGGGTTGATTGTGCCGGACCTGATGCATCCGTTCTTCGCCGACGTCGCCAGCGGGCTCTCCGACGTACTGCGCCGCAAGAATTACAGCCTGCTGATCTCCTCCTCGGAAGGCGATCCCGACCTCGAGCGCCAGGAGATCAAGCGGCTGCTCAGCCGCAGATTGGATGCCTTGACGATCGCCTCCACCCAGTGGACCGTCGAGAGCTTCCGGCGCATTGAGGAGCAGGAGGTTCCGTACGTGCTCATCGACCGCGCTTTTCTGGGTATGCCCGCGAATTTTGTGGGGGTGGACGACATCGCGGTCGGCCGTCTGGCGACCGAACACCTGATAGCGGCCGGATGCCTGAGAATCGCGCACATCCGCGGCCCCGCCACCAGCACGGCGTTGGGGCGTTTGGAAGGTTACCACCAGGCCCTCACGCGTCACGATCTGAGCCAGTTCCAGGGATACGTTCTGGCCGGACGCTCGGCCGACGTGGATAGCTGGATCACCGGCAACGAGGCCATGAAGAAGCTGCTGGCTCTAACTCCCCGGCCCGATGGCGTGTTCTGTTATAACGACCCGATCGCGATCGGAGTGATCGACGCAATCCTCGAATCCGGATTGCGCGTACCCGAGGATATCGCCGTGATCGGATGCGGCAATCTGCATTTTGACAAGTCGCTGCGCGTGCCCCTTTCGAGCGTGGACCAGCAAAGCCGGGCCATCGGCGAGCGCGCCGGCAAACTGGTGCTGTCGCTCATTGAAGCTAAGGTCGCGCCACAGCCCAAGAGCATTATGCTCCAGCCGTCGGTTGTGGCGCGCGAGTCCACCCGAAGACTACCGTGACAGCGATTCCACCGGAATCCCCTGAGCGTTGGGATTACCTGATCGTCACCGCCGCCAATGGCCGGCAGGCGGCGGCTTATACGTCGCAGATTCAGCTCCGCCGCGAGATGGGACAGTTGGCGCAGGTGCGGGACTTTCTGGTGATCCCGGATCCGGACGGCCGCCGCATCGGGAGCGGCGGCAGTACCCTGCAGTGCCTTACCGCGGTGCTCGATCGCGAGTCCAAGCCGGACCAAGACGCCAGCGAGGGACATCGCGCGGAGGCAATCCTCAGCCGGCTGCGCATTCTGATCGTGCATGCAGGGGGCGACTCCCGCCGCCTGCCCGCATACTCGCCTTGCGGGAAAATCTTCATACCGCTCCCCGGCCGAACCCAGCCGGGAATAGGCTCCACGCTGTTCGACCGGCTCGTGCCGGACTTCCTTAGCCTTCCCGCCGGCGCGCCGGGCGCCGGCCAGGTGGTGATCGCCGCCGGAGACGCCCTGATCCGTTTCGACTCGGCGGCGGTGCACTTCGACGGGCCTGGAATTACCGCGATCGGGGCGCCCACGTCTCCGCAAGAGGCGGCTCGTCACGGCGTGCTCTGCCCCAACGCCGATGGTTCCGTGCGCCTGTATTTGCAGAAGCCCAACATGTGTGCGCAAATCGAAGCCTGCGCCATCGGCGCCGATGGCCGGTCCATCCTAGACATCGGTATCATGAGCCTGGATGCCGGCGCCGCGGCCAGGCTCCTGTGGACCTTCGGGACTTCGCCGGCGCGCGCGGCGATCCTGTCTCATGGCATCGATTTGTACCGCGAGATCTGCTGCGCCCTGGGAACGGAAGCGACCCTCGGGCATTACCTAACGACCGCGCGGTCCAGCAGATCGTCGCTCGACGAAGCCGTCCTGGCAGGTCTGTTCGCCGCACTGCGGCCAATCCCATTCAACGTCCGGGTACTCCGTGAGTGCAGCTTCCTGCATTTCGGATCCACCAGCCAGTTGATCTCGAGTGGCCTGGAAATGCTTACCGAGGACCTGGGTGCGCCGCCAGCGAGCGCCATACTTGCCATGAACAACGACATGCAGGACCAGGGCGGCATCGGCGGGCGGGAAGTCTGGGTGGAGGGTTGCCGCCTGCGGGCGCCGCTCCGGCTCCAGAGCCGCAATGTAGTCGTGGGCGTCGACGTTCTCGATCCTCTCAGCCTGCCAGCGGGGGCCTGCCTGGACGTCTCATCGGGCTTGGATCGAAAGGGCGGCAAAGCGTGTTTCATCCGGTGTTGCGGAGTGGACGACACGTTCAAGCGCTCCGAGGCGGAAGGCGCGACTTTCTGCGGACTGCCGTTGGCGCAATGGCTGCTTGCCGCCGGCGCGCCGCTTTCCGATATCTGGGATAGTGAAACACCCGCGGGGGAACGCACGCTCTGGAATGCCAAATTATTTCCGGCCGAGGAAGACTGCGCGGAGTTTCGCCGTTGGTTGTGGATGTTCGACATTGCCGGCGCCACGCCGGAGCAGAAGACGGCTTTTCGTTCGGCGGACCGCTATAGCTCGGCGGAGATCGCCGTGCGTACCGATCAAGCGGCGTTCCACGCCCGGCGCGCGGCTTGTCGCGCGGCAGGATCCGCCCTCAAATCATGACCGAAAACAAAAAGACTCTCTTCATCGCGGATGACGGAAGGAACCTGGTGTTCACCTTCGTTCTGGTCTGCTCGCTGTTCCTCCTGTGGGGCGTGTGCAACGGGATGATCGACGTGATGGACAAGCACTTCCAGGAGGAACTGAGCCTGACTAAGTCCCAGTCCGCGTGGGTGCAGTTCGCCCACTATCTCGGCTACTTTCTAATGTCGCTGCCCGCCGGCTGGCTGGCCACACGGCTGGGGTACAAGGGCGGCATCATCGCCGGGCTCTTAATTGTGGCGGCCGGCGGGCTATGGTTCATCCCGGCCACGCACATCAACGACATGGTCCACCAGGGACGCGTATCTCCCAACATGGCCTTTGTGGGGTTCTTGGCCGGGGTCTGCGTGATAGCCACCGGCCTCACCTTTCTGGAAACGATCGCCAACCCGTACACTACCGTGCTGGGCGCCAGACAATATGCCGCCACCCGCATCAACCTGGCTCAGTCGTGCAACGGCGTAGGTTGGATCTGCGGCCCCATCATTGGGAGCATGTATTTCTACTCGAAGGACGCGCAGGGCCATAGCACCGGAAGCCAGACCCTGTATATCCCTTATGCGGCCATCGCCATGATCGTAATCGCGCTTGCCGTGGTCTTCTATTTCGCCGATATTCCCGATATCAAAACGAGCGACGACTACCACCTGGACGCCGCCGCCGCGGGCGCCCCGCGTTCCATCTGGTCGCATCCGCATTTCGTGATGGCGGTGGTGGCGCAGTTTTTCTATGTAGCCGCGCAGGCTGGCATATTCAGTTTCTTCATCAACTACATGACGGCCGAGGTTCCGCCCATTCCCGGCTCCTGGCAGACGGCGCTGGGGAGCGTCTCCGGCCATGCCACTTTCCTGCAGGGCTGGCTCTCCGGCTGGTTCGAGCCGGGGCTGAACGGCGCTCTAGGGCTCAGCAACAAGGGTGCGTCGAACATCGCGTCCATCGGGCTGGTGTGCTTCCTCGCCGGGCGGTTCAGCGGCGCCGGCCTGCTCAGAAAATTCGCCGCCCACAAGGTGCTCGGGCTCTACGGCTTGTTGAACGTCGCCGCCACCTTGCTGGTTTTTTGCAAACTGGGCTGGCTGTCGGTGGCTTGCGTGTTCCTGAGTTACTTCTTCATGTCGATCATGTTTCCCACCATCTTTGCGTTGGGGATATTCGGACTCGGTGCGCGCGCGAAAAAGGCCTCGGCCTTCATTGTCATGGCGATCATGGGCGGCGCCATCCTGCCCAAGCTGATGGGGCAGGTCGCCGACCGGTACGACATGTCCCGCGGGTTCATTGTGCCGGCATGCTGCTTCGTAGTTGTGGCCTTCTACGGTTTCAACTGGCCGCGCTTCAGCGGGGCCGGGTCCGCGGCCGGCGCCATCCCCGCGCATAAGACGTGACAGTTAACGTTGTTTATTGACAAATCCCCGCGAATTGGATACGGTACGGTTCGTGCATTTCAAAAAGCTTTTGCGGCTCTTCCTGTTGTGCGCCATGTGCGCCGGCGCGCAGACGTACCAACCCAACTGGGAATCGTTAGACCAGCGCGCCACACCGGCCTGGTTCTCCGGCGCCAAATTCGGCATCTTCATCCACTGGGGCGTTTACTCGGTGCCTTCGTACGCCCCGGTGCTGCCCGGCAAACTCGCCTACGCCGAGTGGTACTGGCACGCCGTCACCGAAGGACAGAAACCCGGCGCGGATCCGGTCGACGCCGGGTCCTGGGATTACCACCAGCGCATGTATGGCGCCGCGTACGATTACCACGATTTCGCGCCGCACTTCCATGCCGAACTGTTCGATCCCGATCGCTGGGCGGACGTGTTCACGCGGTCCGGCGCGAAATATGTCGTTCTGACATCCAAGCACCACGAAGGTTTTGCCCTCTGGCCGAGCCAGGAAGCCTCCCGGACCTGGGGACGCCCTTGGAACGCCACGGAGATCGGCCCGCGGCGCGACCTGCTGGGCGACTTGACCACCGCCGTGCGGGCGCATGGACTCCGCATGGGCATTTATTATTCGCTCTACGAATGGTACAACCCGCTGTATCTTTCCGACAAGCCACGCTACGTCGCCGAACACATGATGCCGCAATTCAAGGATGTGGTGACGCGCTATAAGCCGTCCCTCATCTTCAGCGACGGCGAATGGGAGCTGCCCTCAAGCGAGTGGCGCAGTCCCGAGTTGCTGGCGTGGTTGTTCAACGAGTCGCCCGTGAAGGACGAAGTGGTCGTCGACGACCGCTGGGGCAAGGACACCCGCCACAAACACGGCGGCTACTGGACCACCGAATACACGCCGGGAATGAGCGGCATGGATCATCCCTGGGAGGAGAGCCGCGGGATGGGCTTCTCCTACGGCTATAATCGCGCGGAACGCCTGGAACACTATCACAGCGGCCGCGAACTGGCGATCCTGTTGGCGGATATAGTCAGCCGTGGCGGCAACTTGCTGCTGGACATCGGCCCCGCCGCCGACGGAACCATTCCGGTGATCATGGAAGAGCGCCTCACCCAGATCGGCCGGTGGCTGAAGGTGAACGGCGAGGCGATCTACGGAACGAAGCCATGGAAGGCCAGCCGTCAATGGAGCGCGGGCGAAGTGCCGAAGATCGACTACAATGCGGAGTTCAACTCCGACTACGACGTGGCCAAACTCGCCGGCAAACAGGAAGGCGGCAAGGCTTCCATCGAGGCCTTTTTTACATCGAAGGGCGGCGATCTGTACGCCATCCTGCCGCGCTGGCCTGGCCGGCAGTTCACCGTAAAGGCGTATGCAAGCGAGAAACCAAAGTCGGTGACACTGCTGGGGAGTGCCGCGCCGCTACGCTTCAAATCCAGCGGTGGGTCCGTGACAGTCGAACTGCCCGAACTCCCCGAGGAGTTGCTTGCCCAGCCCGCGTGGGTGCTGAAGGTGAGCCACTGACCCGGACACCTTGAAGTCGGCTTCGCTTCGTGGCGCAGGCACTCGTGCCTGTCTCCATGGGCCGCGGCGGCCCACCAAATGCGCATGAAAGCCGAGTTGTGGGGCAGGCTAGCAGCCTGCGGCGGCCTCGCAGGCCGCCCAGCCGTATTCTCAGTCGCCTACCGGAGGCTTTCGATGCTGCCG
>Ga0187871_10000232_pt1 | contig 52005 bp, 47 predicted proteins | sample June2016WEW_16_1_FD_132988 | JGI IMG/M metagenome (GOLD analysis project Ga0187871, IMG submission 132988) | Peatland microbial communities from SPRUCE experiment site at the Marcell Experimental Forest, Minnesota, USA - June2016WEW_16_10 | ecosystem: Environmental > Terrestrial > Soil >...
CCGGATGTGCCGGGACTGCAGCATGCCGTTGCCGAACACGTCGCCGGCCATGTCGCCGATGCCGGCCACCGTGAAGTCCTGGTTCTGTATGTCGACGCCGATCTCGCGGAAATGCCGCTTGACGCATTCCCATGCCCCGCGCGCGGTGATGGCCATTTTCTTGTGGTCGTAGCCGGCCGATCCGCCCGAGGCGAAGGCGTCGCCCAGCCAGAATCCGTATTCCTCGGAAATGGCGTTGGCGATGTCCGAGAAGGTCGCCGTGCCCTTGTCCGCGGCCACCACGAGGTAGGCGTCGTCGCCATCATGACGCACCACCCGCGGCGGCGGGAGAATCTTCTCCTCCAAGATGTTGTCGGTGAGGTCGAGCATGCCGCGGATCAGCGTCTGATAGCACGCGATCACCTCGGCCAGCTGCGCGTCGCGGTCGCCCGTCAGCGCGCGCCTCACCACGAAGCCGCCTTTGGCGCCCACCGGCACGATCACCGTGTTCTTGACCTGCTGCGCCTTCATGAGTCCGAGGACCTCGGTACGAAAATCCTCGCGCCGGTCCGACCAGCGGATGCCGCCGCGAGCCACGTAGCCCATGCGCAGATGCACCCCTTCCATGCGGGTGGAGAACACGAAAATCTCGAACATGGGCTTCGGCAGCGGAAGCTCGCGAAGTTTCTGACTCTCGAGCTTGAACGAGAGATAGTCCTTCAGCCGGCCGTTCGCAGAGAGCTGAAACGCATTGGTGCGCACGGTCGCCGACAGGGCGTTCCACAAGGCACGCAGAATGCGGTCCTCGTCGGAGCGGATCACTTCCTCGAGCTTGGATCGAATTTGCTGGTCGAGCCGGGCGGTGCCGTTGCGGCGCGCGGTGGCGGATAGAGCAGGGTCGAATCGAGTGACGAAGAGATCCGCGAGATTGCGCGCCAGCCCTGAATTGTTGGCCAGCACCTGGGCGATGTATCCCTGGCTGAAGGGCAGGCCGGTTTGCAGCAGATACCGGCAGTAGGCGCGCAGCACCACGACGAGGCGCCAGGGCACACCGGCGGTCAGCGTCAACTGATTGAAGCTGTCCGAATCCATGAGGCCCGTCCACACGGCGGTGAAGGCGCTCTTGATCTCGCCCGCCAGCACGTCGAATTTCGCGACCGCGGAGCCCTGAATGTTGAGCTCGAGATCTTGAATCCACGCGCGCCGCCCGCCGGCGAACTCGAGCCCATACGGCCGCTCCGCCATCACCTTGAGGCCCATGTTCTCGAGCATGGGCAGGAGGTCCGAGATCGGTATGGAATCCTTGAGGCTGCGGAAGATCTTGAGGAAGAATTTGTCCTTGCGGCGCGGCTCGGGACGGTACACGTCCAGATGCAGCCGCTCGCGCTCGCGGTCCGCGGCCTCCAGAAAGGTCACGTCGACGGCCGCGGCATCGCCGGAGAAGTCCTCGGTATAGGCCGCGGGAAAGGCCTGCGCGTAGGTCGCGAACAGATGCAGCGCGTACGCTTCGTCGAAGCGCGCCAGCAGCGCCGCCTTGAAATCGTCCGCCCAGGAGCGCACCGCGACGGCGATCCGCCGTTCCAGCGCGTCGCCGTCGATGCGCTGGCCTGCGCTCGGCAGCGTGCGCGCCACGATGTGAATGCGGGCCAGGTTGGATTCGGCGATCTGCACCTGCGATTCCATGCCGGTCGCGGCGAGCGCCTCGCCGATGACCCGCTCGATGCGCTGGCGCACCTGGGTGTTGTATTTCTCGCGCGGCACGAAAACCAGGCAGGAGTAAAAGCGGCGGAAGGGATCGCGGCGAAGCAGGAGCCGCACCCGCGGCCGCTCCTGCAGCCCGAAGATGCCGGTGACCAAGCGGATCAAGTCGGCAACGCCGGCCTGGAAGAGTTCGTCGCGCGGGAAAGCCTCGAGGATGTGCTGCAGCGCCTTGCCGTCGTGACTGTCGGGCGCCAGCGCGAAATGCTGGACCACCTGGGCGACCTTGTGGCGCACCAGGGGGATTTCGCGCGGCGTCGAGTTGTAGGCGGACGAGGTCCACAGTCCAAGGAAGCGGCGCTCGCCGATGAGCCGGCCGGAGGCGTCGAAGGACTTCACGCCGACGTAATCGAGGTACCCGGCGCGATGCACCGAGGACTGCAGGTTGGCCTTGGTGACGAGCACGAGGTCGCGGGACCGGCTCTGGCGGCGGATGTCGCTCGCGAGGGTCCGCGTCGTGCTCGGCGGACGCTTGTGGCCCGGCCGCAGAACGCCAAGCCCGGTTTCCTCCACCGGGTCGAGGGCGTCCTGGCCCTTGCGGCTGCGCAACCGATATTCCTTGTAGCCCAAGAAGGTGAAGTGCCGGTCCTCCATCCAGGAGAGCAGCGCCTGGGCCTCGCTCACGTCGCGCGCGTCGAACCGGCTGCTGAGCGCGCTGAGATCATCGGACGCCTGGCTCGCCGCGGCCCGCATCTTGGACCAATCGGCGCAGGCGACACGCACGTCGCGCATGCTCCTCTCGATGTCCTCGCGCAGGGATTCGAGCAAAGCCGCATCGACGATACGGTCCACCTCGGCGTGTTGGAACGACTCCAGGCGGTGATGCTTCTGTACGGCCGCGGCCCGCTCCTCGATGGCGCGCAACGAGCCGGCCGCGTCCCGGGACGCGGCGAAGATCGGGTGCGCCAGGAAATGCATGGTCAACGATCGCCGCGTCAACGCGAGGCCGATCGAATCGACCAGGAACGGCATGTCGTCGTTCACCAGCTCGATGACCGTGTGGGGCGATGTGTAGCCGTGCTCGCGCAGGGTCGGATTGAAGACCCGCACCAGCGCGCGGCCGCGCCGCTTGCGGGAGAAATCGAGATGCGACAGCGCCGCTCCCGCGAGATCCGCGGGAGCGCGCGCCAGCATGTCTTCGGCGTCGACGTTGCCGTAATAGGTTTCCAGGAAGCGCTTGTAGTCGGGTCCGCGCCGGGACTTCGGCAAGCGCCCCGCCGCGGCCACAACGGCCGCTACGATCCTTCGATACTGCTCGGCGCTCGCTTGGTGCATGGTTTCATCCTAGGATCAGTCCGGTTTCTCGAGATCGGCGATCACGGCGGCCAGAAAACGGCACGCCTCGCCTCCGGTGATGCAACGGTGATCGAAGCTGAGCGACAGCGGCATGCGCCGGTGCGCCGCCACGGTGGCCCCCACCGCCACCGCGTCCATGCGCACCTTGCCGGCGCCCAGAATCGCGACTGCCGGCGGTACCACGATGGGGATGCCGTAGCGGCCCGCGAGAGTGCCGAAGTTCGAGAGCATCATGGTGAAATCGCGAAGATCCTCCGGCGGGATGCTGCGTTGATGCGCGGCGTTCTTTTGAGCAGCGACCGCGGCCTTCAATTCCTCCGGCGTCTTGTCCTGAATATTTCTAACCACCGGCACGATCAATCCTTGCGGAGTATCGACCGCAACCGCGAGGTCGATGTGATCCAGCAGAACACGCGCGCTCGCGGCGGCGTCGTACCAGGCGTTCAAGGCGGGCTCGATGCGCCAGGCGCCGATCAGGGCGCGCATCAGCCGCGGCATGTAGTCCCCGGGTTTGGACCAAGCGTTGAGGTCGGCATCGTCGCACACGGTGCTGAGCGGCACCTCGGCTTGCGATGCGGACATGCTGCGCGCCATCGCGCGGCGCGGACCGCGCAATGGCTCCCAGGCCGCGCCGGACGGCAGCGCCGGCGCCGGCCGGCCGCCGCGGTCGGGCGCGCCGGCACCGTTCGAAGCGACCGAGCCGTTTGCGCCGCCGTTGGCGCCGAGTGCGGGCGGAGCGGCCGCGCCTCCGCCGAGTCTCGCCTGGGCGAGCACGTCATCGAGAGTGATCGCTCCGCCCTGGCCGCTGCCGGCAATGCCCTCGAGATCGAGTCCCAGATGGCGGGCCGCCGCGCGCGCCACCGGCAAGGCGCGAGTGCGGGCCTCGCCGGTGCTGCGCGAAACCGCCGGTTGCGCAGAGTCGACGAATTCCGTTTCCGACGCGACCGGCATGCTCCCCACGACCGTGCCGGAATCGAAATCGATCAGCGGTGCGCCGGTCGCGACGATGTCGCCGACGGCGCCGTGCAGCTTCACGACGGTTCCTGCGTACGGAACGGGCACCTCGACCACCGATTTGGCCGTCTCCACGGAGATCATCGGCTGATCGGCGAGCACGTGGTCGCCCGGTTTTACGTGCCACTCGAGGATCTCGGCCTCTGCCAAGCCTTCGCCCAAATCCGGAAGTCTGAATGTGCCCATGCGGATGCTCTAATCGGCCAAAGTAAGTCGCGCCGCATCGACGATGCGTTGCACGCTGGGGATGTAGTCGTGCTCGAGCTTGAACAACGGCATCACGGTGTCGAAGCCTGCGACACGTTGGATCGGAGCGACGAGGTCGTACAGGCCATGCTCGGCCACGATCGCGGCGATCTCGGCGCCGACGCCGACGTTGCGCGCCGCTTCGTGCACGATCACGAGCCTGCCGGTTTTGGCGACCGATGCGAGGATCGCTTCGCTGTCGATGGGACTCAACGTCGCCAGATCGATGACCTCGGCGCTGATTCCGCGGGCGTCGAGCTCGCCCGCGGCGCGCAGTGTTTCGACCGTCATGGCGCCCCAGGTGACCAATGTGACGTCACGGCCCTCGCGCAGGATGAAGCAACGGTCGAGCGGGAGCGCACGCCCGTCATCGGTGACCTCCTGGCGCATGGCGCGGTACAGGCGCGCGGGCTCGAGGAACATCACCGGGTCGGGATCGCGGATGGCCGCGAGCAGCAATCCGTAGGCGCGGGCCGGAGAGGACGGGCAGACCACGCGAATTCCGGGGATGTGGCAGAGCAAAGTCTCGGTGCTCTCGGAATGATGCTCGGGAGCGTGAATCCCGCCGCCGTGCGGGGTGCGGATCACCACCGGACAGGTGAGCCGTCCGCGCGTGCGGTAGCGCATGCGCGACATGTGATTCACGATCTGATCGAGCGCCGGATAGATGAAGCCCATGAATTGGATTTCGGCCACCGGCTTCAGGCCGTGCGTCGCCATTCCCACCGACATGCCGGCAATCGTGGCCTCGGCGAGCGGCGTGTCCTGCACTCGATGCTTGCCGAAGCGCGCTTGCAGCCCCGCGGTCGCGCGGAACACCCCGCCGTTCACGCCGACGTCCTGGCCGATCACGACGACGCGATCGTCATGCTGCATTTCCCAGCCATGCGCCATCGCGATGGCCTCTACCATGGTTACTTTCGCCAACTCAATGTCCGCTGGATGATCCGCTCGAGGTCCCGCCCGCCGTCGTACCGTACTTACGCGCCACTTCGCGCTGCTCGACGAGGTGCCGCGGCAGCTCGTCGAACAAGTGATCGAACATGGCGTCGGTCGGGGGTTTGGAGCGCTTCAAGTATTCGTTCACCGCCGCCTCGATCTCGTGGGCGCATTCCTGCGTCCACGCCTGCTCCTCGGCGGAGCTCCAGGCGCCCGCCTTGGCGAGATAGTCGCGCACGCGAATCAGGGGCTCGAGCGCCCAGGCTTGCTTGACCTCATCGGGATTGCGGTAACGGCCGGAGTCGTCCGCCGTGGTGTGATCGCTCAAGCGATAGGTCAGCGTTTCGATCAACGTCGGGCCGCCGCCTTGCCGCGCCGTGTCCAAGGCCGCAGCAACCGTGTCGCGTACCGCGAACACGTCGTTTCCGTCGACCTGAATACCGGGAATTCCCGCGGCCACCGCTTTCTGCGCGAGCGTGCGCGTCGCGGTTTGCTCCGCCACGGGCACCGAGATCGCCCAGCCGTTGTTCACGACCACGAAAACCACGGGCAGCGCGCGCGCACCGGCCAGGTTCAGCGCTTCATAGAAGGCGCCTTCCGAGGTGCCGCCGTCGCCGATGTAGGCCACCGCGCAGCGCGGCTCCTGCAGGATCTTGAAGGCCATCGCGGCGCCGGCGGCGTGCAAGGTTTGGGTCGCAATCGGCACGCACCAGGCGAAATCATGCCGTGCCTGAGCGAAGTCGTTGCCGCGCTCATCGCCGCCCCAGTAGGTCAGGATCTCGGTCATGGTCACGCCGCGCCACATCTGCGTGCCGATTTCCCGATAAACGGGAGCAAGGACATCTTCGGGCCGCATCGCCGCTCCCACGCCGATGTGGGTCGCCTCGTGCCCCAGCGCCGAGGCGTAGGTGCCGAGCTGGCCGGTGCGTTGCAAGTTCACGGCTTTGGCGTCGAACAGGCGCTCGCGCGCCATCGCCCGATACATCCCGCGCACATCCTCGTAGTCCGTCGCGAAGGCGGGCGGTTTTGCGACGAGGGCACCCTGAGGGTCGAGAATGCGCTTGTACTCGATTTTGAATTCGGCCACCGTCGGCATCGGCGAATTATGCCAGGGCTTGAGGTGCGGCGCTTCAGGCATGGTGGCGTCCGGCAAGATATGTTTGCGTTTGCATCTCGACCAGGCGGCTGGCCGCGCGTTGAAACTCGAATCGCAAGCGCTCGCCGCGGTAAAGCTCTCCCGGCGGCGCCGCCGCCGACACCACGGTCTTGACGCCGCGATCGTAGAACTCGTCTATCAGCATGACGAAGCGCCGCGCCGCGTCCTCGCTCGAGGGCGTGAATACGGGAATGTTCGAGATGAACACGGTTCCGAAGAGCCGCGCGAGATCGATATAGTCGTTTTGGCTGCGCGGGCCTTCACAGAGCTCGCCGAACTCGAACCAGGCGATGTCGGGCCCGGTCCCGATCGCGCGGATCGGCCTGCCTTCGACGACGAGCGTGGCCGGCGTGATGGCGCCCGCTCCGGCGAGCGCCGTAAAGCTCTCCCTGAGCGCCGCCCGCGTCTCGGGTGAGGCCGAGTCCAAGTAAGTCGGCGCGCGCTCGAGCTGCCGCAGCCGGTAATCGACCCCCGAATCCACCCGCAGAATGTCGAGGTGAGCCTCGATGAGCGCGATGGCAGGCAGAAACCGCTGCCGCTGCAACCCATCTTTGTAGAGATCCTGCGGAGCAACGTTCGAGGTGGCGACGAGCGTCACGCCGCGGCGGAAGAGTCCCTCGAGGAGGCCCGACAGAATCATCGCGTCGGCGATGTCTGCGACCAAGAACTCGTCGAGGCACAGCGCGCGCGTCCGCTTGGCGATGCGCCGCGCGACGAGATCCAGAGGGCTCTCGCGGCCTCTGACGCGGCCGAGCTCCTCGTGCACGTTGCGCATGAAGCGATAAAAATGCGAGCGCTCGCCCGGCACCGCCCCGAGCGAGGCGAAAAAGGCGTCCATCAGCAGGGTCTTGCCGCGGCCGACACCGCCCCAGAGATACAGCCCGCGCGGCGCGCTCCCGCCCGCGTGCTTGTCGCTCCACGGAAGGCGCCCGCGCCAGCCGTCGAGCCACCCGCGCCTCTCGCGGCGCAGCTCTGCGGCGAGCTCATCGAGCCGAGCCGCGGCGGCCGCTTGCGCGGAGTCGAATTGCAGCCGGTGCGCGGCGACTTCCGCGCGCCACCGCATGCCGACCGTCTGAGACTCCTCAGTCACGAATGCTCGCGGCAGCGGCGGGTCGGCGCGGTCGTATCGCGGAGCCGGCTACAGGCTCTGGTAATTCGGACCCGAGCCGCCCTCGGGCGTGACCCAGGTGATTTGATCCGTATAGGGCTCCTTGATGTCGCACGCCTTGCAGTGCACGCAATTCGACGCATTGATCTGCAATTTCCGGCCGCCTGCGCCGTCGTCGATCATTTCGTAGACGTTGGCGGGGCAGAAATTGGTGCAAGGATTGCCGAACTCCTTCGTGCATGTGGTCGCACAGAGGTTCAGGTCCGCAACCTTCAAGTGAACCGGCTGATTCTCATCGTGCGTGGTCGAGGCGAAAAACACGAACGCCAGCCGATCGCGCGGCGGCAGCTCCCGATCCCCCCACTGCCGATCGGGGGAGACGTATTCATCCAAGCGCTTGAGCGCCTTGTCGTCGGCGTGATTGGCGAGCGTCCACGGAAGCTTGCCGAAGGTCGCGGTTTCCAGGCCCGCATTGGCGAGCCCGAGCCACAGGCCATGTCTGAATCCCGGCCGGATATTGCGCACTTGGTAAAGCTCGCGGCCGCCCGGTGATTCACGCCAGCGCCGGTCGAACCCGGCGGTCGTACCCGTCTCGACGTAGTGTGCCGCGGCGGTCATTCCGGAGCGGATGGCTTGATGGATGCCCTTGATTTTCGGCGTATTGAGCGTGCCGCCCGCATCCCCCACCAGCATGGCACCCGGCATTTCCAAGGTCGGCATGGATTGATAGCCGCCCTCGATGACCGTGCGTGCGCCACCGGCGAGAATCTCGCCGCCCTGCAGGAGCGACTTGACGGAGGGGTGGTTCTTGAACTGTTGGAACGCTTCGAAGGGCTTGAGCCGGGGGTCTTCGTAGTCCAGGCCGACGACGAAACCCACGTAAACGCGATCGTTGTTCAGGTGATAGAGGAAGCTGCCGCCGTAGGTCCGGCTGTCGAGCGGCCATCCCACCGTGTGCTGGATGAGGCCGGGCTGCACGCGCCCGGCCGGAAGTTGCCAAAGCTCCTTGAATCCGAGGCCATAAGTCTGCGGCGACTTGCCGGCGTCGAGCTTGAACCGCCGGATGAGCTGCTTCGACGTGCTGCCGCGGCAGCCCTCGCAGAACATGGTCACTTTGGCGTGAATTTCGGGGCCCAGCGCGAAGTTCGGTCCGGGCTCGCCATTTTTTTCGACGCCCATGTCGCCGATACGCACGCCCTTGACCGCACCGGATTCATCGAACAAGGCTTCGGCTGCGGCGAATCCGGCGAACACGTCGACGCCGAGTTTCTCCGCCTCCGCCCCGAGGATGGGGATCAATTGACCCAAGGAGACGATGAAGTTGCCGTGATTCACCATCTGCGGCGGCGTCATGGGCAGTTTGTAGCGGTTGCGACGGGTCAAGAAAACGAATTCATCCCGAGTCGCGGGGACGCAGATGGCGGGAGCATGTTCGCGCCAGGAGGGGAGAAGCTCATCGAGGGGACCGGGCTCGAGGACCGCGCCGGACAGCGAATGGGCGCCGAGACTCGCGGCTTTCTCCAGCACGCACACCGTCAGATCGGGTTTGAGCTGTTTCAGGCGAATGGCGCAGGCGAGGCCCGCGGGGCCGCCGCCAACGATGGCGACCTCGTACTCCATGACATCCCGTTGATTTTCGGTCATCGAATTCGCACCTGGGCAGTTGGCCCTAAGTCATTGAAAAAGGTGGCGTAGTAGACCACAAATGCCCCAATTCGACGACCCGTGTCCACCAGGCGGACAGGTCGTGATGGGATTGGCGAGGGGATGGCGCTTTACCCAGTGGGGACACCATGGTTGTAAGCCACGGACGCTGGTAACTAGGGATGGCCAATGGATTTTGGGCATGGTCGGGCAGGGACGCCCACCCCACCAGCGCCGTATCGGGGTGACTCCTCGAGTCGACCGCATTCGCCGGCTAGACCAGCTCGACGGCGATCGCCGTCGCTTCGCCGCCGCCGATGCAGAGGCTCGCGATTCCGCGCTTCTTGCCGCGATTGCGGAGCGCATGCAGGAGTGTGGTCAAGATCCGGGCACCGGTGGCTCCGATCGGATGACCCAGCGCGCACGCGCCGCCGTTCACGTTCACCTTGTCGTGATCCAGCCCCAAATCCTTCATGGCCGCCATGGTCACCACCGCAAAGGCCTCATTGATCTCATAGAGATCGGCATCGTCGGCGCGCCACTCGATCTGCTTCAGGAGCTTCTGCATCGCGCCGACCGGCGCGAGCGTGAACCATTCCGGTTCCCTCGCGAAGCTCGTGTATCCGAGAATGCGGGCGATGGGCTCGAGGCCCCGCTCGCGAGCCACCGACTCGCGCGTCAACACCACCGCGGCCGCGCCGTCGGAGATGCCCGCCGAGCTCGCGGCCGTGACCGTACCGTCCTTTCTGAACGCGGGCTTCAGCGTCGGGATCTTGGCCACGTCGATGGTGCCCGGCGTCTCATCCCGGTCGATCACCGACTCGCCCTTGCGGGTCTTCGCCGTCACCGGCGCGATCTCGTCCGCGAACGCACCGCCCGCGACCGCCGCTTGAGCGCGTCGCGCCGACTCCCGAGCGTAGTCGTCCTGCGCCTGACGCGAAAAATCGTACTTGCTCGAGGTCGCCTCGGCGAAGCAGCCCATGAGCTGGCCGTCCCACGGGCTTTGCAGGCCGTCCGTGAACATGTGATCGAGCACTTCCTGATGCCCCATGCGGTAGCCGGCGCGGGCCTTGGGCAACAGATAGGGAGCGTTGGTCATGGACTCGAGCCCGCCCGCGACCATGATCCGAGCCGAGCCGGCGAGGATCTGATCGCCGGCCTGCATGACGGCGCGCATGGCCGATCCGCACATCTTGTTGACCGTGGTGCTGGGGACGCCGGCCGGAATGCCGGCGCCGAGCGCGGCCTGCCGGGCGGGAGCCTGCCCAAGCCCCGCGGACAGCACGCAGCCCATGATCACTTCGTCCACCTCGGCGGCGCCGACGCCGGAGTCGGCCAGCGCGGCCTTGATCGCCACCGCGCCGAGTTGCGGCCCCGTAGTGCCTGCGAACACGCCCTGAAAGGCTCCAACCGGGGTGCGGCGCGCGGACAAGATGACGAGAGGGTCTTTGCTCATGGCTGCGATTCCGTCAGGCAAGGGAAGAGATGAATTATACCCCGGCAAGCACCCCGTCGCGGCGCTTCGGGGCGATGACCGGCGCGCCTGACGAACCCCTCAGGGGGCGAGCGGCTCGCCGACCGCGGTGGCAATCACTTCCCGGCTGCGCTGGCGCGCGCCGTCGGGCGCCATCACCTCGAGCACCTCGAACCGGATGGGCTTGCGGCGGAGCATGAGGGTGCCGGTCGGCAGCACGTCGCGCGTGCCATGAATCGCAACGGCGACGATCGGCATGCTCGCCCGCTCGGCCGTGGCGAACGCACCCCCCAGGAACCTGCCCACCTGACGCGTTGCATCGAACGTGCCTTCCGGAAAGAAGACGAGCGACTGGCCGGCCGCCGCCAGCTTCCAGACGCGCCGGGTGTCCGAGCCGCCCTTGTGGCGGTCGAACCGCTCGACGAACGCGGACCCGAGCCGGCGTAGCAGCAAGCTGGCGAGAGGCACGCGCACCATCTCGCGCTTGATGACGAAAGCGAAGTCCGGAGGCAAGGCGGCGGCCGCCACGATGCCGTCGATGTAGCTCGCATGGTTGGCGACCACGACGCAGGGTGAATCCGGCAGCCGATCCAATCCTTCGATCTTGAGCGGAATGCCGGCGATGCCGAAGAACCAGCGCGAGAAGGCGCCCGCCACGCGGCGGCGGCCCTTGAGACTCGGCAGGAACAGATTGACCGTGAGTGTGAACAGCCCCAATGCCGCGAACAGCACGATGCAATAAACTGAATATAGGCGTTGCAAGAGGCTCCGTGCGCTCGCTTCTGTGATCTGGTTCTCCTTATGTTAATACTTAACACCGATTGTGAGACTGGTCACGCCACCCCTGCGACCGCCCCTCGCATACTGACACTCGATAAGCGCGGACAGCACGATTTAGTGCGGCTCGAACGCGGGATACTATGGCGACGGCTCTGAAACGGTCGGTTTATACAAGAAGCTCGGGCGCGGGAGTGCCTCCATCACGGGATGCGGCGGACCCCGCCTTGCAGCGATTTCTCGACGCGGTGTGGATGGAGCGGGGGCTTTCCGCCAACACGCTCGCCGCTTATCGCGCCGATTTGACCGCATTGGCGCGCTGGCTCGAAGAGCACGACGGCGCCCTGTTGAAGGCCACGCGCATCGAGCTGCTCGGATTCATCGCCGCCCGGGTCGAGGGAGGCTCGCGCCCGCGGTCCACGGCACGCCAGTTGTCGAGTTTCAGGCGTTTTTTCCGCTTCATGGTGCGCGAAGGGTTGATCTCGGTGGATCCCACCGCGCAGATCGCGATGCCCAAGATCGGACGGTCGCTGCCGAAATCGCTCACGGAAGCCGAAGTGGATGCATTGCTCGAGGCGCCGCTCGTGACCGATCCGCTCGGTCATCGCGACCGGACCATGCTCGAGGTTCTCTATGCGACGGGACTGCGCGTATCCGAACTCGTCAGTCTCAAGCACAACCAGGTCAACTTGAATCAAGGCGTCATGCGCGTGATCGGCAAGGGCAACCGCGAGCGGCTGATTCCGCTCGGCGAGGAGGCCGTCCGCTGGCTGCAGCAATTCATGCAGGGGCCGCGCGTGGAGATCCTGCTGGAGCGCCAGACCGACTACCTGTTTCCCACGCGGCGGGGCGACCGCATGACGCGCCAGGCGTTCTGGCACATCATCAAGCGCTATTCGAAGAAGGCCGGGGTCGAGAAGGATCTCTCGCCGCACACGCTGCGCCACGCGTTCGCCACACATCTGCTGAATCACGGCGCGGATCTTCGGGTCGTGCAGATGCTTCTGGGCCACAGCGATCTTTCGACGACCCAGATTTACACGCACGTCGCCCGCGAGCGCTTGAAAGATCTGCACGCCCAGCATCATCCCCGCGGCTAGCCGCCGCCGGGCGCGGCGAGCCGCGAAACGATGACGGATCACGGCGCGGTTTCGGCTGAACCACCGGGGCGCAACGAAGTCCAACCCCATCTGGTTCGCTGGAGTTTCAAATGCGAATGAGTTTGCTGATATTGGCGTTCGCGGCGCTCGCCGCGGGCGTGCACCCGCGCACGGCCGCCGCGGCCGAGGTGCAGGCGCAGGATCCTCAAGCGGCCGCCGGCGATGTGCACGCCGACCCGCGGGCGGGTCTCATCAAACTGTTGCCGGCCGGCTCGAAGCTCGAGGATCTGAAGCCCTCACCGATTCCGGGCATTTACCAGTTCGTGCAAGGGGCCGACGTGAGCTACCTCACCGCGGACGGCAAGTACTTCCTGGACGGAAATCTGTACGACATGGCGACCCGGGCCAATCTAACCGAGGTTATCCGCTCGCGGGCCCGGCTCGCGATGATCAACGCCGTGCCCGAATCGCAGATGGTGATCTTCTCGCCCAAGAATCCGCTGTACACCATTACGGTATTCACCGACGTGGATTGCCAGTACTGCAGGAAGCTGCACAGCGAGATCGCGGAGATCAACAAGCTCGGCGTGCGCGTGCGCTATATGTTCTTCCCGCGCACGGGGCCGAATACGGAGAGCTGGCGCAAGGCGGAGGTCGTGTGGTGCTCGGCGGATCGCAATGAGGCGCTGACTCGCGCGAAGGCCGGCGCACAGCTCGATATGAACAAGACCTGCGGCCCGACGCCGGTGGCGCGGGAATACGAGCTGGGGCAGAACATCGGCGTGCGCGGCACCCCCGCGATCGTCACGGACGGAGGCGACTTCATCAACGGATACATGCCGCCTCGCGAGCTCGTTCAGGCGATCAAGCAGCTTCAGCTGGCGCAGCGCCAAACGAGCGCCGAAGCGGAACGCACGGCGCTGCGCTAGATTCGCCGGCGGCCAGATTCGCCGGCGTTGGATTTCAGCGCTCCAGGAGCTTCAGCTTGTCCTTGACGCCTTCCCATTGTTTGGCGTCGGCGGGCGGCTCCTTCATCTCGCTGATCACCGGCCATTTCTTGGCCAGCTCCGCGTTCAACTGGCGGAAGTTCTCCTGGCCGGCCGGGATTTCCTCTTCCGAGTAAATCGCCTCCACCGGGCACTCGGGCTCGCACAGAGTGCAATCGATGCACTCATCGGGATCGATCACCAGAAAATTAGGCCCCTCGTGGAAACAATCCACCGGACACACTTCCACGCAGTCCATGTATTTGCATTTGATGCAGCTTTCAGTGACCACGAACGCCATGTCTTGCCCTTCTCGATATAAAGTTGAGTTGAACTTGCTTCGCCGGCTATTCTGCCACACCCGAGGATTTCATCGGACGCGTCAGTTCCGTGAAGTGGTGATCCTCGCGCCCCTTGGCACGGTCGGCGAAGAACCTGCGCAGCGTGAATTCGCCGCTGGGAAAAGCCAAATCGTTCCAGGGAATCTGCGATTCCCCGTACAGGCCGACCTCCAGGCTTTCCCGGCCCGGGGCGTACTGCGGCGCCAAAAGACGCGCCCGGAACATCACGTGAACCTGGCCCGCATGGGTCACGTTCACCACCGCCAGGAGGGATCCCACCTCGACCCTCGCGAGGGCCTCTTCGTAGCACTCCCGCGCCGCCGCGGCCTGCATGGTTTCGCCGTTTTCCATGAATCCGGCCGGCACGGTCCAGAACCCCAGACGCGGCTCGATCGCGCGGCGGCACAGCAGGATCTTATCCTCCCACTCCGGAACACAGCCGAGCACCAGGAGCGGATTCTTGTAGTGAATCATGCCGCAGCTCGTACAGACGAAGCGCGGCAGATGATCCCCTGCCGGAATTTTCGAGGTAACGGGCGAACCGCAGTGACTGCAGAAATTCAAGAGGGGTCCCACAAGTTAAGTCTGGTGCCCGGAGAGGGAATCGAACCCACACGGTGTCACCACCACCGGATTTTGAGTCCGGCGCGTCTACCAGTTCCGCCATCCGGGCATGCCAGGCCGCGCAGTATATTCGATTTTTGTTCCGTTTTCTGGGGGCGTTTGCCGCTTGGTAGTATGCAGCCGGATGCAGCGCCAAGATTTTCACTTCGAACTCCCCCCCGACCTCATTGCCCAGCGCCCGGCCGAGGCGCGCAGCGGCAGCCGGATGCTCGCCCTCGACGGCGCGAGCGGGGCGCGGCGCGATCTGAAGTTCGGCGATCTGCCCGGGCTGCTCTCGCCGGGGGATCTCTTGGTGTTCAACGACACCCGGGTGGTGCCGGCGCGGATTCACGCCACCAAGGAGAGCGGCGGGAAGATCGAATTGCTGCTCGAGCGCGTGCTCACGGCGCGGACCGCGCTGGTGCACGCTCGCTCGAGCAAAACCCTCAAGGCGGGGGCGAAGGTGCTCCTGCCCGGCGGCCATACGGCGCGATTGCTCGATCGCGAGGGCGATTTGTTCCGGCTGGAATTTTCGGGCGGGGCGCTCGAATTCTTCCAGGAGTTCGGCGAGGTGCCGCTCCCTCCGTACATCGATCGCGCGCCCGAAGCGGCGGATCGAGAGCGCTATCAAACCGTTTATGCGCGCGCGCCCGGCGCCGTCGCCGCGCCCACGGCGGGCCTGCACTTCGATGCCGGGGTGTTCGCCGCGCTCGAAGCGCGCGGGGTGCGCCACACCTTCGTGACGCTGCACGTGGGCGCGGGTACGTTCCAACCCGTGCGTGAGGATGAGATCGACCGCCACGAGATGCACGCGGAGTACCTCGATGTGGGGGCGGCCGCCTGCGCGGCGATCGACACCGCGCGCGCGGCGGGCGGCCGCGTGGTCGCGGTCGGGACCACCGTGGTGCGCAGCCTCGAGACGGCCGCTCTCGCCGCCGCGCGGAGCGGGGCGGCGCCGGCGGGCCGAGTGCAGCCTTATCGCGGAGCGACCCGGATATTCATCAAGCCCGGCTTCAAGTTCCGTGTGGTCGACGCCATGCTCACCAACTTCCACCTGCCCGAGTCGACCCTGGTCATGCTGTGCGCCGCCTTCGTCGGCCGCGAGCGGCTGCTGGCCGCCTACGCCCACGCGGTCGCGGCGCGCTATCGATTTTTCAGCTACGGTGACGCGATGCTCCTTACCCCGGCGGCCGATGCGTTGGACAAGTCATGAGCGCGGCTTCAGGCACGAGCATGCGATTCGAGCTCTTGCACTCGAGCGGCGCGGCGCGGCGCGGGCGGCTCGAGTTCGCGCGCGGCAGCGTCGAAACCCCGGCCTTCATGCCGGTGGGAACCTACGGCACCGTCAAGGCCATGACACCCGAGCAGCTCGAGTCCATCGGCGCGCAGATCGTTCTCGGCAACACCTTCCATCTGTACCTGCGGCCGGGCCTCGAGGTGATCGAGGCACACGCGGGACTGCACGGCTTCATGCATTGGCAGCGGCCGATTCTCACCGACTCCGGCGGCTTTCAAGTCTGGAGCTTGAAAGAGATGCGAAAGATCACCGAGGAAGGCGCGAGCTTTCGCTCCCCGATCGACGGGTCGCCGGTGTTTTTGTCGCCGGAAGAGTCGATGCGGATCCAGAGAGTTTTGAGGTCCGATATCGCGATGAGTTTCGACGAGTGCACGGCCTACCCGGCGACCGAGGCCGAGGCGCGCGCGTCCATGGAGCGGTCGATGCGCTGGGCGGAGCGAGGGTTTCGGGCTTATTACCAGAGCGAGCCGCCGGGGACGCTGTTCGGCATCGTGCAAGGCGGGGTGTACGAGAATCTGCGAGCGGAATCGCTGGCGGCGCTCGAGGGCATCGGGTTCGCGGGGCTCGCGATCGGCGGGCTTGCGGTGGGTGAAAGCGAGGGCGAGCGCATGCGGGTGCTCGAGGCGCTCATGCCGTCCATGCCCCTGCACAAGCCCCGATATCTCATGGGAGTCGGACGGCCGGAGGACATCCTCGAGGCGGTGCTGCGCGGCGTCGACATGTTCGATTGCGTCATGCCGACCCGGCACGCGCGCAACGCTCATCTGTTCACTCGCACCGGCGTGATCAATATCCGTAATGCGGCGCACCAGAAGGACCTGCGCCCCATCGAGGAAGGATGCGAGTGTTATACCTGCCGGCACTACAGCCGCAGCTACCTGCGCCACCTCGACAAGTGCGGCGAGATTCTGGGGTCGCACCTCAATACGGTGCATAACCTGTATTTTTATCAGCGCTTGATGGCCGAGATCAGGGCCGCCATCGAAGCGGATCGTTTGGGGGCCTATGCCGCCGAGTTTTATGCCCTACGGTTGCCGCCGGAGGAGGGCGCCGCCTAGCCCATGGCTCCCGCTCGGGGCTCCTGTATACTGCCCGGCTTTGTGTAGCGGCGTGCGCCGCGAAAACTGGATGTAACACTATGGACTTCTTCATCAGTGCGGCCCAGGCGCAGGCGGCAGGCGCATCGGGCGGGCAGGGCATCGTAGCGTTCCTGCCGTTGGTCATGATCATCGTGGTGTTCTACCTGTTCCTGGTTCGGCCGCAGAACAAGCGCGCCAAGGAACAACGGGAAATGCTGACCAAGATCGCGGTCGGCGACGAGGTGGCCACCGCGGGGGGGCTTCTCGGCAAGGTGGTCGAGGTGGGCGACCAGTATTTGACGTTGGAGATCGCCAGCGGCGTGAACGTCAAGCTGCAGAAGGTCCAGGTCTCGCAGCTGCTGCCCAAAGGTACGGTCAAGGGCGCATGATCTCCTATCCGCGCTGGAAGATCGCGCTGGTCGCGATCGTGCTTGCGATCGGGATTTTCCTGGCGCTTCCCAACTTGTTCGGCGAGGAGAGTGCGCTGCAATTGGCACGCGACCGCGCCGCCGTGCAGCCGAGCGACAGCACCGACATCGAGACGCTGCTCGAATCCAAGGGCGTCAAGCCGACGGGGACCTTTCTGGACCAGGGCCGCTTGACGCTGCGCTTCGCCGCCAAGCAAGACCAGCTGAAGGCACGCGACATCATCGCCGAGGCGCGCCCGAACGAGTTCACCATCGCCCTCTCTCAGGCCTCGCGCGTCCCGGATTGGATGCGCAGCCTCGGCTTGAGTCCCTTGAAGCTCGGCCTCGATTTGCGGGGCGGCGTATATCTGGTCTATCAAGTGGACGTGGCGGGCGCCGTCAAACAGCTGCTCGACCATCGGGAACAGGATTTCCGCGCGTCCTTGAGAAGCGCCCGTATTCCCTATCAGGACGTGCAGGTGGACTATCCCGGGAATCGCGTGCGCGTGCTGTTCCGTGACGAGGACAGCCGTGCCAAGGGCAGGGCGGCCATCCTCGCCGACAACCGCGGCCTGAATCTCAGGGACGTGACGGTCGACGGCGCGCAGGCGCTCGAACTCGTGCTGACCCCGCAGGAGATCAAGGATCGGCAGGACTATGCCGTGCAGCAGAACATCGTCATCCTGCGCAACCGCCTGAACAGCCCCGAGCTTGCGGTATCCGAGCCGCAGGTCGCGCGCGAGGGCGTCGACCGCATCGCCATTCAATTGCCGGGACTGCAAAATTCCGCCGAGGTCAAAAAGATCCTCGGCAAGACCGCGACCCTGGAGTTCCGGATGGTCGACGAGTCGGACAATCCGCTCGAGGCCGCCGCGACCGGCCACGTGCCGCTGGGCTCCAAGCTCTACTACACCCGCGACAAGCAGCCGGTGCTGCTGAAGCGCGATGTGGTGGTGACCGGCGACCAGCTCACCGACGCCTCGTTTCAGCCCAATACGCAGGATGGTCCGGCGGTCTCGGTGAGCCTCGACTCGCGCGGCGCGGCGAAGATGCTCCGGAACACGGAGGAGAACATCGGCCGTCTCATGGCCGTGGTGTTCATCGACCGCTCGCGCGAGAAGAACGCGCAAGGCGTCGATGTCGACCGCACCACCGAGGAAGTCATCAACCGGGCCACCATCCGCGGTGTGTTCAGCAACAACTTCCAGATCACCGGCGTGAATCCGATCGAGGGGCGCGAGCTCGCGCTGCTGCTGCGCGCCGGGGGCCTCGCCGCGCCGCTGACGCCGGTGGAAGAGCGCGCCATCGGCCCGAGCCTCGGCCAGGACAACATCGACAAGGGCCGCAACGCCATGGTGTACGGCATGCTCGCCGCGTTCATCTTCATGGCGATCTATTACAAGCTATTCGGCATCGTCGCGGACGTGGTGCTGCTCGCCAACGTGGTCCTGCTGCTCGCGCTGCTGTCGCTGGTGGGAGCCGCCTTGACCTTGCCGGGAATCGCGGCGGTGGTGCTGACGGTCGGCATGGCGGTGGATGCGAACATCTTGATCTACGAGCGCATCCGCGAGGAGCTGCGCAACGGCGTGTCGCCGCGGGCGGCGATCTCGGCCGGGTTCGACCGGGCGTTCTCGGCAATCTTCGACTCGAACATCACGGCGGCGATCGCGGGACTCGTACTCTGGCTGTTCGGCGCCGGAGCGGTCCGCGGCTTCGCCGTGGTGCTGGTGCTCGGCATCGCCACGTCGATGTTCACCTCTCTGATGGGTAGCCGGGCGCTGGTGCAGATCATTTACGGCGGCAAGCGCAAGGTCGAACGTCTGTCGATCTGAAGACATAAGAGTTCGATCCGAGGTCATTCATGGAGTTTTTTCACAAAGTAACGCGCTTCCCGTTCATGAACACCCGCAAGGTGTGGTACGGGTTGTCCGCCGTTCTGATCGTCGCCTCCTTCACCCTGGTGGCGGTGCGCGGATTGAATCTCGGCATCGACTTCACCGGCGGCGTGGTGGTCGAGACCAATTTCCCACAGCCGCCCAACATCGACCGGCTGCGCGGGGCCCTCGCCAAGGCCGGGATCGGGGAGGCGCAGGTTCAGGCCTTCGGCAGCTCCCGCGACATCCTGGTGCGCCTGCCGCCGGATCCGAACGCCAAGGGCGAGCAGATCGGCACCCGCATCCTCGACATATTCAAGGCCGAGGATGCCGGCGTTAAGCTGCAGCGCACCGAAGTTGTCGGGCCGCAGGTCGGGAAGGAACTCTTCGTCAAAGGCTCCTGGGCGTTGGTCGCGACGCTGGTGCTGATCGCAGTCTATGTACTGATGCGGTTCACCTTCAAGCTGGCGCTCGGCGCGATCCTCGCGGTGCTGCACGATCCGATCTGCGTCGTCGGCTTCTTCGCCGTCACGCAAATCACCTTCGATCTCACGGCGATCTCCGCGATCCTCGCGGTCATCGGCTATTCGCTCAACGACACCGTGATCGTCTTCGACCGGGTGCGTGAGCGGGCGCGCCACGCGCGCAAGCTCCAGGTTTCCCAGGTGATCGACGAGTCCATCAACCAGACCTTGTCGCGAACCTTGATGACCAAGCTCGTGACGTTGCTGGTGGTGGTGTTCCTGCTCGTGTTCGGCGGCGAGACCCTGCACGGATTCTCGGCGGCGCTCGTGATCGGCATCGTCGCCGGCACATATTCGTCGATCTACATTTCCGCGGCACTGGCCCTGGATTTCGGTCTGCGCACCGACGATCTGCTGGAGCACAAGCTCAGCAAGCCCGAGGAAATCGACGGGTTGCCCTAGGGGCTGCATGGAACTACTTCTCGATCCACGGGCGTGGCTGTCTTTTCTGACGCTGACCGTGCTCGAGATAGTTCTCGGCGTCGACAACATCATCTTCCTCGCCATCCTGGTGGATCGCCTGCCGGCGGTCCGACGGCGCAGCGCGCGCATCCTGGGATTGGCATTCGCCGCGATCACCCGGATCGCCTTGTTGCTGTCGGTGGTGTGGCTCACGAGGCTGCGGACGCCGCTGTTCGTGTGGTTCGACGAGGAGATCTCGGTTCGCGACCTGGCGTTGTTCGCCGGCGGGATTCTCCTGGTGGTGCAAAGCGTGAAGGAGATCCGCGACATGTTGCGGCAGCGGCCGGAGCGGCGCGAGACGGGATCGATGCGCAGCTATTGGCTGATCATCGCGCAGATCGGGATCATCGACATCGTGTTCTCGTTCGATACGGTATTCACGGCGGTGGGCCTGTCCAAGCACGTCGAGGTGATGGTGGCGGCCATCCTCGCCTCGGTGGTGGTGATGATGGCGGTCTCCGCAAGCATAGGCGCCTTCATCGGCAGCCATCCGACCCTGAAGATTCTGGCCCTGGCTTTCTTGGTCTTGGTCGGCATCGCGTTGCTCGCCGAGTCGTTGCACATCGATATTCCCCAAAGCTATTTGTATTTTTCGATGGCCTTCTCGGGGGTTGTGGAGTGGATCAACATCCGCTTGCGACGGCGGGGGTAACGTGTAGAGTGCCCGTTACCAAAGGCTACCCCGGGTCAACGATATGAATCTCAAAGGGATGTTAGCGACCAAGCCGATCGGCGTGTATCAGCGCGAGGCGTCCGACAAGAGCTTGAAGCGGGCGCTAGGCATTCCATCGCTCATCGCCTTCGGCATCGGCGGCATCATCGGCACGGGAATCTTCGTCCTTACGGGCGTCGCGGCGGCCACTCACGCCGGCCCGGCCATCGTCATATCGTTCATCATCGCCGGCATCGGCTGCATGTTTGCCGGACTGTGTTATTCGGAGTTTGCCGCCATGGTGCCGGTCGCCGGCAGCGCCTACGCCTACAGCTATGCGACGCTGGGCGAATTCATCGCCTGGTTCGTCGGTTGGAATCTGGTGCTGGAGTACATGATGGCCTGCTCGACCGTGGCGGCGGGATGGAGCGGTTACTTCACCAATCTCCTCAATCACTTTCACGTCAATTTCATCCCGGCCGCGTGGAGCTCCGCGCCGTTCGAATCGGCGGGTTCGGGACTGCAAGTGCACGCCACCGGCGCCTATGTCAATTTGCCGGCGATCGCGATCATCGCGGCGGCGACCTGGCTGTGCTACCGAGGCATCAAGGAATCGGCGATCGTGAATACGATCATCGTGGCCGTCAAAGTGGGCATCGTGATTGCGGTCATCGTCTTCGGCGCGATGTATGTCAATACGGCGCACTGGTTTCCGTACATTCCGAAGAATACCGGCGAATTCGGCCACTTCGGCTGGAGCGGCATCTTTCAGGCGTCCGCGATCATTTTCTTCGCCTACATCGGCTTCGACGGGGTTTCGACCGTCGCCCAAGAGGCAAAAAATCCGCAGCGCGGCATGCCCATCGGCATGCTCGGCAGCCTCGGGATCTGCACCGTCCTCTACATCTTGATGTCCAGCGTTCTCACCGGGCTCGTGCCCTTCCAGACGCTCAACGGCGCGGCGCCGGTGGCGGTGGCTCTCGAGGCGCACCCGCAGCTGTCATGGCTGTCGTTCTGGGTGAGCCTGGGCGCGCTGCTCGGCCTCACCTCGGTGATCATCACCATGATCATTCCCCAGGCGCGCATCTGGCTCACCATGTCGCACGACGGGCTGCTGCCGAAGGTGTTCGGCGCGGTGCACCCGACGCACCGCACGCCGCATATCTCGACGCTCGTGACCGGCGTGGCCGCCTCGCTCTGCGCCGGCCTCGTGCCCTTGGGCGTACTCGGAGAACTGGTATCGATCGGCACGCTGATCGCGTTCATCGTCGTATGCATCGGCGTTCTGGTGCTGCGCTATACGCGGCCGGATCTGCCGCGCCCGTTCCGCATCAAGGGGGTCTGGGCGGTGTCGACGCTCGGCGTGATTTTTTGTGCGGCGATGGCGTATTCGCTGCCGAACGAGACCTGGTGGCGGCTGCTCGTGTGGAGCGCGCTCGGCATATTCATCTACCTGGTCTACGGCTACCGACACAGCAAGCTGCGGGTCGATGCGGCGGCTCACGGCCCCGAGGCGGCGGAACTCGAAGCGGGTCGAAGCTAGCGCGGACCCCGGCGGCCGGGCGCCGCGCGCGACCCGGCCTCCGCGCGGCTAGGCACGAAGTGCAGCGGGCGTGAGAGGGCCCAGCGCGTCGAGGAGTTCCTGGTAGACCTTCGGGTTGCCGGCGACGATGTTGGGGCCCAGCGAATATTCGTTACCCGTGGGCGTGCCCACGCGGCCGCCTGCCTCCTGGATCAACAAGGTTCCCGCTGCCGTGTCCCAGGGAGCGAGCCCGAATTCCCAGAAGCCGTCCACGCGGCCCGCTGCGACGTACGCGAGATCGAGCGAGGCGGCGCCGGGGCGGCGCACCCCGGCCGCAACATTCATGACGGCCTTCAGAATGGCGAGATAGTCATCGATGTGGGCGGCCGCCATGCGGTAGGGAAAGCCGGTGCCGATGAGAGCGCCCTCGAGCGCGCGCTGGGAGCTCACACGGATTTTCTTGCCGTCGAGCTGCGCGCCGTCGCCGCGGGAGGCGGTAAACAGCTCCTGGCGCATCGGATCGTAGACGACCGCGTGCTGGAGCCTGCCGCGGTGCTCGACCGCGATCGATACGGCGAAGGTCGGGAATCCGTGCAGAAAATTGGTCGTACCGTCGAGAGGATCGATGATCCACACATACTCGCTCTCGCCGGTCCGGCCGCTCTCCTCGGCGAGAAACGCATGATCGGGGTGAGCCCGCCGAATGGTCGCGATGATGTCCGCTTCGGCCTGGCGATCGATGTCGGTGACGAAGTCGTTGCGGCCCTTGGTGTCGATCTTCAACGAATCGAGACGGGACATGCTGCGGACGATCAGGTCGCCGGCGCGGCGCGCAGCGCGCACGCCGATATTGAGAAGTGGCTGCATAATGACGCGGTAGAATAACAGAGCATGGCCGCTCTCGTTCGCGTCGTACTCGTCGATCCCAGCCACCCCGGCAATATCGGATCGGTGGCCCGCGCCATGAAGAACATGGCGTTGGACGATTTGGCCCTGGTGAGGCCGCGATCGTTCCCGCACGCCGAGTCCGTCGCGCTGGCGGCCGGGGCCGACGATATTCTGGCGCGTGCGCGGGTGGTCGGCACGGTAGCGGAGGCAATCGCGGATTGCGGATTCGTCGCCGGCAGCACCTCGCGTCCGCGCTCTCATCACTGGGAGTTCACGACCCCGCGCGATGCGGCCGCGCGCATCGTGGCGCTCCCCGAGCCGAATCGGGCGGCGCTGCTATTCGGCTCGGAGCGTTACGGGCTCGGAAACGAAGATCTGGACCATTGCAACGTGCTCATTCGCATACCCGCCAATCCGGAGTATTGCTCGCTCAACCTCGCGATGTCCGTGCAGCTCGTCGCCTATGAAATTTTCATGGCCCGCGAACGGCCCCAATCGCGCGTGCAATTGGAGATGCCGCTGGCCGCTTCGGGCGACATGGAGCGTTTTTACTCGCATCTGCAGGAAGTGCTCGAGGAGGTCGAATTCGAGGACCGCACCGGCTACCTCATGGAGCGCCTGCGGCGTCTGTTCAATCGCGCCCAGCTCGACGGCAACGAGCTCAACATCATGCGCGGCATATTGAGCGCGGTGCAGGGCCGGCGCCGCCGGGCCGGGCAACGCCCGCGCGAATGAACGCCCCGGCCGCCTATCTGGATTACGCCGCGACCACGCCGGTCGCGCCGGAGGTGGCGGCGCGCATGGCGGAGTGCCTCACCGCGGAGGGCGCGTTCGGCAATCCGAGTTCCGGGAGCCACGCTTACGGCGCGCGCGCCGCCGCGCTGGTGGAGGCGGCGCGCGCGCAGGTCGCCGCCTGCGTGGGCGCGGAGCCTGCCGAGGTCATCTGGACGTCGGGAGCGACCGAGGCCAATAATCTCGCTATTTTCGGCGCCGCGCACTATTACCGCGGCTCGGGAAATCACATCGTCACCGCCCGCACCGAGCACAAGTCGGTGCTCGATCCCTGCCGCGAGCTCGAGCGGCGCGGATGGCGCGTCACCTATCTATCGCCCGGCCCCGACGGCGTGTTGCAGCCCGGCCAGATCGCCGCGGCGCTCGAATCCGAGACGGTGCTGGTGTCGATCATGCAGGTCAACAATGAAATCGGCGCGGTCCAGGACGTCGCGGCGATCGCCCAAGTCTGCGCCGAGTCCGGCAAGGCGCGGCTGCACGTCGACGCCGCGCAGAGCGTGGGCAAGGTTGGGTTGGATTTCGCGGCGCTGGGCGTCGACTTGCTGTCGCTGTCGGCCCACAAGGTCTACGGGCCCAAAGGCATCGGTGCGTTGCTCGTGTCTCGGCGGCGGGCCGTGCAGCTCACGCCGCTCCTCTATGGCGGCGGGCAGGAGCGCTCGCTGCGCTCCGGGACCATTGCCACGCATCAGGCGGTGGGAATGGGCGCCGCGTTTGCCCTGGCCGGTGTCGAGGCGCCCGGCCAGATCGAACGCATCGGCGCGTTGCGGGAACTGCTCTGGCGAGGCATCAGTGGACTGGGCGGAGTGCATCGCAACAGCGAACCCTCGCGCTCCGTGCCGCACATCCTCAACGTATCGTTCGAAGGTGTGGAGGGTGAAAGCCTCCTCGCCGCGGTCAGCCCCCGAATAGCGGTCTCGACCGGGTCGGCCTGCACGTCCGCGCAGCGCGAGCCCTCGTACGTGTTGCGGGCGCTGGGCCGCGACGATCGTTTGGCCGAGAGCAGCTTGCGGTTCAGCCTGGGCCGCTACAGCACCGCCGCCGACATCGATACGGCGGTAGATGCGGTGACGCGGGCGGTGACGCGGCTGCGCAGGATCGGCGGAGCATGACGTACAACGAGCTGACACGGCGCTATTTCGAGGACGCCGCCCATGCAGGCGCCGCGACGGGAGCGGACTGGTTCCGCGGCCAGGCGGGAAGCCGCGCGCAGGGCACGTGGGTGCAATTCGATGTGCAGGTGCCGGCCAACGGCAACGGGCTCATTCAGTCCGTTCGCTTCCTGACCTTCGGCTGCCCGCATGTCATCGCCGTGTGCCAGTGGCTGGCCGAGCATGCCGCGGGCCTCCCCCCGGGGGCGAGCCTGCCGGAGAGCGTCCAAGGGCTGCGCGGGCGATTTCAGGTGCCGCTCGAGAAGCTCGGGCGGCTCTTGGTGGTGGAGGACGCCTGGACGGCGGCGCTGCGGGCAGCCGGTGCGCAGGCCGGGGGGGATTGAGGGGTGGCCTGAAAGCCCCCATGTCGGTGCTGGGAGAGCTGGGGTTTTTTGCAACGCAGTGCAACGCGATGCATGACGATATGCTTAAAAATGCGCTCGGGGTCCCGTGTAGGACGGCCACCGAAGTGTAGTATCGACAGCTCGAGAGATGATCAAGAGGACTTTCCGGATATGGCGATCTCATTGACGGAATCGGCGGCTGATCGGGTTCGATCGCATCTAGAGAAGCGGGGCTCCGGGGTGGGACTTCGGATCGGCATCAAGAAAACCGGCTGCTCGGGCTTTGCCTATGTCGTCAATTACGCCGATGAAATTCATCCCGGCGACGCCGTGTTCGAGGTGCGCGGGGTAAGAATCGTGGTCGATTCCGCGAGCTTGCCGCTGATCGACGGCACCCTGGTCGATTTCGTCAAACAGGGCTTGAACGAGGCTTTCAAGTTCCAGAATCCGAAAGCCAAGGGCGAATGCGGCTGTGGAGAGAGCTTCAGCGTATAGCCGGGCTCGCGGCTCGCGTCGCCGGCCCCGGGCGAGTGGTTTTTTCCAAGTAATACAGGCACTTCGGCAACAGGACCAATTGCCTGGCCGGGCCGCCTCCAGTACACTTCGCGGTCTTTGCCGGCCCTCTCGAGGGGCCACCCCCGCAACTGACCCGAGGACCATCATGCCCATTGAGCGCACACTCTCCATTGTCAAACCGGACGGCGTAGGCCGCAATCTGATCGGCGAGGTACTGAGCCGATTCGAGAAGGCCGGATTGAAGGTGATCGCCGCCCGCATGACGCACCTGTCGCAGAAGGAGGCGGAAGGCTTTTATGCAGTGCATCGCGAGCGGCCCTTCTTCAAGGATCTGGTTAAGTTCATGACCTCCGGCCCCGTCCTGGTGCAGGTGCTCGAGGGCGAAAGCGCCATTGCCAAGAACCGCGAGGTCATGGGGGCGACCGACCCCAAGAAGGCGGCCAAGGGCACCATCCGCGCGGATCTCGCGAGCTCCATCGACGAAAACGTGGTGCACGGCTCCGACGCCCCCGATACTGCGGCGCGTGAAATTGCGTATTTCTTCCGCGAAATTGAGGTCTGCCCGCGTACGCGCTAGCGTATGGGCGCATACCCGTTTGAGGCTCGAGGCATCCCAGTGATCGCCGATCGCGTAAATCTTCTCGGCTTGCCGCGGCAGGAGCTGGAGGCGTTCGTCGCCGAGCGTCTCGGGGCGAAGCCGTTCCGCGCGCGGCAGCTGATGAAATGGATTTATCGAAAGGGCGCCGCGGAATTCTCCTCCATGAGCGATCTGAAGCAGGAGTTCCGCGATCAACTCAATGCTGTCGCCGTGATCGAGGTGCCTGAGATCGTCACGGAGCAGCGCTCCGCCGACGGCACGCGCAAATGGATGCTGCGCATGGATGAGGTGCAAGGCATCGAGACGGTCTATATACCGGAACCCGACCGCGGCACGCTGTGCATCTCGAGCCAAGTCGGCTGCGCCATGGATTGCTCGTTTTGCTCCACCGCCCAACAGGGATTCAACCGCAACCTGAGCGTGGCCGAGATCGTCGGGCAGGTGTGGCTCGCGCACCGTGAACTCAAGGATACGCGGCCCGACGGCCGCGCGATCACCAACATCGTGTTCATGGGAATGGGTGAGCCGCTGGCGAATTACCGCAACGTGGTTCCGGCGATGCGAATATTCCTGGATGACCTTGGATACGACCTGTCGCGCCGCCGGGTGACCTTGAGCACGTCGGGCCTGGTGCCGCAGATCTACAAGCTGGCGGAGGAATGCAACGTGGCGCTGGCGATCTCGCTGCACGCCCCCAACGACGAATTGCGGAATCAGCTCGTGCCGATCAATCGCAAGCATCCGATCGAGGAACTCCTCGCCGCATGCTGGCATTACCTCGAGCGGCAAAACGGGCGCAGCATCACGTTCGAATACGTCATGCTCGACGGAGTCAACGATCGACCCGAGCATGCGCGAGCGCTGGCACGGCTGTTGCGGGGCCGTCCGGCCAAACTCAACTTGATCCCGTTCAATGTGTTTCCGGGTACGCGCTACCGCCGCTCCCCGGCGCAAGCCATTCTCGAGTTTCGCGACATCCTGAACGAGCATGGCGTGATCGCGACCATCCGCCGCACGCGCGGAGACGATATCGATGCGGCCTGCGGCCAGCTGGCCGGCAAAGTCACCGATCGCACCCAGAGCCGGCTCGGCGCGAAGCTGGCGGTGCCAAGAAGAGCGGCGGAGGTTCAATGAGCAGAGGTTTTCGGATGCGCTCGGGCGGGGGGCTCCTCCCGATGGGGACCGCAGCCGCGTCCTTGACGGCAGTCTTCCTCGCCCTGTTCGTGCTGACGGGCTGCCATCCCGCGCCGCCCGTGTATCAGCAGCCCGATCGCTACAAGAAGCCCGAACCCGCGCAGGCTGCGGTCGCGAACATGCAGATGGCGCTCGAGTACATGAGACTGAACGATTTGGCGCATGCGCGCGATCGTATCGAGCGCGCGCTCACCGAGGCACCCTCCAATCCGAGCGTGCAAGAAACCGCGGGCTTGGTGTACGAGAGGCTCGAGGAGAAGGCGAAGGCGCAGCACGCATTCTCCGCGGCAGCGCGCCTCGGCAAAGACGATCCGGCCATCCAGAACAGCTACGCCGGGTTCCTGTGCCGCAACGGCAAGACGGCTGCCGGCGAAAAGCTCTTTCTGGAGGTTGCGCGCAGTCCCCTGTATCAGACTCCCGAGGTGGCGCTGCTCAATGCCGGCGTCTGCGTGGGCGGAGCGGGCGACATGGTCGATGCGGAGCGCTATTTCAATCGCGCGTTGACCATCAAGCCGAACATGCCCGAGGCGCTTCTGGAGCTCGGCAACATTGCCTTGAGCCGCGGCGACTCGAAGGATGCGCTCGATTATGTGCAGCGGTATCTGGCGGTCAACCCGGCGATTCCCGAGGTGTTGCTGCTCGGCGTACGGGCGGATCGCAAGCTCGGCGACAGCACCGGCGCGGCCGTGTTCGCGCATCGGATCCAAACGGAATTTCCGAACTCCGAACAGGCGCAGATCCTGCGCGGCGGCATCGATCGATGAGCGAGGACCCGCAAGCGCTCGGGCAGCGATTGAAGGCCGAACGCGAACGGCGCGGGATGAGCACGCAAAAAATAGCCAACGGCATGCATCTCGACGAGTGGGTCATCGAGGCGCTCGAGGCCGGCGACTACCGGCGCATCGGACCGTCCGTGTATGCCAACGGCTATCTGAAGAAGTACGCGAGCCTGCTCGGCGTATCGGCGGAAGCTCCGGCAACCGAGCCGGCGCGTCCGGCTGCGCCGGCGGCCGGCGCCTACCCGCCGCCCATCATCAGGCTCGACGCGCCGAAGGAGAACCACGCGGCCTGGCCGCGCATCGGCACGGTTGCCGCGGCCGCGATATTGGCGGGAGGAGTCTTCTTCTGGTGGCGTGAGGCGCATCAGGGGATCTCCGCGCCCGTTCAGGCGCCGCCGTCCCCGACGCAAGCCGATGCCTCGACCGAAGCCGAGGCCGACGATGCTGTGGTTGCGCAGCCAGAGGCCTCGGCGGAGGACGCTGGCGCGCCCGCCATGACCGCGGAGTCGGGAGCGCCCCCAGCGCCGGCGGCTCAGGCCGCCGCCGTGCCGGCGGTGCTGACGAAACCGGCCGCGGATCTGACGCCCGGCGTCGGCAAAGCGCGCTTGCGGCTCAGCTTTTCGGCGGATTCCTGGGTCGATATCCAGGATTACTCCGGCAAGCGCGTCTTCCAAGGAAACGGCCGGGCGAACAGCGTCAAGACGGTCGCGGGCATGGCGCCGTTCCGGGTTTACTTGCGGTCTGCCGGGGGTGTTCAGCTACAGCTGAACGATCGAGCGATCGCCATCGGCCGGCAATTCATCTCAGGCGACGAGGCTCGCTTCGAAGCGGGCGCCGACGGCGTGTTGCGCCGGGAGCCGCCGGCCGCACCGGGCAATGGCCCGCAAACAGCCGCTGTGTCGCCCCACGGCTGAACGGAGTTCCCTTGAGCAAAATCATCGAGCCGTTGCGCGGCGTTCACGATGTGTTGCCCTCGCAGATCGCGACGTGGCAGTACCTGGAGAGAATCACTCGCGAGGTGTTCGCGGGCTACGGATACGAGGAATTCCGCGTTCCGATCATCGAACAGACGCAGCTCTTCAAGCGCTCGATCGGGGATTTCACCGATATCGTCGAGAAGGAGATGTTCAGCTTCGTCGACCAGGGCGAGGATCACATCACGCTGCGCCCCGAGGCGACCGCGGGTATCGCCCGCGCGATGATCTCGAACGGCCTGGTGCGCGAAGGACGCCTCAAGGTGTGGTGCATGGGGCCGATGTTCCGGCGCGAGCGCCCGCAGGCGGGACGCTACCGGCAGTTTCATCAAATCGATGCCGAGGCATTCGGCTTCACCGGTCCGGACATCGACGCGGAGCTGATCCTGCTCTCCGCGCGTCTGCTCAAGCGGCTCGGACTCACGGGGCTCAAGCTGCTGGTCAATTCGCTCGGTACGCCCGAAGTGCGTGCCGCGTACCGTGATCGATTGACCACTTACTTCGGCAGCCACGAAGCGGCCCTCGACGAGGACAGCAAGCGGCGCCTCAAGGGCAATCCGCTGCGCATCCTCGACAGCAAGAACCCGGATATGCAGCGTGTGATCGCCGGTGCGCCGTCGATGCTGGAGGCGTTGGATGCAGAATCCAAGGCCCACTTCGAGGAGCTCTGCGGACATTTGCGAAGCGCCGGCATCGCGTATGATGTCGAACCGCGCCTGGTCCGGGGGCTGGATTACTACACACGCACGGTGTTCGAATGGACCACCGATGCGCTCGGCTCGCAGAGCACCGTATGCGCCGGCGGGCGGTACGACGGGCTGATCGCGCAGCTGGGGGGGCCGAACACGCCCGGCATCGGCTGGGCGATGGGCCAGGAAAGAATCGTCATGCTGCTCGAAAAACAAGCAGCCGACGTGGCGCCCCAGCGTCCGCACATCTACCTGGTTTTGGCCGGAGAGCGCGCGGAGATCGAGGGCTTCAAGCTCGCCGAGCAAGTGCGCGATGCATGGCCGTCGCTGCGATTGCAGGCGAATTTGGGCGGGGGCAGTTTCAAGGCGCAGTTCAAGCGCGCCGACAAGAGCGGCGCGGAGTTCGCGCTCGTTTTGGGAGAGGACGAGCTGGCTCGGGGGATCGTTGCCCTCAAGGCGCTGCGTCGGGAGATGGCGCAGGAAGAATGCCCCATCGCCCAAATCAGTGAACGCTTGGGGACATTGTTGGGTCTGACACGGGGCTAGGGGCAGCGGAGCAGTCATGGCAGAAGAATATTTGACCGACGACGAACAACTCGAACACGTCAAGCGCCTGGCGGCGGAATACGGCCCATGGACCATCGGCGCCGTGGTACTGGGCTTGGCGTTCGTCGCCGGCTATCGCTACTACCTCGGGCATCAGGACCAGCGGGCATTCGCCGCGGCCGCGCAGTTCGAAGGCATGGCCTCCGCGGTCCAACGCAACGATCAAGCGAAGGCGCGGCAGATCGCCGACGGACTGATCAATCAATTCCCGGGTTCGCCGTACACCGATCAGGCACAGCTGGCGCTCGCCGGCCTGTACGTCGATCAGGGCGAGGATGCGAATGCGATCGCGCCGCTGACTCAAGTCATGGAACATTCGAAGGACCGCGAGCTCGGGCGCGTCGCGCGGCTGCGGCTCGCGCGGGTGATGATCGATCAAGGCAAACCCGACGAAGCGCTCAACCTGCTTTCCGGCGACCCGGGAGCATTCACGGCGCGCTATCACGACGTGCGCGGCGACGCCTACTACGCCAAGAAGGACCTGCGAAAGGCGGCGGATGAATACCAGGCCGCCCTCGCAGAGGCCGGCGGCGGCGGCATGGATGCGGCGCTGTTGGCCCTGAAGATCGCCGACCTGGGGCTGCCGCCCACGCCGGCGCCGGCGATGATTCCCGGGATGATCGCGGCTCCATCCGGGGCGGCGGCGCCCGCCGCGCCCGCGCCGAAGGCGAACCCCTGATGCGCTCATTCCTCCCGTTGGCCTTGGCCGCATTGCTGATCTTCACCGGTTGCAGCAAGGACAAGGATGTCGAGCCGCCCGCGAAGCTGGTCGATTTTCCCGCCAAGCTGCCGGTAAAAGAACTGTGGGGCGACAAGGTCGGCGGCGGCAAAAAGCAGGTCAAGCTGCGTCTGGGATTGGGCCCGGCGGTCGATAAGAATCTGGTCTACGCGGCGTCCGACAAGGGTGAGTTGGTCGCAGCCAATCTGGAGAACGGTCACCAGGTCTGGCTCAAGAAGTTCAAGAAGATGCAATTCTCGGCCGGCCCCGCCGCCGCCTTGGGAATGGTCGTGGTCGGCTCGACCAAAGGCTGGGTCATCGCGGTCGACGGTGCGAGCGGCCGCGAGCTGTGGCGCACGCGCGTGAACTCGGAACTGCTATCCGCGCCGGCCATCGGCGCGAAAGTCGTGGCGATCCGCTCGGTCGACGGTCGATTGCATGGCTTCGACGCCGGCAACGGCAAGGAGCTCTGGTCGGTGGAGCAGCAAGTACCGCGCCTGAGCCTGCGCGGCACCGCCGTACCCGTGATCTCGAAGGATACCGTCGTGTGCGGATTCGACAATGGCAAGGTCATGGCCGTGTCGCTCGCCACCGGAGACACGGTTTGGGACACCGCGCTCGCCACGCCGCATGGACGTACGGAATTGGACCGATTGGTCGACGTGGACTCCGCGGTCGAGATCGTGGGCGACAATGTGTTCGCCACCGGGTTTCAGGGCCGCACCGCGATGCTCGCCCTCGACTCCGGTCAGATCTGGTGGGCGCACGATATGTCGAGCTATCGCGGCCTGGCAATCGACGATGACAATCTGTACGTAACCCAAGCGGACGGCACCGTCGTGGCGATGCGCCAACGGGACGGCTCCGAGATCTGGCGCAACGACAAGATGAAGCGGCGCGGCTTGAGCGCGCCGGCAGTCACCAGCACGGCGATTGTCGTCGCGGATTACCAGGGCTACCTGCATTGGCTCGACAAGTCGACGGGTGCGCTGGTCGCTCGCCAACGTGTGGCGAAATTCCGCGTCAGCAGTGCTCCGGTGGCGGTGCAGAATACCGTCGTGGTGCTCACGGACAGCGGAAGATTGGCCGCGTATCGCGCGACGCCCGCCGCCCAGCCTGCTCAGGCTGCTCAGCCCGTTCAGCCGGCAACGCCTGCACCGGAGGCCGCGGCGCCGGCGCCGTCCGAAGCCCCGACGACGCAGGGCGCCACTCCGCCTCAGTAGCCGTCGCGCAGTGCTGCCCGTAATCGCACTGATCGGTCGGCCCAACGTAGGCAAGTCGACGTTGTTCAATGCCATGACGGGCACACGCGACGCGTTGGTCGCGGATTTCCCGGGCCTGACGCGCGACCGTCAGTACGGGTTCGCGCGCCGTACCGAGGTTCCGTGCATCGTCGTCGATACCGGCGGCTTGGTGGAGAACGCCGACGCCGACCAGATCGAAAGCCTGATGGTCGCGCAGACCGAACGGGCCATCGCGGAGGCGGATCGGCTGATCGTGCTCGTGGACGGCCGGGCGGGCCTCACGCCGCGGGATGAATTTGCGGCGCAGCTCGCGCGCCGCAGCGGCAAACCCGTGGTCCTCGCCGTCAACAAGACCGAAGGGTTCGACCTCGACATGGCGGTGGTGGATTTTCATCGGCTCGGCCTCGGCGAGCCGCATGCGATCGCGGCGGCGCACGATCAGGGGGTGGTCTCGCTCCTCGAGGAAGTGCTGCGCGGTCTCGAGCCGGATCCTTCGGACGGGCCGGAGCTCAGCGGCATCAGGGTGGCGGTGATCGGGCGTCCGAATGTCGGGAAAAGCACGCTGATCAACCGGCTCCTGGGCGAAAACCGCCTGGTGGCGTTCGATCAGCCGGGCACCACGCGCGATGCGGTCATGGTGCCCTTCGAACGCGACGGCGAGCGCTATACGCTGATCGACACGGCCGGACTCAGGCGCCGATCGCGGGTCGAGGAGGCGGTCGAGAAATTCAGCGTCATCAAGACTCTGCAGGCCATCGAGACCGCGAACGTGGTGGTAGCCGTCATGGATGCCCACGAGAATGTCGCGGAGCAGGATGCAAGCCTGCTCGGGATGGCCATCGAGCAAGGCAAAGCCTTGGTTCTCGCCGTCAATAAATGGGACAACATTCCGACCGAGCAGCGCGACGAGATCCGCGGTCAGGTCGAGCAGCGCCTGAAATTCGCCGATTTCGCTCCCATTCATTTCATATCCGCTCGACACGGCAGCGGGGTAGGCGAGCTCCTGCGCACCGTCCGCGAAGTGTACGCCGCGGCAATGCGCGACATGAGTACGCCCGAATTGACCCGGGTGCTCGAGGCCGCCATCGTAAGCCACCAGCCGCCGCTGGTGAGCGGACGGCGGATCAAGCTGCGCTATGCCCACCAAGGCGGCCGCAATCCCCCGGTAATCGTGATTCACGGCAACCAGACCGATCACGTGCCCGATGCCTATCGGCGTTACCTCGTGAACGTCTACCGCCAAGCGTTCGATCTCGCCGGAACGCCGGTACGCGTGGTGTTCCGGGCCGAGGAAAATCCGTTCGCGGGCAAGCGCAATCCCCTGACGCCCCGTCAGCGCCGCAAGCGTAAGCGCCTCATACAGCGCAACAAGCGCTGACACCTCTTTTGCTACACTAGACCCCAGGGTGTAAAACAAAGTCCACCAGCCGCACCGGGGTGCTCTTGTGCTGCGACTATTCAGGACGAGACTTGCGCGCTGGGTTGCCGCTGCCGTGGCGGCCGTGGGCCTGTACGCCTTGGTGGGGTTCGTGATCGCGCCCAGGATCGTCCGCAACGCGCTGCTCAAGGACATTCCGCAGGCGATGGACGTGACGCCGTCCGTGGGCGACATCCGCATCAACCCTTTCTTGTTCCAGGTGGAGGTCCATGACTTCGCACTCGCGGGCAAGGGCGGGGAAAAGCTGCTCGGATTCGGGCGCCTATTCATCGATTTCCAGCTGTCCTCGATCTGGCACCGCGCCTATACATTCAAACAAATCGAGATCGCATCGCCCTACGTGAACGCCTTGGTGGCTCACGACGGCAGCGTGAATCTTCAGGCGCTGCGCCCGAAGCCCCAGCCCGGCGCACCGCCGCCGGCTGCGGGGGCTGCCGCCCCGCTTCCCGCGCTCCGCGTGGGCTCGTTCAAGATCACCCAGGGTTCGCTGAGCTATCAGGATCAAAGCCGCACCTCGCAATTCGCTGCGCGCCTGGAGCCGATCAATTTCGAGCTCAGGGATTTCGTCACCGGCATCGCGGGCGGGCTCTTTACCTTCACCGGAGTCTCGAAGCTCGGAGAGCGCGTGGAGTGGCACGGACACTTATCCGTGCAGCCGATCGCCTCCGACGGCGAGCTGAGCATCGAGGGGCTGCACGCGCGCACGATTTGGGAATATTTGCAGGACCGGCTCAATTGCGTGATCGATTCCGGCACCATCGATGTCCAATCAACGTACAAGTTCGCGTTGAAAGACGCCATCGAGCTGCAGATGAACGTCGCGAAGGTCTCGCTGCGCGATTTGGAGGTCAAGCCGAGAAATTCGGATGCCGTCTGGGTGAGCGTTCCGCAGCTCACCGTCGCAGGCACCAACGTTGATCTGTCGCAGCGCCTGCTGCAAATCGACTCCGTGTCGGTGTCGGGCGCGAAGCTGCTGACGTGGCTCGAGCCGAACGGCTCCTTCAATCTCATGCAACTCGCCGCCGCGCCCGCAGGGCCCGCGGCCGCGCCGCCGCCGCAGGCCCCGACGCTCAGTGCCACGACCGCGGGCGCGACGGGGGCGGGCGCGAGCGCGACGGGTGGCGCCGCGACGGGCAATGCCGGGGTTCCCTGGCGCGTAGAGCTCAAGGAGTTCGATGTTCACGACGCCAACATTTCGGCCGAGGATCGCAGCGTACAGCCGGCCCCCAAGGTCGTGCTGGGGCCGCTCTCCGCGCAGATCGACGGCGCGAGCCTCGACCTCGGCAAGCCCATCGAGGTGAAGCTCGATACCCGTGTCAACGGCACCGGGTCGCTCGCCCTGAGCGGCCAAGTGACCCCGCAGCCTGCATCGGCGTCGTTGAAGCTCAAGCTCTCCGGGATTGATCTGACGGTTGCTCAGCCCTATGTCGCCCAGCGGTCGTCGATGACCCTGCGCAGTGGGAAATTGGGCGGCGAGGCGCAGGTGCGCTTCTCCATGGCGGCCGGCGCCGCGAAGAAGGATTCCGCGTTCGACTTTGCCGGAGATATCGATGTCGAGGAGCTGCACACGGTCGACAATTCGCGCCACGACGATCTGATCAAGTGGGATCGGCTCGACATCCGGGGTTTGAGGATTCAGCAGGACCCGAGCCGGCTCGACATCGCCGAGATCCTGGTGCGCAAGCCCTATGCGCGGGTGATCATCGAGTCGGACGCGACTTTGAACGTCACCAACGTGCTAAAGGGCCCCGGCGCCGGCACGGAGCGAGTTGCCAGCGCGAGTACTGCCGCGCCGAGTGCTGCCGCGCCGAGTACTGCCGCGCCGAGTACGGTGAAAGCGCAAGGCGCTTCCACGGCGATGCCGATGGCGATCAAGAAGGTGCTCATCAAGGATGGGCTGGCGAATTTCACGGATCTGTCGGTCTCGCCGCATTTTTCCGCGGCGATCCAGAAGCTGGGGGGCAGCGTTCTCGGGCTGTCGTCGAAGCCGGGCTCGCGGGCGACCGTCGATCTCCAGGGGGCCGTGGACGCATTCTCGCCGGTATCCATCAAGGGTCAGGTCAATCTGCTCGGCTCGGCGATGTATACCGATATCGCGCTGGATTTTCGCAACATGGAGCTCAGCATCTTCAATCCGTATTCCGGCAAGTTTGCCGGCTACAACATTGCCAAGGGCAAGCTGACCACGGAACTGCATTACAAGGTCGATGGGCGCAAGCTCGATGCACAGCATCATATCGTCATCGATCAGCTGGAGTTCGGAGCCAAGACGGACAGCAAGGATGCGGTGTCGCTGCCGATCAAGCTCGCGGTCGCCTTGCTCAAGGATCGCAACGGCGTCATCGATCTAAACCTGCCCGTGTCCGGGTCGCTCGATGATCCCAAGTTCCGCCTGGCACCGATCATCTGGAAGGTATTCGTCAACATCCTCGAAAAGGCCGTGACCGCGCCGTTTGCCCTGCTGGGGTCGCTATTCGGCGGCGGCCCGGATCTGCAATTCGTCGATTTCCGTCCGGGCGCGAGCACGCTCGATGCCACCCAGCAGGACAAGGTGAAGGCCATCGTGAAGGCGCTGCAGGGGCGCCCGCAGCTCAAGATCGAGGTTCCGATCGGGTCGGTTCCGGAGCTCGATCGGCCGGCGCTCGTCGACGCCGAGTTCGACGCACAGGTGCGCGAGGCGATGACGCAGGCGCCTACTCGCAAGCAGCGATCCGCGGGGACGGCGTCGCCGAATTTCGGCGATCTCGATCCCTCCGCCAAGCTCGACGTGTTGGCGCGGGTCTACCAACGCGATCTGGGGGCGCCGCCCAAGTATCCCGACGCGGTCACTGCGATCAAACAGAAGCCTGACCAGCTCACGGCCAAGATCGAATTCCTGAGCACGGCGCTGCACGAACATGTGACCGTCAGCGACGACCGGTTCCGGAGGCTTGGCGAGCAGCGTGCCCAGGCCTTGGAGCAGGCGCTGCTCACCGAGACACAGATCGACGCCGGGCGGGTCTTTCTGGTGGCGAACGACAAGGCCACCGCCAAGGACGGCGCGGTGCGCCTCGAGTTATCACTGCGTTAGCGACGCATCAATCTGAGGCGCAGGTGCGGGTTGTTTTGCCCCGATCTGGTGCATGAAGTCGAGCGTGGTGCAGGCGGAAAGCGTTAACCCGCTGATTGGGTTGGAAAGTCTGTCGCTGGCACGGCTGGTGCTTTGGAAGCACGCGATCCATCGGGCTCGCGCCTTCGATTGGAAACCTAACGCGAAGGGCATTTCATGAAGCTCGTGACCGCCATCATCAAACCCTTCAAGCTGGAGGAGGTGCGCAAGGCGATCAGCGACGTCGGCGTGCAGGGGCTCACCGTGACCGAGGTCCGTGGATTCGGGCGCCAGCGCGGTCATACCGAGATCTACCGCGGCGCGGAGTACGCCGTCGAGTTCGTACCCAAGACGAAAATAGAAGTCGCGGTAACCGATGCCATGCTGGAGCCCGTGATCGAGGCGATCCAAAAGTCGGCGCATACCGGAAAGGTGGGCGATGGCAAGATTTTTGTGTTCGCATTGACGCAAGTCATGCGGATCCGGACCGGCGAGCGGGACGCGAGTGCAATCTAGGGGGAGCGAACTGATGATCAACCGGTCCGTGGGTGTATTTCTATTGATGTCGGCCCTGTGCGCGCCGCTCGTGCACGCGCAAGAGCCGTCCGGCGCCGCGGCGCCGGCGCCCGCCACCGCCGCCGCTACCCCGGCTGCCGCAGCGGCCGCGCCGGCGCTCACCGCCCCCGCGCTCGTATCCGCCGATAAATTGAGCGCGGGCGATACCGCCTGGATGCTCACCTCCACCGCCCTGGTGCTGATGATGTGCGTACCCGGGCTGGCGCTCTTCTACGGCGGCATGGTGCGCAAGAAAAACGTGCTGGCCACCCTGATGCAGAGTTTCGCCTGCACCTGCGTGGTGACGATTCTGTGGTGGGTCATCGGCTACTCCTGGGCGTTCACCCCGGGCAATCATTTCATCGGCGGCTCCGCGCGCGCGCTGTTCAGCGGCATGAGCTACATCCACGACGATGCCGGCAGCAAACTGACGGTTTCGCATCTTGCGCCGACGATCCCCGAGACCGTCTACGCCATGTTCCAAATGACCTTCGCGATCATCACACCCGCCCTGATAGCGGGTGCGTTCGCCGACCGCATGAAATTCTCGGCGATGCTGATCTTTCTGTCGGCATGGTCGCTGTTCGTGTACGCGCCCATCGCGCACATGGTGTGGGAGCCGACGGGCTGGCTGAATGCCGCCGGCGTGCTCGATTACGCCGGCGGGACGGTGGTCCACATCAACGCCGGCATCGCGGGACTTGCCAGCTGTCTCGTGCTCGGCAAGCGACTCGGCTACGGGCGCGAGGCGATGCCGCCGCACAATTTGACCCTGACTCTGATCGGCGCATCGCTGCTGTGGGTGGGCTGGTTCGGGTTCAATGCCGGCTCCGCCACGGCGGCCGACGGCCGTGCAGGAATGGCGATGCTGGCCACCCAGATGGCGACGGGTGCGGCCGCCCTCGGCTGGATGTTCGCGGAGTGGATCAGCAAGGGCAAGCCGAGCGTGCTCGGAATTGCGTCGGGCGCAGTGGCCGGACTGGTCGCCATAACGCCGGCCTCCGGCTACGTGGGGCCTTCGGCTGCCGTGATCATCGGACTGGCCGCCGGCGTGGTCTGCTACTTCGCGGCGACCTCGCTGAAACACCTGTTCGGCTACGACGATTCCCTGGACGCCTTCGGCGTGCACGGGATCGGCGGCATCCTGGGCGCCTTGCTCACGGGAGTGTTCGCGAGCAAGGAAATCAGCGGTGCGGACGGTTCGTTGCTGACCCAGGCCAAAGGCGTGCTGACGACCGTGATCTATGGCTTCGTGGTCAGCTACGCGATCCTGGTCGCGATCGACAAGACCATCGGCCTCAGGGTCACGGAAGAGCAGGAGCGCGAGGGACTGGACATTTCGCTGCATGGGGAAAGCATCGAGTAGCGTAAACTGCCCTGTCCGCCATCGGCCGGGGAGGGGTGTACGTGTCGTGGTACGGTCTTGCGACGTTTTGCGCGGTCTATTTCCTGGCGGTGGCGACGCCGGGCCCCGGTGTGGCGGCGGTCATCGCGCAAGGCTTGGCGCGGGGCAGTGCCGGGGCGACGGCCTTCATTGCCGGATTCGTGGTCGGGGACCTGCTGTGGTTTTGCGCCGCCACTCTGGGGCTCGCCGCGTTGGCGCAAGCCGCTCATGCGGCCTTCGTGCTGGTCAGATATGCGGGCGCGCTCTACCTCCTGTACCTGGCCTATAAGCTCTGGACCGCGCCGGCGAAGCCGTTGACGGAGACCGGTGCCGCGACGCCGGCAAAACCGCCGCAGGCGCTGTTTCTCGGCAGCCTGACGCTGACGTTGAGCAATCCGAAGCCGATGCTGTTTTTTCTGGCTTTGCTGCCCACGGTGGTGCCGCTCGAGACCTTGAGCGCCTTTGGGCACGTGGAGATCGCGGGCGCGATCGCGGTGATTTTGCCGCTGACGCTCGGGGGCTATGTGCTGATCGCGACTCGCGCGCGGAGGTGGCTGAGAAATCCGAAGGCCATCAAGCTCATGAACCGAGGCAGCGGAACGGTGATGGCCGCCGCCGCCGTCGCCGTCGCGACTCGATAGCCGCAATCTCACCGACTATCCGGCGCGCCAGAAAACCCATGTCGCCGCCCGTCCGCAAACGGCGACACCGCGGTTAGCTTCGGGTGCGTGAGTACCGGGTTTCGTGACGGAGGTCCCACTGCGATTCCGATTATGCCGGGTAGGCTTTGACGCACTGGTCCCATCCTCTCGTCACCCGGAGACACCGAATGAGCAACCCGTACAACAGCGCGGACGAGCGCGCGTCGATCCTGGGTCCCACGCTTTATTTCAAGGGAGATTTGAGCGCCGATGAGGACCTGTTGATCCAAGGACGGGTGGAAGGGTCGGTCACGCACACCCAGCGGTTGACCGTGGGCGTTCAGGGCACCGTGAAGGCGAACATTTGCGCGCAGCTCATCATCGTCGAGGGGACGGTGGATGGCGACTTGCAGGCGGACAAGTCCGTATTGGTGAAGGACACCGCCAAAGTATGCGGCAACATCTATGCGCCTTCGGTCAGCATCAATGAAGGCGCCAATTTCAGCGGCAGCATCGATATGAGCGGCAAGACCTCTGCCGGCGCCGCCAAATCCGATGGTGCACTGCCCCGAATGATTCGAACATCCGGGAGCGCGGCTTAAAAATGGCTTGGTTCAAGAAATCCGAGGATGGAGACAGCAACATGATGAATGGCAATTCGAGCGGCCGTCCGACCCCGCAAGAGCCCACGACCATTCGGCCCGAACCGCGCGAGCCGCGCGTCGAGCCGCGCACGCCGACGGCGCGCCCACCGGAGGCTCGATCCCAGGAGCCGCGGGCGCCGGAAGCGCGGATTGCCGAACCGCGCCCCGCGGAGGCGCGCGTAGCGGCGCCCGAGCCCGCACCGCGCGCCTCGGTGCTGGGTCCGACCTTGAAATTTCGGGGCGAGCTCTCGGCGCAGGAAGACCTGATCCTTCAGGGCAGCGTCGAAGGCTCGATCACCCACACGCAGAGCCTGACCGTGGGCACCGACGGTACGATGAAGGGCGATATCCGCGCCCGCGTCATCGTCATCGACGGCTAGGTCGAGGGCGATCTATACGCGACGGAATCGGTGAGCATTCGGGCCACTGCGAAGGTGAAAGGCAACGTATTCGCACCCCGCGTGGGCATCACCGAAGGCGCATTCTTTCAAGGCCAGGTCGAGATGCAACCGTCGGGTGCGGCCGTTCAGGAACACAGCGCGCGCTTGCGGCAAGCCGCCCAAATGACGCCGTCGATAGAGCCACCCGCAGTCGACAAGCTGCTGACGGCGAGTTAGTTCAAAAAGAGCGCGGGGTCGACCCAGGCGCGATTCAGGCTGAGCCCCCAGTGAAGGTGCGGGCCGGTGGCCCGGCCGGTCATGCCCACGGCGCCGATGCGCGTTCCCGCGGCGACGCGCTCGCCGGGCTTCACATCGATGGCGCTCAGATGGCCGTACATGCTGATGAGGCCGCCGCCGTGATCCACCAGGATGGTGTTGCCGGTGAAGAAGTAATTTCCCGTATCGAGCACAGTCCCATCGACCGGCAGAATTACCGGAGTTCCCGTCGGCGCGGCGATGTCCATACCGGAATGCGGGTTGCGCGATTCGCCGTTGAAGACGCGGCGCAGACCGAAGGAACTCGAGCGAACGCCCGGCACCGGCGGTGCCCAGCGAAACGTCGCGGGCGGCGGCTCGCTCCAATGATTCAGCGCACGATCCATGATGTCGTGCTCGCGCTGGTATCGCTTCAAGTCGGCGGCCGATAAATCGACCTGGCCCGGCGCAACTTTGAGCGATTGGGTGATGTAATGCTTGTCGCTGACCTTGAAGTCGAGATCATGGTCGCCTGCGGCATCGCGGACCCCGACGTGAAAGGGGCCGACCGGCGCCGACAAGGGAATGCCGATCACCGCAATCCAGGCACCGCCGTACCTGAGGACGAGGGCACGATGTCCGTCGGCCTCGACGTACGGGGGTACCTCGCCCGCCGTGTCCAACCGGAGGATCTTCACGCCGCCGGGCACCGCGCTCTCCTGCGGCAATTGCACGGTGCCTGCCGCGTGCGCGGCGTTGACGAGCAGCAGGAGCGCGAAGAGGCGGATTACGCGCGCCATGGACGGCGTGCCATTCATGGCCGCTGCACCTTCGCCCGAATCCGTCCCGCGGCCAGGCGTGCCTCGATGATCGCGCCATCGGCGGCATCCGCCGCATCGCGCAGGATTTTGCCGTGCTCGTCGAGGACGATGGCATAGCCGCGGTCGAGCGTCGCGAGCGGGCTGACGGCATTCAAGGTACGCACGAGCGGGAGGAGGCGCTCGCGGGCGCCGCGCACGACCTCGCGTCCTGCCGCCTCGAGCCGGGCGGCCAGCGCTTCCTGGCGAGCGGTCCGCGCGTCGACGCAGGTCGACCGGGCCGCCCGGCCGAGGCGATGCTCGAAGTCCTCGAGGCGGCTCAGGAGCTGGGCCACGCGAGCAGCGGGACTCACGAGCGCCGCCCGCCCTCGAAGCCACCGGAGCCGCTCGCGATGGCCGTCCATGCGCCGGCCCATGGCCCGAGACATGCGCTGATCCAGCTCGTCCAAACGTTGTGTCTGCTGCGCCAGGCGCGCGATCGGGCTGACCTGCGCCGCCCGCCCGGTGAGCCACCGCAGGCGCTCGCGGCGCTCGGCCAGGCGGCGCTGCACGCATCGCGCCAGCCGGGTGTCGAGCCGCAAGCAGGCCGTGAGCCATTCCTCGGCGTCCGGAACGACGAGCTCCGCCGCCGCCGAGGGGGTGGGCGCCCGGACATCGGCGGCAAAGTCGGCAATGGTGAAGTCCACTTCGTGACCGACGCCGGAGATCACCGGAATGGGCGAGGCGACGATCGCGCGCGCCAATTTTTCGTCGTTGAAGGCCCAAAGATCCTCGAGCGAGCCGCCGCCGCGCGCCAGGATCAGGACATCGCATTCCTGTCGGGCCGCGGCCGTTTTGAGCGCCGCCACGAGTTCCGCGGGCGCCTGCGCGCCTTGAACGGCCACGGGATAGATCAGCACGGCGACGGCGGGAAAGCGCCTCGCGAGCACATGCAGGATGTCCCGTACGGCGGCCCCGGTGGGCGAGGTGATCACCCCGATGCGCTTGGGCAGCGTAGGCAGGGGCCGTTTGCGCGCGGTCGCGAACAATCCCTCGGCCGCCAGCCGCGCCCGCAGCTCCTCGAATTGGCGCTGCAGGGCGCCAAGTCCGGCGTCCTCCAAGTGATCGACGATGAGCTGGAATTCGCCCCGCGGCTCATAGAGCCCGATGCGGGCCCTCACCAGCACTTTCTGGCCGTCGCGTGCGGTGAAGGCGCACAACATATTTCGCTGCCGGAACATGGCGCAGCGGACCTGGGCGGCCGCGTCTTTCAGGCAAAAATACCAATGGCCCGAGCTCGGCCTCGAAAAATTGGATATTTCCGCCTCGAGCCATAGCGTTCCAAAGCCGCGTTCCAGGAGCACTCGCGCCTCTCGGTTCAGGCGGGAAACGCTGTAAACGTCGCGCTCCGGGCGACCGAAAGAACCGGGCATGGGCTCCATGGCGAAATGATAGCGGTTTACCGCACCGCCCGCCCAAGGTACAATGCGCCGCCTCTCACGAACCTTAAGTGAACGCTCATGCGTATTCTGGAAGAGGCACTCACCTTCGATGACGTGCTGCTGGTCCCGGCGTATTCCGAGGTTTTGCCGCGCGAAGTCTCCTTGTCCAGCCAGCTGACCCGCGAAATTCGGGTGAATTTACCGGTGATGTCGGCCGCCATGGACACCGTCACCGAGGCCCGGCTCGCGATCACCATCGCGCAAGAGGGCGGCATCGGCATCATCCACAAGAACATGTCGATCGACAACCAGGCGCGGCAGGTCGACCGCGTGAAGAAGTTCGAGAGCGGCGTGATCAGCGACCCCATCACGGTCAAGCCGGATATGACCATACGGCAGGTGATCGACCTCACTCGCTCCAAGAACATCTCCGGAGTACCCGTGGTGCTCGGCACCCAGGTGGTCGGTATCGTCACGCACCGGGATTTGCGCTTCGAGACCAAGCTCGATGCGCCGGTATCCTCGGTCATGACCCCCAAGGAGCGCCTGATCACCGTCCGGGAAAATGCGCCCAAGGAGGAGGTGCTGGCGCTGTTGCACAAGCATCGCATCGAGAAGGTGCTGGTGATCGCGGGCGATCACGAGCTCAAGGGCATGATCACCGTCAAGGATTTCCAGAAGGCGACCGAATTCCCGAACGCCTGTAAAGACCCGGTCGGAAGCTTGCGTGTCGGCGCTGCCGTGGGTACGGCGCCGGATACTCTCGAGCGGGTGGCGGCGCTGCGCGAAGCGGGCGTCGACGTCGTCGTGGTGGATACCTCGCACGGGCATTCGCGCGGCGTGCTCGAGATGGTCGCCAAGATCAAGAAGACCTACCCGGATCTGCAGGTCATCGGCGGTAACATCGTCACTGCCGAGGCTGCGCTCGACCTGGTCAAGCACGGAGCCGATGCCGTAAAAGTCGGCATCGGACCGGGATCGATCTGCACCACGCGCATCATCGCGGGTGTCGGAGTTCCGCAGATCAGCGCGATCTCGCGTGTGTCCAAAGCGCTCGCCGGAACGGGCGTCCCGGTGATCGGCGACGGCGGCATTCGATATTCGGGCGATATTGCCAAGGCGCTCGCCGCCGGTGCGCATTGCGTGATGATCGGCGGCATGTTCGCCGGCACCGAGGAATCTCCGGGCGAGGTCGAGCTTTACCAGGGCGCCTCGTACAAGTCCTACCGCGGCATGGGCTCGCTCGGCGCCATGGCGCAGGCGCATGGCTCGAGCGACCGGTATTTTCAGGATACGACCACGGACCTCGAGAAGCTCGTTCCCGAGGGTATCGAGGGGCGAGTGCCCTACAAAGGCAGCCTGGTGTCGATATTGCAGCAGCTCGCGGGCGGCCTGCGCGCCGCCATGGGGTATACCGGCAGCGGCAGCATCGAGGAGATGCGAACGCGCCCTTATTTCGTCCGAGTCACCAGCGCCGGTGTTCGCGAGAGTCATGTGCACGATGTGACGATCACCAAAGAAGCGCCCAACTACCGGATCGGCTGATGCCCGACATCCATGCCGAGCGAGTTCTGATTCTCGATTTCGGTTCGCAATACACCCAGCTGATCGCCCGCCGCGTGCGTGAATTGGGGGTGTATTCGGAAATCTACGCCTGGGATGTCGATGCAGCGGAGATCGAGCGCTACAAGCCGAGCGCCATCATTCTTTCGGGCGGTCCCGAGTCGGTTTACGAAGAGAAGGGACCCGAGGCGCCGCCAAGCGCGTTCACCCTGGGCGTGCCGGTGCTCGGCATCTGTTACGGCATGCAAACCATGGCTGCCCAGCTCGGCGGACAAGTCGCGCTGTCATCCCACCGTGAATTCGGCGCCGCGCGGGTGCGTCCGCTGGGGTCTTCGCGTCTGCTCGACGGGCTGGAGGACAATCGCGATGCCGTGAATCGTCGCGTGCTCGATGTCTGGGCGAGCCACGGCGACCGCGTGGTCGCGCTTCCGCGCGGGTTCAGTCCGATAGCGGAGAGCGACAATGCGCCGTTGGCCGCGATGGCGGACGAATCGCGCGGCCTTTACGCGCTGCAGTTTCACCCCGAAGTCACCCACACCTTGCAAGGCGGCGAAATCTTGCGCCGTTTCGTGCGCGAAATCGCCGGCTGCCGCGCGAGCTGGGTCACCGGCAATATCATCGACGACAGCGTGGCGCGCATTCGCGAGCAGGTGGGCGGCGACAAGGTGCTGCTCGGGTTGTCCGGCGGTGTCGATTCCTCGGTGTTGGCGGCGCTCCTGCACCGCGCGATCGGCTCTCAACTCACCTGCGTGTTCGTCGATCATGGATTGCTGCGGCTGGGCGAAGGCGACCAGGTCATGGCGACATTCGCAGAGCACATGGGTGTGAACGTGATCCGCGTGAATGCCGAGCAACGCTTCCTGGAGGCGCTGCGCGGCGAGGCGGATCCCGAGGCGAAGCGCAAGATCATCGGACGCATGTTCATCGAGGTGTTCGACGAGCAGTCGGCGAAGCTTGCGGATGTGAAGTGGCTGGCGCAGGGAACGATCTATCCCGACGTGATCGAGTCCGCCGGCTCCAAGACCGGCAAAGCGCACGTCATCAAATCGCACCACAATGTGGGCGGCCTGCCGAAGGACATGAAGCTGAAGCTCCTCGAGCCGCTGCGCGAGCTGTTCAAGGACGAGGTGCGAAACCTCGGGTTGGCGCTCGACCTGCCGGCCGAGATGGTGCGCCGGCATCCGTTTCCGGGTCCCGGTCTGGGAGTTCGAATCCTGGGCGAGATCCGCAAGGAGCATGCGGATGTGCTGCGCCGGGCCGATGCGATCTTCATCGAGGAGCTGCGCCGGGACGGGCTCTACGACAAGGTGAGCCAGGCCTTCGCCGTATTCCTGCCCGTGCGATCCGTGGGGGTGATGGGGGACGGACGACGCTACGATCATGTGGTTGCGCTGCGGGCCGTGGAGACCATCGACTTCATGACGTCGCGATGGGCCAGGCTGCCTTACGATTTTCTCGACCGCGTGACGCATCGCATCGTGAACGAGGTGCGGGGGATTTCGCGCGTGGTGTACGACATTTCCGGGAAGCCGCCGGCGACCATCGAGTGGGAGTGACGAGGGCGTCCCGTTTGATGTTGCCACGGTTCGCGGTCAGTGCGTAAGCCCGTAAATGGGGGCAAAACTGGCAATAACTCGATTGCACCTCTCCAAACTGTCAAAGCCGCCGGGGCCGATGCAGTAGGGTCGAACGGCCGCTATGCGGGCCTGGCCACCATGATTATGGGCTAAGACAAGTCGTCCTATCGGTAAGGTAAACTGCGGAGATCTGCCGCTCGACCAGGACGACAAATGCTATTGGGATACCCCCTTGTGTCGATGCCGGCAACGAGCCAACGCGGCGAATCGGCATAGCAGTTCGGACCAATCGAATGTACGAGTGGGTTAACAGCATCAGAGGCGTTCAGCCGCGACAGCGGTTGGTTGATTTGGCGAAAAGACGGATCAAGGAGGAGATGGAGAGTAAAGGACGCCTCGGAGGCGACGATCCATACGGCCAGATCGTGACGTCGTTCGTAACGCGCGGTAACCGAGTGAACGACTACGATGTGGCCTCATCCTGTGTCTCGAAACATGCAATTCCGCTGGCGCTACTGAAACAGATTCGCGGTGAAACGTTTATGGCTTGGACCGGCTGGGTTTTTCGCATGCGTGACGGCCGGGTCTTCTCCTATGGAACACCATTCCGCGCCGAGTTCCTGCAGCTTCCTGATGGGTACGAGTTCAATGATGTAGTCGAGGTGATCAACCACAGTTTTGTCGACTCAAGCGGGGCCGTGGTCGAACTGGCCGAAGGCGCGTCGCCACCTGCAAATTACGATCGTAAGACGGTGCTCCGGGAGCGCCCATTCTTCATATGTGCAGTTGATTGATTCGGTCTAGCGCTGACACAAATGTCTTCTGAGAAACCGCCACCCTGGCCAATTCCGGACGCAATATTGGTTGCGCAAAGAATGCTCAACGACCATCTGGGCGTGATCGAAGGTAGCATCGCACTGGCCGGATATGCCCATCGCATTGTTCCCGATTGGAGAGTAGATCCGGATTTCCGACTTTTCGGCGCTATCGCCAGTGAGACGGATCATCTGCCATTCGGGGAAGTTCGCGATCGGTGGTCCCAGGACGGGCTGGCAAAAGCAGATGCGGAAATCGAGGCGATCAGTGACGCGTATCGTCCAAAAGTCCGCGAGGCTTGCACAAATCTAATCGCGCGATTTGGCGGCGGCAAACCAGCTGGTCTACACCGCGTGACCCTTTATCGACCCGTTGGACCGAAGGAGCTAGAGCTTATCGCCGCATCCGGATGGAGCAGATTTCCGCCGCGGCTCCCAGGGCAACCAATATTCTACCCTGTTACTAACGAGGCCTATGCTGTAAAGATCGCGCGCGATTGGAATGTCAAAGAGAGCGGCGCGGGCTTCGTTACGCGATTTCAACTCGACGCCGATTTCCTCGGCCGATACAAGGTGCAGCAAGTCGGCGCTGCTATTCACAAAGAGTATTGGATTCCGGCTGAAGATCTGGACGAGTTCAATCGACATATTCTCGGTAAGATCGAAGTGACCGCAGAATTTCGATAGAGGTTTCGAAGGCGCTTCATGGTGACGATTCCGGGTCAGGTATGACTGCTTGTCGCCAGTTCAGTATTATTTTCCGGACGGCGCTTTAGCCGCTCATTCGGAGGCTTCCTTGTGACGACTGAATTGCGCGTGGTCCGCGGCGACATCGCAACACTTGACGTCGACGCCGTGGTCAACGCTGCGAATACGACGCTGCTTGGGGGTGGCGGCGTGGATGGCGCCATTCATTACGCTGCAGGACCCGCGCTCATGGAAGCGTGCCGCGCCATAGGGGGGTGTCCTACAGGGGAGGCGCGAATCACTCCCGGCTTCAATCTGCCAGCGCGTTGGATCATTCACACGGTTGGGCCGGTGTGGAAAGGCGGAGATCGCGGGGAACCACGGCTCCTTGCAGCCTGTTATGAGAATTCGTTGCTGCTTGCCAAGAGTCATAAGCTCCGGACGGTTGCGTTTCCCGCGATCAGTACCGGCGCATACGCTTATCCGCCGGCTCTCGCGGCAGGAATCGCCATCGATTCAATCAGACGTTTCGTTGCTGCAGCCTCCGACCTCGAGCAAGTGCTGTTGTGTTGCTATTCCGGAGAGGATGTCGCCACTTACAAGCGCGCGCTGCGGATGGAAGTTGGCGGTGCTCCGGGAGACCGCAAACCCACGGATGGGTCAAAATAGTAGGCCAGAAGCCGGAAGTAGCGCTCGCAAGTCGGACTACGAGGCGAACATGGATGTTGAGGTGAGATACGTCATATCCTGGCCCGCTCCTTTCACCGGCGGCAGGTCCGTGACTTGATGCAAGCGCTGGGCTCTCCCGTAACCCAGGGCAGTTCAGGCTGCCGAGATCGGACCCTGGACGATGGGGCGCACCTTGCCGCGGAACTTCTTCTTGGCCTGCCATAGGTCGAAGTTGACCTGCATGCCGTACCAGAATTCCGGCGAAGTGCCGAGGGCCTTGGACAGGCGCAGCGCCATCTCTGGGCTGATGCCGGTGGCCCCGTTCAGCAGGCGCGAGAGCGCCACGCGGCCGACTCCCAAGCGTTTGGCCGCATCCGTGACGCTTATCTCGCTCAAGGCTTCCTTGAGCACTTCCCCGGGGTGGCAAGGGTTGTGCATCTGACTCATGTCGCGTCTCCTAGTGATAGTCCTCATAGTCGAGCAGCACGACGTCCGTGCCCTCAAATCCAAATGTCAGTCGCCAGTTCCCGTTGACAGTGATCGACCAGCGACCCGCCTGATCGCCCTTTAGCTCATGAAGGCGCCAGCCTGGAATCACCGCAAGGTCCCCAGGTTGTGTCGCGGCATCGAGAGCGGTTAGTTGCGTGCGCAGCCTCTTGTCATGTTTGGGCTGGATGCCAGCTTTGGAGCCCGTGCGATAAAAGCGCTCAAGCCCGCCGTGACGGAATGTCTTTATCACGAGACATTGTATCCTGATAGGATACAGGATGCAATGACGTGGCGTTTCGAGGCCGGTGAGCGGCTGCCCTTCCACGTGCGCGTCCGGCAGGCTCCTAAAGTCCCTGGACCCTTTCGCCGTCTATCGCCGTCTATCGCCCTCAAGCGGAATTTTCTGGCGGTAGATTTGACGGTAAGTTTGGCGTGGCCTCAGCGGAAATTCATCTATTTCAACTACTTATAAGTGCCGGAGACAATTGAGTGGGAGTGAGGGGGGCTGCCTACAGAGGTTGCCGCGGGTCGCGGTCAATCCGTAACCCCGTAAAGTGGGGCGAAACTGGCAAAAACCCAATTCGGGCGCACACAAGCGGCAATCTCTACACGATGAGGATGCCGACTCGAGCGCGGTAAAGCGGCCAATCTATCTTCAGATCCGGGCGGCATTTGGCCGCAGAACCTCAATGATCGGAAAATGCTAGCGCTAGCGCCGCTTCGACGTGAACCACTGACGGATTGATATACGCAATGCCATCACACTCGAAGCTCGTGCGATTCTGATGCGCCGGAAATGCCAGCGGCAGCTCCGTGCAAGCCAGGCATACGGCGGGCGTTGCCGTGAACTGGCGCCCCGTTGCCTCGCGAACGAGCGCGGCGATTGAGCGCGCTGCACCGTCACTGTCACCGCGCTGAAGCGTCGCAATCAGCGTCAGCACCGCCTGGCGATGGTTGTTGCCGGCCGGAGCCGAAGCATTGATGCCTTTCGCAGTGAACGCGTCGCGCAGGACCTGGGACCGCATCGTCAGTGCCGTCCCCAGGATCAATACGTCTCGATGACCTTCTGCTTGGCAATGCTGCGCGACTGCCTCAAACAGATTGAGTACCGGGATATCGACGCCTGAGACAATGGCCGAATAGCGGTGATGGGGCGTATTGCTCGCAATGACGACGAAGTCCGCGTCGCTGGCCTGCAGTCGCTTCAGGGCAATGCGGTGATAGTCGTCGAACTGCTGCCAGGTCGACTCGTCGCCATCGACGCCGATCAGCGAGACAGCGTATCGTAGGTCGAGCGACTCAATGCACATCTCGGGCGTGGTCGGCGGCCTTGTCGGGTCGAATTGGAGTTCACGGGATTCGCTTCGGCGACAGAGCTCCGAGTAGTAGTGGACGGTAGATGGCCAGCCAGTGCCGCCCAAGATCCCGATCTTCTTACGCTGCGGCATATCATCCATGGACGCACCTGCTGTCGGCCGGCGCTTGGTCACGATCGCGCAAACCATAGTCGCGAATGACCCCGGCAATGCGCAATCGGTAGTCCTGGAAGATTCCAGCGCGCCCGCGCGCCTGGGCATTGCGGTGCTCCCCGGTGGTGCGCCACTGGGCGATGGCTTCTTCATCGCGCCAGAAGGACAGTGACAGGACTTTTCCGGGATCAGAGAGGCTTTGGAAGCGCTCGATCGAAATGAATCCGTCGATATGATCCAGCCTTGGCCGCAGCGAGGCCGCAATATCCAGGTAGGTTTGCTTGGTGTCAGTGTGGGGTATGACCTCAAATATGACGGCAATCATGCGGTCCTCGTGGCGTTTCCATCGTGAAACAGCGGCAGGCGGCCATTTGGGGAGGGCTTCCATTTCCAGGCGAGCTGATCCAAGGCAGGACTGTCTAGCCGCCTCTCGAGCACGGACAGGGCGGATGCCGCAATACTCCGCGCGATCGCTTCTCCGGGGCAAGCATGCGGGCCGCGGCTGAAGGTGAATACGCGACGGTCCGCTCGGTCGAGCAGGAATCGCTCGGGATCTGGATTTGCGTTTGCATCACGGTTCGCCGCCGCTAGAACCAGCAGGATGGCGGCGCCGGGCTTCAGATCCACTCCACCGACGGTCGTCAACTCGACGACAAATCGACGCGTGTTTTGAACAGGAGATTCGTAGCGGCTGGTTTCGTGCACCAGTTGTTGCCACCCGTCGACTCGCGACCGCACCTCGCCCAAGAGTCGCGGGTGGCTCACTAGCGCGACAATGGAGTTGCCGATTAGCCCCGCGGTCGCCTCATAGGTCTGGGAGAGGAGACCGACGAGATTCGCAATGATGGACGCATTGTCCGTCCAGCCAACGTTCTGCCCGCTCGCAAAAACGCGCGAGACTAGGCTATCGGAATTCCGTTGTATGGCCCCTAGAGCGTCCTGTAGTCGGGAGCGAAGTCGTAGCGCCGCCGCATTGGCGTAGTCAAGTTGATCAGGGCTGCTCAATGCGGAGAGACAGAGCACGAAATCCCGCACGTCACGGGCTATCGCCGACCGATCGTCGGTGGGTAAGCCGAGCAGGTCTGCGACCACCGCGACAGGTGTCTCGTACACCCAAGCCGTCAGCGCATCTGGATCCAGGATAGTAGGGAGCTCGAATTCTGCCGTCTGAGTCGATCGCGTAATCACTTCGGACTCAGAAATTGATGACAACGCCCGTTGCAGCGCGAGCTTTGGCTGGTCGTGGCGGTCTCCGTCGATCATCCGCACGAGATGACTGAAGATCTCGCCCGCCGGTCGCCGGTCGAAGGCGGCCGGAACAGGTTCGGCCACGGGCCGGACGCGACAAGAGCGCTCAGCGAATACCTGGGAAACCGAATTGGCG
>Ga0187871_10000233_pt1 | contig 52000 bp, 44 predicted proteins | sample June2016WEW_16_1_FD_132988 | JGI IMG/M metagenome (GOLD analysis project Ga0187871, IMG submission 132988) | Peatland microbial communities from SPRUCE experiment site at the Marcell Experimental Forest, Minnesota, USA - June2016WEW_16_10 | ecosystem: Environmental > Terrestrial > Soil >...
AAGCTGAATTCATCGCAACGGGCGAACGCATGCTTCGAACTTCGCGGCAATTCAGAAGCGGACGTCGTCAGCGCGATGGGGAAAGCCCTCGAAGATCCGGCCGTGCTTGCCTGTGCGGCCGACAATCTAAGGATTGCGGGGGCAGTTGAAACGCTCAAACAGGCCTTATCCAATCCGGACGCGCAGGTGCGTGCCGCAGCGGTCCGTCAGTTGGGCACGTTTCAGAAGCCCGAGCTGCTGCCGGTCATTTCTCAAGCCGCTCAGGATGAAAATCTGCTGATCGCAACCAACGCGTTAGCCGGGTTGAACGAATACCAGGACCCGATGGTAATACCCTATCTCGGAAACCTCGCAAAAAGAGGCGGGATGATCGGTGACATGGCTCTGGATCGCCTTTCGCAACTCGATCCGGCAACGGCTTTGAGCATCGGGCGCGGTTTGCTCGCTAGCTCACAAGTGCCCGACCGGCTCTATGCGATGCGAGTGATTGGCGCCTTCGGGGACGCATCGGATCTAGCGGCGCTCGAGAAAATCTCGAAGTCTGCTCCAGAAAATCTCTCGCAGCACAATCGCGGTTTCGGCTTCATGCCCGCAATCAATCTCGCGCGGGCCGCGCAGTCGGCCATCGCGTCCATTCAATCACGGAATCAATGAGCAAGCATATGAGCAATCGCTGGTCGAGAATGTCTTTTTTGATGTTGGTGAGCGCGGCGACTTCCCTCGCCCATCCCATGGGGAATTTCAGCGTCAATCATTACGCGAAGATCAAGATCGGCCAAGGGTGGGTTGAGATCCGATACGTGCTCGATATGGCTGAAATTCCCACTTTTCAGGAGATTCGGCAGCTCGATATTGCTCCCACGGCTGACGCCCCTCACACCTACCTCGCCAAGCAGGAGCGGTTCTTAAAGGCAGGAATTTCCTTGGAGAGCGATGGCCAACCTGTCCGATTGGACACGGTCTCTCGCCAGGCAGCATATGCAGACGGAGCGGGCGGTTTGCCGACGATGAAAATCGCGCTCGTGTTCCGGGGCAAGCTAGATGCCGCGGGCACTCACAAACTGTCCTATGTCGATAACAACTTTTCGGGGCGCGCAGGTTGGAAGGAAGTGGTGGTTCTCGGCGAGGGCGTCGCGATTCTGGATAGTTCGGCTTCTAACGTAGATCGCAGCCAGGAACTGTCCAACTACTCGAGCGACGTGTTGAACAGCCCTCCACAGCAGCTTTCGGCTATGGTCGATTTCAGGAGCGCGGCACATCAGGCGATCGCACGTCCAAAACAGCGGCGGCCGAGCGTTGCGCTGTCCTTGCCCAGCAGCGTGGCAGTGGCGAAGCAATCTTTCTCGCCCCGCGCGGCGAATACGCCACGCAGCCGTTTTACCGAACTGATCTCGGCGCAGGGAAAGCTGAGCTTCTGGGTATTGATCTCAGCCGGTCTGATCGCCGCTGGTCTTGGCGCGCTGCACGCGCTGGAACCGGGACACGGCAAAACCATGGTGGCTGCCTACCTGGTGGGATCACGCGGCACGGCCAAACATGCCGTGTTGCTGGGAATCGTGGTCACCGCCGCACATACAGCGGGCGTGTACCTGCTTGGGGTTCTGACCCTCTATGCATCGCGCTACATTGTCCCCGAACAACTTTATCCGTGGCTCGGAGCGATTTCCGGACTAAGCGTTGCCGGACTCGGGATTTTCATCTTCCTTAAACACTGGACCGGCGAAAGCGGAGAGCATTCGCATGCCCCGGGCGAGAGCCATTCACACTGGTTTTCTTCTCCCAGCTCCAAACCAATCGAGCGTACCTTGTCACTTCGCGAGCTCTGCCTGCTGGGCATTACTGGAGGCATCGTGCCTTGTCCGGCGGCTCTGGTGGTGCTACTGAGCGCATTCTCGCTTCACCGGATAGGGTTCGGATTATTCTTGATCACTGCATTCAGTTTGGGATTGGCAACTGTTTTAGTCGCGGTTGGCCTCATGATGGTCTACGCCAAACGAGCGATATCAACTCGCGTGCAGGCGGGCAACTCCGCTCTCCGCTATCTTCCTCTGTTGTCATCCGCGTTCATGGTGATGCTGGGCGTGGGAATAACGGCGTCGGCGGCTGCATCAGTTCCCGCCTGGCACGGACTTCTTTCCACGGATAAACTGGTTCCCTTTGTAACAGTAATTCTGCTGGGATTGTTCCTCGGAATGCGGCATTCTACAGACGCCGACCACGTCGTAGCCGTATCCACCATTGTGAGCCGCCAAAAATCCATCCGAAGCTCGGCAACCATCGGGTTGCTCTGGGGATTAGGACACACGCTGACGATCTTTTTCGTCGGATCCGCCATCATTATTTTCGGCGTCGTGATTCCGCCGCGTCTCGGCCTGAGCATGGAGTTTTGCGTGGCCTTGATGCTAATCCTGTTGGGTGTTTTGAATCTCACCGGTGTCATGCGCTCGGTTACGGAGCGCTTAACGCCCGGTACCATCGGAAAATTGGGTCTCTTTCAAACCGCCCGGCCGTTGGTAGTTGGCCTGGTGCACGGTCTGGCCGGCTCGGCCGCGGTCGCGCTTTTAGTTCTTTCTACTATCAAGAGCCCGCTGTGGTCGACGGCTTATCTGCTGGTGTTTGGGTTTGGAACGATGCTGGGTATGATGCTCATGACCGCCGCCATCTCAATACCGCTGGTCTACACGGGGAAGCGATTCTTCAAAATCAATCGGCACCTAACCGCGATTTCGGGTGTCGCTAGCATGGCTTTCGGGATTTTTCTGGTTTACCAAATCGGCTTTGTCGACGGGCTGTTCACATCGCACGCAAACTGGATACCGCGGTGAGTTTTGGGCGTAGCACGTATCGGACAATCGTGTTATTGCGTGCTAGTATCGCTGTAGTGAGATCCGTACCACTGAAGTGCGTTCTGTTGGGGCTGGTGGCCGTGAGTCTCGCGTGGGCACTGTCGGCAGGAAGCCTGTTTGGCGTGGTCAAGGACACCACGGGCGGAGTCATCCCGGGTGTCAAACTCAAGCTTGTCAACAGCGCCCTGAAGACTCAGTTTGAGGCTACCTCGGACGCGCGGGGGTTCTATTCGTTCCCGGCGCTCGCGGTTGGCCGCTACGATCTTACGATTGAGGCGGATGGTTTCCAGCCGCAAAAGCGAACCAATATTGCTATCGATGCCGACGCCGCGGCGACATTGGACACCACGCTCGAACTCAGGCAGCAATCGGAAGCCATAACCGTCAACGCCGCCGAAGCCAATGTCCAAACCCAGGTGGACACCATTGCCACTCATTTGGGAGAAGTGGTGGCGGACACCCAAATGCAGGCCATTCCGCTGAACGGCCGCAGTTACACCGATCTCCTCGCGATTCAACCCGGCGTTACTCCGGTGACGACGTTGACTCCAACATCGGTGATCATGGCGGGCGTGACTGGCACCATTAATCCTTCGGGCGATGCGAATCCCGGCGATGTTTCCATTGATGGCCAGCGCGAATCGGCCAACGGATTCATGGTGAACGCCGTCGATGTGCAGGAACACATGAACGGCGGTACATCGGTAATTCCGAACCTGGATTCCATTCAGGAGTTCCGCGTTCTCACTAACAATTTCGACACTGAATATGGCAACTACAACGGCGGGTTGATCAACGTCGTCACCAAATCGGGCAGCAACGCGTATCACGGCGACGCTTTCGAATTTCTGAGGAACACGATTTTGGATGCCAGAAACTACTTCGATCCAACGCGCGGCGACTACAGGCAGAATCAGTACGGCGGAACGGTGGGTGGGCCAGTTAAGAAAGACAAGCTGTTTTTCTTCCTGGATTATCAAGGAACCGGGACTGTCGAGGGCATTTCGTCGCCGGTGACAACCGTGCTATCCAATCAGGAGCGTGCCGGCAACTTCAGCGAGGCCGCTGGCACGCTGACGGGAACGGTGAGCGGGCAGTACCTGGCTAATCTCCTCCTGGGCAAGCTTGGTTATGCTGTTTCCCAAGGCGAACCTTACTACACGCCCGGTTGCAGTTCCAGCACGCAGTGTGTTTTTCCCGGCGCGATAATTCCGCAATCGGCATGGTCCACACCCGCTCAGCATCTGCTGCAATATATTCCCACGCCGAACGTCGGCGCCAATCTGTTTTCCACTTCCGCTTATCCCGAGAGCGTGCGGGATGACAAAGCCGGCGCACGCGTGGATGCGAATACACGGCTCGGCCAAATCGCCGGTTACTATTTCATCGACAACTACCGGCTGGACAATCCTTATCCAGGCGGACAAGGCGGTGCAAGTATCCCCGGCTTTGACGCTCTGACAATCGGGCGGGCCCAGGAAATCACGATTGGCGATACCAAGGTCCTGGGAGCGACCGCGGTCAACGAATTCCACATCGGGTTCTTGCGCAACGTAAACGATATTGGCCAGCCGCACGGAGGCGTGGGTGTTTCCCTTCCGTCACAGGGCTTCGTCACCGGCCCTGGCACGCAAGGCATCATCGTTCAAGCGCCGCACTTCCAAGGAGTGGAAAATATCGCGTTCCCGTCCTTCGTCATGGGCGTTCCGATTACCAATACTTTTCAGTGGGACAACACGTTGTATCTCAGCGATTCCGTCTCGCGCGTGATCGGGACTCACACGCTGAAGTTCGGCGGCCAATTTCACATCGATCAGGTCAACAGTAACCCCAACGCGACGTTCAACGGCACGTTCAATATCGACGGAACTGAAACAGGCAATCCATTTGCCGACTTTTTATTGGGGCTTCCGAGCAACTTCACGCAGACCACCGGGCAGCGCTTCTATCTCCGGAACCACTACGCCGCGGCCTTCGTTCAAGACAGTTGGCGCGCGCGCCCCAACCTGACGCTCAACTACGGGTTGCGCTGGGATCTGATTGAGCCATGGTCGGAAAAATATAACAATATCCAAACCATTGTTCCCGGCGAGCAATCGGCTCTCTATCCCAACGCGCCGCCCGGATTGGTTGTACCAGGCGATCCCGGCATTCCTTCCACGCTCTCGCCCACTAAGTACCGCAATTTCGCTCCGCGGATTGGTTTGGCCTATTCGCCGAACTTCGAAAATGAAATTCTCAAGAAGATATTCGGCGACGCTGGAGAGAGTAGCATCCGCGCCAGCTACGGCATCTTCTACACTGCATTCCCGGGGCTCACTGCGGGAATCATGTACGGCGTGCCACCCTTCGGATATAACTATCTGAGCCCTGCGCCGCCGCTCTTCGCCACGCCGTTCACCAATGCCGGGAATGGCGCACAGAACGCCGATCCATTTCCTTTTACCTTCCCGCCGCACAATGTATCCGCGCAAAATCCTTATACCGGATTCAACTTTAGCTCCTTAACCCCGATCAGCGGGGACCCCTTCTTTTACTACCGCAACAGCGTGCCCTACACAGAAAACTACATGTTCTCTATTCAGCGCCAGATTACCAGCAAGTCCCTGCTCACCGTCAGCTACGTGGGAAATCAAGGTCATCATTTGTTGGTATTGTTACCAGTCAATGCCGGCAATCCAGCGCTGTGCCTGAGTCTTAACCAGCCGAGCGAAGTCGCACCCGGCAGCGGCACTTGCGGACCGTTCGGAGAGGATTCCGGCTATACGTCCACAGCGGGCAAGTTTTATCAAGGAACGCGAGTGGGCTTGGGCCCGAACTACGGATCGATTACGACGCAGAAGACCATCGGCAATTCCAACTTCAATGCGCTCGAGGCTACCTTTCGTCTGAATCTCGGCAAGCGAGCCACGCTGCTTGCCGGCTATACGTTTTCCAAGTCGATCGACGATTCTTCGAATCTCGGCGAACAGATCAACCCGTTTAATGAGCGCCTGACGCGGGTGATCTCATCCTGGGACATGACGCACAACTTCGTCGCGACTTACACGTATGCGCTTCCTGTCGATCGCTTCCTTCGCCGTAACCGGCTCACGGAAGGATGGAGCGTTTCAGGCACAACGCGCCTCGCCACAGGATTTCCGGTTACTTTGTTCGACGATTCCGACCGATCCCTTCTTGGGTCTCTCGGCAATGGCGTAAACAACGAACTGCTGGACACGCCGCAGATGACGTCCGGCCCTCTTCAGATCAACACCAACCCGCGCAATGGCCAACCCGCGTTTAATACCAGCCTCTTCGCGCCTGAGACGCTTGGCCAACTGGGCAACGCGCCCCGGCGCCTTTTCCATGGTCCTGGAATTGAGAATTTCGACGTCCAACTCAGTAAGACTATTCGAATCACAGAACTCAAGTTGCTGGATATCCGGGTGGAAGCCTTCAACGTCTTCAACCACGCGCAGTTCTATGGCCCGTCTTCGGTGGATGGCGAAGTCAACGATCCTAACTTCGGAAGCGTAGTCAGTGCAGCTGCTCCACGCCTGATCCAACTGGCAGCGAAGTTTCATTTCTAGGGCTTAAGCGGATAAACGTAGGCCGGAATACGAAATACTGATCCTGCATTCCGTACCAAGGGTACCAAATAAAGCTGTACACGGGCAAGGAATGAGGTTACACTTCTGGAAACAAGTAAAGCGTCTTTGGAATAAAGACAGCTTTTATTGCGCAACCGGACCCGTGACGGGCGGAACGTGTCGCCGCAGTCATCTGCAATGTTGCGGAATTCAGATGTTCGGGCGGATACATTGCGCAGGGTATTAACCCCGCATTTAGGAGGACCCAATGAGTATTTTCGCTGGTTCAATTAAGCACGCCTTCACAATGTTGGCGGTGCCAATCGCCTTTAGTTTGTTTGCCGTGCCGCAAGTGGCCCGCGCGGACGCCGACCCCGTTTTCTGCGGTGGTACTGTGTTTGGGCAATTATGCGTCAATGGTGTCATTACACGAGTTCCCAGCTTCGCGCAGTTCGGCAGCCCGCAGCCGCTCAACTCCTTTTCAGCCCTTACTTGTGTGGGTGCATGTGCCGGCTTTTTGGACTCTGTTTCCCTTACGCTATTAGGCGGAGGAGGCGGCGCTGCTAGTGACACGGTCGCGGGTTTCATCGCTGGTACCAAGGGTTCGGACGTCAGCATTCCGTTCGCGAATTGGGTGTTTCCAAAGGCGCTAACATGGACGGACAGGGGGCCAACCGGGGGCGGAGGATTCGCCTTCTTTAACTCGATTGGAACGCTCAATGGGGTCTTCGGAATACCATTCGCGAACCTGTTGATTGTGGGTGATCCTCCCGCCACACCCGACACCTTTCAACTCCTCGAAGCGTTGGACGGGATCTTGGGCGGGAACGGCGTATTGCCTTCTCCCGTCGACATCTCTTCCGACATCGGTTCCAACGGCAGCGTGAACATTCCTGCCGGCGATATGCCAGGTCAGGCTTTTGCGCCGGAACCATCCTCGATTGGATTGTTGATTCCGGGTATCGCGAGCGTCGCCATTTTTCTACGGCGGCGGCGTGCGGCCAAGGCCGCTTGACGCCTTAGGCGCCGTCCTATTCAATGTGGACGAGCTCCCGCTGGATCTCGCCGGTAACTATGGCTTCGCCCGATCCGACGTACATATTTACTTCGGATCGAATCCCGAACTCCGGAAGATATACGCCGGGTTCAATGGAGAAGCAGGTTCCGGCGATGATCCGGCGGTCATCGTGCGTCTCTAGATTATCCATGTTGGCGCTGGTTCCGTGAACTTCCTCGCCAATAGAATGGCCGGTGCGATGAATGAAGTACTCGCCGAAACCATGCTCGGTAATGTAGCCGCGGGCGGCATCATCTACTTCGAATCCCTGAATAACCTGGCTGTTGCTGATCGCGTGTTTGACGCGCTCAATGGCGCGGTCGCGCCCACCGCGAACAATTTCGAAGACTTTTCGAAGCGCGGAGGGCGCGTCGCTGCCGCAGTAGCCGGTCCAAGTGATGTCGTAGAAAACGGCGCCTGGCTTGTCGAGCTTGGCCCACATATCCAATAGCACGGCGTCTTTTTTGCGAATCGGAAGACTGCCCTCCGCCTGTGGTTCGTAATGCGGATCCGACATATGGGCGTTCACACCGACGATGGGGCCATGATCGGTGGTGAGGCCCGCCTTCGCGAATTCTTCGCGGACGAATCGATTCACCTGCCATTCCGTGATGGTTTCGCCAGCGCGCAACGCAGCCCCGATTTTCTGGAACGCCCCGGCGCGCACACGGTCCACGCGGCGGCCAGCTTCCAGATGCATCTCCAACTGTTCGGCCGTCCAGCGCGATTCGAATAGCTGGATCAGGTTGGCCGAACTCACGACATCTACGCCGGTGCTGCGCACTAATTCTAACGTCCCGCCGTCCACTAGCGAGACGTAAGGAATGGCGCAATTGGGCGAGTATTGCATGGCAACGCGGCGGCAACCTTCCAGCAAGGTTGTGATTCCATCCGTCTGGCCGGCCCAACTGGAATAGACTTGCATGTGTCCCGGCAATCCGGCCAGCACGCCGGATTCGATCGCGTGCACCAATCCTTTTGGTTCGCCCTGCGCGGGGATCAAATAATACCAGCGGCGCGTGACCACTCGGGCCCCGCCCAAGTTCAAAATACGATATGCGAGCGGATCTCTCTGGTGATGGTCAAAGAACAACCAGCCATCCAGGTTCTCCTCTCGAAGCGCTCTCTGAATCTCTTCTATTTGCATATTTAAGTCTCGAAGAATGGCTTCCACTTTTCCGGCGCGGGTGGCGGCGTCATCAGGCTGACCACAATCAAGCTGATAACTGAGGCTCCCAGAGCCGGATAAACCGCGTCCAGGTCGAAGCCCGCCAGATTCCAACCGACCGTTACTGCCGTACCCAATGCGATGGATGTGATCGCCGCCACGGTGGTAGCGCGCTTCCAGAAAAACACCGCCATCACCACGGGAGTCACCGCAGCCCCATAAACAGTGTAGGCGTAAAGCGCCGCTTTCAGTATGGATTCGAACCGCGTAGCCTGCAACAACGCGAATAGACCCAGCAACACCACAATCACTCTAGACATAATCAGCTTGCGCTTCTCAGAAGCGCCGGGATTGACGAAACGTCCATAAACATCGTGAATCAGATTCGTGGCGGGAGAGAACAAATAATTGTTAGCCGTGGAAATCACCTTCGCGAAAATTCCGCCCAGTAGAATCGCGCCCACCAGTGGGGGAAGGCCCTTGAAAGCAGTGATGGGAATAATTTCACGCGGCTTGTCCGTCTGGAATAGTGAACTACCGATCACTGCTAGCGTCACCAGAAGCGTTTCCAGCAGCAGCGTTCCAACAATCCACCCGTAGACCGCGAATTTGGCGTCCTGCTCTGATCGCGCGGAAAAAAACTTCTGATACATGCCCTGATTTCCGACCAGAAGCAGCATGGTGGGGATCATCAACCCGAACGCCTGAAGCACGGTCAAGTTACCGAACACCTGGAAATGCGTGGGAGGAAGCACAGCAGTGACATGCTGCCAGCCTCCGGCTTTCTCGAGCACCAGCGGAACGGCAATGATGACGATAGTAGTCACCAGAGCGCCGATAACAAGATCGAGATACGCAATCGACGCCATTCCGGCGGCCGCTGTGAACACAATTACGAAAGCTGCGATGATGCACATCCCTTGGTCGCGTGAGATGGTGTCCGGAAAGATGAGATGCAGGATATCGCCGCCACCCTTGAACTGATAGCTGGCGATGACGGTGTAAGAAATAACGATCGCGATGGTTCCCATCACGCGAGCCGCTGCATTGTAACGAACCTCAAGCAGATCGGGAACGGTAAACTGCGCGAATCTCCGGGCGCGGCCGGCAATCAGCGCGATGACGATGAGACCCGCCCATCCGCCGGCCCCTTGCCAGAGCGCGGCGAAACCGTTCCTATAAGCATTTTCCGCACCGGCAAAAAGGCTGCCCGCACCGATCCAGGAAGACAGCAGCGTGAATACCAGCACAGGCCACGGCAGCTTCCGGCCAGCGACTAAAAAATCCGCCTGGTTCTTCACCGACCGTGTTTTGATGATAGTGACGCCACACAGCGTGCCCACCACAATCGCCAACACGATCGCGTAGATCATGACCGGCCGACGCCGCTTCCCTGGGAATCTGGTAGCGCGGCAAGCTTGCGATGATGCACGCGCGTATTCAGGTTCAGCACGCCTGCAACGTCTTTCGTATCTACTACGCGGAAATCCAACACGTCATCCAACCAATCCTGACTAAGTCCATTCCAGTATTGAGTCGCAACGGTCAGTGTATACTCTTGGCGGGCGAGCAGGCAATCGATCTCGAAATCCACTTCCAGAGTCTCCCCGCGTTCAAACTGCCCCAGTTCGATCCGCTCCAAGCGCGTGTTCGTTCCAAACACATCCATTCCAATGCGATTGCGAATGAGAATTCCGACCACTGGATTCGAAACGGCCTGATGGAAGATGGCGCGCACTCGAATGACCAAGGCTTCGCCTGGCTTAAAGGCCCGGCACGTCTGTCCCAACGCATTCAGCATTCGGGCATCCACGATGCGACTCGCGCCGTCGCCATGGCGGAAGCTGCTCTTGGCGGCGACTTCTTCCGTGGAGCTTCCGTCTTTTTTGTCGCCCCGCTCGCGATCCAGCACAAAACCGACATACTGGTTTACGGCATCCTTTGGCGAGCCTTGCATTACCACCCGGCCCTCAAGCATGAACGCCGCCCGGTCCGCCAGCCGTTTCACTAGTCCCAGGTCATGCGAAACCAGCAGCACGGTTACTTTTCTTTGCCGGAGTTCCTCGAATTTCCGGATACATCGGCTGGCGAAGATTGCATCCCCAACGGCCAGCGCTTCGTCCACGACCAGAATTTCAGGATCAACGTGAATGGCCGTGGAAAAAGCCAGGCGAACATACATTCCAGTGGAGTACTCCTTCACCGGCCGATCGATAAATTTGCCGATCTCGGCGAAGGCCTCGATCCGTGGAAACGCCTGATCCATTTCTTTGCGAGAGAGTCCCATGATCTCGCCGTTCAGATAGACGTTGTCGCGTCCACTAAACTCGGGATTAAATCCGGCGCCTAATTCCAGCAGTGCCGCCACGCGTCCAGAACAGAGAACACGGCCGCTGGTTGGCTGGAGGATCCCACTGATGATCTGAAGCAACGTGCTTTTGCCGGAGCCGTTGGGTCCGACAATCGCGAACACCTCGCCTTTTTCGACACGCAGATTAATATTGCGGAGGGCCCAAAATTCAGTACCCTGCCTGTCGCCCGAAGCAAAGCTGCCCAGTACTCGGTCGAACGGATGTTGGTAGAGATGATAGAGCTTGGAAACGTTTTGTACGGCAATCACTATGTTTCTATCCGAGCTGAAAGCTGCGCCGCATGCCTGTCGAAAGCGGCAATGAGTACCCGATCAGGCAAAACTGGTCTAAAGCGAACAATACCACGGACTCGAAGCCCGCGCCCTGCGCTAGCCTGGCTTCCTTCAGCCACGATGTTGACGAATCGCTGATGCCTACTAAGTGACTTCGCTGCGACGCGGGAAAGCCAAGCGGAATTCCGGCGGCAATTGACGTGGCGCTCAAATCCAGATCCCGAGACAACGTGTAGCCGAAGCTTTCCGTCTTTAGGCAGTTTAAAATTGCCGGGGTCCATTCACTCACAGGATAGTTAATCACCTTATTCAACGGCGTGTTGTTTACATCAATCGGATAAAGCACTTCGAACCTGCAATCGGGAATCGTGGCACGCACGAAGGCCATGATCTGACTTGTAAAACTGCCGATCAGCCCCGGCAAGAATGCTGCCTCCTGCGGGATCGTCGTGGGATCCAGCGTGTTGCTGGTGATCACGGCAATCGGACGTCCATACTCCGCTTGAAACGTGCTCGTAGTATAGGCGTCATAGAACGGCATTCCGGAGCCATCGTCTGGAAAATACCACCACTGCACCTCGCCGAATTGCAGGTAGGGCTGCAACCCCGCCGCCGCCAGAATATTGGCCATGTCCAAGTGAACTTGCTGCCAGAAATCCGCACTCGTCGGCGAAAAGTTCGTCTGCAGCGACGGCGTATTCAGCCACACCGCTGCGCCGCTGGGATACCGTTGAGCGATTCCAGCGCCCACCGACGTATCGCCGTTTCCCAGCTCCATGCTGAAGGACGCTACAGCGTCCAACCCATAACCGTGCACAGCTTCGAAGAAACTCAGACTCCAGTCACGAGCAGCGCGATTCAACCGCGGCATGGCTACCAAGTCTGTCAGCCAGGTGCCGTCCACGCCGCCGGTCAGTGTTGGGCCCGAAACCACAATCGTCAAGTTGGTGGTGTTAGCGCTGGTCCCAATGGTGATGAAATTGCCATCCGATCCCAGGGAACGGGAGTAAATAGTGAGCTGATTGCCGCTTGCACTTGCGCGGATCGCTGTGTAACCTCGATTCAGCTCTAGTGCAAATGCCAACGCCAGAGTCTCCACCGTGTCTCCAATGAGATTCAAGTGTTGAATAGTGTTCTCGGTCGAAGTAGGTTCGTCCGTTCGGCCAATGATAAGTTCAGTTATTAAGTTGGGATCGGGCGATCCAGTGAATGTAACCGTTCCGGACGCAAACTGATTCACCGGATTGACCAACTCATAAAACCACAGCGCGCCTGCATAGTGATTGACGCGGGCCTGCATACCGAGTGAATCGATCATCCATGCGGTGCGCTCCGGTGCCAAGGCGAGCGAATGCTCCGTGTCCCAGTCGGTCGCAAAGCACAGCTTGGTTTCCACGCTCTCTGTGGGCAGAGTTGAGTTGGGAATCGCTATCTCCAGGAAATCGAAATAGAAGTAGGTGCCGGTCGTACCCACATGAGTTGCCACCACGGTATGGCTTCCAGCTCCGAATTGACCCAGCAATTTTCGGATCAGCACGTCTTCCGTGGGCACGTTCAAGTTCACGCTTATTGGAGTTTGTCCATCCACGGAGACCGAAATCAGTGTGCCGGCGTCGGCCAGCCTGGTGCCTAGGTATAGGCTGTGCGTTTGCGCCGAAGTGTAGGAACAAGTGAGGCTGTTGGAATTAGTGCTGGTGGATTGAATTGTGCCGCCGGAGAAATTTCCAACGCCGCTAGTCCATGCGCCTGTATACTGCACGGCGATCGAGTTATCCTCAATCCTACGGCTGCCGGGGCCAGCCACTGAATAACTTCCGCCCGTTCCCGTCACCGCCCAGTTGGAAACCACTACTTGAAACTCGCTTCGAGCGAACACGCCCTGTTGAAACGCGGCTGAATAAGTCCACCGCATTTTCCGGATTGCGCTGGCAGGTATCGGACCCAGCGTCGGATCCTGCAATGTCGCAAAGGGCAAGACAATCTGCCACTGAGAGGGCGACGTTCCACCAGAGAACTGCTTCCACGGCGCGTCCCATTGTTCCGTCATGCTGTTGGAAACGTAGGTGTAAGCGCCAACCAGGTTTCCATTAGCGCCCGTCGTGCTGTTGGCCAGCGTTTGGCCCGCCCCCACATATGTAAGTGTGATTGTTGTACCGCTCTGGACGGCTTTCATCGTCGGCGAAAAGGCATTCACACCCGCTACGATATTCTCGATCGCGAATTCCAGCGTATCGCCGGCATTCATCAGATAAGGGTAGTGCTCAGAGAGAAACACAATGCCCACGTAGTCCGACGCCGTAACCGTTCCGCTGAGCGTAAATTGAACCGTCGCCGGTGCGTAGCTTCCTGCGATCGCGGTGGCGTAGTTCAACAGAGGAACTTTATACAACTGCTCGCCCGTTCCGGGATCACCCCAAACACGGAGGTTGGGCCAATCTACGGTAGGAAATAAAGTGGAGTCGATAGGAATACAGTTCTGGCGAGTCTCGCTGTAAGTGAGTGTCAGCCCGCTAAGATCGCCGTCCGGTAAGTAGCGGAATGCGGGATGCTCAAAGACGTTGTCTCGATTCCACTCGATAACCGCCCAGTCAAACTGCTGGCGCCACGAGCCGGACACCGTGTGTCCGCTAGCGCTGGTTCCACTCAAAGCTGCTGTGGCGGAAGGTTCCAGGAAGTAGCACTGTAGGTCACGGCTCGGAGTCAGTTTTTCGAGGGTTTCAGACATGAGCGGCCTAAAGGCGAACTGTTACGGTGAGATCGCTTCCCGGACTGGTGCCCGACGTCTCGGTCACCGCCGTTATATCTAACCCGATTTTTGCGTCCTCCGCCAATGGACCCAGCGAATATCCGTCGACATCGTTTGAGATGAGGGTGTTGATGGGAATCGTGAGTTGGCAATAGGTTGTTCCGTTCTGCGTGACATTCATGCTGATTGCAGTACCGGTGGGGGCGGTTTTCACCACTGCGTAAACATCTCTCACGGAATGCGCAGTGTCCATCAACAGCAGCGGCGCGGCACTTGTCTGAATCGCCAGCGGCCCTTCTACCTGGATTGTAAGTTGTCCGCCCGAAAGCGTTCGAATTCCAGCATCGGTAGTCGCGGTGAAACATTCTCTCGCCACGCTACTGTTTCCGCGATCGTTAGTGACAAACAATTCGGCAGTGGCCAACCGCACATCCGGAATTGTCACTGGATAAGCGTAGCTGCCGCTAGCCAAGCTTCCAAAGAAGTCATTGGCGAATGGCATGATGTAGGTCTTCTTCTCGAGCAGATATACCAGCGTATTAAGAATATGGGCGGCGGCGGTGCTGCCATATGCACCTCGGGACACAGTACACGAGGTCGCGTTAGTCACAGCCTGTTGAATTACCAGGATTTCAGATTCGATCTGGACCAAATCGCCTACTTGAGCCGTAACCGCCGTGGATAAACTCAGCGTTGTGTCACTGGTCCCCACGGCGGCATTGACTGTCAATGTGGGAAGTCCGCTAAGTTCGTCCCAAAACCCGAGCGTCAGTGTTCCTGCGCTGATCGTAGCCGTGTTATCAAGAGACGAAAACCCGATCGCCTGAATTTCCACCGTGCCTTGTCCCGTCGCGAAAAGAGAGAAAGTAGGTTGGCCGGGAACATCGGTATCTTGCCCCGTTCCTGGCGCACCAGAAATCGTCCAGCGCGTCACGGGCGAGAGGTAAAACTCACTCTCATTGTTCAGCGCGTTGGCAGCGCGGCCGGAAACTTGGATGGTCGTGCCGTCACGATTGGGAACCACAAATACAACTGGCGACGCATTGCTGGAAGCTCCAAACTGCCAGGACGACTCCGCAATAGCGAACAGGCTGGAAGAGTCCGGGATCGTGTCCCAGTTCGCTGTGAGCATAATGGTAGTCGGCGTGTAAGAAGCTACCGTCCGTTCTTGGCCTATTCCGGTTCCTCCCGTGATCCGAACCGCTGCGCCGTCGTAATCGCCAGCCAGCATGTTCAGCGTGCTGTTCCCGATGGTGTTTGCCGATTGTATGTTTACCGCCTCTGGCGGTTGTAACTCAAAACGCCAGTAGAAGTTCGCGTGATCGAAATTGTAATCGGGCGGACCCTTCAATGTCGCCGTCGCGCCGGAATCCACAAACTGAACTGCGATAGCCACGTTGGATGCGATTCGCAACAGTTGACTCGGGCTAGTGCCGCGATAAACGTTAAACCCCGTTGCGGTCGATGAAAGACTCAGGCTGATCAGCGTAACCTGATTTGTATTGGTGGCCGCCGGAATAATTGCCGCGACGGTGAACGAAAGACCACTCTCAGCCCCGCTGGCGTCCAAAGCACTGAACGCGTAATAGAGCGTCTGTGCGCCCGCAATCGTGCCTCCGCTTGTACTGATTTGAGGGTCGAGCCCAACTAGAGGAATACCGGCGCTACTTACACCGGGTTTAGCCGGGACCGAAAACGCCACAGTTAGTTGCACGCTCACGCTACCGTCGCTCGATGCGATGGTCGTTCCCGTGATTCCGAATTGTGGATTTCCGCTGCTGTCGAGAACGCTGCCTACCAGCGGCCGCGGCACTCCAATGTCGAAGTTCGGCTGTCGCCCCAGACCAGCGACACCGGCATTTGCCGCCGCGTACCATTCGTCATTATGAATCTGCGCCGTGATAGTCGCTGTCCGATAGTTAACGCTGGGTGAGATTTCAGTGATCCGAAACGGCTGCCGGCTGAACCCCTCTTTCGAGTAAGTAAGTGTGATGATGTCGCCGGGCCTTAATCCCACAGCCTTCACACTGGTCTGGAATTCAACGTATGTGTTGCCGTCTACCGACTTGTACAATTGCAGAGCAGCCGCTCTGACGGCTTGATCCAGATTGGGCAGCCCGAGAGCCGCCAGCGATACCACCACATCCTGTCCGAACAACTGCGCATCGTCGACATCCACCAGGGAAAGGCTGTCTTGCTGATATTGATTGAACTGGTCTTGAAATTCGACAGTATACCGGTTGGGCGAGTCGGCTGCGTCGCGCGACGACACGGTTAAACTAACCGCGCCATTGGCATTTCTTGCAATGCCGGAAAACACGGCGTCTCCAAATTCGTACGCCGGCCAGCCTCCATTTAATGTCTCCGTGCTGTTGCTGCCGGCCGCCTGCGTTGGTTGCTGCGCGGCCAGCGTGTCTTCGACGTTGAGTTGGAGCAGCCCTGCGGAGCTGAAAATCAGGTAGAGCCCACAGGCGTTTCTAATACCGCGCACCACGTCCCCCGCGCTTCTCCGATCAGTAAGTATCAGGTTGCACTGATACCGGGGGATAAGTGTGGCATTGCCATTTAGGTCCACAGTGGATACCAGCGCATCACAAACCGACGCCGCGGCAGCGAAACTGGGCAAGTCTAACTCATTCAAGCCCCAACCACTGCGCCCGAGAACATCCACTAACACCCACGCTGGATTGTTGGTAAAGACATTGCTCAACAGATTGCCGCTGTTGTCGAACGTCGGTAACTCAAGCCCCTGCACTAACACCTGAATACTGGGAAGAGCGCTTCCATTCGAAATGTTGTTAGGTACGACTACGGCCATGAAGGCCATGCTGCCGTAGGGATCACCCAATGGATTGCCAGAAGAGTCGGTGAAGTCAGGATTGAAATTGCCGTTTCTTGTTCCTAGACTGATGACGTCGTACCAACCGGTGGCCGTCATGTTTTTCCCAGCGCTTCCCACCGGTATCTCGACATTATTAACGATCACGGTCACCACGCCGGTGATCTGCCCAACCCCCAGTAGTACCTCAAAATGTGTCAGGTTTCCGTCGTTGCGAGCCAATACCACGGGCGGCTGGTACCATCCGGTGCCGTAGATCAGAGGAACGTAGTCGTTATACAGAGCCTGATTGGCGAGCGGTATGGAAACGTGGGAGCCCCTCTCACCGTAAGTGCGGACGATAATCGAGGCGGGAACGAATTCGATTCCGCCAAATCTTCGCGTGATGTTGTTTGCGTTGTCAAGATCGAACATCCCACGCTGTTGACACTGGGTCCGGGTAAAATCGCAGGTGGTATACGCCGCCCCACTGTTGAGATTGCCAACCCCACCGGTTTGATCCGCCGAATAGCCGCAACGATAGAATGCTGAAAATTCGCCGAGCGCCCCACCGTTCACTGCTTCCAATCGCTGCGCGGCAGTTGCTGGAAACGTCCACGGGCAGCGCTTCTGAATGCTCATGTCGGGGAGATACACTCGCTGCAGGTTCAAGCGGTTCGTGAAACTCAGCCGCAAGGTCGATTCGGTGGACTGGTCGGGAGAGTTCGCGATGCCCCGAAATGCAATCAGGCTATCCGACGCAACTACGTTGTTGATTAAGTCATAAAATAAAAACGTGACGGTCAGCTGAGCGCCCTTCCAGCCGATGTTCCGCTCGATCGGAGACAAGAATGAATCCGCATTGGCCAGCGTAACGGAAACTTTCGCCACCGCGTCCGTAGTGGCGTCCGGAGACGATTTGATCTCGAATATGTTGTGCTTTAGAACCCTCGCTAAGTAGGAGTTGCCGTTAACGGTGACATTGTGGGTGCTCCAGCGCTCCACGTCGCCGGAAGACAGAGTACAGTCAAACAGGAATAGTGGTGTCCCCGGGACCTCCAGTTCTTTCAGGCCAATAATGGTTCCCATTTCGGACTACCTTCCTTTTGATTACCTCTGGAAACCTCTTGCAAGGTCCCTGCTCTGGCCTGCTCGCTCAAGTGAGGTTGCTAACCAGACTAATGGAACACGAATTCTGATTCGGCGCGTCTGTAGTCTGTGTAAGTGAGTCTGAGTTAAATCGAGTATTTGGGTAGACGCCGGCCAGATCGGTAGTCTTCTTGTAATAACCCGCCGCGGGCTGCGGCTCGGCCTGAGCGCCAAACGCTACGATGCTGGCTCCCGCAGGCAACTGCAAGCCAAAGCTAATACCGTCCTCTTGCAAGGAAAGGCTGTCGGCCTTGACAACTCGAGTCCACGAAGACCCGATTGTCAGCTGGGTGAGCGATTCTTGCCCTGTCGCCGAAAACAGGATCTGAACCGTGGCAGGCGCAGCCGATCTCAAATAAATGCTGCAACAATATTGGAACCAGCTCGCACCTGCGATGCTCTGCACGATACGCTGGGTCGTTTGTGCGGTGTTGGTGAGTTGGACCGCGCCGGTTCCACCCAAAGGGTCTGCGATTCCCGTGGAGACCTGCATCAGTGGGTCGGCCGTCCAAACCGGTTTGGTCCAATCTTCGCTCCACTGCAACAGATTGTCCATCGGATCCAGAAACGTGAACGTCGTGAGCTGCCCTTCCGTGGCCTCGAACAATGTTTCGATTGTGGACCATTCGTCGTCGGTTAGATTCGAATACTGTAGTTGCCAACCAACCACGGCTGCGCCCGGATCGCTCATGCGAATAACGTCGCCCGAGGGAAGGTTGTTAGAAATTGTTCGCATAGTCGTGCGCCGGTTGATGGGAAACTGACTTACAACACCTGTGCTGAGCTGCGGATAATAGAGCATATCAGCTTCGGTTCTCCACCACAGTTAGCGTCGTCTTGCCCTGCTCTGCGCTGCTAAGATCTTCTGCCATGTCGTTTCCGTCCAAGCTGCAATTCGGATAGACAGTGCCATCCCATGGATCTGTGAAACTGAAACTCTCCGCCGCCCCGCTCTGGGTCCGGAAGAATTCCCGGAGCATATGCAACTCGGTTTCGTCCAGTAGGCTGAGCTGAATAATCCAGCGTCGCAATAACGTTTGGTAGCCTCGAAACCTTTGCTCGGAGCCGTCTATGAAGCGCACGATCTCCGTCGAGAATCCAGTCGCTCTTTGTGCCGGATATTGCAGCGTTGCGCCCGTCTTTAGACTAGGAAAGTTACTCACGTTATAGATCCCCGATGACGTCGCTCAGCGAATGCGAGTTAAGCAGCGCGGATTTCACCGCATTCGCGATGTCGTCACTGTGGTCCAGGAACGACTGGCTGTCCATAGCATTTACTTGAACCGTTACTTGAGGCGCCGAATTCGCGGACTGAATCCGCGGTTGTCCGGTTTGCCCGGAGTCAACCGGTGCAATTTGCCCGCTTCCTGTAAGTCCGGCTTGATAGTTAACCGCCGGCGGTAGCATAAAGGGCGTTGGTGCGGTCAAGTTTTGGGTGCTGCTGCCGCCGAACAAGCTAATCAGCCCGCTGATGATTGGAGACAAGCCCGATCCCAGAATGCTGGACGCGATCCCTCCCAACGTCCCCCCGGATTCACCTCCGCTCCCTTTCGTCGTGGTGCTCTGCCCCAACGCTGTTGTATTGTCTTGGGTCGCGCTGATCTCTGATTGCTGAACTGAGGCCAGATTTCCAATTTGCTCGGTTAGGGTTGATAGCCCGTTGTTCACGTCCTCTAGCGATCCTTGAGTTACTCCAGGCAACGTCCCGCCGGATAAAGTTCCCGTTGAGGAACCGTTCGATCCGCCCGCGCTCCCTCCAACCGCGGAAGTTACAGCCAGTTCCTGCAGCACCTCTCCAGGCGAGCGGCCTGATGTCACGCTCCGCGGCAGCAGGTTCTCGAGCTCACCTCGGCTCATTGTGCTTCTCCGATCTCACTTCATTCTCCAAAATAAAAATTGCCTCCACCACACGCGCGGGCAATCGGTACATGTCAGGTGCTCCAATAAGTTTCCACGCGTGGAATTCCTCCAGCAACGCAACGCTTTCAGGCGTGATGTATGAGGTCGGGCAACTAGCCACAGCAATCTGTCCTCGTGCCCAAATCACTTCTGGCGCTCCGGACGCGGATTCATCTAACCATCCGCATCGCCGTTTTTTTTCCAAGCCGCTCTTGCGGCAGGTGTCGCATTTCCACGCGGCTTGATTGGCGAACTGGAAATGGAATGCGACTATCAGTTTTTTCGTTCGCCTTCGCTGAGCCCGCACTGCTCCTTGATGGCGCCGACGATTTCCCGCGTCAATTCATCAGGACCTCTTTCCAGCAGCGCCTGCGTGGTAGCTGTTTCGCCGTCGATCGTCAAACCGGCGATGCTTACCAACCCCCACGACAAATACATCGCGTCAACCTCTTGCGCCAGAATGCTTCCTTCGATCTTCTCCTCTAACTTGCTTCCGGCTTCCAGAAACTCAGCTTTGCGGCTGATCTCGCGCGCCCGCCTGCTCAATTCCATTCGGCGCCCGAACGAGATACGGTTGATAACGAACGTCACCGCCGGCATCGCTTTCGAACGAACCATTACCACGCTCTCGTACGACTCGCTCGCGCGAACTTCGCCAGCCACACGGCTCGTATGCTCACCCCTACCCGAACGCGACAAAAAGTTCATCATCTACACTCCCCTGCGCCCGGCAGTTCGCAAATTGCCACTGCTGCCGTGTCTCCGCGTCACTAAACTCGGGCACCTCGGGAATTACACTCTTCATGTAAATGCCGAACAGTTGCCCTTGTTGCTGGCCAAGCTGAATCATTACACTGATGGGTGATCTCTGACGCGCCGCCTGGTAAAGAGCCTGCGTCGCCGCGTTGTCCTGCTGGTACAGACTGAAGTCCAGAGTTACAGTACGCAGCCCAGGCGAAATCGCAGACGGTAAAATCGTCCCAAACTCCCGCTCCCGAAGATCCACGTTATTGTCAAAAGTAATTTGAGCCGCTGTTAGAGTGAAGAAACGGTTGGGCACGCTACCTATCCACACTTGACCTAAGTGACCGGGGATAATCGAATAATTGAGCGGAGCCACGGTAGGCTCTGCGGGAAATGTTGTAAGTCCCCCTTGACCACTTGTGAAACTCGACGTGTCCAGCACATCCTGAGCTGGTCCCGAGAAATCGAATTCGTGAAAATCTCCGTTAACCTTTAACGTCAGCTTGTCGAGTGCCGCGCCGGAAAGAATGCGCTGTACGGCTGTTCCTGGGCTCCAGTAATCGAAGATCGTAAGACTGTTGAGAACTTCGGCGGGTTGATAAGCGGCCGTCGGGCCAGTAGCCGAACTCGAAGCCGGTGTCACTGTGAAAGGGGCCTGTAACTGCACCGTAAAGTTGTCCACAACCGCGGAAACGAAGCGTATCTCGCCGCCGCTTGTAACCGCTTGTCCGGGAGATAGCCCGTGGGCGGCCGCGAATGCCACTTGTGACGTGCTCGGCGTCCCTGCCACAGTTCCGCCTCCGGAAAGCGCGGTCGCGCTGCCCAGACAAGCTTGAAACAATGGCCCGTGTGCCGGAGCTGCCGTCTGATCCGCCCAGTTCGACATATAACTCTTCAACGCAAAACTGGTGTCGGTGCGCAGACCGCTCGGGTTGCCCAAAAAAGTTCTGGATCCGGTCTTGTCTTTGCGTTGGACCTTCTCAGGCTGCTGCTTTATGGTAAGGCTCACTGCCGGGATTCGATTCGCGGCTACTACCGTGGCCGCAATCCCGTAGGTCTGCTCCACTGCGACGTAGTAACGATTGTCATTCGATAATATGTACGACATATGTGATGTGTCTTTCGTGAACTCTTGAACGATTGGTTATGTTGCCGCTTCGAGGAACGTTGTTCAGCTCTCAGTCTGGCGAGTCCGCACTGATATCCAAAACAAAAGACACCTTCGCGATCTGTATGAAGTTACGCCCACCCTGTTTCACGCCGCCAAATGCGACCTCATATTTGCCGCTGTAAAAGACGCCGTCACCCCAGTCCCCACGGTTGCTGTCCAGCACCTGCGTAATTGCGTCAACGTACAATTGAGACTGCATCCCAACGTCTTCCAAGCGATCTTGCGAAATTCGCGCTTCAATTACCATGTCTGCATTCCCTGAAAAAGTCCGAAACTTCTCTCGCAATACGTTCGCAATCTTGTTGCAGTAGGCACATACAATCGGATACTTGACAACAGTGCTGTGCTCCGCTAGATCAGGCGGAACGTTTTGAGCGATAACTTGTTGCGAGGCAATCGCGGGCAACGTGATGCTCTGCTCGGCGGCAAGCGCCGCCACGGTATCCGGAACGCCTCCGCTTGCCAGGAGAATTCCCACTAACTTATTTGTGCTTAATGTACCAATTTGCAGCACTCGCCTAGCCCCTTTCAATCAGCCGCTGATCTATCAGAAACCAGGTTGGCTGCTGACCCCGGCCCGCAGGAGCCCCTGCTTGCAGCGCCGCCGCTAACGTCCACGTATTACCAATCGCGATTGGGCTGCTGTTCTGCAAGCTCGTCGCCTCCGGTGCTTCCCCAATGTACGCATTCCAACCCGTGGCATTCGCTGGCGGATTAACTGCGGCCACCACCAATTGCTGCCCTGTGGACGTTGTGAGCTGAGCAACCTCGCTGGCGCTCCCAGATTGCCCCGCCTGATTCACCCACGCAACCGCCACATAGTACGTTGCGGCCGAGCCGCTTCCGAAGATGGTAGTTAGTACGGGAAGAGCGGCCTTCGCGATAGGTCCCGAGGCCAGTCCCACGCCTATCTGAAAGTAACTCTCTGCGGCGTCCGCGGCGAGTTGTTCATACTCGGCCCACTTTCCCTTATATCGGTCGTTTAATTGATTGTTGTACGCGTCCCGATACACCAGCGCCAAAGTCTTAAGGGCATGCCACCGTCGCAGGGGATCAGTAACAACTACGTCACCCACACCGATGGTCTGCCGGTAAGTGACGGTCCACAGAACATCCGGCTGACGGAATCGCCGCAGCAGAAACAGGATCAGCTCCGACGCAATCTCGCCTTGCGCCAGTGCGCCCTTTCCCGCCAAATCAATCTGCTCGGTATTGGCAACCGTGAGAATGGCGTTCTCGTAGTTTTGAAGGTCAATCGCTTCGTTGATCGGTCCATCCGTAAACAGGGCCATGGGGTAACCAACCGTCAGCGCTTCTCCGGACGCGAAGCGTTCTTGATAGCTCGAAAGTCAGCCTCCGATACCACGTTCACTTGGATCCTCTGTGCCACTGCCCGTTGCTCTGCTTCTTGCCTGGCCTGTTCCACCGCACTGCGGTGCTCTGCTACCTCTTCGGCGCTGGCCAGGCGCGCCCGTCCTTCCACGATTAATTTCGCGGCGATGCCTCGCGGCACCTCGGATTTTTGTCCCGCGCGTCCGCCGTCCGGAGTCTCGTGGCTGACTACCAACACGTGTGGATCGGTAATTTCCTGCTCGATCTTCCGCAGCTTCTGATAGAACAGTCGTAAGTCCATGTTTCTCCCTTGGGGTGGCGCAGGCGCTCTCGCCTGCGCACTAGTTGGCACACAGCTCCTGTCGCGTCCTAACTATCCACTTGCACGCCGAACGTGTTGCGAAGCACCGCCACTCCGTACAGCACATCCACGGTGAATTGCTGCGCTAGGGTGTTTGGTTGATAGCTCATAACCACACGCAGTCCGAAGTTCCCCATTTCCGCGTACTCCGCAATGGCGCCAGTTCCCGGCAGTGGCTGAGGCAGTCTGCGGATCACTAGTCCGATCCCATCCCGCGCAAACGCCAGGTTGTGAGTAGTTACGGGCCCGCTGCCAGTCTTGGATACCAGCTGCGACCGGAAAATGAAGAAGTCCTTCAACTTGCCTACGGCGCCATCTATCAGCGCACGAAGTCCGGCTTCTCCCGCCGAGTAATATTCGCTGAATCGCGGAATCTGTCTCAACGCCGAGTAAGTGACTGGATCCACGACCAGGTACTTTCCAGCACTGGGCGGCACCATGGCCTCGAACAAGGAAGTCTCAGCTTGGTCTATCGTCGCCTCAGTGATAGCGATCCCCGGCAGGCCGACTACGGTGTTCGCCGTGAATTGCGAGTATAGGCCTAGAAGGTCCGACTCGATTCGCTCAGCTAAAGCCACTACTGCCGGCTGCATGTATAACCTCAATAGATCCGGTACCGCGAGCACTTTGGTCACGTCCGGGATCTGAAAGGTCGCCTCCGCGTGGGTATTCAACACGATCTGTGCGTTTCCTAGGTTCGGGTTCTGAGTCTGAACCGTGCCTCCCTCCGCGATGTTATTAGCCACCAGAACCGCGGGAATCGGCACGTTCACCGTGTCCCCGGAATGCGCCAATGTCGGCTCATAATCCCGGTTGACTAAGTTACCCATCACCAAGTTGGTGACAAGCGCTGGTAATGCGTCCACTGCAACTAATTTAACAATCGCAGTTGCCACATTTGCTGATGTAATTGTTGGCATCTTTTCTTCCTTTTCTTGTTGCTTTCACTCTATTGCCCGGAGTTGCTCGTCTTTCGGACTGCTCCCCCAGCGCCTCTCAAAGACCTCGCATCGCCTGGCTCGCCACCCGTGCGATCTCCTGCCGGGCCTTGTCCAAATCCTCAGCGCTCATCCCCGGCCGGATTTTATCCAAATCAATTCCGCCCCCACCCGACGCTATTTTGGGCGCTGATCCCATCCCTGAGCCGCCTGTGATTCGCGCCGGCAGCAGCTCCGGATTCTCTTGGACGAACTGCGCCAAATACTCCCGCACTGGAACCTCGCCCTGCCCTCCCTTCGCAGTCAGCCGCCCGTCTTCTCCGCGCTGGATGTCGTCTTTCACCGCACGATAGGCTAAATCGACTTTGGCGACGCCAAGCCGCTGCAACTCCGTCCGAATCGACACGCTGCGCTCAGCTTCTTCTGCCATCTGCCGGCTGCGCTGGTTTTCCTGAACCAGGTCGTTCATCCGCCGCTCTAAGTCCTCACGCCGTTTGCGCTCATCCAGCAACTCAGCCTTGTAAGCCGGCTCTGCTTTGCTTTGTTGGGTGCGCACAAATTCCTCGATCACCCCTTGAATAATGGGGCGTAAATCCGTGACATCCTTCTTCGGCTCTTCCATAAACCTCCTACTTTTTAGCTTCCACAACCCGCCACTTACAGCTCCATAGCCGTACCTTTACCGAACCGCGACCGTGAGGGAATCAATGCCTTCTCCACACTCTTAACTCTGTTGATCGATTTCCCGCCCGATCCTGTCTTTCACTTCCTGCCTCACGTCACACAGGAATTGGAACGCCAGCTTCTTGAACACTTGCTTCTGCAGCGTTGGCGACTTGATTCCTAACTGCAAGAGTCTCTCCGCGTCATCCAGTTCCGTCCCAAAGTCGCCGATGTCAAATTCGTCCATCCCTGAGACATCGATGCTCAAGTCGTCTTCCCGCGCGGCTTCAATCGCTCGCAGCACCCGTTTTATGGCTTCCTTCACCGCATCGCCGTAGGCACGCAGCACTTCCTGCGTAATCGCGTAGTCTCTTTGTTTGCTGAGCCCCGATTGCGCCGTGCTCCCCGATAGCGCCGCTCCCGCGTGCGTGACATGACAAACGCGGTAAATTTCCTCCTGCAGCCGCGCCAGGTTGTCCGCCGCAATTTGGTAAACGTGGCCCTCCGGTTCCGTCCATCCAAACCGGTCCTGGGGACCGAGTTGGATGTAATAGGACTCGCCCATCACTTGGTTCCAGTCCCGTTCGGAATACACCACCGGCATGGCGAACAAACCCATTGTCAAAGCCCACCCAAGGGCATTCGACTTATTAAAGTGTTCCAGCTGCAGTGATCCGGCCTTATTCACCAACCAAAGCCCTTCCGAAACTCGCAGCTCCACTATCGGGACTCTCGCCTGCTTCGCCAAGCCGTGCCGGCCCTCCGACACAACTTCGATGTGGCCCCGCTCCGATCCCCGCTCCCACTGCTCGTAAATCCGGTAGTTTTCTTTGTCGTAATAAACCCAGCGTGTTAACTTCACCCATGCCGGATCTTCAATCTTTGCCTTCTTAAGGCTCTGCGTCCTGAGCACCACCCACTGATAATGGCCATGATCGTCGTAACTCCAGTTGATTAGTTCGTCCGCGGAGTAACTGACCAAGTACGCTCGCGACGCGCCGCGCTCATCCTCCTCGGCGCGCGTTCCAGCCGGACTCCCCATCCGCGGAAAGTCGATCAGGACAAAACTCTTTCCACTAACCAGCGCCTCAATGAACTGCCTCCGGAAGAACTCCGAAAGGTTGGTCCCCTTAAGATCGCAATCCTCGGTAAATTCACCGAAAAAACTCTTCGCGCGCTCGTTCTTCCCTTCAAACTCCAATACTGGCTCCCGCCGAAAAAGCGTCGCCGTGTACCAGTCGACAATTGAGCCAATGTAATTTTCATAGAAGCTTCGGCTCAACCTCTCCGCATACACATCGCCCGGTTCCTTTTGGCGGCGCACCAGGTACCGGTCGGCATTCATCTTGAATTGCTCTCCGCCCGCATATAGGTCCCGGTACTGCTGCCACATGGCTCGCTTATTCGCGAAGTCCGGATGCTCGTGATTGATGTCGAAACTCGTGCTGCCCTTGTTCATCTCGTCCTGTGCTCGCTAAATAGCGTCTGCTAAATCAGCCGATTGCCTTGCTCCCCGAATACCACCGTCTGCCGGTACTCCTGCCAGATCAAATAACCCAGCGCGTCCGATAAGTGGGTCCGGCTAGGATCCTTGTCTTTATCAATCACTCCACTGTCAGGCTTGAATGTCACTTCTTCAAAATCCATGATCAGAGCCTTACATCGCGGGTCAGTGAATAAGCTCACTTCCTCACCCGCCGAGAACAGCTTCGCGTTCACCATCGCTACTCGCTCCCGTACGCTCGGGTTACTTGCCGGAACTCGAAACTTGAGACCCCGATAAGCCGTTTGCCGGAAATATTCCTTGATGATTTGATAGTCCGTGGTTCCGGCCGTCTGTAACCGCTGTCCCGACGCGTCGCCGTAAATCACGATTCCCGCTTGATGATTCGGGTACCTCTCGTGGAACTCCTGGCACGCTTCGGTAGTGCTGGCCCGGCTCAATACGATCTCGTCCAAAACCCGCACCTCGTCTCCGTTTCTTTGCGCAACGATCGAGCTCATTGGATCCACGTTGAAATCCAGCGCCCAAAACAGGGGCAACCTTGGATCAACTTCCATCACCTTCACATTCCGGGTCCGGCTGAATCCCCGGTAAACCACACCGGCTTGGACGTTCAAGTACTCGCCCAGCACTTCTTGTTCAAAAAACTTCTGGTCGTAGCTGCTCTTCAGCCGATCGTAAAAATCCGGCACTTTGTCCAGGACGTACCGATTCTCGTAAGCCTGCGCGAGAACCACTTCGTAGCCGTCCACGCGGTCCCGAATAAACCGCCGATGCACCCAATCGAAGCCCTTCGGCGTCCAAACCGCGAATCCGCAAAGCCGTGAGCCCTTGGGGTCCCTCAGGCGCCCTTCCAACCGCAGCCACGCTTCCTCAGCCGTGTAAGTCAACTCGTCCAGCCCGAACCAAGCCAGGTTAGTGCCCCGCAGCCTTTCGAAATCATCCACCGCGCGAAAATAGATCCGCGAACCGGTGTCCTTCATCACCAACACCGATTCCGCCTTATTAAACACGTGAGGCAGACCGTTCGCACTCACAATCTCCAAGAAACTCGTCAATGTCGCATCACGCAACATCGGGTAAGTCGGCGCCCCAAGTAATCCCTGCCTGCCTGGATTCAAATAACTCAGCCGAATCGCCTCCTGGCAAAGCGCCTGGCTTTTTCCGGATCCGATCGGACCCGAAAAACCCTTGAACCTCGCCGTCGAGCAGTGAAACTTCCGCTGCGAAGGCAACGGGCTATACTCTATTTCGCGGCGTTTTGTATCTCCGGCCCTTCTCTCCACGTAACAATGACCTCCGCCGGTTGCTCCTCCTGCTCTAACTCACGTTGCAATTGGATCAGCCGGATGAAGTCCCCCAGCGTGACTCTCGTCTTCTCCGAGTCGAGCTGTTTTTCTATTCTCGAAAGTAGGGCCGTGATCAGCTCCTTGCGGCTCTTCGCTTCAGCCCCGGCTTTGCCTTTCCGCGGAATTTCGCGGATCGAAAAACCGCGCACCTTCGTTTTTTGTGGCATCGCAACCCTCAAAAAAACGGGGCGCCCCTTTCGGAAGCGCCCCAAAACAACTCTCTCCTGCACCAAACTTATCAGCGGGATACTAAGTCTAATCACGAGTATCCGCCAAACAACTGAAAACGCTAGGCAGAATTAAGCGAATCTGTCGTCATCGTTCGTTTTCGGCCTCATTGCCCGGTCGTCGCGCCGTCTTTTGCTCCGCTCGCAGCATGTTTCTTGTCGATCCACACCGCTAACTCTCGTAAGAAGACATTCGCCGCTACCACGGTAACCGCGGCCAGCGCCGGCATGGCCCGTTCTCCCGCCCCGACTAACGTTCCCACCGCCGCCGAGCACCACATTGTCGCCGCCGTGTTCAGCCCTCGCACATGCAGCCCATCCCGCATGATCATGCCCGCTCCAAGAAAACCAATGCCCGGCAGTATCTGTCCCACAATGCGGTCCGGAGTGCCGAATGTCTGTGCCATCATCACGAACATCGCCGACCCCATCGCCACCAGCGCGTTCGTCTTCAACCCACCCTCGTGATTGCGGACCTGACGCTCCAGCCCGATCAACGCTCCCAACCCCAGCGCCAGAAACAATCGCACAACAAATTGAATGGGTGCCAAAGATTCATGTTGCATTTCAGTATGCCGCTAACCTAACCACTCGCCAGCCCCCTCAGGTTCCACCCGCAGATCTTACTGCCTTCCAACTTGTCTCCCCCCGGTCCCGCCCAATGTGTTTCCAGACTCAAGTACCCCGCGTATCCATCCTTCAACAAACCCGCGATCTGCCCTTTCCAATCGATGGCCCTCGTCCCCAGCGGCCCCCACACCGGCGTGTACCCTTCCATGTGGCAGTCCTTCGCATGCACATGCACGATCCGATCCGGCGGCAGCAATTCATAACCCAAAGGAAACGGATTCTCTCCCGATACATACGCATTAGCCGGATCCCAAACCACCCCTAAGCTGGAATGTTTCAAACAATCCAGCACTCGCCGCGTCTCTGCACCAGTAGCAATATTACACGCGTGCTCATTCTCCAACCCAATCGTCAAACCGTGCCGCGCTGCCCTCTCAGCAAGCTGGCCAAGCTCCCTCACCACACTGTCAAAACAAGCTTCCGGCTGCACCACCCGCCAGAAAGAAAACACGCGGATGATCTTGGCCCCAAGTTTCTTGGCAATAAAAAACGCACGTTCCGCTAAGCGCGGCTGATCTTCAAACGTATGCTTCGCCGCGAAAACATCGTGCTGAAACCGGCTGTCCACTGGCGGCGAATCCGGTAGCAGACACTTGAACAACGGAGACGCAATCGAGATCACCCGGAATCCGCGCACAACTTCAGCGACCCGACCTAACTCTTCGTCCGACAAATCCATGATGTTCTTCCCGGATATGACGCGCAGCTCCACCGCGCCCATTCCGATCTCTTGCATCGCCTTAAGAGCGATTTCGAGATCCGGAGAGAACTCGTCAGTAATTGCCGCAATGGGAATCTTCGGCGTCATTTATTCCACAAGAGGCCGGATCAGGCGCAGCGCAGACCGAGTATTGTATTCCCTTCGGTAACGTTCGTGCACCGTGTCCTGCGGGAAATGCTCGTCCGGACGATAAGGATACGCGCTCATCGCATGGAACGGCAGCGGCTCCACCGTCTGCGAAAATGCCGTGTTGGCATCGCGATCCTTCGCCCACCCATCCACCTTCAAGATGAACTCCCTCTTCCACCCGGGTTTCAAGCCCGGCAACGCATCCGCGCGATACTGCAGCCGCACCTCGTCGCCGGAACCTAGAATCGTGAACCGGTCATCCACGCTCTCCAATAGCTCTTTCACATCCCCGTAGCGCGTATAGAGCCCAGGCGTGGGGTTCCAGCTCGACGCCGCTCCCACCTTTGCATAAATGAACTCCTCCGGCTGTTTCCGGTCCGGATCGATCTTCGTCGCCGAGAATCCGCGGAATCGAAGCTCGCCAGATACCGCGGGTACCCGGCTAATCACCGCCTCTGGCGCATCCACATCATTGCCGAGAAAAACTTCGTCCCAGTACACGCATAGGTTCGTAACGATTCGAACCTCCCGCGATTCTGACAGGAATTTACCCGAAAGATCCACGGCAATCGTCTTCGGCTTGCCGTCCGGCATCCCCATGTCTTGAATCACCGTCTTCCAATTCCCCGCCCCATCCCTCACCTGCAAGTAGGGAGGAATCAATCCTTCCTTGCTTTCCTGCGCGGCCGCGAGAAACGTGCTTCCGTCCGCCCAATCCACCCAACCATTCAATACCAGCACCGCCCGATTGTGCGGCGCCGCTTGTTTCCCGAAGTCCAGCGCAAGCGCATGCAATTCCGCTTTACCGTCCCGAGTGCGCCGGAACGTATCCACATACTTCCGATCCCGTGCCAGCAGCGCCTGCAAGACGTCCCGGCCATCACCGTCCCTTGCGCTCTTCGGGTAAGTTCGCTCCTTAACTCCAAACAATCGGAACTCCGGATACGGCGGTCCCTTCCACTTCTCGTTCGTGAAAATATCTGTCTCCTCCGGATGATCCACTGCCAATAACTCGATCTGATCCAGATACGACACCTCGCTCAACTCCTCAGTAACTCGAACCTCATACTTACCGTCAACAGCCCTCAATGCATCGCCTGGAATCTGTACATACTCCTCGTGGTCCACCGGAAAATACTTTCCGTCGCCGGATGTAGCTCCCAGCGGTGCAATACCCAGTACATCGCTGATAAAACGGAATTGTTTGCCGTCGAAAGTCCAGATCATAGGACAGGACCCCGAAAGCTTCTGCTCCTCTTTGTATGTGTAAGAATGATTGGCCAATTGCTTGACATCGTTCTGGATCAGTCCATTCGGCCAAGTGATCCGCACTGTGTCCGCCGCAAGGCGGCCCGCCAGATCAAACATCAACGGCACACCGCGATACATCTTCTTCTGGTACGACGCTCCCGCCTTGATTTCCACCTCAGAATCGTAGCCCAGCTTCAAATTCTTAACGCCAGTGAGCGCAACTCGAATCCACTTACCCGTGCGGGCAGCAGCCGCATCCTCGACACTCCCATTACCTACTGGTGCCGTCGCTCGCTCAAACTTACCCTGCCGATTCAACAACGTCCCAGCCGAACTTACAATGTCCAACCAGCTATCGTCATTTACATCCGCCGCATCCAGCCATTTCGCTCCAGCAGGCAGCTCCGGCAGCGGAATCGCTTCATATTTCCCAGTTAGTTTGTCCGAATACAAAACACCTGCATGGTCCGCGTAGCTCACCACTAAGTCGAAGGCTTTGCTGTCCGCCATCCGGCGATAGGACACCGCGTCCATGGCGTGCCCCTCAACAAAGGGAAAATCACTAGTGTGATCCACGAACCCCGCCGTCCCCTGGTTCCGAAGCAACACCTGCTTCTCGCCCAGTAACAGTAAGTCCAGATCGTAGTCGTGATCGTAATCCAGCCAGACTGCCTTCTCGAATCTCCCGGCCGGAAAATTCGCGTCCACCTTCTCGAACCTTCCCTTCGCATTCCGATACAACAGCGGCCCACTCTCCGTAAGAACGCACAAGTCCGCCAAGCCATCATTGTCGAAGTCGCCTGACGCCGCCGACACCACCTCCCGCACATCTTCGAGGCCCGTATTCTTCATCGCTTCGTGGCCGCGCAGCACGGTTAAACCATCCTTATTCCACACCAGCAGCTCCGCCTTGCCGTCTCCGTCAACATCAATCAACAACTGCCCTTCGCTCGTCGGTGGCAACAGCAGACGCTCGATTTCCGCCGGACGCCGCCCATCCTTTATATCGATGGGATCGTAAATTTCCGCGTACGCGCACCACTCCGGATCTTGAGGGATCGCCGCGCCCTCATGCTCTTTCTTGAGCCCTTGAAAGATCGCCAGCTCCTTTGCGGCATCCTCGCGCCGTCCACCCTGCCGGTAGATGTTGTAAAGCTGAAAGTGCGGCGCTTCCATCTCAGCATCCAGCTTTTCCGCGGTCTCCAGTTGCTTGGCGGAGTCTTCCAACTTGCCCACCTGCTTGTAAAGCACACCCAGGTTGTAGTGCGAAACCGGCTCGCCCGGCACCAGCTCAACCATCTTTTCGAACTGCGTGATCGCGCGCTCGAAGTCCCCATCCTTCCGGAAAACGATTCCCAAACTAAACCACGTGTGCGGCAGCGAAGGGTCCTGCTTCTGCGCTTTCTCCAATTCCGCCACTCCTTCCTTGGTCCGCCCCGCCTTAAGCAGCGCTAATCCATAATTCAGCCGCTCCCGCACCGAGTTCGGCGCCAGCAACAACGCTTTCTGAAACTCCCCGACAGCCTGCGCGTAGGTGGTCTGATTCTCGTAGTAAGCCTTCCCCAGATTGCGATGCTGCCACAATCTCTCCTCAACGGAAACCCGCGTCTGAGCCGCAACCAGACACAAACAAAACAAAATCGAAAATCGCCTCATACCTGCTTCCCTACCATCTGCTTCTCTGGCGCCTGCCGCCTGCTTTCTGCTTCAGCCTCACGCCGTTTGAATCCTCGACACTGCCTCCAAGCCCCGTTCCTGAATCTCAACCTCCCGCATCCTGAACTTCTGGATCTTTCCGGTCACCGTCATCGGAAACACATCCACAAAGCGAATGAACTGCGGAATCTTGAAATGCGCAATCTTCCCCCGGCAATGCTCTCGAATCTCATCCTCCGTGCACGGCTCCTTCAACCGTATCCACGCCGCCACCGTCTCACCCAGTTTCGCATCCGGAAGACCAATCACCTGCACATCCGCTACTTTTGGATGCGTATACAAAAACTCTTCCACCTCTCTCGGATAAATGTTTTCGCCGCCCCGAATGATCAAGTCCTTCGCCCGTCCCGTCACGCGAAAATATCCGTCCGGACGCATCGTCGCCAAGTCACCTGTGTGCAGCCATCCGTCATCATCAATCGCGCGCTTGGTTGCTTCCGGCTCCTGATCGTAACCCTTCATCACCAGATATCCACGCGTGCACAGCTCGCCCTGCACCCCCACCGCAGCCGTTTCGCCCGCGGGCGTTACAACCTTCACCTCGGTGTTAGCGCACGCGCCTCCCACAGTGGAAACGCGGCGCTCCAGGCTGTCCTCCACGGAAGACATTGTGATCACCGGCGAGCTTTCCGTTTGCCCGTACATTATGGTCATTTCCGCACAATGCATTTCGCTCACCACGCGCTTCATTACCTCAATCGGACAAGGCGCGCCCGCCATCACGCCCGTCCGCAGCGAGCTGAAATCGAGTCCGCCGAACTCCGGATGATCCAACTCCGCGATGAACATCGTCGGTACCCCGTAGATCGTGGTTGCCCGTTCATCGTGAATTGCCTGCATCGTAGCCAATGGATCGAACGTAGCTGCCGGAAGAATCATCGTCGCGCCACTCACCACCATCACCAACGTCCCCCCAACACTCCCAAAACAATGATAGAGAGGCACCGGCACTGTAACCCGATCCCGCTCGGTGATCTTCATCCCGCCCGCAATCACGGCAGCATTATTCAGCAGATTCGAATGCGTCAGCAGCACACCCTTAGGCGATCCCGTCGTTCCCGACGTGTATTGGATATTTGTGACGTCGTCCGCAGCGATATCCACCCTCGCGATCTCAGCGCCATTCGCCCGTATTCGATCCCACGATTCCGTCCCAAAGTAAACCACGTGCTCCATCGCGTGATTCCCCGCCGTCATAGCTTCCCGAAGAATCGCCTCGTAATCCGCCCGCGAGTCCCGCTCCCAAAGAAACAGCGCCTTCATCCCCGACTTACGCAACACGAACGCCAGTTCATAAGCGCGATACGCCGGATTGACATTCACCAGCACCGCGCCAATTCTCGCGCAAGCCAGATTCAACACAACCCATTCCACGCAGTTGGTGGACCACACGCCGATCCTGTCCCGCGCTCCAAGCCCCAGCCCAGCCAGCCCTCGCGCCGCCCGCTCAACTTCCGAACTCAATTCCGCGAAAGTGAGGCGTAAATTCTGATGCCGCGAAATCAGCGCAAGATGCTCCGGCAGCCGCCGCACTGTCTCCTGAAAAGCCTCCGAGATAGTGGTCTCCAACAACGCAGCATCCGGACCTTTTGCGTAACTGAGCATAAGTAGGACAAGTCTCTGACTTGTCCAGCCGTTTCAGTGTATAACATACCCTATGACCCTCCGCATTCCATTGATCCTCCTGCTCGCCGCAGCCACCACCATCGCCGCTCCAGCAAAGCGCTTCACCCTGGAACAAATCATGAGCGCCCCATTTCCCACCGATCTAACCGCGGCCCCGAAGAGCGGAGCAGTAGCCTGGGTCCTAGATCAAAATGGAGCCCGCAACATCTGGGTCGCCGAGGCGCCGGATTACAAAGGCCGCCGCCTCACCGATTATCACGATGACGATGGCCAGGAGATCGCCCAAATCGCCTGGACCCCGGACGGCCGTTCCATCATCTATGTCCGCGGCGGCGATTTCGAAACCTTTCGCGACAATCCAAATCCAGCCAGCCTCCCGCAAGGTGTCGAGCAGGACATCTGGATCATCCCCGTCTCGGGCGGCGCACCGCGCAAAATCGCGGAAGGCAGCCAGCCCGCTGTATCGCCGAAAGGCGATCTAATCGCCTATTTGAAGAAAGACGAAATCTGGTCCGTTGGCCTCGATGAAGACTCCAAGCCCGCACAACTCATCCACACCAAGGGTGAGGCCGGTGAGCTGCGTTGGTCACCCGATGGATCTCGCCTCGCTCTCGTCACCACCCGCACCGACCATTCCTTCATCGGCGTTTATAACCTAGCCGCGAAATCTCTGCTCTACCTCGACCCCAGTGTCGACCGCGATACCAACCCCGCCTGGTCTTCCGATGGAAAACAGATCGCCTTCATCCGCCTGGCAGCCACCACCAGCCGCATTTTCTTCGGCCCCCATCGCACAGCCGAGCAACCCTGGTCCATTCGTCTCGCCGACGTCGATTCCGGAAATGGCCGCCAACTTTGGCGCGCGGCCGAAGGCCCCGGCAGCGCCTTCCACGCCATGGTCGCCGACAATCAGCTCTTCTGGGGGGCAGGCGACCGCGTCGTTTTCCCCTGGGAACGCACCGGTTGGCTACACCTCTATTCCATCTCCACCCACGGCGACGCGCCCACGCCGTTAAACATCGCGGGCGATTTCGAAATCGAACACGTCTCCATATCGGCCGACCACAAAACCGTCCTGTTCTCTTCCAACCAGGACGACATCGATCATCGGCATCTGTGGCGCGTCACGGTCCTCGGCGAGAATCTAACTCCAATCACGCGCGGCGATGGAATCGAATGGTCCCCCACCGAAACCAGCGACGGAAAGTCCGTCGTCATGCTCCATTCCGACGCCAAGAATCCCGCGCGAGCAGCCATCACCGCCGCCAATAACACCGTCCGCGACCTCGCTCCCAACTCCATCCCCGCAGAATTCCCAGCCGCCTCACTGATAGTCCCGCAGCAAGTCATCCTCTCGGCCGCCGACGGCATGCGTATCCACGGCCAGCTCTTTCTGCCCCCCGACAGCGCCCCCGGTGAAAAACATCCCGCTATGATCTTTTTCCACGGTGGCTCCCGCCGGCAGATGCTGCTCGGATGGCATTACATGGATTACTATCACAACGCCTACGGGATGAATCAGTATCTCGCCAGCCTCGGCTACGTCGTACTTTCAGTCAACTACCGCAGCGGCATCGGCTACGGCCTGAATTTCCGCGAAGCCCTCAACTACGGCGCATTCGGCGCCAGCGAATTTAACGATGTCCTCGGCGCCGGCTTGTATCTCCGCACCCGCCCGGATGTCGATCCCAAACGCATCGGCCTGTGGGGAGGCTCCTACGGCGGCTATCTCACAGCGCTCGGCCTCGCGCGCGCCTCAGACCTTTTCGCCGCCGGTGTGGACTTCCACGGTGTTCACGACTGGAGCGCCTTCCGCGGCCCCGATCGCACCGCTGACCAGAACGCCATCCGCACCGCGTTCGAATCCTCTCCCATGGCCTCAGTCAGTACCTGGCACTCCCCAGTCTTACTGATCCACGGCGATGACGACCGCAACGTCCCGTTCTCCCAAACCGTAATGCTGGTAGAAGCCCTGCGCAAGCAAAACGTCCAATTCGACGAACTAATCTTCCCAGACGAAATCCACGGCTTCCTAACTGAAAAGCGTTGGCTCCAAGCCTATCAAGCCGCCGCCGACTTCCTATCCAAACACCTCTGATGTCTTATCCGTGTTTATCCGTGTCCATCCGTGGCAAATCTCTTTACGCCTGAAAGCGGCATCGCGCGACAGCCTCCTTCCACCCTCGATACAACTCCTCCCTCCGCTCCACCCCCATCGCCGGCTCATAAACCTTTTCCGCCCTCCAAAACTGCTCCACTTCCTCCAACCCCTTAAAGAACCCGACGGCCAACCCAGCCAGATAAGCCGCGCCCAGCGCCGTAGTCTCGCTATCCGCCGGCCTAACAATTCTCTTCCCCAAAATGTCCGCCTGAAACTGCATCAGGAAATCGCTCGCGGCCGCTCCTCCATCCACTCGAAGCTCCTTTAGCGTCTCGCCGCTGTCTGCCTCCATCGCCTCTACCAATTCCCGAGTCTGATACGCGATCCCTTCGAGCGCCGCCCTCGCAATCTCCGCCCGCCCCGTTGCAGCCGTCAACCCCGTCAGCATCCCCCGTGCATTGGAATCCCAATGCGGCGCACCCAGCCCAACGAAAGCAGGCACAAAATAAACTCCGCCCGTGTCCTTCACCGACCGAGCCAATTCCCCGCTCTCCGCAGCGCTCGCAATTATTCCCAACTTATCGCGCAGCCACTGTATCGCCGCGCCCGCAATGAAAATGCTCCCTTCCACGGCGAACTCCGCACCACCTGTCGATGCTGCCCGCGTCGCTAGCAATTTGTTCTTCGATACCGGCCGGCGCCCTCCCGTATGCATCAACGCGAAACATCCGGTGCCATACGTGTTTTTAGAAAGCCCGGGCCGGAAACAAGCCTGCCCGAACAGCGCCGCCTGCTGATCCCCCGCAATCCCCGCGATCGGAATCTCCACGCCCAAGTGCTCCGCCGCCGTAACGCCCACCACGAAACTCGACGGAACAATCTTCGGCAGCATCGCCCGCGGTACTCCAAAAGTTTCCAGCAACTCCTGGTCCCATTCCCCCGACGCCAGATCCATCAGCATCGTCCGCGACGCGTTGGAGTAATCCGTTACATGTACCGCACCGTTGGTCAGCCTCCAGATCAGCCAGGTATCCACGTTGCCAAAAAGCAGCTCGCCATCCCGCGCCCGACGCTGCCCATCCGGAACATTCTCGAGAATCCACCGGATCTTGCTCGCCGAAAAATAAGCGTCGATCACCAACCCGGTTTTCTCAGTGATCATCCGCGCCCCGGGCCCAGCAGCCAGCTCATTGCAGTAGCCAGCGGTCCGCCGGCACTGCCATACAATCGCGGGCGCTACCGGCTTGCCAGTCTTGCGATCCCACACAATCGTAGTTTCGCGCTGGTTCGTCACCCCAATAGCCGCAATCGAACGCGCGCCCCCGCTCTCCCGCGCAACTATGCGCAGCACCGCCTCAAGTTGCGATCTCCAGATTTGCTCCGCATCCTGCTCCACCCACCCAGGTTGCGGATAGCGGCATTCAATCGGGACTGACTCCATGAGCGTCCGTCGCCCCTGTTCGTCATAAAGCGCCGCCCGCGCGCTCGTAGTTCCTTCATCTAGCGACAAGAGAAATGGCACTCTGGCATTATAGTAAGTGACATGTTCTTCCGCCGAGAAACCCCGCGCGAGCCGTCTTTCGCCGAACGCATCGAGAGCCTCAAGAAATTTGGATTCACCATCAATCTCTTGAACTCCGGAAGCGCGCAAGTGAGCCGCGACGGAATCGGTGCGATCATAGAGGACCGTCCCGGCCAGCGCTCCCACGTCAACAAAGCCGGCCTGATTGTCGGAGATGAAATCGGCGCGCTAGTCAACCACGGATACCAGATGTTCTGGCAAACACCGAACGGCAAGCGCGTCCCCGCCCTAGCCACGCACCTCAAAGCGCTACACAATTTCGAAGAAGATCTAAAAGAAGCCCTAGGCCTACCCAGCCTCTACAACGAAAGCCTGGGAACCACCTCCGACCTCCACCTCTATGACCGCGTAGAACACCGCGACGAACCCCCGTCCCCAAAACCCTGGGACCACAAACCCGCCGCCAGCGCGTAACAACACACCGAACGTTTCCGCACGCCGAGCGTTTCCGAGCTGCGACCGGAAGGGAGCGAAACGCCAACCACGACGTGAAAAGCATGCCCAAGTAATCAACAATCACCAGCAACCAGCCACCAGCAACTAACCCCCAGCCCCAACCGCCCGCCGCGCCAGCACCTCATCCCCAAACACATCCGGCACGTCCCCCGCGTACTTCAGAAACAGCTCATAACTCTGCTTCGCCTTCGACTTCTTCCCCTCCTTCTCCAAAACCACCCCCCGCAAATAAAGAAACCTTGGAAATATAAGCGAAGCGAACACCGGATCGCCTGCCGACAACGGAAGCGGATAAATCTGCACCAGCTTCCGCGCCTCCGCCGGCTGCCCAGTTTCCACATCAGCCCACGCCAGCAAAGTCCGGATCTGCCCGTCCACAGCAGGATTCGTCTGGCTATACATAGCCTCGAGCGGACCCACAGCGTCCGCAAACTTCCGCGCGAAGAGCAGTGCATAGGCGTACGCCACCCCAGAACCAGCCGCGCCCCCAGGCCCTCCGGCAACAATCCGGCAAATCGCGCTCAGACTGCGTGTCCGTGGACTTCTCGCCAATCCCTCCGCTTTCCGAACCAACTCCGCACCCTCCCCAGCCGCCCCAGTCTGCAATTTCCAAATCGCAAGCTGGCATAATGCGAGCGACTGAGCATCCGCTTCAAGCGACGGAATCAGATGTTCCAGTCTTGCCATCCCCGCTTTGCGCCGCCCCGACAAAAACTCCCATTGCGCCTGCTCAAATCCAGCCGCATGACGCTGCCCAGCTTGTGCCAGCCCGAGGTACTTCTGGAAGATGCCGTCGGCCCCCGCTAGATCTCCGAGCATCAACCGGGACTCAGCAGCCTTCATCAATTCTTCCCTGCGCCGCCCACCATTTTTCTCCTCCGCTTCTAGAAAATACTTCTCCGCCTCGGAAAAATCGCCGAGAAAGAAGTTCACCTCGCCCAAAGAATCCAGCGCGTTCGAATTCTCAGGTCCCAGCATTCGCTCATAATGTTCCAACGCCCGATTCGCGCTCGCTAGATCTTGTCCAAATGCGTACGCGTACCCCAACTGGTTCCAAAGCTCGGCGTCATCGCCTGCCAGCCGCGCCGCCGCTTCATAATTCTGCGCCGCTTCCTGAAATCGACGCTGCGCCAGCTTCAATCCAGCCAGTTCCTTGAACCAGTTCGCATTAGCGGGAGTCAAACGCGTCAGAGCCCCCAGCGCCTTGGCTCGCCCTTCCACATCGCCCGCAATGGTGGCGGAGAAATAATCGATTTCCGCCGCATCAATCGCATCCGGATTCGCCGCCCGCCCCGCCTGCAATTTCTGCAGCGCCTGCTCGCGTTGACCTTGCGCCCCGAGCAAGCGCGCCCACACCAGATAACCCATCGCAAAATGCGGATCTGCCGCGGTAGCCGCTTCTAAGCCCTTGCGTATAGCTTCTGGGTCCGCCCCAGTCAGCGCGCCTCCATAAGCGCGAAAAGCTTCCGGATTCCGGGTCCCAAATGGCCGCGCTTCAGTGCTAATCCGCTTGGCCAGTTGGTTCACCAGCGGCACCACGCCCTCCGACGCCGGCCCGCTTAGCTCATAGCTCGCAACCGTCTTGGTCTTCCCCAGACTCTCCAGCGTTGCCACCATCACCAACCGCCCGCGGCTTTCGGAAAAATATCCCTCCAACATTTCCGATGCCCGCAGCGTGTAAGCGCTCGAACTGGAATCCACCAACTGTGCGTTCCGATCGGGCGACGGCGCAAGATCATACACTAGCGCCGACGATATCGCTCGGCCAGCCCACTTCAAATTGGAATCGGAGCTCAGGTTTTCGAACGGAACAATAGCCAGCCGCTCCACGGTGGGCTTGCGCCCTCGGCTGCAGCCGAGCGGGGCCAAAATCAAAAGGATCGTGATGGTGCTAAGTGAAAGCTCTCGCCTACAGAACACGCGGTTCCATGGCCAGCAGCTGCTTGAACTCAGGGAGTTCCTTCAACTGCGCGAACGCCGGATCGTCGGGCAGCTTCTTCCTCTCCTTGAAGCCTTCCTCCAACGCCTTACGAATGTAGGTCAGAGCTTGCGCGTTCATGCCGGCTTTGGCGTACGTCCGCGCCAGAAATATGTGATATTTCGCGCGTTCTTCCACCGTTTGTTGCTGGATCAACACACCCTGCGTGCTGCGATTCTCGAAAACTTCCGGATCCAGCGCCAGCGCCTTCTGCCACGACTCGGTTGCCCGATTGTAATCTTTGCGCTCAAAGTAGCCTGAGCCCAGATTGCTCCAAATGGAAGCCGATTGCGGATTGATGCGCAACGCTTTCTTGTATTCGCTCACGGCCCGCCGATAACTCTTGCGCGAAAAATAAATCGTCCCCAAATTGTTGATCGCCTCCGCATAATGCGGATTCGCCTTGACTGACAGCCGGTAATATTTTTCGGCGACGTCCAATTGCAGCATTTGATGATAGGCGATGCCCGTCTTGTTCAGCACGATCGCCGAGTCGCGTGGCGCTTCCTTATAGGCTTCCACAGCCTCCCGGTACATCTTCTTGGCCATGAAAATATCGCCCCGCAACTCCGGAGTCACCAGATTCGCGGGCTTCGGTGGCACTGCGGACGGCTGCCCGGTCCGTGACTCTGCCACCAGTTCGCCCTGAGGCGCCACTTGTTGTTGTGATAATTGTCCGAAGGCGTTGGGAAACACCCACGCCATCCCAAAACTAATTGCGAGAAAATTTAGCCTGGAAACCATACCCGGCCTCCTCGTAACCATCGGCTGATTTGCGCCAAGCATTAGGCCTCAAACGCCACCAAACCGGTACCGCCCTACCCTAACCCCCCGCGCATCTATTTAAATATACTCCTAAGTCTGTCAAGTAGGCTTTTCTTTTTTGGCTTGGGAGGATTTGCCGGTGCCTGCTCTTGCCCCGCCGGTGGAACGTCTTGCGCCACCCGTTCCCGTGGCTGATTCCCCGCCCCTGCCGAACGATCCCGCGCCGCTTGCCCGCTCGGCGCAGTCTCCCAACTAGCCACCTGCGTGCCGCCACCACCGTGCAGTTGACACATCTCAACCGGTTGCGTGCCTTCAATAAAATACTCCGTCCGAACCTTGGGACACGCCGCCGTCGCTAGCTGGCCCGATGCTGGATCTATCTGCGCGCTCACCACCCCCGCCGGCGGCTCAAAATCGCTTACGTTTCGATATTCCCGGTGTTCATGCGCCCGTTTCATGAACTCGGCCCACACCGGCAAAGCCGAGTGCGCGCCTTCCAGATTCAGCGGCCGATTGTCATCGAAGCCAACCCACACCACACAAATCAATCTGGACGTGAACCCGGCGAACCAGCCATCGTGATCCGACGTGCCCGTCTTGCCCGCCACCGGAAAATTGATGCCGCGCCCGTACATGCCCGCGCCCGTACCGCTCCGCACCACTTCCTCCAACAACTGATCCATCAAAAACGCCACCCTGGGATCCAGCACCGGGCGATGCGTCGGCTGAGCATCGAAAACGTTCGACGCCCGGTCGCTCAAGATGCTGCTCAGAAAATACGGCTTCGAATAGATTCCATGGTTCGCATAGATCGTATAGCCACCGGCGATCTCGAGCGGCGTAACCTCGTAAGAGCCCAGTGCCACGGCCGGCGTGGGCTGAATGTCCATATTCAATCCCGCCTTGCGAGCCAGATCCACCACCGCGTCATAACCGATTTCTTCCGCCACCTTTACTGTGGCCACGTTCAAGGAATGCGCCATCGCATCGCGCAAAGAAACATTCCCGTAAAATTTATGCTCGAAGTTACTCGGCTCGTATGGTTTCCCGTCGAACCAAAATGTGGTCGGCTCGTCCGTTATCATCGTTGCCGGAGTCAGCAGCAAGTTTCCACCCTGCAGACCCGTATTCAACGCGGCCGCATAAACAAACGGCTTGAACGACGATCCCGGCTGCCGCTTCGCCAGAATCCGATTGAGCTGGCTCGCTCCGTAGTTGCGCCCCCCCACCAGCGCCCGGACTTCCCCCGTCTGCGGATCCAATGCAATCAAGGCGCATTGCGGATCCGGATAACTCGGATCCCTCTTCTTCCGGTGCTTAATCCGCTGGTCCACCTCTTCCATGCCGATCCGCACTGCCTCTGCAGCGTCACGCTGCAAGTTCTGATCCAGCGTGGTATACACCCGGTACGGACTGGTTTGAAAATTGGTTTCCGGGAACTTCTCCACCAGCGAGTCATTCACCAAATCGACAAAGTAAGGAGCATCGCTCGCTTCAAGCGTAGCCTGCCGCACCAGCTCCAGCGGAGCAGCCACTGCATGCTCGTAATCCGCATCGCTGATGTACTCGTTTTCGCGCATCATCTTCAGCACTACATTTCTGCGCTGCTTGGCGCGATCCGGCCAACGGTATGGATTGATAAAGCTCGGCTGCTGGATCAATCCAGCCAGCGTGGCCGCTTCCGGCAGGGTCAACCGCGTGACATCCTTCCCGAAAAAAACTTCAGCCGCTTCCCCGAATCCACGAATCCCAAAGCTTCCGCGATTCCCAAGCGGCACCTGGTTGGCATAGTATTCGAAGATCTGTTGCTTGGTCAGCTTCTGTTCCAGGTGCATCGTGATCAGCACTTCAGGAATCTTGCGCCGCCAGGTCCGGTCGCTTCGGTCCAAAAACAACATCCCAGCCAGCTGCATGCTCAGCGTGGAAGCACCTTGCGCATTCTGACGCGTCTTCAGATCCACGTACGCGGACTTTACGATGCGGATTGGATCGAATCCGGAGTGTTGAAAAAATCGCTTGTCCTCCGCCGACACCACCGCGTGCACCAGCACCGGCGGAATATCTTCGTATTTCACCAGCCGCCTCTTCTCGCGATTCTTATCGAACAGGTTCGAAATCAGCTCCGGCTCCAACGTGTATTCCGTCCGGTCCGTATTGTCGGCTAGCGATATGATCTGCGAAACTTTGTTGCCGCGGAACTTGATCACGCCCTCATCCCGGCGGAAGTAAGAATCCGGCCCTGGATAAATGTCAATCTCCTCCGGCTTCAGCGTGAAGTAGCCCATCCGGTTCTTCGGAGATTCGTTGTAGCCGCTGTGCCGCAGCTCGATGGCGATCTCCTGCGGGCTGGCCAGATCCCCCACCGCTACAGTCCGGGGAGCCGCAAACAGCATTGACGTATTCGAAAACGCCCCCCCCGCCATCTTGGCCTCGATCATCCGCGAGTACTTTACGTAGTAGTACGTAAACACGCACAGACCAACGGTGACGAAGAGGGTAAAGGTAAGTAGGAGGATCTTCCCTACCGGGCGCATGAGGAAATGCACCTTTCGGGCTTTTTTCGGCGCCTGAACTTTCACTGCCACTAACTCCCATCTTCGCACGTCCCTGCGACGCCCTGTACTAACCCTCTGCCCTCTGCTCACACACCCTCGTGGCGCACGCACTCTTGCGTGCCGTGTTCACACTCGTGTGAACACTTTTCTCTTGTGAATTTCCATCTTTCTGCTATCATCGAAACAATGAAGCGTAAACCCGAGCCCGTAACCCGCTACGCCGCCATGTTCCAAGCCTTAGGCACCGAGCCACGCCTCCGCATCCTGCGCCTCCTCCTCTCCGCTCACCCCGAAGGCCTGGTCGTCGGCGATATCCAAACCGAGCTCAGCATCCCGAATTCAACCCTCTCTCATCACCTCGAGAAACTAAAAAATGAAGACCTGGTGCGCGTACGCCGCGACAGCACCTTCCTCTGGTACACCGCAAACACGCAAGCTCTGGAAGCGTTGTTGGGCTTTCTCTACGCCGAATGCTGCACCCGCAACAAGGCAGTCAAGCCCGAAGCCATCGTTCAAGTCTGCAAATAAAGGACACACATGGAAATCAAAGATGTAGTCAAAGAAAAATACGGCCAAGCCGCCCTCCGCGTCTCAACCGGCGGTAGCTCCTGCTGCGGCGCATCGCCCGCAACCGACTGCTGCGATCCAATCACCTCTAACCTTTATGACGCCACTCAAACCGGCCAACTCCCCGAGCAAGCCGTCAAAGCCTCTCTCGGATGCGGTAACCCCACCGCCCTGGCCCAACTGAGCCCCGGCGAAATCGTCCTCGATCTCGGCTCCGGCGGCGGTATCGATGTCCTCCTCTCCGCCCGCCGCGTGGGACCTTCGGGCAAAGCTTACGGCCTGGACATGACTGACGAGATGCTGGTCCTAGCCCGTCAAAACCAACTCAAATCAGGCATAGACAACGTCGAATTTCTCAAAGGCGAAATCGAAAATATCCCGCTCCCCGACAATTCCATCGACGTCATCATCTCCAACTGCGTCATCAATCTATCGGCCGATAAGGATAGTGTCCTGCGCGAAGCCTTTCGCGTATTAAAACCAGGTGGCCGCCTCGCCGTCTCCGATGTCGTCGTCACAGGCGATGTTCCTCCCGAAGTCCGCCGCCACGTCGAGCTATGGGTAGGCTGCATCGCCGGCGCTCTCAAAGATTCCGAATATCAGACCAAATTGCAAGCCGCGGGATTCGAATCCATCGATATCGAACCCACTCGCGTCTACACCATCGAAGACGCCCGCCAATTCCTCACCGCCCAAGGCATCGACGTAGACCGAATAGCGCCCGAAGTCGACGGCAAATTTAAAAGCGCTTTCATCCGCGCCGTCAAGCCATTGAAGAAAGAGTGCTGTGGCCCGTCGTGCTGTAGCTGAAGCCTTGGGGATGGCGCTGCTACTAGCCGCCGTCGTCGGCTCCGGCATCATGGGTGAGCGATTGGCCGCGGGCAATGCAGCCATCGCTCTTCTTGCCAATACTATCGCCACCGGCGCCGCCTTGGTTGCCCTTATTCTCGCCCTTGGACCCATCTCGGGAGCGCATCTTAATCCCGCCGTCACCCTCGCCGACGCCTGGCAAGGTGGGCTGGCTTGGCGCGACGTCCCGATCTACCTCACCGCGCAGATCGGAGGCGCGTTCTCCGGTGTCGCCACAGCCCACCTGATGTTCAACGAGCCTCTGTTCTCCGCCTCCCGGCATGTTCGCGCCGGCAACGCCCAGCTCTTCAGCGAATTTGTGGCCACCTTTGGACTGCTTTCCATCATCTGGGGTTGCGCGCGCCTCCGTCCTCCAGCCGTCGCGTTCGCCGTCGGCGCCTACATCACGGCAGCATATTGGTTCACATCCTCAACGTCCTTCGCCAACCCCGCCGTCACCCTGGCGCGCGCCGCCGCGACCTCGCTATTTCGCTGGCTTGTGCCACACCCTCAGCCCGAAAACAACCATGGCCGATAAACAACGAGTCCTCATCCTCTGCACCGGAAACTCCGCCCGGAGCCAGATGGCCGAAGGCCTCATACGTCACGACGCGGGTGATCGATTCGACGTCTCGAGCGCCGGAACAAACCCAAGCCACGTTCGTTCCGAAGCAATCGCCGTCATGCGCGAGTTGGGCATCGATATTTCCAGTCACCGTTCCAAGCACGTAGACGAATTCCGTGGCCAGCCCTTCGATTACGTCCTAACCGTTTGCGATAACGCCAAAGACCACTGCCCATGCTTTCCCGGAACCGTTACGCATCATCACTCCTTCCAAGATCCCGCCGCTTCCGCAGGCACCGAAGCGGACCGTCTCGCATTCTTTCGCCGCGTACGCGATGAACTCCAGGAATATCTGCGAACCTTCCCGCCACCCCCACCCCCCTCCCCTCTGCGCTAAAATTATACAGACGCTGCAAGGGGGGGTCGGAATCCGTAAGATGCCTATCTTTGAATACGTTTGTGAAGATTGTGGTACCAAGTTCGAGAAGCTGGTTCGTAATGGCGATGCGATTGCCTGTCCAAGTTGCGGCCAGTCGCACCTAGCCACGGCGCTATCCACGTTTGCGGCCCATTCCAATGGAAAGTCGAAAAGCGCGGCCATGCCCGCCTGTCCCGGCGGAATGTGCCGAACTCCAGACATATGTGGCCGCGAATGACGCATTCGCAATTGCTTGATTTAAGCTGGCCCCGATGGCAAAAGGGCGAAATTGGCGCGGTTGACTTCCGCCCCCGGCTCGGCTATAGTTCTGAAGTACTGACGTATCAATGATTTGTATCCCTTCCATGCCGTCGCAGTTAGCATGAACGCGGGAGTTATGGCAATGGCCAGCAGAGCTGATGAGCCCAAATTGGAACTACCCGTGTCCGCCGAAGAAGCGGATTACGAGCAGCTCATCGAGGATTATGGCCACTTCGCACCGCCTCATGAAGGCGAATTGCTGCAAGGCCGCGTTGTAAAACTTCACGATACCGACGTCATCGTCGACTTCGGATACAAATCCGAAGGCCTGGTACCCATAGAACAATTCCGTCAGTCCGATGGCACCGTCCAAATTCAAGCTGGCGATCTGATCGACGTCATGGTCGACCGGCAAGGTATCCAGCCGGAAGGCTACATCCTGCTTTCGCACGAGAAGGCCAGCCGCATCCGCTGTTGGGACAATCTCGAAAAAGCCCATCGCGACGGTCTTGTTGTATCCGGCCACGTCACTGGACGCATCAAAGGCGGCCTCTCGGTGGATGTCGGCGTCCCAGCCTTCATGCCCGGCTCTCAAATCGATGTCCGTCCCACCCACAATCTGGATTCGTTCCTCGGCCAGGACATCCCGGTCAAAATCGTCAAGCTCAACCGCCGCCGCGGCAACGTCGTCGTCTCGCGCAAAATGGCGGTGGAAGAAGAACACCTCGTTCGCAAAAGCGCCGCGCTGCAGGTTTTGGAAGAAGGCGGCGTCGTCACGGGCACTGTCAAGAACTTAACCGAATACGGCGCCTTCATCGATTTGGGCGGCATCGACGGCTTGCTGCATGTCAGCGACATGTCTTACGGGCGCGTCAACCATCCTTCCGAAATGGTGAGCGCTGGCGACGCCATCACAGTCAAGATCCTCAAATTCGACAAAGAAAAAGAGCGCATCTCCCTCGGATTGAAGCAGCTCGTTCCCGATCCCTGGGAAAGCATCGACCAACGCTACCCCCGTTCATCGCGCTGCATCGGCCGCGTCGTCAGCGTTACCGATTACGGCGCTTTCGTCGAGCTCGAACCCGGCGTCGAAGGTCTCATCCACATCTCGGAAATGACCTGGAGCCGCCGCATGAAGCATCCCAGTAAAGTGGTCAAAGTCGGCGATCAGGTGGAGACCGTCGTGCTCGACGTCAAACCCCGCGAGCGCCGCGTATCCCTCGGCATCAAACAACTCGAAGCCGACCCCTGGACCACCGTTGCGGACCGCTACGCCATCGGCTCCGTCGTTGAAGGCCGCGTCCGCAAGCTCACCGACTTCGGCGCGTTCGTTGAAATCGAAGAAGGCATCGACGGCTTGGTCCACATCTCGGATCTGTCCTGGACCAAGCGCGTCAAACATCCGTCCGAAGTGGTCAAGAAGGGCCAGTTGGTGCAGGCCGTCATTCTGAACATTGACGCCCCCAATCGCCGCCTTTCGCTCGGAGTAAAACAGCTCCATCCCGACGCTTGGGAGTCGTTCTTCCGCGCCCATCAAGTGGGCGATGTAGTGCGCGGCCGCGTCTGCCGTGCCTGCAATTTCGGAGTTTTCGTGGAATTGGCGCCTGGCGTCGAAGGCCTGTGCCACCGCTCTGAAATTCCCGCGTCTTCCGAGCGCCGCCATGAGGAATCGCCCCTGCCCATCGGCGAAGAGATGGATTTCAAGGTCGTCAAGCTGAACGAAGGCGAAAAGAAAATCGGCCTCAGCATTCGTGCGCTTTCCGATGATGAGGAGAAAACCAGGCTGGAGGATTACCAGCGCCACGCTACGGCAGCCACTATGACCATCGAAGAAGTAATGAATATCAGAGTAAAGGGAGAAGGCCGTTAAAACGGACCTCACAAGGGAGATAAAGTACAAATGACGAAGGCCGAGTTGATCGAGGAAGTCTCCCGGGTCGTGGAAATGACCCGTAAGGATTCCGAGGTGATCGTAGAAGCAATCTTCGACAGCATCGTTCGTTCGCTGCGCGGGGGAGACAAAATCGAGATCCGTGGATTTGGCAGCTTCCGCACCCGGCAGCGCCAGCCGCGCGTCGGACGCAATCCCAAAACCGGTACCCGCGTCGAAGTGCCGTCCAAGCGCATACCCTACTTCAAGCCCAGCAAGGAACTGAAGGATCTGGTAAATAACTCGGCTGGAGACCCCGCCGCCGCGCAGCCAGCCCCTGCCGCCGAGCCGCCCGCAACCCAATAGCGACTCCCGGCATGGACTACCTCTGGAGTCCCTGGCGTTATCAGTACGTTCAAAAAAAGCTGCCTGATATTGGATGCGTTTTTTGCCGCCCCGAGAAATTCGTCGTCTATCGCGGCAAGCTCAATTTCGTCGTGCTCAACTTGTATCCGTACACCACCGGTCACCTCATGATCGTCCCCTATGAACACATCGGCTCCCTCCAAGCGGCCTCTGCGGAAACCCTGCAAGAAATGATTCTGTTAGCCCAACAAGCCCAACGCCATCTGGCCGCCATCTACAAACCCGACGGCTTCAACTTAGGCATGAACCTGGGCGAAAGCGCCGGCGCCGGCATCGCGGACCACATTCACCTGCACGTCCTCCCGCGCTGGTACGGCGACACCAGTTTCGTCACCACCATCTCAGAAACCCGCGTCTTACCCGAAGACCTCTCGGTAACCCACCAAAAACTAGCCGCCGCCTTCGCCTCCACTACCCCCTAGTACATTCCCACTATTGCCCACTCCACCCCACTCCGCTAAACTTCCTACAACCCCCAAGGTCTTTTGTGAAATCTATCTTCGCAACGCTCGCCCTGTTCGTCCTGACCACTTCCTTCGCCAACGCCGAGGACAAAACGGTCACCGGCTGGGTCCTCGATTCCGCCTGCGCCTTCACTAAGGGACTAAACAAACCCATCAGCCGCGATTGCGCGCTAGCCTGCGCCCGCAAAGGATCCCAACTCGTCATTCTTCAAAACGACGGCACCATCTACTGGCCCATCTCCGATCAAACCCCGGCTGAAGGCCAGAACCAGCGACTTCTCCCCTTCGCCGGCCAGCGCGTCACGGTAACCGGCAAGTTGTACACCCGCGGCGGCTCCAATGCCCTGGTGATTGAGAAAATAGCGGACGCCTCTGGCAAATAGCTTGCAAAAACGCAACTACCTGCTGGCAATCGCAGCGACAATCGCGATATCGTTTTTCTTCCTGGCCTATCCCTTTTACGTCATCCGCCCATTTCGCCACCAGGGTCCCCGAGAGCTCGCGTTCGCTCTCCAGCTTCTCCACCTCCGAGACGGCGTGGAAATGGTCTGCGTTGTCAGCGCCATACTGGCCTTGTTTCTTTACTACCGCGTCCAACCCAAAGTGCTCCGCAGAATCGGCGTTACACTCGCTGTCGCGTTGGTCATTCTCTTCGCCGGACTCTCACGCGTCAAGATGTTCGAGCTCATGTTCCATCCCATGGGCCGTCCTAACTTCGCCTCCATCACCGATACGAAATTGGAAGGCGATGAAATGGTGATGGCTGTCCACCTCGGTGGAGAATCCCGCGCCTACCCCATCCGCATCGTTTCCTACCACCACATTGTGAACGACGTGGTTGGCGGCGTTCCCATCGTGGCGACCTATTGAACGCTCTGTCACACCGGTCTGGTGTTAGGACGTGAAATAGACGGGCTGAAGCTCACCTTCCATCTCGCGGGAATCAACAATCAAAATTTCCTCATGCGCGACGAGGAAACCGGAACCTACTGGCAGCAGATCTCGGGCCTTGCAGTCTCGGGCCCGCTAGCCGGCCGAGTGCTGAAGCTGATCCCCTCCGACGAACTAACCTTCGCCCTCTGGAAATCGGAGCAACCCTCGGGCTTGGTCCTCAAGGACGTCCCCGCCTACGCCTCCCAATATTCACCCAAGAACTGGGATGTGAGAATGAAAAAAGCCCCCACCGTCCTGAGCTACGCGCAGCCCGGCCTAGCCCCACGAGATCTGATGCTGGGCATCCAAGCCTTCGGTGCTTCCCGCGCATTCCATTACGAAACGATCCTGCGCGAAAAACTGGTAAAAGACCATGTCGGCAGTGAGCCAATCATCCTGGTAGTCGGCCCCGACAATCAATCCATCCGCGCCTTCCGCACCCACGACGATTTCTACCGCACCCAGGAAGCCGGGCTGTTTTTCCTAATGGACTCAGCAACCGGCAGCAAATGGAACTTCCAAGGCTGCGCCACCGAAGGCAAAGCCACAGGCACCTGCCTGGAGCCAGTCTACATAATCAAAGACTACTGGTTCGACTGGCGCCACTACAACCCCACCACCACCGTCTACAAATGACGTAGCGCACGCTCTCAGCGTGCAGCGTCGGCACTCATGCCGACGGTCGATCAACTCCGCAAAATCCAATCCGATCGCCGCGATCCCAAAACGCCGCCACGCTCGAACACGTCAAGAAACAAAGCAGTTCCCCCAGAACCCTCAAATAATGGCTTCGTTTTTTCAACATCAGACGGAGCCCCGCGCGCGAGCAAGGGGACAAAATTATCCCCGGCTACTTCCTCACATACCCATGCACCGCACTCCGCTTCCCTCCCGCCCGATGCGCCTCATCCGACAGCGCATGCACTCCCGACGCATCAATCCATCGATTGTAAAAATTGAACAGCGCGCAAACCGTGATCGCGAAATAGATTGCCTCGTCCGTCCAGCCCACCGCGTACAGCGGCTGCATATCCTCGGCCGTAATCCTCGGAGAATCATGGTTGACTTTGTCAACAAAGCGGAACAACGCCTTCTCTTTCTCCGCGAGCGCCGAGCTTTCCAGATCCTTCAGCACGCCCCACACCAACTCCTCGCTGCCCAACAATTCAGCCGCAACTGCGGCGTGCGACTTCAGTCAAAACGGACAGTCGTTCCGGTATGACGTGTAAGCGGCAATCAACTCCCGAATCCCAGGCGGAATTGGCCCTTCCTCGCGCATGATCTCCTGCGTGAACCGCGCCAGATGCTCCGTGGCTCGCGGCCAGAATGCAAACATGTGCCAGATTTGCGGATACTCGCTTCCCGCTTCTTGCATCATCCGGACCATGTCGCGATAGGGGCCGGGTTGCGGATTCTGCTCCACCCCCGGAAGAAACATCGGCTTCATTGGCATAGAATCCTGTGATTCTACCCGGCCACTCGCTGCTAAAGCAATACCGCAAAGCCATTAGCCTCATTTCGCCTAACCTATAATTAATTCATGACAGCGGCCGCCCAAACTGGGCACCCTGAGCTCCGTATCCAACTGCCCGACGGATCCACGCGCACGGTCACGCTCGAGCGCGACCGTTATTCGCTCGGCCGCACACTCGCCAACGAACTCTGTTATCCCGAAGTCAGCGGCCTTTCCCGTGAGCATCTGGTATTCGAGCGAACCGGAGCGAGCTGGACCCTCCGCGATCTCGGAAGCACTAACGGCACGCTAGTAAACGGAAAACCCGTAACAGCTCCGCATATTCTGGAAGCGAATGACCGGGTCACCGCCGGGCAACTGGCGATCGTTTTCACCGAGGCCGCCCGCCCCGCCGCCGCGCACCAAACTGTCGTCTTTATCGAGAAGCCCCCCACCCCTCCCGGAGGCACCACGCTGACCGCCACTCTCGATGGAT
>Ga0187871_10000234_pt1 | contig 51903 bp, 45 predicted proteins | sample June2016WEW_16_1_FD_132988 | JGI IMG/M metagenome (GOLD analysis project Ga0187871, IMG submission 132988) | Peatland microbial communities from SPRUCE experiment site at the Marcell Experimental Forest, Minnesota, USA - June2016WEW_16_10 | ecosystem: Environmental > Terrestrial > Soil >...
CGCCACTTCCGGAAAGAACTTCGATAGAAGACGGATTTCCTACCAGCGCGTCTAACGCGACTTGAGCTGAACGATGCAGCCGAAGGCAACACTCAACCATTCTGTGCCAGAATTGCGTATGCTTCGGGTCGGCGCAACATTCCTGTTGCTTGTTGCAATCGTCTTCGCTTTTTGCAGTCGCCCCGGTATAACTACTGATGCCGCGGCAGATGAAAATGGCGGCGTCATTGAAGGCACGGTCCGTTATGAAAATGGCAATCCCGCAAACGGTGCAACTGTGTACGCGAGCCCAATCGGTCGACCGAGTATTGGAATTATCCCTCACTCCTCGACGGACGAAACCGGGCATTTTACAATTACTCATTTGTGGCTGGGAAAATATGCTGTGGCTGCGGCCAAACTGGATGAGGACTACCCTGACGTTTCCATGCAATTCTACAGCGACGGCAAGTTTGAGACTGTGTTTTTGTCCTCCCGGCACGCGACGGCCGATGTGCAGCTGCGACTTGGACCTAAAGCGGGAGTGCTGACCGGCACCGTAGCGGACGCAGTCACCGGAGCTCCCTTGTATCCTTGCGTTGCTCTGGTTCGAGCGTCGGAGCCGAGTAATTTCCTGAGTGGCAGCGGGCTGATTAAACCCAACTACAGGCTTCTGATACCTCCCGACACCGGCGTTCTGGTGAAAATGTGGCTCGATGGTTATCAACCGTGGTATTTCCCAGGCACCGTTGACAAGTCGAAGAGGACGCCCGTGCACCTCAAACCGGGAGAGGTCGTCACGCTCGATATTCGATTGCAACTCGGAAAGAACGCGGAAGCGCCTTGTGCAATGCCCTTTGGCACCATCACCAACCACTGATAACTGGGCGGAGGGTTCTTGGGCCGAGATGCGGAGTACTTCGCCACGGCTCGAGGATTAACTAAAGTGCGCGCCACTTCCGGAAAGGACTTCAATCGCAGCGCAATTTCCTGTGTGCCGCCACTCAAGTGAGGCGATTCAGGCCGTTGAACGCTGCAGTCTTATAACACTCGGCCAGCGTGGGGTAATTGAAAACGGTGTCGATGAAGTAGGTAATCTTGCCCTTGAGCTTGAAGACGGCCTGACCGATGTGCAGCAGTTCGGCGGCGTTCTCGCCGAAAATATGCACGCCCAGCAGCTCCAGGGTTTCGCGATGGAAAAGGAGTTTGAGCCGCCCGTCGGTATGTCCGGCGATCTGGCCCCGCGCGATTTCGCGGTAATACGCCACGCCGACTTCGTAGGGAACATCAGCGTCGGTGAGCTGCTCCTCGGTCTTGCCGATGAAAGAAATCTGCGGGATGGTGTAAATCCCATAAGGATAGCTCTCGGGATCGGTTTGCACTTGCAGCCCGAAGGCTCGTGCCGCGGCGATGCGGCCTTGTTCCATGGAAACGGAAGCCAAGCTGGGAAAGCCAATGACGTCGCCGACGGCGAAGATGTGCGGCTGAGTGGTGCGGAAATCCGCGTCAACCTTGATGCGGCCGCGATTGTCTGCCGCGATGCCCGCCGCGGCGAGGTCCAATCGTTCCACATTGCCCTGGCGGCCCACGGCGTAAAGCAAAGCATCCGCATTGATGCGCTTTTTGCTTACCAGGTTCGCGGCCACCTTGCCGTCGGGCAGGGCTTCTACACTCTCGACCTCTTCGTTCAGGCGCATGGTGGCGCGGTGGTCGCGCATCTGGTAGCTGAGCGCTTCGACCATTTCGGTGTCGGCAAACTCGAGCAGGCGCGGCCGCTTTTCGACAATGATGACACGCACGCCGAGGGTGGCGAACATGCAGGCGTACTCGACGCCGATCACGCCGCCGCCCACCACGATGAGCGTCCGAGGAATCTGCGGCATGCTCAGGATCTGGTCGCTATCGATGATGTTGCGGCCGTTGATCGGGACCTTGGGATTCGCTGCGGGCTTGGTACCGGTCGCGATGACGATGTAATCGCTTTCAAACTCGGCGAAGCCGTTGCCGTTCTCCACGCGCAGGTGATGCGCGTCTAGAAATTTTCCAGTGCCGTGGATGACGTCCACTCCGTTGCGCTTGAGCTGGTCTTGCGTGACTCCAACTTCATTCTCCACCACGCGTTGGATGCGGAAAATGACATCAGCCATTGTGATAGTGGCCGCTGCGCCGCGATTGGCGCCGTAGAAGTTCTTGGAATAGAAGCCAGAGAGGTGCAGAACCGCTTCGCGCATTGTTTTACTGGGGATGGTGCCGGTATTTATGCACACGCCGCCGATGGCGCTTTGCTTTTCGATCATGGCCACGCGCTTGCCGGCCTTCGCGCCCTGGATGGCGGCGCGCTGCCCGCCCGGCCCTGAGCCGATTACGATCAGTTCATATGGCTGCATGCAACGGCTCCTGTGCGGCTGCTTCGTCCGGGGCGCGTGCCGTAAGCTGAACACTGATAGCGCAGGCGTGTTACTGCGAGATGAATGAATGCCGCGAGGGGCCGCGCGGGCGAAGTTTCGGACCGAGCGGTGCTCCATCGAACGTCCTGCGAAGGACACTCGCGAAATCCTTAAGGGTTTCGGCTCGATGATTCTTGTGCGATTCTGGTGCGGCTCACAACGACGAAATGCGAATGCCCGCGCCCACTAAGGCTGAACGATTCACCTACATCGATTGGTTGCGGGGATTTGCCTGCTTGCTGATGTTCGAAGTGCACTCCTACGATTCGTGGCTGAACGCGTCGGCGCGCGCGACGAAGTTCTTCAAGTGGTCGCAGTTGAGCGGCACGCTGCCGGCGCCGCTGTTTTTGTTCCTGGCGGGCGTGTCGTTCGCGTTGGTGACGGACAAGCTGCGGCGCAAAGGCGTGTCGGCGAACGAAATTGCGCGCAAGACGATTTTGCGTGGCGCGGAAATCCTCGCGCTGGGCTACGGTTTCCGATTGCAGGAGTATCTGCTCGGATTGCCGTGGGCCCCCTGGACCGACCTGCTGCGCGTGGATATTCTGAACACGATCGGCTTTTCGATGATCCTGATGGGCGTGGTGTGCTGGTTCGCACGCACGCGCACGGCGAATTTGGCGTTGGCGCTTGCGGCGACGGCGGCGATCGCGCTGGCCACCCCGCCGCTCTACACCACCGGGCGGCCGAGCTGGCTGCCGTGGTACCTCGAGTCTTACATCAACGGCGTGCACACGTTCAAGACTCCGCAAGCGTGGCTGTTCCCGGTCTTTCCCTGGGCGGCGTTTGCGTTTGCCGGGTTGGCGCTGGGATTTTTCTTGTTTGACGATTGGGCGATGAAGAACCAGGCGAAAACCGTCGCGCTGTTGGGCGCGCTCGGAATCGCGCTGTACTATTTTTCGATGTGGCTGGACGCGCGGCCCGTGCAACTCTTCGCGGTGTACGATTACTGGCACACCAGCCCCAACTTTTTTCTGGCGCGCGTAGGCATTCTGCTGGTGCTGTTTCCGCTGAGCTACGTGTGGTGCCGCTTGGTGGTTTCGCGCATCCCGTTCAGCCCGCTGGTGCAGATGGGGCAGACTTCGCTTCTGGTGTACTGGGTGCACATCGAATTTGTCTACGGCCGGTTTTCCATACTGCAGAAGGGCGCGCAGTCTATTGCGATGGCGACCTTCGGGTTGCTAATCATCACCACAATGATGGTTTTATTGTCCGTGGCGCGCACGCGCTGGAAGGGAAATGGTGCGGAAGTGCTGGCGTGGCTACGTCGCACGCTGCAGCCCGCCGCAGGTTCGCAAGGCTGAGGGTTGCTTACTGCGCAGAACAGGGTTGTTGCGACGCGGGATGTGCCGGATCGGTGGGTCGCGGCTGCGTCTTGAAAACTAATTCTCCGGGGCGCGCCAGGCCGAAATCCTCGCGGGCGATGCACTCCATGGTGGAGGGATCGGTCTTCAGATCCTTCACGTGGTTCTGCAGTTTCTTATTTTCGGCGTCCAACTGATTAATTTCCTGCTGAATTTTCCGCGCCTCGGCTTGCGAGCGGCGCATGGCCAGCACGCCGTGTGTGCCGAAAATGTCCTGCAGGAGCAGCAGCACAAATCCAGCAATCAGGAACCAATACAGATTGCGGCGCAGGAACGCGCTTAGCTGCTCGGTGAAGGACTGGCGCGGAGGGGGCGCTTCGATTTTCTGCGGCGGCGAATTGTTGACGTGACGGTTCACTGGGTGATCCATGCGCGCGCTTCGTCGGCCAGTTTCTTGGCTGCCGCGAGCTTCGAGGCTTCGGTGTAGATTCGCGCCACGGGCTCGGTGCCCGATGGGCGCATCAGAATCCACGAGTCGTCGTCGAAAATCAATTGCAGCCCGTCGGTGCGATCAGTCTTTGCGACTTTGTGCCCCGCGAATTCCGAGAAATTTTCGAGCAGGCGCTTCGGCAGTTTAGCCTGGGCTTCCGCGGGCAGGTGCAAATTTTCGCGCACGGGCCAGAATTCGGCGCCGACGCGACGGAAGAGGTCGCGCAGCTGTTCGCTGAGAGAAGTTTGCCGCGCGGCGACCATTTCAGCCACCAGCAGGCAGGCGAGAATGCCGTCTTTTTCCGGCAAGTGGCCGTGGATGGTCATGCCCGCGCTCTCTTCGCCGCCCAGAGCAATCTTGCCCCCGCGTAGCAGCGGGCCAACGTACTTGAAGCCCACCGGAGTTTCGTAAGCCTTCACGCCGTGGAGGCGCGCGACGGCGTCAATCAGATGCGTGGTGGCGACGCTGCGCGAAGCGCCGAGCTTTTCGCCGCGCGTTTCGAGCAGGTAATCGAACACCAGACCCAGGATGTGATTGGGCTGCACGAAGGTGCCGTCGCGATCGAGAATGCCGAAGCGGTCGGCATCGCCATCGGTGGCGAGGCCGGCGAGGGCTTTCTTTTCGAGCACGAGCTTCTTCAATGGCGCAAGATTTTCTTCCGAAGGGTCCGGGCCGCTGCCGTCGAAGAGCACGTCGCGCCAGGTGCGAATGGATTCGACCGTCATTCCGTGATCGGCGAGGATGCGATCGAGCCAGCCTCCTCCGCAGCCGTGCACGGCGTCGTAAGCGAAATTGCCTTTGGCTTTGGCCAGCACGTCGAAGCGAATCATTTTTTTCAGCTGCGCGAAGTAAGGGCCGCGCGGGTCAATTCGCTCGAAATCGTCGGCAATGTCCTGGAAATGACTTTCTTCGTCGTCCGGCAGAGCAGCGGCGCGTTTTTCGATGTCCTTGGTTATGTCGGGCAGGGCCGGGCCGCCGTCAGGGCCGGAGAATTTCAGGCCGTTATATTCGGCAGGGTTGTGGCTGGCGGTGATGTTGACACCGCCATCGAGCTTGTTGTGGATGATGGCGTGGGCCAGCACGGGAGTGGGCGTCGGTTCCGGGCAGAAGACGATCCTGCAACCATTTTCCCGCAGGACGCCCGCGGCGGTGCGCGCGAATTCGGGCGAAAAGAAGCGTGTATCGTGGCCGACGACGAGTTTTGGATTTTTTTTCCGCGCGGAGACGTGTCCCGCGATGGCCGCCGAGGCACGGCGGACTCCGGCAAATGTAAAATCGTCGGCGATCACGCCGCGCCAGCCGGAAGTTCCGAAATGGATCGTTTGTTTCGTCACGGGCGACTATTGTATCTTGGCTCGCAAGTTAAAATCACGGAAGAACGGCGCGAGTCGCAAGAGTAAAGGCTGGCGGGCGGCAAAGATGACCGACAAGATCATCGTACTGGTCACATGCGGGTCGCGAAAAGAGGCTCGGAGCATCGCCCGCGCGCTCGTTGCGCAGCGGCTCGCGGCCTGCGTCAGCGAAATCGGCGTCCCGGTGGCTTCCACCTACCGGTGGAAAGGCAGGGTCGAGTCGGCGAAGGAGTTCTTGCTGCTGATCAAGACGACTAAGCAGCGGTTTGCAGCGGTACGGGACGCGGTGCGCAAGCTGCATCGTTATGACGTGCCAGAAATTATCGCTTTACCCATCGCGGCGGGCGCGCGGGACTATTTGGATTGGATCGCGGAGTCGGTGAAGCCCTCGTAGCTTGCAGCGCGCTCGCTAGGTTTGGGCGAGCGCCTGGTCCAAATCGGCAATGATATCTTCCACGTCTTCAATGCCGACGGACAAGCGCACCAGCCCCTGCGTAATCCCAATCTGCATCTGGATATCCGGCGGGATGGAAGCGTGAGTCATCAGCGCGGGCAGGGAGATCAGCGTCTCGACGCCCCCCAAACTTTCGGCCAGCGAGCATAGGTGTACGTGATTCAGAAACTTCTTGGCAGCTTCCAGCGGTCCCAGGTCGAACGAAATCATCGCGCCGTAGCCTCGCTGCTGTTTTTTGGCGATTTCGTGCTGCGGATGGGAAGCGAGGCCGGGGAAGATAACGTGTTTTACCTTGGGATGAGCTGCCAGGTACTTTGCCACCGCCATTCCGTTTGAATTGTGGCGATCCATGCGCACCGCGAGCGTCTTGACGCCGCGCGACACCAGAAAGCAATCCATGGGCGCGAGACCTGCTCCGGCTGAGCGTTGAACAAAGTAAATTTTCTGGGCTTGTTCCGGCGTGCCGACGATTACCGCGCCTCCGGTGCAATCGCTGTGGCCGTTCAAGAATTTGGTCATGGAATGGACCACGATGTCGGCGCCTAATGCGAGGGGCTGCTGTAGATAAGGAGTCAGGAATGTGTTGTCCACTACAACCATCAGATTTCGTTCGTGCCCAAGTTTTGCAATGGCGGCAAGATCGGTGACAATCATCGTGGGGTTGGTAGGAGTCTCCACGTAAATCATCTTCGTGTTTGGCTTGATGGCCTGCTTCACCTTTTCAAGATTAGAAGTGTCCACGTAACTGAATTCCAAGCCGAACTGTACGAGCAGCTGGGTCGTGATGCGGAAAACACCGCCATAAACGGCTTGCGACAGAATCGTATGATCTCCCGGGCGTAGCAGCCGGAATACAGAATCGATCGCCGCCATGCCGGAGGTGAAGACGTAAGCGGCGTGGCCGCCCTCGAGTTTCGCGATGGTACGCTCCAGGGCTTTTCTGTTCGGGTGGTTGGTTCGCGCGTAGTCGTAACCCTTGCTCTTGCCCATTGCTTCGATTACGTAAGTCGAGGTTTGATAAATCGGCGCGACGATTGCTCCAGTCAGCGCGTCCGGCTCCTGGCCCACGTGTATTGCGTCAGTCGAAAAACCCATCACTTGCCTCCAGACATGATTCCTGCGTTTCTTCGGGCCACGGGTTGCGGCCAGCTACGGAGCGCGCACTCGGATAAATCCTGGCCAAAATCGCGCGGCTGATAAATCCAACCTGCTTGCCGTGTTATTTCGCCGGAGCGGAGCTGATTGATCCGCGTTGGCTTACCAATTCGACCTTTCATCATACGACAGGCGCGGGATGCCACGACACCGAACCCCCCGCCGGTTGTTAAAGATGCAGCAAGGCGTCGCAGCAGAGGCGCGGGTAGCTACGTCGTAAGCTCGCGATTCTATCCAGACGGGTGCCGGCGGCCGTGGCTGGTACGCGCAGACGTATGCGCTTGAGAGACGGTCCAGAATGGAGTACAAGAGGGATGTATGAGGCCATGTACCCTCCGCCGCGGATCGTCTCCTCTTTTGGCGATGGCCGCAATTTTGGCAACGGGATTGCTATTCCCCCGCGTTTCCCGAGCACGGACGAACCAGCAGGACAAGCCCTCGAGCCAAAATCAATCAGGCGCCGATGACAAATCCAGCCCCAAAGGCGATCAGGCCTCCGACGGCACAACTCGCTTAAGGATTCGCGTCACCAACTCCGACGACAAGCCTGTAGGAAACGCCAGCGTGTACGTCCGCTTCAACCAGCCGGGCGGATTCCTGCACAAAGACAAACTCGCCGAGCTGAGTTTCAAGACGAACGAAGACGGCTCAGTAAAAGTTCCCGCGGTGCCGCAAGGTAAGATTTTGATTCAGGTGATCGCCAAAGGATTGCACACATACGGCAAATGGTACGACATCGAAAAAGATCAAGACACGATTGAAATCAAGCTGGATCCCGCTCCGCGTTGGTATTGATTTCGCTCCGCGCGCAAATTCTATTTCTGTCCGCTCTCGTTGTTTTTTCGTCACTCACCGTGAACTGCCCGAAATTTGTGCAAAGAGGATTAACCCTTTGCTTTGCAGAACGATTTCGTTTTCGCTGCGTGTATTTCCACACGGTTTTCAACAGAACTGTTGAAAACTTTCACGCAAAATTTATATTTTTCTCGCGGTTGGACGACGGAATGGTTGCAAAACTGCGTTCGCGCTTTTTCCGCAGAATCTTTCAGCGATGACCCTGGATTTTCTCTCCCAAAAAGAAACTGACGCTCGCGCCACGCACAAGCCGGCCAGCTGCGCCCGTTTGCGCACGCTTGCTATCGTCAGCTACCTGGCTGCAAAATGTTTCGTACCGAAATGAAATCCTTAATTCTCAACGCCGACGACTTTGGCATGACCCGCGGTGTGAACGAGGGAATCATTCGCGCGCACCGCGAAGGGATTCTCACCAGCACGACGCTGATGGCCAATGGGCCTGCGTTCGACGAAGCGGTGCAGCTGAGCGCGGCAAATCCCGAACTGGGAGTGGGTTGCCACCTTGTCCTCGTCGGCGGTAAATGCATCGCGAAGCGAGAAGACGTCGCGTCGCTGGCCGACGCGGACGGCAATTTGCCGGAGTCGCTGCCGAGGTTTGTCGCCAGGCTTAGCTCCGGAATGATTCCGGCCAAGGAAATCGAATGCGAGTTGCGAGCGCAAATCGAAAAAATTCAAGCGGCTGGCGTAACTCCAACGCATCTGGACACCCACAAACATACGCACGCGCATCCTCGTGTGATGGAATCGCTGGCGCGAGTCGCCAAACAATTTGGAATCATGCGAGTACGCAAGCCTGTGGAAAATCTTCATGATTCCTGGCAGACGATGCAGACCGACGAGAAGGGATTCTCCATGCAGATCGTGGCAGCGGGAGCGGTACGCGCCGTCGGTCCACGCTTCTACGCCATCGCCAGGAAGTACGGGCTTCTTTTTCCCGACCATTTTCTGGGATTGGCAGTCACCGGACAAGTGAGCGCCGCCGCACTGCACCGTATGGTTGATGCGCTGGACGACGGCAGCACCGAAATAATGCTGCATCCTGGAATTTGTGATGCCGATCTGGTGCGGTCCGGAACCCGGCTGCGAGAGCAGCGCGAAACCGAACTCGAGGCGCTGCTGAACCCTGCCGTCCGCAGTGCGCTCAACGAACGGGGCGTTCGCTTAATCAGCTATCGCGAGTTAAACTAAGTACATGCGCGAGCACCCGAAAACTCCACCACGCTTCTCCTTGGTGGTGCCCTTTCACGACGAGCAGCAGAGCGTCCGCGAATTGCACCGACAACTGAGCGAAATCATGACTGGGCGATTCGAACCGGTTGAGTTTGTCTACGTGGACGATCAAAGCTCGGACGCGACTCCCCAGATACTCGCTGAGATTGCCGAGGAAGATCCGCGCGTCGCGGTGCTGCGTCTGAAGCGCAATTACGGGCAGACCACGGCGTTGGCTGCCGGATTCGATTACGCTTCCGGGGATGTGATCATCTCCATGGACGGCGACTTGCAGCACGACCCCGCCGATATTCCCACGCTGCTCGAAACTCTAGACGCCACCGGATGCGACATCGTGAGCGGCTGGCGGCAAAAGCGTGTGGACAATTTTATTTTGCGGCGGCTGCCATCGCGCGTAGCGAATTGGATGATGGCGAAACTCTCCGGGGTTCCCATCCACGATTTCGGCACCACTTTTAAGGTTTACCGGCGCGAGACGATCAAGGACGTTCCTTTGTACGGCGAAATGCACCGGTTCATTCCGGCGCTGGCGGCGTGGAACGGAGCGAAAATCGTCGAGGTTCCAATACGGAACGTCGTCCGCCCGGACGGAAAGTCGCATTACGGGATCTCGCGCACGCTGCGGGTTTTTTTCGACATCATGACGATTCGCTTCTTGATGCGCTATATGACGCGCCCGCTGCATTTCTTCGGCCCGCCTGGACTACTGGGATTATTTTTGGGCGGCGGGATTATGGCGTTTCTACTGGCCGAAAAACTGATTTGGTGGCGGCTTGACTTGTTCGCGGAGCACGGGCCATTGATGGTCCTGGGACTAATGCTCACTTTGTTTGGAGTGCAGCTTTTAGCGGTGGGGCTGGTAGGCGAGCTGCTCATGCGCACACACTTCGAATCCCGAGAGAATCCCATTTATCGCGTGGAGCACGTGTACGGCGGCCCCGAGGCCACCAATATTTCCGGATACCCCAAAGCAAAATCACTTGCTTCCCGGCAAGCTGGCGGATAGATTGTCGGCTGTCTAGACCGTGGGATATTGTATCCCCGCGGATATCCGTCGCGCGGCGTTGGCCATAGCCGGCGCCGAGCGAGATCGAGGTAAGTCTTGCGTAAGATTCTTCTTTCCTCTTGCATTGCGCTCTTGGTTGCCGCAATTGTGTGGGCGGGCGGCGATCCCTGGAAGTCCAAGCCATATCAGCAGTGGGACGCCAAGGACATACGCAAGGTGCTTGATAGTTCGCCGTGGGCGCGGAGTATTCAAGTCGAGGCTCCTTGGCTTAACGGAGACGCGACGGGCGGTGCCGACAGCGGGACGGCTCAGCCCGGTCCCACTAGACCAGGAGCAGGCGCTCGCACCGGCCCCGGTGGCGGCGCAGTTGACTCAGGCGCTGGCGGTGGTCCCGCCCAGGCAGCTCTCGCCACGTTTCTTGTGCGCTGGTCATCATCGCGAACTATTCGTGAAGCCGTGGCTCGCAATGAAATCTTAGCGGGCCAGATGAAACAAGACGCGGCGGAACAGCAACTCGCGCAGCCAGTGGAGAGCTACGACATTGTGGTGGCCGGGCCCGACATGAAGCCGTTTCAGTCCGTGGATGAAAAGATTCTGCAGAACGGCGCGTTCCTGATGGACCGAAAAACGAAACAGAAAGTCGCGCCCACAAGCGTAAAAATCCAGAGCAGCGCAGACGGCAAAACCATACAATCCGTCGCTTTTATCTTTCCGAAGAAATCGGATAGCGGCATATCCACAATCGGCGCGGATCAAAAAACTGTGGATTTTCTGTGCGTGGTCACCAACGTGAAGATAGACGTGAGTTTTGACACCACCAAAATGGTTGATACATTGGGACGCGACCTCTAGCCTTAATCGTTCGGAATCTCAAGTCCAAGAGGAGAGTTCATGAGGACAGCGGCACGATTCGGTTGCGTTGGTGTTCTGATCGCGATGTTCCCGATATTAGCGAGCGCCCAGATGGGAATGCACGCCGGTCCAGCCATGCGCGGAATATTGAATCCGGTGGTCGGTTCGGGCGGCGAATATGAAATGACTACGGAGAAGGGAACCAAGATGGTGATGGAAGTCGCCATCGTCGGCAAGGAATCGGTAGGCGGCAAAGATGGCTACTGGTTCGAAACGACCTTTTCCGATTCATCTATGGGACGAATGGTCCACAAGACGTTGACGGTTGTGGACGGAACGGACACCGTTATCTCGCGCATGATCATGCAAATGGGGAACCGTCCGCCGATGGAAATGCCGACGAGCATGATGAAATCGAGCGCGCAAAAGCAGTCTGCCGATATTCGTGAGCGGGCCGAGGACGTTGGGAGCGAATCGATCACGACTCCCGCAGGAACTTTTACTGCCGAGCATTACAAAATGAAGGACGGATCCGGCGACGCTTGGGTCGCTCCGAAGGCCGGACCGTATGGCCTGGTAAAATTTCAAGGAAAGGACACCACGATGGTGCTGACCAAAGTCATCACCGACGCTAAGGACAAGATCACCGGGACGCCGGTGCCGTTTAATCCGATGTCGCTGCAGCAGCAAGATCAGCATCCGTAGGCGAGGCTTTGCAATCTTGGTCGGGAGAGGCGCCCAAAGGCGACGGGGCGCCTCTTCTTTTTTTTAAGGCGCATAATCCGGCGCATCGCACGCGAATCTGGAAGGACTGGGGGGTCCTGCTACATGGTTTCCACTGCCGACAAATTCTACCGTGGCCGCATCACGCAGCGCGAAAACTTCGCGCCTGACCTTTGGAAGGTCAAGATCGATCCGGGTGGCGAATTCAATTTTGCAGCGGGGCAGTACGCGACGCTGGGAGTGGACTCGCCGCTGAAGCGCGTCGAGCGCGCTTACTCGATCGTGTCGTCACCCTACGAGGGCGAATTGGAAATTTTCATCGAACTCGTGGAGCAGGGGGAATTGACGCCCCTGCTGCATAAGCTCCAAGTGGGTGATGAACTTTCCGTGCGAAAAATTGCCAAGGGGCGCTTCACTCTGGATTTGAAGAGCGGGCATCGCAACCATTTGCTGCTCTCGACCGTCACGGGCGTTGCGCCATATGTTTCCTACGTCCGGACGCTTTACGCGGATTGGAAAGAGAAGAAATTTCCCGGTGATCTGCGCCTCTACGCGATTCAGGGTGCCAGCCGCTCCTGGGAATTCGGCTACCGTGATGAACTCGAGCGCATCGCGGGCGAGGTACCCTGGCTGAAGTATGTCCCAACTGTAAGTCGTCCGTGGGAGGACAAGGCATGGCGCGGGGAAACCGGCCGAGTGGAGGACATCATTCGCAAGTACACGCACAGCTGGAAACTCGATCCATTGGATACGACCGGCTACCTTTGCGGTCATCCGCAGATGATCGAATTAGGCAGAGGCATCCTGCTGCGGAGCGGCTACGCCAAAGAATCCCTGCGCGAGGAAGTTTACTGGGTTCCTCCAAAACACAATCCCCAATCCTGACGGGCGCGTGCAAGGGGCCTTGCTGCGCCCGCCAGTAAGGGAACCCGCCGCGAATTAATCCTTAGCCTCGGGACTCGCAGCGGCGACTTGTTCCACGGTGCTTTCGATCGCGCGTATGGGAGCGGAGACGTGCACGATGTTGTCTTTATCCGTGACGTCCACCACTACCGAACCGCCCGACTTCGTGACGAGCACGTGTTGATCGGACTCGCGGACTTCCACCAGGGTTATGTCCTCGCTGGCGCGCAATTGCTCAAGTGCCGCGCGAATGGTGGGCATCCAAGGCTTGATTTCGGCTGAGCAGCGGCCCAGTTTGCGGTTCGGGATAAAGTGCATCGTCATGGGAACCAGCATCGCCGGCGCTAGTACATACACATGATGAACTTCCGGCTGCTTTTCCACCACTTTCACTTCGATCATCCCTTCGCTGCAAATCAGGCCGACACCTGCAAGCGCCGTACCCGCAATTCCCAGCGCCACTTTTCCTAAAAGAACCATCCTGCACCTCCTGCGCGAATTTCCAGTTACTCCGAAGAGCTATGCGAATCGATCCAGATGCGCACGTGTTCGGTAGCGTCCTGTACGGTCACCAAAACCGCGTCGCCCGCATCGCTGAGTGCGCGAATGGCCGCGGCCACGTCGAGTTCATTGTCTTTCGTGGTGGAAAATAGCGCGTCGACTACCTTCATCGGGACGGTCACGTCCACTTTCTCGCCGTCCTTACTCTTGTCCAAAACGTGAACGATCAAGTTTCCATTCGATTTCGCTACGCGCACGTCCTGATCCTTTTCTTTGACCGTGACAAATTCGTTGTCCGGCGCATTGCGGATCGCGTCCAGGATCGCGCGCACGTCCACGCCATTGAAATCCGCTTCGCCAATGGTCACATGGCCATTGTGGAGGGAACCCTTATTCACGGTTGGCAGTATTGCCGCTGCCATCGAAAGCGGCAGGTTCACGTTCACGCTCTCACCTTTGGCAGCGTCGTCCACCTTCACGTGCAAGTAGCGCTCGGTCGGCGCCGGTGCTGCCGTCGCCGTTACTGCTAGATTGCCCATCGTAAGAGCCAGCAAGCTAGACACACCAATCGCTCGAATTCCTTTTCGCATGTTTGGAAGCCTCCCCTGCTCTTCCTGCTCCTAAGTACGGAGAGGGGCGGAGAAATGTTCCATGAATTCTTGCGCTGGTGGGTTCTTTTCAATCGGAAGGAGGGGCGGGGAATTAATCGCGCTGCGGTTTGAAGTAAACGGCGGCCAGCGGCGGGACTTTCAACTTGAGCGACCACGGGCGGTCATTCCAGGGAATCGGTTCCGCGCGCACACCACCGGCGTTTCCCGCGTCGCTGCCTTCGTAATACGCGGAATCGGTATTGAGAATCTCCCGATAGTATCCCGGTCCCGGGACGCCGATGCGGTAATCCAGGCGCAACACCGGCGTGAAATTGCAGACCGCCACCACGTAATCCTCCGGATTTCGCGCTCGCCGGATGAACGAAAGAATGCTCGCCGCCGCATCGTTCGCCTCAATCCATTCGAAGCCGGCCCATTCGAAGTCCACTTCGAAGAATGGCCGTTCGGTCGCGTGCAGGCGATTCAGGTCGGACAATAAGCGTTGCACTCCGCGGTGAGACGCGGATTCTTCCAGAGACCAGTCGACGCTGCCTTCTTCCCAGAATTCGTTTCGCTCGGCCAGCTCGCTGCCCATGAAGAGCAGTTTTTTCCCTGGATGGGCGTACATATATCCGAAGAGCAGCCGGAGATTAGCGAATTTCTGCCAATCATCGCCCGGCATTTTTTCCAGGAGCGTGCGTTTGCCGTGCACCACCTCATCGTGAGAAAGCGGCAAGACGAAGTTTTCCTGGAATGCGTAGATCATGGAGAAGGTGAGTTCATTGTGGTGATGCTGGCGAAACAGTGGGTCGAGCGCGAAGTAACGCAGCGTGTCGTTCATCCACCCCATGTTCCATTTCAAATCGAAGCCCAGGCCGCCCACGTAGGTGGGACGCGAGACCGCCGGCCACGACGTGGATTCTTCGGCGATCATCAGCGCGCCGGGATGCCTGCTGTGCAGCACTTCGTTCAAATGTTTCAGGAAGGCGATCGCTTCCAGGTTTTCGCGGCCGCCAAAGGCGTTCGGAATCCACTCGCCTGGTTTGCGCGAATAATCGAGGTAGAGCATTGACGCCACCGCGTCCACGCGCAGCCCGTCGAGATGATACTTATCGAGCCAGAACAGCGCGTTGGACACCAGAAAATTCTGCACCTCGTTCCGGCCGTAATTGAAGACCAGCGTACCCCAGTCCGGGTGAGCGCCGCGCCGCGGATCGGCATGCTCGTAGAGATGCGTGCCATCGAACCAACCCAACCCGTGCGCATCGCGGGGGAAATGTGCCGGCGTCCAATCCAAAATCACGCCGATTTCCTGCTGATGACAGCGGTCCACGAAATACATGAAATCCGCGGGTGGGCCGAAGCGGCTGGTCACCGCGAAATATCCGACGGTCTGATAGCCCCAGGAAGCGTCCAAGGGATGCTCCATGATCGGGAGAAGCTCAATATGCGTGAAGCCTATGCGCTTCACGTAGGGCAGCAATTCGTCGGCGAGCTCGCGATAGGTCAGCCAGCGGTTCCCCTCTTCCGGCCTGCGCCGCCAGGATCCGGCGTGCAATTCGTAAATCGTCATCGGCGAGTGCAACCAGTCACGCAGCGGGCGCGACTCCATCCATGCGGTGTCCTTCCAGCGATAGCCGTCAATCGTACGCACTACCGACGCATTGTTCGGGCGCATTTCACCCGCAAAGCCGTACGGGTCGGTTTTCAAACCCAACTGCCCCCCGACCGCCGAGAGGATCTCGAATTTGTACAGCTCGCCTTCATCCAGGCCAGGAATGAAAAGTTCCCAAATGCCGCTCGAGCCGCGATGACGCATCGGATGCACGCGGCCGTCCCAGAAATTGAAGTCGCCCACGACGCTCACCCGCCGCGCATTGGGAGCCCAAACGCCGAAATGCACGCCGCGCACACCGGCCACTTCGCGCACGTGCGCTCCCAGTTTTTCGTATTTCTGGTAGTGCGTGCCTTCGCCGGAAAGATAGAGGTCGTACTCGGTGAGCACCGGCGGGAACGCGTACGGATCGTAAGTTTCGAAAACGTTTCCGTCGCTGAAGCGAATCTGCAGGCGATATACGGCCGGGGGCACGGGTTCGTTCTGCGACTTCGCTGTGCCGGTCGCGGGTATTTGCGCTTCGAACAAGCCGCCGGGATGAATTTGAATGGCATGCTGCGGTTCGGATTTCTTGCCCCACAGCACGGTCACTTCTGCCGCATTCGGGCGAAATACGCGGATCGCGAGCAACTTCCGTCCGCCTTGCTCGCACCAATGCGGCCCTAGCACCGCGAAAGGATCGGAATGCTCGCCACGGACGATCAGGTCAATATCCTTCGCCGCGGCCTGCTGGGGATTTACTGAGGGAGCTTTCAGTTTGTCTTCTTTTCCCATAGCGGACGGCAGTCCTGTCGTGGTATCCGAGCCACCATCTTACCGGACGGCAAGCGCCACGCCAAACTCACCGCCGGGAGATTCTTGACGCTACTAAACGAAACGCGCTGGACTTGATTGCCGAAGCCCGGTAGCCTAGCCGGCAGCTCTGGGGCACACGGCGGGGCAATCCACGAAGGAGATCATTCATGAAGAAATTCGCTCGGTTTATTTTCCTGCTGGCGGCAGCGGCCTTGGTCTTAAGCTACGCAGGTTCGGCGCGCGCGCAGGAAGGTGCGCAACCGAAAACTCCCCCCACACCCACCCAAGCCATTCTGGAAAACTGGAACGACGTGGGCAACCGCCTCATAACAATGGCGCAGGATTGGCCCGAGGAAAAATACACTTACAAATTGACTCCGCCCGTGCGCACCTTTCAGCAAGTGATCCTGCACATCGCGGGATCGAATTACGATCTGATCAATCACCTGGCCGGAAAAAAGGTCGGCGAAGCGCAGAACGACCCGCCGGTGAGTCAATACAAGACCAAAGCGGAGACGGTGGCATATCTGAGAAAGTCCGTCGAAGACGGCGCGGCTCTGCTACAAAGCGAAGGCGACGCCGAAGCGCTCAAGCACCTCTCCGGATGGATCGGTTATACCGAGCACATGGGCGAGCATTACGGATTGCTGGTGGCTTACTACCGCGCGAGCGGCGGCATCCCTCCTGAGTCACGCCCCAAGAAGTAGCTGCGTCGCAGCTATCCGAGCAAGCGAGAATCGTGGCACGGTGGTCCGGTTTGGAGCCGAGCGCCGCCGAGCCACGATATACTCGCCGGACTGTACCCTCCTCCCGACCCGCCCCAGCCCGCCACGAAGCCGGCGTGCACGGTTTTTTACCTCTCTAGCGACCAACCAGTACCCCTACTGCCGCCCACCATCGCGGCGCTTTCCGAGCATGTGGGAAACCGCCCATTTTGAGGTCCTCGCAGCGTCGAAATTATCTTTTCGCCATCCCTAAGTCGTAGGAAATGTGAGTGCTTAGTACGAACGTACCATTGTGACTCAGGTCGCGGGAATTTATACCAGATGTGGGGGAATCCTCGGGAACGAGTTCCTCGTTCCGCGCCAGAGACCATGCCAAACAAGGCCGCCACTTTGCCGAAGAATGGAGACGGTTCGTTGCGCGCACACGCGGGCAGGCGACCCGCCAAACCCGCGCAGTCCGCGAATGCCACAGCTGCCACGGACTGCTTACCACAGCAGCTGGATTTTCAGCTATTGTTCGCGAGTCATCCCGAGGCCATGGTCATCCTCGACGTAAACCATCGTATTCAGATGTGCAATTCCGCGTTCGAGAAACTCTTCCAGTATCGCAAGAACGAAATTCTGGGCGCCGAGCTCGATTTGCTGCTGACGTCCGATGAACTCCATAGCGAAGCGCTGCGGTTCAGCGAGCGAGCGGCTGCGGGCGAAGTCGTGCGCGCCACGAGCCGGCGTCGCCGCCGCGACGGCTCGTTCGTTGACGTGCAGATCACCTGCGTGTCGCTGCTGCAGGACGGCAAAAGCATCGGCTGCTACGGAATCTATCAGGACATCACCGAGCGCTGCGTGGCAGAGCGAGCGCAACGAGAGGCGGAGAAAAGGCTCAGCCTGTTATTTGAGAATGCCGTCGAAGGCATTTTTCAGACCACCGTGGATGGGCAGTTGCTCAGCGTAAATCCGGCGCTGGCGCGCATGTGCGGCTATAGTTCGCCGGCGGAAATGCTCGCCACAATTCACGACATTGGCAAGGATTTCTACGCGGATCCGCAAACGCGCCTCGAATTCCAGCGCGCCATGGAAGAACACGGGGCGGTCGAAGCCTTCGAATATCAGCTGCGCAAGAATAACGGCGCGCTCATCTGGATTTCGGAAAACGCCAGGGTCATTCGCGATGCCGACGGCAGCGTCACGGCCTACGAAGGCACGATGGAAGACATCACCGAGCGCAAGCGCTCCGAGCTCGAACGCCAGATCACGTTTGAGATCATCCACGGTGTGAATGTCACCGATAATCTGGACGAGCTGCTCTATCTGATTCATCAATCGCTCAATAAAGTGCTCTACGCGGAGAACTGTTTCGTCGCGCTCTATGAGTCCGCTTCCGGAATGTTCCATTTTCCTTTTTTCGTGGACCAGTTCGACGAAGCTCCTCCGCCGCAGCAGGTGGGCAGAAGCTGCACGGCCTACGTCTACCGCACCGGGCGCGCGATGCTGATCCCGCAGCAAGTTTTCGATCGCCTCGCGGCCGATGGAGAGGTGGAGCTGGTAGGCACACCTTCGCCATCCTGGCTCGGCGTGCCGCTCCGCACCCCCGCCGCCACTATCGGCGTTCTGGTGGTGCAGCATTACGAAAATGAATTTGCCTACACCGAGCGCGACCTGGAATTCCTGGCTTCCGTCGGCGGACAGATTGCGCTGGCGATTGACCGAAAACGCGCCGAAGAGAAAATCCGCGAAAGCGAAGCGCGACTGCGTGTGCTGGTGGAGCAGTTACCGGCGGCGCTGTGGACCGTTGGCAAAGACCTGTGCTTCACCTCTGCTCTAGGTGCCGGTCTCGCGCGCCTGGGATTGAAAGCGAATCAAATTGTGGGCGTCTCGCTTTTTGATTATTTCGAAACTCCGGACCCGGCGTTCCTGCCCATTGCCGCCCATCGTCGCGCAATCGCCGGCGAACCGACGACCTTCAACGTCGAATGGAAGGGCGGATCCTACACCTGCCACGTAGAGCCGCTGCGCAGCGCGGAAGGTGAATTGCAGGGCGCGATCTGCATGGCGCTGGACATCACCGACCGCAGGCAACTGGAAGAGCAGCTCCGCCAGGCACAGAAGATGGAAGCCGTGGGACGCCTGGCCGGGGGAATCGCTCACGATTTCAACAACCTTTTAATGGTCATACAAGGTTACGCCGATCTAATGACTGAGCGCCTTGCCGTAGGCGATCCGCTGCGTCGCAACGCGGAGCAAATTCAGACCGCGTCGCAACGCGCCACCTCTCTGACGCGCCAATTGCTCGCCTTCAGCCGCAAACAGATGCTGGCTCCGAAGGTCTTGAGCATTCAAAGCGTCGTTACGGAGATGGAAAAGATTCTGCGCCGCCTGATCGGTGAGGACGTCCAGCTCGAAACCTCCAGCGTGCCCGACCTTGGGTTAGTCAAAGCCGATCGCAGCCAGATCGAGCAAGTGATCCTGAATCTGGCGGTGAACGCGCGCGATGCCATGCCCGAAGGGGGGCGCTTGAACATCGAAACTGCCAACGTTGATCTCGACGAATCCTTTTCGCACTCGTCAGTCATGCTCGCGCCCGGCCCCTACGTGATGCTCGCCGTCACCGACAACGGTTGCGGCATGGACGTCGAAACCCAGGCGCACATCTTTGAGCCCTTCTTCACGACTAAAGAAAAAGGCAAGGGCACGGGGCTCGGTCTCGCCACCGTCTACGGCATCGTGAAGCAAAGCGGCGGCTACGTCTGGGTCTATAGCGAACCAGGCCGCGGCACCAGCTTCAAGGTTTACTTGCCTCGCGTATGGGATGAACAGTCCACGCCAGCCCGGGATCGCAGCAACGAAGGGCGCTCGCTGCCGCAGGGAACCGAAACCGTTCTGCTGGTGGAAGACGAAAAGGGAGTGCGCGAGCTCGCGCGCGAGTATCTGGAAATGACCGGTTACACTGTCATCGAGGCGGAAAATGGCCATACCGCCCTGGAATTAGCCGCGCTGCATGCCGGTCCAATACACCTCCTCATGACCGACGTGGTCATGCCCGGAATAAGCGGCCGCGAGCTCTCCGAGCGGGTCAAGTCGATCCGTCCCGGGATTCGGGTTCTCTTCATGTCCGGTTACACAGATCAAGCCGTTGTGCACCACGGAATTCTCGAAAGCGACGCGGTCCTGTTGCAGAAGCCGTTCACGGTGGCGGCGCTCGCGGCGAAATTACGCGACATTCTGAATCTCGAAATCGCTCGGTAGTTTCCTTCTGGCGATTCGGTCGTTAACTTCGCAAGCTTCCAACTTCACTTCGCGCTGGCAAGTCGCGCCGTGTTTCGGCCTGGAACAGCTGGGTGCATCCGAACCATCGCCGCCCCAGAATTCTCCTCGAGCTGCTCGCGCGAACAGCGCCTCCCGCCCGAAACCCTAACCATTTCAGCGTCTTCCCCATGCGGCGGCGTACTCCTTCGTGCAGAGCGCTTTGGCGTTCCAGATGCTTCTACTCATTGCGTCAGTCCGGAATTATAAAGTGACCGGGAACTGCCAAGGGGAAAGATGGGGAACATGACAGCGCAAGTGAGCGTCGAGATGCACAATGCCGTTACCGAAGAAATGATTTCCGCGCGCCGTTTGTGGACGGCGGTGCTGCTGAACGCGGTCGAGGATTGGCGGAACGGTTCGCTCCGGGCGCGACGCGAAGCACAGGAATTTCTTTTCGACAATGACGAGGATTTCGAAATGGTTTGCACCGCTGCGGGATTGGATTCCAACGATTTTCGCAACCGATTGTCGAAAATCGGTCAGCGCGTTGAGGCGCGCGTGCCGTTCTCATTTTCTTTCGCGACACAATTCGCGCACGCGCGCTGAGTAACGGCGCGCGAAGAATCCTCGGGTAGCCCCGTGCAGATAGCGTAGTATTTGCTGGTCCTGGATTTGCACGGGAAACGATGACTCCGGCAAACGAAAACGCCCCATCTCTAGAAAAACAGCTGCTCGTCTGTTGCGCTCGCACTAGCCTTACGCCCGAAGGCGCGGCCAAAATTCGCGAGATCCTCGCCGGCCCGCTGGATTGGGATTTCCTGCTCTGGGAGGCGGAAGAAAATTCCGTCTCGCCTCTGCTCGAACGCCATCTTTCGGCCGTCGCTCCCAGCGCCGCGCCCGCAGCCGCGCAGGAGCAGCTGAAGAAGACATGCCGCGCGAACACCGTACGCTGCCTTTATCTCACTGCCGAACTCATCAATATCCTGCGTCTGTTCCAAGCTCAGAGCATCCCGACCATCCCTTATAAAGGGCCGGTACTCGCGGCACAGGCCTACGGAGACGTCGCGCTCCGCGAATTCGAAGATCTGGACATCATTCTGCGTCAGAGCGACGTTCCGAAGGCCCACGAAATTGTCGTCTCGCTGGGGTACAAGCCGAAATTCGATTGGATTCTTTCGCCAGGAGCCGCGGCATCATTGGTTCCCGGCGAATACAACTATCGCGACGAATCGCGCCGCGCCATGGTCGAATTGCACACCGAGATCACGCTGCGCCATTTTCCCATCAAGCCGGATCTGGATGCCTTTATCCGCAATCTTGCGCCGGTCCGGCTGAGCGATCGCGACATTCTCACTTTTACCGCGGAAGATTTGCTGCCGATGCTCTGCATTCACGGCTCAAAGGATTTTTGGGAGCGGCTGTCTTGGATCGCGGATGTCGGTGAGCTGGTTCGCTCGCATCCCGCGCTCGATTGGGACCGCGTTGCGCGCTTTGCGCAGCCACTCAATGCGACGCGCATGTTGAATCTGGGCCTCGCGCTCGCCGTGCGTGTGCTCGGTGCGTCGCTGCCTCCTGAAATCAGCGCCCGCGTGCAAGCTGACCGGGTGGCTGCCGAGGTGGCTGCCGAAGTCCAGCAAAGGTTGCTCAGCCGACCGTTTCGCACGCTGGATGCGGCGGGGCGATTTCGTTTTCGCCGCCGTATGCTCGAGGGGAAATTCGACGGCTGGCGGTATGCGATGCGTCTAGCGGTGGTTCCGTCCGAGGATGACTGGCAGATGATGCGTTTGCCGCGTGCTTTGGCGCCGCTCTACGTGGCGCTTCGGCCACTTCGCCTGCTGCAGAAGTATGGCTGGACGGGTAGAGGCGACGTGAAGCCTCTGTCTTAATCCTCCAAGCCGGCCGTTACAATCAATTCCCGGTTTTCGCGGATGTGCGCAGGTCTTCGATCACAAAGTCGCTGGGGACCTGGAACAATGAAGGGTCAGGCTCATCCTGCGAAAGATCGATCAGCTGAATCACCTGTGTGCCTTCCCGGGGATCCTTGCGCGTGACGGACAGATTTATTTCCAGGTCGCTCGAATACCAGAACTCACGCGTCGTCACCACCGGCTGGTTGTTGCCGATCACTCCGGCATTGATCGTCAGTGTTTCGCGGGTGCCCACCACGTTCAGATCATCTATCGTGTTGGTTCCCAAGCTCTCGCGAGTCAGGTAACGCTTGCCGTTGTCGAGCGGGCCGGCCGGCACCGGCGTAAATTTCACGGGTGCAGAGTAGTCATTCACGCTACAGCGACGAGTCGCAAGATCGCAGATCGTTCGCGTGTGGGCGGTGGGATCCAGAATGATCATCTCCATTGGCTTTGATTGCTGATTGGAATTTGCCGGCACGAACGTAGTGCGCTCGCGGCGAATCCGCCCCTGACTATCGCGCGCTACGAGCGCGGTGAGATGGGTAGTAACCACGCTTCCATCTTCGAGCGTGCGCGTCCACTCTATACTGTCGCGTCCCGAGAAGGGCTTTCCAGTCACAGGAAGCACTTGGATACCAGTGACGTGCACGCGCGTGCCGCCATCCGGTCCACGGGACGTCTCAGTTGAATCTTGAGCGGGAAGAGAACACGCGAGAAGAGCGAATCCGGCTGCGATCAGTAAGGCGCGGAGTCTCATATAGCCACCTCACCATGCTCTGACCAACTCTAGCAGCAGATTGCGCTAATCACAATCCCGGGTCGGTTCTGTGAACCTGTTTCGCGCGCATCGCCGCTCGTTGTGCGGTAGAATAGCTATTCGACATGCCTGAGCGCGCTGCCGAGCCAGGGAAGCCCGCTCACCGATTTAGCAGCACCAACTTTCTAGTTTTGACCAGGAGGGAATCATCATGAGCACTACCGTAAATTCCACCAGCGCTGCCAACGCCGGCAAACCGGCTCAGAATCCCCTGAAAGAGTTGAGCAAGTTTGGCCAGTCTGTCTGGCTTGATTACATTCGCCGCGACCTGCTCACCTCCGGCGAATTGAAGCGCCTGATCGAAGTGGACGGGTTGCGCGGCATGACCTCCAACCCCTCCATCTTCGAAAAGGCCATCACTGGCAGCAACGAGTACACCAAAACTCTCGAAGAACTCGAAAAGCGCAAGGACCTCGACGCCAAGGGGCGCTACGAAGAACTCGCGATCAAGGACATTCAAGACGCCGCGGACTTTCTGCGCCCGGTCTACCAGCAGACCAAGAAACGCGACGGCTACGTGAGCCTGGAAGTTTCTCCCTATCTCGCGCATAAAACTCAGGAAACCTTGGACGAAGCGCGCCGCCTCTGGAAGCGCGTGGGCCGCGAGAACTTGATGGTCAAGGTGCCGGGCACACCAGAAGGAATTCCCGCGTTCCAGCAATTGATCAGCGAGGGCATCAACATCAACGTCACGCTGCTTTTTGCGTTTGACGTGTACGTGCGCGTCGCCGAAGCCTACATCGCCGGCGTCGAAGCGTTCGCCAAGAGTGGCGGGGACGTGAGCCAGGTCGCTAGCGTCGCCAGTTTTTTCATTAGCCGCATCGATACTCTGGTTGACGGCGAGATTGACGCCAAGCTCAAGGCCTCCACAAACGCCGGCGACCAGGCGCTGCTGCGCAGTCTGCACGGCAAAGTGGCAATCGCCAACGGCAAACTCACCTACGAACGCTACAAGCAGATTTTCAGCGGTCCACGTTGGGATGCTCTCGCAGCTCGCGGCGCGCAGACGCAACGCGTACTGTGGGCCAGCACCAGCACGAAAAATCCGAAATACAGCGATGTTTACTACGTCGAAGAGCTGATCGGTCCCGACACGGTAGACACCATTCCTCCCGCGACCTTCGATGCCTTCCGCGATCACGGCAAGCCCCGCGCCAGCCTGGAAGAAAATGTCCAAGCTGCGCGAGAAACGATGCAGGGCCTGGAAAAGGCCGGCATTTCCATGAAGGCTGCCACGGACAAGCTCACTGCGGACGGCGTCAAGCAATTTTCCGACGCATTCGACACGCTGCTCGACGCGGTGAAGAATCGCGCCGCAAAAGCCGGCTCCGCGAAATAAATTTTGTGGCCTGCGCTCTTGGCAGACGTGAGCCGCGTGGATGAAATCGCGCTCCGAATCGCTCCGCAGCATCGCCGGGCAATCGTTTGATGTTTGCGTGATCGGCGGCGGTGCCACCGGTTCCGGCTGCGCGCTCGATTCCCAGCTGCGCGGTTTCCGCACCGTGCAGCTGGAAGCCGGCGACTACGCCTCCTCTACTTCCGGCGCATCCACGAAAATGGCGCACGGCGGCGTGCGTTACCTCGAAGAAGCCATCCGCGGATTCGATCCTAAGGAATACGCGGTGCTGCGGCGCGCGCTGCACGAGCGCATTCGCATGTTGCGCAACGCTCCGTTTCTCACAACCACGAAGCAATTCATCACCCCCTGTTTTCGCCGGATCGATATCCCATATTTCGAGATCGGTTTGAAACTCTACGACTGGATCGCTGGCCGCGACGCCTTGGCGCCGAGCAGATATCTGTCGCGCGACGAAACTTTGCGCCTGATGCCAGCGCTCGCCGCCGATCGCCTCGTCGGCAGCGTGACTTACACCGACGGACAGTTCGACGACGCTCGCTACAACATCACTCTGGTAAAGACCTTCACCGCGGCCGGAGGCGAAACGCTGAACTACGCGCGGGTGATTGCATTAGAAAAGGCGCCTGACGGAAAGCTTCAAGCGGCAGAGGTCGAAGACCAACTCACTCATGCCCGCTTCACATTTCGTGCGCGTGCCTTCATCAACGCCACGGGCCCTTACGCCGATACGGTGCGCCAGATGGCGATGCCTGCGGCGCTGCCGCGGATGCGCCTGAGCAAGGGCATCCACATTCTTCTGCCGCTCGAAGTACTCGCAAGCGAAGACGCGCTCCTGGTTCCGAACACCGAAGATGGCCGCGTGCTCTTCGCGATTCCATGGCACGGACGATTGCTGGTGGGAACCACGGACGATGAAGCGAAATTAGCCGACGAATTATTCGTAAAGAAAGAAGAAGTCGCCTATGTCTTGCGGCAATTGAATAAGTACTTGGCTCAGCCTGCGACAGCGAACCAAATCGTCAGCGGCACGGCAGGCCTGCGCCCGCTGGTGAGTTCCGGCAACGCAGCCGAAACCAAACGGCTCGCGCGCGATCATGAAGTCGAAGTGGATCGCGCCAGCGGCCTCGTCAGCATCATGGGCGGCAAGTGGACCACACATCGCGCCATGGCCGAAGACACCTTGAACGCCGTGCAGAAATATCTCGGCGATGCTGGACGCAAGTGTTCGACCCTGAGCCATCCGCTTCTCGGCTCCGACGGTTACGGCCCGGAGTACTGGCAATTGCTCGCCGCGCGATATGCGTTGACAGAACCAACGGCGCGTCACCTTGCCGGGAAATACGGCGTCTGCGCTACCGACGTACTGAAGCTCGCGGAAGCGGATCCCGACCTCGCTCGCCCAATACTAGATGGCCTCGCGCCAATCCGCGCGCAGGTTGTGTTTGGCGCTCGTGATGAGCTCGCGGCTTCTATCGAGGACATACTTGCGCGGCGCATCGGATTACAACTCTACGGCTGGCGCGATGCGATTCGCGCCGCGCCCGCGGTCGCCGAATTGCTCGCACGCGAACTCAGATGGCCGGAAGCTGCAGAGCGGCAGGCGATTGCCGAATACGTCGCGAAAATTCAAGGCCTGATCGGGAAAGCCGGAATTTGAAGAGCGTTTTCGCCGGGTCGTCCGATAGCAGTCCTACAGCACAGACCCGATGGACTGTGCATGAGTGGCCATTCATGCTGTAATGTCCGCGTGAACGCTGTAGCGCGCGATTCCGCGAGGATGAACAGATGACACTGAAGGAATACAACAAGAAGCGGCATTTCGGCGTCTCGCCCGAGCCTTCCGGCAAGCCCGCTCCAGCCAAAAAGCAAGACGCGCTCATCTACGTGATTCAAAAACATCGCGCCACCGCGCTGCATTATGATTTCCGCCTGGAATGGAATGGCGTGCTTCTTTCCTGGGCTGTCCCTAAAGGTCCTTCGCTCGATTCTTCGGTCAAACGGCTCGCGATGCAGGTGGAAGACCATCCGGTGGAGTACGCAAGTTTCGAAGGCGTCATCCCCGAAGGTGAATATGGCGGTGGCACTGTCATGGTGTGGGATGAAGGAACGTGGACGGCCGAATCGCCCGACGTGAACGCCGCGCTCGCGAAGGGCGACTTCAAATTCACGTTGCACGGCAAAAAGTTGAAAGGCTCCTGGGTGCTGGTTCGCACGCATGGCTGGGGCAGCAGCTCCGGAAAATCGTGGCTGCTGATCAAGCATCGCGATCAGTACGCTTCGACGAAAGACGTCACCATCGAAAAACCGCGCTCCATCGTCAGCAACAAGCTTCTCGCGGAAATCGCGAGCGATGGCGGCGGAAATGTCGAAAAAGCCGCGACAGGTGATCCGGGTTATAAGCCCAAAAAACCGGCAGCAGGGAAGAAATCCACGACACCAACGAAGCGGCGAGCGAAAAAGTCCGCTGCGTAGACTCCAGGTCACCACCCGAGGCACCCATGGCCAAACTTCCCGTCACCATTTCTCACCCCGACAAAGTCTTCTGGCCCGATGAAGGCTACACCAAGCTGGACCTCGCCGAATATTACGCCGCGATCTTTTGCAAGCTCCAACCTTATGTGGAAGATCGCATCCTGTCGCTGGAACGTTGCCCCGACGGTATGGGTGGCAAATGTTTCTATCAAAAAGAGAAGCCCAAGAGCATGCCGCCCAGCACTCCTACGAAGCGCATTCGTCATGCGGGCGGTTCGTCGGAATCCACAAACTACGTAGTCGGTGGCTCGCTCGAAACGCAGCTCGCGCTCGTAAATCTGGGCTGCATTGCCGTGCACGTGATGGCCGGCCGCGCCAGCGCGCCGCGCAAGTCGGATTGGATCTGCTTCGATCTTGACCCTTCCACCGGAAAATTCGCGGATGCTGCTCGCGCTGCCCTGCAAGTGAAGGAGGGCCTGGACACTCTGAAAGTGGACTCCTACGCTAAGACTTCCGGCAGCCGCGGCATCCACATCTTCGTTCCGCTGCGCAGCGGCCCGGATGCGAACGAAGTTCTGGAATTTGCCCGCGCGTTCGTCGCGCGCGTCGCAGCGGCGAACCCCAAAGAGCTGACGGTCGAACATTCCATCGCGGCGCGTGGCCAGCGCGTGTATCTCGACCCGTTCCGCAACGGCTTTGGCCAGACGGTCGTGGCGCCGTATTCTGTGCGCCGCCGCGAGAAGGCGCCTTTTTCCACGCCGTTGGCTTGGACCGAAATCAAGCCCAGCCTCGACCCCGCGACTTTCAATCTCGGAAACTTCCGCAATCGCCTAAAAGCGAAAGACCCGTGGGCCGACTTCTTTCGAAATCGCCAAAGCTTAAAAGACCCCGCCAAATCGCTGAAGAAATTGTAACTTCGCCCGCGCGCCTTCGCCGATTCGCCAGAAATGCCAGTCGGTGTTATTCTTGAGCTATTCCGAGTGGTCCTTCCGTGCGGAATATGTGTTGCAGGAACAAAAAATGAACCACGCCGTGACCCCTGAAGCGCCTGAATGCAAATCTCTCGAATGGGCGCACCCGCTCGTCCGCGAGTGGTTCGTCGCCAAGTTCGGCACGCCCACCGAGCCCCAGGAACTCGGCTGGCCGCACATTCTCGCCAGAAGAAACACGCTGATTTGCGCACCCACAGGATCCGGCAAGACTCTCGCCGCTTTTCTCGCCTGCATTGACGCGCTGGTGCGCAAAGCTCTGGCAGGCGACCTCCTGGATCAGACCGAAGTCCTGTACGTGTCTCCTCTGAAAGCGCTCGGAAACGACATCCAAAAGAACCTGGACATCCCTCTGGGAGAAATTCTTCAGCTGGCCCACCAGCGCGGTTTCCTAATGCCGGAAATCCGCACCGCCGTGCGCACCGGCGACACGTTGATTCGCGACCGCCTCGCGATGCAGAAGCGTCCGCCGCACATTCTAGTCACCACGCCCGAATCGCTCTACATCCTGCTCACCGCCGGAAAGAGCAGGGAATTGCTGCGCACCGTTCGCACCCTGATCGTGGACGAAATTCACGCCGTCGCGGATGACAAACGCGGCACGCACCTCGCCTTGTCCCTGGAACGCCTCGAAGCGCTCACTGCGCAGCCGCTCACCCGAATCGGGCTTTCCGCCACGCAGAAACCCATCGAACTCGTCGGCCAATTTCTGACCGGCAGCGACCGGCCCGCGCCGGTAATCGTCGAAATCGAGCAGCGCCGGCGCCTCGACCTCGCGATTGAAGTGCCGTCCAGCGAACTCGGTCCCATCGCCTCCAACGAAATGTGGGACGAAATCTATCAACGCGTCGCGAATCTGGTGCAGCAACACCGCTCGACGCTCATTTTCGTGAATACCAGGCGCCTAGCCGAACGCCTGGCGCACCATCTCGCCGCGCTGCTTGGCGAAGATGCGGTCGCCTCGCATCACGGCAGCCTTTCGCGTATCCGGCGCCTAGCCGTTGAATCAAAATTAAAAGCCGGCGAGATTCGCGCGCTCGTCGCCACGGCCTCGCTCGAATTGGGCATCGATATCGGCACGGTGGACCTGGTCTGCCAGATCGGCTCGCCGCGCTCGATTTCTGTCGCGTTGCAACGCGCCGGACGCGCCGGTCACTGGCGCGGCGCGATTCCCAAGAGCCGTTTCTTTGCCACCACGCGCGATGAACTTCTGGAATGCGGCGCGCTGGTTCGCGCTATCCGCTGCGGCGAGCTCGATCGCATCGAAATTCCGCAAGCTCCGCTGGACATTCTCGCCCAGCAGATCGTCGCCGCGTGTGCCGCCGAAGACTGGCAGGAAGACGACCTGTTCGCGCTCGTGCGCGGCGCGTTCCCGTATCGAAATCTTGCACGCGAGGACTTCGACGAAATCGTGGCCATGCTCTCCGATGGCATCGCCGCGCGCCGTGGCCGCTATGGTTCGTATCTGCATCGCGATCAAGTCAATCATCGTCTCCGTGGACGTCGCGGCAGCCGCCTCGCCGCGATCACCAGCGGCGGCGCGATTCCCGATAACGCGATGTACACGGTAGTAGCCGAGCCGGAAGGCACCGTAATCGGCACCGTTGACGAAGACTTCGCCGTTGAAAGTTTACGCGGCGATATTTTCCTCCTCGGCAATTCTTCCTGGCGCATCCGCCGCGTGCAATCCGGCTCCGTATCCGTGGAAGACGCCAAAGGCGCGCCTCCGAACGTCCCTTTCTGGCGCGGCGAAGCCCCTTCGCGCACCATGGAGCTTTCTCAGCAAGTCGCGCACGTCCGAGAGCATCTCGGTGTGCTCACCAAAGGCCTGGCACCTTCTCCGGATCTACGCAATTCGCCGCACGCAGCTGCGGCAATAAAGTGGCTGGAGGACGAATGCGGCATGGACCGCCCCGGCGCGGAACAAGCCGCACAATATATTGTCGAAGGCCGCGCGGTGCTGCGCGAAGTTCCCACGCAGACCACGATCGTTGCCGAGCGCTTCTTCGATGAAAGCGGCGGGATGCAGCTGGTAATCCACGCGCCCTTTGGCGGACGCATCAACAAAGCCTGGGGCCTCGCTCTGCGCAAACGCTTCTGCCGTTCTTTCAACTTCGAGCTGCAAGCCGCCGCCACGGACAACGGTTTGAATATTTCGCTCAGCGACCAGCACAGTTTTCCGCTCGCCGATGTCTTTCACTTCCTCCACACCGCCAGCGTCGAACCGCTGCTCGAACAAGCTGTGCTGACCTCGCCGTTCTTCGCCACGCGCTGGCGATGGGTTGCCGGGCGCTCGCTCGCGCTGCTTCGTTTCATGGGCGGGAAAAAGGTCCCGCCGCCGATTCAACGCGTGCGTTCAGACGATCTGCTCGCGGCCGTGTTCCCGCAGGCGCTCGCCTGCCAGGAAAATATTTCCGGCGACATTGAGATCCCGAATCATCCCCTCGCACGCGAAACGATGAAAGATGCGCTCACCGAAGCGATGGATGTCGCGGGTCTAAAGGTCGTCCTGGAAGATATCGCCGCGGGACGCATTCGCTGCGTGGCTGTCGAAACGCCGGTTCCGTCGCAATTTTCGCACGAGATTCTGAACGCGAACCCATACGCGTATCTCGACGATGCGCCACTGGAAGAACGCCGCGCTCGTGCCGTGGAAATGCGCCGCATGCTGCCCGAAGCCGTGCTGTCAGAGATCGGGAGGCTTGATCCCGCGGCAATCGCCCAAGTTCGCGAGGAGGCGCGGCCCGACGTTCGCGACGCGGACGAGCTTCACGACGTGCTGCAAGAGCTTGTGGTGCTACCAGATGATTCAACCGCCGCGGGCGTGGCCACGAAGCCCATCGCAATTTGGGCCGAGCATTTCGCCACGCTCGCTGCCACCGGCCGTGCGATTCGCGCTCGCGCTGACGCGCGAACCTACCGGCTGGCTGCCGAAAAAACGAAAACCTTCGCGGCGATTTTTCCGGAAGCTACCTTTGAATCGCAAGCGCCGGACATCGAACCGCAGCAACCATCGCGTGAGGACGCTCTCTTCACCTGTTTCACCGGCTGGCTAGCTCATCTCGGTCCAGTCACGATTCCGGGCCTGGCCGGTTACTTGGGAATTGCGCCGTCCGACGTTGAGAAAACCATGCTGCGCATGGAAGCCGCCGGTTCCATATTGCGCGGCCAGTTCACCGATTCGTCCAGCGGCGAAACGGAATGGTGCGACCGCCGCTTGCTCGCCCGCATTCACCGGCTCACGCTAGGAACGCTGCGCAAACAGATTCAGCCCGTGAACGCCGCGCAATTTATGCGCTGGCTGCTCCGCTGGCAGCACGTCACGCCGGAAACGCGCCTCCTCGGCGAGCGCGGCACGCTCGAAGCGCTGCAACAGTTGCAAGGATTTGAAGCGCCGGCGAATGCCTGGGAACAGCAAATTCTCGCGCGCCGCGTTGCGAACTACGATCCGAACGTTCTCGATCGCCTATGCCTCACAGGAGCAGTCGGCTGGGGCCGCCTCTCGCCGCATCCCGCCACTCTGGGAGAACAGAACGGAGCAGTTCGTCGCGTCGTTCCCACCAGCGTCGCGCCGCTCACATTTTTTATCCGTGAAGATGCGGACTGGATGATCTCGCGGCACGTTTCCGATAGCGACACCAGTCCTGAGGAATCCGCCGCCGGGCTCAGTCATGCCGCCCGCGAGGTGCTGGCGCACCTGCGCCAGCGCGGCGCTTCGTTTTTCGCGGATATAGTGCGCGGAACTGGAAAAATCAAAGCGGAACTGGAAACCGCCCTGTGGGAGCTGGTTACGGCGGGAATGATCACCGCCGATGGCTTCGACAACATTCGCGCCTTGATCGATCCCAAACGCCGCGCCGGCCACGGCAAGGGTCACAACGCGCGTCCGCGCCACAGCGCTGGGCGCTGGTCGTTGCTTTACGCCAACGAAACACTCGACCGCACGCGCGTTCTCGAATCGATCTGCTGGACGCTGCTGAAAAGATACGGTGTTGTCTTCCGCGAGATGGTCGCGCGCGAAACGATGACGCGGCGCTGGCGCGAACTGCTGATCGCGCTGCGCCGCCTCGAAGACCAGGGCGAAATCCGCGGCGGCCGCTTCGTCAGCGGATTCCTCGGCGAACAATTTGCGCTGCCCGTCGCGGTAGAGTCCTTGCGCGCATCGGCTCGCCAGCCGGGTTCGGGCGAAGCGGTCACCATTTCGGCCGCCGACCCGCTGAATCTGGTGGGTATCCTGATTCCCGGCGACCGCGTGTCATCCAGCTCCGGCAAGACGATCACGCTCGTCGACGGAATTGCAGCCGACTCTGCCGAACCGCTCGAGAATTATTCCGCTGCCGCAGTCGGCTAGGCCGCGCCTCGCTGCGATTAGGTACCGTTCAGACCGATCTTCCCGCCACAGCCCCAGATGCCCATGCCCATTGGAAATTAAATCCGCCCAGATGCCCAGTCACATCCACAACCTCGCCAATAAAAAACAATCCGCGCACCTTGCTCGCTTCCATCGTCTTGCTGGAAAGCTCATCGGTGTCCACGCCACCTGCCGTCACTTCGGCCTTGCCGTATCCCTCCGTATCAGTCGGCACCACAATCCATTCGTGCACCTGCCGCTCGAGTCCATCCAGTTCCAGTTTGCTCCAGGTGTCCTTCGCGCCTTTCGCGGCAGGCGCGTGCAACTCTAGCCAGCGAGTGGCGAATCGCTTTGGCAACACGCCTTGGAAAGCGGCTCGTGCGGTCGCATTATTTCTCCTCCCGCCATCGCGCAGCGCGACGGTAACATCGCGTCCCGGCGCCAGGTCAATTCGCACTGGTTTGCCTTTATTCCAGTAAGACGAAATCTGCAAAATCGCCGGCCCGCTCAATCCGCGATGCGTGATCAGCATGCTCTCGCGAAAGCGCTGTTCGCCAACCGCAGCGACAACTTCAGCCGAAACGCCGGCCAGATCAGAATAGTGCTCACGATCCGCAGCGCCGAAGAGCAACGGCACCAGCGCAGGCCGCGTCTTCTGAACCTTTAGTCCGAATTGACGCGCCAAGTCGTAGCCGAAAGCGGTAGCTCCCATTTTGGGGATGGAAAGTCCGCCCGTCCCCACCACCAGCGCGGGAGCGTGGAATTCATCTGCGCCGTCGCGCACTAGGAATCCATCGGTCCGCTGCACCTCGCGGATGCTCACGTTCAGAAGAATTTTCACGCCAGCGGACCGGCACTCCGTTTCGAGCATCTGGGTAATCTCGTTCGCCGAGCGATCGCAGAAAAGTTGCCCCAGCGTTTTCTCGTGATATGGAATGTGATGCTTCTCGACCAACGTAATGAAATCCGCGGGTGTATATCGCGCCAGCGCAGATTTTGCGAAATGCGGATTCGCGGAAAGAAAGTCTTCCGGCTGGCAGTAAATGTTCGTGAAATTGCACCTCCCGCCGCCGGAAATCAGGATCTTCTTCCCAGGTCGCTCGGCGCGCTCCAGAACTGCCACGCGCCGTCCACGTTTGCCCGCCTCGATCGCGCACATCAACCCTGCGGCGCCAGCGCCTAGAATCACCACGTCGAATTTATGGATCATGTCGCGATCGTGTCAAAGAGCGATGTTGATTTTGTAGCGGCCAGCTTTAGCCGGGCGCAGTTGCCGTTGCTTTTCGCAGGCAGTTGAATCTGGAACATTTGTGCGTGACCACGCGGCATCACCCCCGCCGCTGCGTCTAAAATGGATATATGCAGCGGAAGATATTTTGGATCACTTTCACCGTCCTCGGTCTGATCGCGGATATGGCGCTCCCTCTCTGGTGGGCGCTGGCCGCAACGATCCCCATCGGCTATGCAAGCTGGTGGTTCGCCTACCGCAGCGATTGGTTTTAGCCCTCGTTGCTTACTCGAAGTCGCGACGGAAAGTCCACCCATACTCTGAATCACAGGCATCCTGCAGCCGCCCGGTTTTGCCCCGCGAACTCTTCGAGGGTAAACTGATTGCAGGAGAAGACCAAACAATTTGCCCCCGATCATCAATGCGCAAGGACTCTCGAAGCGATACGGCACCGCGCCGCTGTTCCAGAATATTTCCTTCACTGTATCCGAGGGCGATCGCATCGGCCTGATCGGTCCCAACGGCTCCGGCAAATCCACGCTTCTAGAAATTCTCCACGGGAAAGTGCAGCCCGATACAGGTAATGTGGCCATCCGCAAAGGCACCCGCCTAAGTTGCGTATCGCAGATTTCCGAATTCGCCGCTGGAGAAACTGCCCACTTTGTAATAGAGGCCGCCCTCAAAAAATCCGGTGTTCCGGAAACGGATCGCGCCTTTCGCACCGCAGAAGCGCTCAGCCGCGCCGGCTTCGAAGATTTCGATATTGCCACCGCGTCGCTCTCCGGAGGCTGGAAAAAACGCCTCGCAATCGCCGAAGCGCTCGTCCAGCAGCCGGATATTTTGCTTTTGGACGAGCCCACCAACCATCTCGATCTCGCCGGAATTAAATGGCTCGAGACGCTCCTGCAGAACGCATCCTTCGCCTGCGTGGTCGTCAGCCACGATCGCTACTTCCTGGAAAACGTCGCCGACCACATGGTCGAGCTCGACCGCGCTTATGAAGACGGATTCCTGCGCGTAAATGGAAATTACAGCCAGTTTCTAGAAGCCAAAGAACAATACTTGCACGCGCAAGGAAAGCGGCAGGAAGCGCTCGAAAACCTGGTGCACACGGAAATTGAATGGCTGCGCCGCGGCCCTAAAGCTCGCACCACCAAATCGAAATCGCGAATAGACAAAGCGCACTCGATGATCGGTGAACTCGCGGACTTGAATAATCGAACGCGCACGGCTACCGCGAAAATCGATTTCTCCGCGTCCAATCGTCAGACCAAGCAGCTGATCGGCCTCGACGGCGTCACCTACGCGATCGCTGGCCGCACGCTTTTCAAAAATATTAATTTTACTCTGCAATCCGGCATGCGCGTCGGCCTCGTCGGGCCGAATGGCAGCGGCAAGACGACTCTGCTTCGTCTGTTGCGCGGCGACATTCTTCCCACCGCCGGAAAAATCCTGAAAGCTGATTCGCTGCGGATCGTCTACTTCGATCAGAATCGGCAGCTCGATCCGGACATATCACTGCGCCGCGCGCTGGCTCCCGACAGCGATTCGGTGATTTATCAGGAGCGCGTGATTCACGTCGCCGCCTGGGCAGCCCGATTTCTTTTTTCCGGTGAGGATCTGAATCGCCCGGTGGGCCGCCTTTCCGGCGGCGAACGCGCCCGCGTCTTGATCGCGCAATTGATGCTCCAGCAGGCGGACGTGCTGCTGCTGGACGAACCGACCAACGATCTCGATATTCCCACACTGGAAATCCTCGAAGAAAGTTTGCTCGAGTATCGTGGCGCGCTGGTTCTAGTCACGCACGATCGCTACATGCTCGATCGCGTCTCCACCATCGTGTTGGGACTCGACGGCCGCGGCGATGCCGAGCGCTTTGCCGATTATTCGCAGTGGGAAGCCTGGCTGCGCTCGCAACAAGCGAAACCATCCACGAATGCCCCGGCCACAGCGACCCGCAATGGGCGCAACAGCGCGCCCGCGGATGCGAACCGCCCGGGCGCGACGGCGAATAAACTCTCCCATACCGAAGGCCGCGAACTCGCCTCCATCGAAAAGCGTATCGCCAAGGCCGAAGAAGAATTGCTCGTCAAGCGAGCCGCATTGGAAGATCCCGAAATCTCCAGCGACGCTCCGCGCCTGCACACCGCATACGTGGAAATGGAATCCGCGCAGAAAACCGTGGACGAACTTTACGCGCGCTGGGCCAAGCTAAGCCAAAGCACCCCGGAACAATTGAAAAGGTAGCTCCGCCCATTTCGAATCAGCAGCTACTCAGCTTTGGAAAAGTCCGCCAGCAAAGCTTCATGCAGCCGCAGCTGATGTTCCGCGGACAATTTCGCACCGGCGGAGGTCAGATAAAAAACGTCAATCGCGGTTTCGCCTTCAGTTTCAATCAGCGCGATCTCAATATTGCAATTTTCTCGCGAAAACGTAGAGCTGATGCGGTGCAAAAGCCCCGGCTGATCTTGCGCGATAATTTCAATTAGCGTGCTATGTGCCGAACAAGCATCATCCGTCTTCACCCGCGTCTCAACTTTCACTTTTGGTGCGCGCCGCTTCTCCGAGCGCAAGCGGTCGCGGATCATTCGCTCCAGATCCGCTTTTCCGGTCAGCACGTCATGAATGCTCGTCTGAAACCGTTCCCACTCCGGCAAATTGAGCTCCAGCGTGCGAAAGCGATCCGTGAAATAAAACGTATCCACAACTATTCCCGCCTGATTCGAAAACGCCGCCGCTTTTACGATGTTCATCCCCCACGCAGCCAGCACGCCCGCCATCGTGGCGAAAAGGGAAGGGCGATCGGTCGTAACCAACGTCAATTCGTACCAGTGCCGGCCCCGGCGCAAATTCAGTTGCACGGAATCTTTAGGCAGCCGCGCCGCCATTTCCAGATGCGCCAGCACTTCTCCAGCCGCATGTGTCAGCAGGTAACGCCGCGGCAGCCCTTCCAGAAATGCGTCCAGCCGGTCACCCACGGATAGCGCGAGCGTACCAAGGTGTGCCATCACTTCGTCGTGCGCGTCCACATGCAAGCGTTCGTCCAAGCTGCGATTCAAATGATTCGCCGTCGCGATATAGAGCTGCCAGATATTCTCCGCCTTCCACGGCGTCAGCGCTTCGGGATTCACAGCCTTGATATCGGCATAAGTCAGAAGGCACAGCATCTTTAATCGTTCCGGAGTTTCCACTTTTTCGGCGAACGCGCGCACCGTTTCAGGGTCGAAAATGTCGCGGCGCATAGCAGCGCTCAATTCCAAGTGACGATCGATCAAGAATAAAACCGTTTCGCAATCCGGCGCGTCCAAATCCAGGCGTTCCAGCGCCACTTCCGCGATTCTCACGCTCGCGTGCACATGGTCATCCGTTTTCGCGCCCTTGCCCACGTCATGCAAAAGCAGCGCAAGGTAGAGCAGATCGGGCTGTTCGAGTTCTTCCAGCAATTCCGCGTAGCGCTGATCCCACTTGGACTGCGATTGGCGCAGCGCGTGAAGGTTATCAATGGCCACGAACGTGTGCTCATCTACCGTAAAGCGGTGCGCGTAATCGCGTACCACCAGCGCATCAATCCCCGCGAATTCTGGGAACAGCAACGTAAGCAAGCGCAGCGAATGCATCGCGCGCAAAGCGTCCGCCGCATGCGGCGCCACCAGAATCTCCTGCAACAGGTGCCACAGCTCGGTGCCTTTCGGCGGCACCGCCTCCAGCGCGGGAAAAGCGCGTTCGATCTGCCCCTCCGAACTCGAACTCAGCCTCAGCCCATGCCGCGCCATGAAACGGAACGCCCGCAGAATCAGTTCGGGATCGTCCAGCGCCGCGGGCTGGCGCAGCAGCAGCATCCCGTCCTCCACCAAAAATTCAGCATTCGAGAGCCGGGAACGCAATTGTTGGAACTGGTGGTGCAGTGAAAGCCGCGCTGCGGGAATTTCCTCCAGCATTTGCACGCAAACATGATGGACGGTGCGCGCATGGCTGAAGTACAAGCGCATCCATTCCGCCGTGCTCAGGGCGCCCGCGCCGCCGTCGCTCGCCGCGCGAATCGTCCGCGGCGAATGCGCCACGCCGATTTTCAGCGCGGCTGCAGCGTCTTGCGATTCCCACGTGAGCGTATTGTCGTCGCGATTGTGCCGGAAATGCAGAAAGCAGCGGATGGACATCAACGCATTCAGAGCTGCCGCAAACGATCCCTGAAGCGAGGCTGGCAAGAGCGCGTCGTCGCTGGGCCAGACGTGATATTGCTCAACCGCGGCGAGCAGCGAGAGCCAGCAAACCACGTTGTAATCGCGCAGCCCGCCCGGGCCATCCTTCACGTTCGGTTCAAGATGAAACACCGTGCTGCCGAACTTGCCGTGCCGGGTGCGTGTCAACTCGCCCAGTCGCTTGACGATTTGGTCCGACTCGCGCGCCAGCAATTTCGGAATTTGGTCATTGTGCAGCCGCGCAAACACTCGATGATCGCCCGCGAGATACCGGCAATCGAGCAGCGAAATGGCGAATTCGGAATTTGCAGCCTCAAACTTTCCGCACTCGGCGAGTGTTCGCGTGGCAGGGCTGAGTTTCAGGCCCAGGTCCCACAAGTCCTGCGAAAATTTGCGGATCGGTTCCTTGGATTTTTCTTCCGTGCCGTCTCCGGCGTGCAGAAACAACACGTCAATGTCGGAAAAAGGGAAGAGCCAGCGCCGCCCGAAGCCACCCAGCGCAACCACTGCAAAATCCGCGGGCCCGTTGGATTCAGGGAATACGTGCTGCTTCCAGAGGCGTCCGATAATGGATTCGATCAACGCGGTGCGGCCGAGCAGAGCGGTCTTACCGTCGCCGGTCGCAGCGAACTGCTCCTTAATGCGCGCCGATTCCTTCGCGGACAATTCGCGCAACTCAGCGGAAAGCGATGGACTCGTTGGCATCAAGGTTCGCCCAGAGCTACCAGTTCGTCACACTTGCATCCTTCCGCCAGCCTTTGGCCGATGAACCATACGCGCGCCGAGCCGCGTGCACGCGGCGCTATATGCAATGCAAGGCGGTCCGAATCCCTAAGCTCCCCTTTGTTGCGCCGCCTGAGAGCCTGGCCCCAGCATTTCAACGGCGTCTTCAGGGTACGCCAGCATGCCAAATTCCGGAACGTCCAAACCGGACAACTCCACTTCGCGCGTTACGCGCATCGAGCGCCACGCATTCACCAGCGAGAAAACAATGTACGTGAAGCCCAACGCATACACCGCCAGCAGCGTAGCCCCGCCCAGCTGAACCCAGAACTGAGTAAAGTCCCCGTGCAGCAGGCCCGTCACTCCTTGCCCCGCCTTCCCGAGATACGCAGCCGTACCCACGCCATTCCATCCCGCGCCATAAGTTCCGTCTGCAAATATTCCCACCGCCACCGCGCCAAACCATCCACAATAACCGTGCACGGAAATCGCGCCGCACGGATCGTCAATTTTCAGAACGCGCTCGTTAAACAGCACGCCGAGGCAAACCAAGACACCAGCAAGCACGCCAATAATCACCGCCGAATTAGGCGCAACGAACGCACAAGGAGCCGTAATCGCCACCAGTCCCGCAAGCATTCCGTTGCAAGCCATCGTGATGTCCGGTTTTCCAAACATGAAGTACCACAGCAGCATCGCCGCCGCCGACCCTGCCACTGCGGCAAGGTTGGTGTTTACCGCCACAACGGAAATTCGCAAATCCGTGGCTCCCAGCGTCGAACCCGGATTAAATCCCATCCAGCCGAATAGCAAAATAAACGTCCCGCTCACCACGAACACAATGTTTGATGCGGGAAATGCGCGCGGCTTTCCGTCTGCTCCGTATTTGCCAAGCCGCGGGCCCAAAATAATCGCCAGCGCCATCGCGCAGAATCCGCCAATCGAATGCACTACCGACGAGCCCGCAAAATCCACGTACCCATGTCCCAAATGCATGCTGGAGCCCAGTTGCGAAAGCCATCCACCGCCCCAAGCCCAACAACCGGAAATCGGATACAGAATTCCGCCGATAAAAAGCTCGCACAGCAGAAACGCCCAAAACGTGATGCGCTCGCAGATCGCGCCGACAATGATATAGCCCGCGGTCTCCATGAACACGACTTGAAAAAGCGTCAAGCAGTTGCTGCTAGCATCGTATGCGGGTCCGCTCAGGAAAAATCCCTTGCCCCCCAAGAATCCCCACTGGCCGCCTCCAATCAGAAAATGATTCAGGGTGGGAGCGCCGCCGATATTCGCCGGCGCTGCATTCACGGCTACTGCGCCGAACTGAAAAGCGTAGCCGATCGCATAGTAGGCAAGGAACGCAAAAACGTACGCCGCGAAATTCAACATCATCAAGTGCCCGGCATTTTTCTTGCGCACCAGCCCGACCGTCAGCAGCGCGAATCCCGCCTGCATGAAAAGCACCAGATAACCGGTCAGCAGCGTCCAGGAAAAATTCGTCGCGATCCGCGTGTGGCCCACATCGTCCGCCAGCTTCAGCGCCAGCGGCTCCCGCGCGGCCTGCGCCTGGTATTCATCGAAATCTTTCTTCAGCTTCGGATAATCGGGTGCACTAGTATCCGTCGGCTCGGGCACCACGAACGGATTGCCCGCGGCGTCAGCCGCCGACGACCGGTCGCCCGTTGCGGTTCCGGCGGGATCCGGCTGCGTCTGGTCCGCCAGAGCCACGCTCATCGGACCACAAAGGATTTGCGCAAAGACGAGGGCGACGATGATCTGCAGCATCCATCGTGTCGACCGCCGGGCAAATGCACATTCCATTTTTGAGCTCCTGTCCCGATTAGGATAACCGCTCGAAGTCCTCACACCCTCACTGCCAGAAGTATTCAAATCGCGCCGGGCCCCCGCTCTCCGGTGCGTATGCGAATGACTTCATCCAACGACGATACGAAAATTTTTCCGTCGCCGATCACGCCGGTTCGCGCGCCTTCCAAAATCGCATCCACCACCGGATCCACCAGCTCCTCCACCACCGCGATGCTCACGAAGATCTTCGGCAGAAAATCCACGGTGTATTCAGATCCGCGGTAAGTCTCGGTGTGGCCTTTCTGCCGGCCAAAGCCGCGCACTTCCGATACGGTCAGGCCCGTCACTCCCAGCGCGGTGACGCGCAGCTTCACCTCATCCAGCTGGGAAGGTCTGATAACGGCATCAATTCGCTTCATTTGTGCCCGCTCCTTTTCGTCTGGAACCGAAAACCCGCCGTATGCAACTAGGTATGGAACCTACTAGCGCTTCATCAGTCAAATCAATAACGGTGATGGGATGCATCACTATCACGAGAAGGGCACTGCGTTCAAGAAGCTGCCGCTGAGCTGACGGCTATTTACGGAATGAGATCGCGCAATTCCGGCGAATTGCGCCCTGTGAAGTTTTTAAATGCCGCGAATCTCGCCGAAACTTGGATAGAATGTCCGAGGCGCAGCAGATGCGGCCCTCGGAATCCGAAAATGATCACTCTAATTTCCATAATTGTTCTGGGTTTTTTCCTGGGCATGCGCCATGCCACAGACCCAGATCACGTGATAGCGGTCACCACGATCGTCAGCCGCCAGCGCAGCATGCGTCACGCCGCGGTGATTGGCGCGCTGTGGGGAGTGGGGCACACCATCACGATTTTTCTGGTGGGTTCGGCCATCATCCTTTTCGGAGTTGTGATTCCGCCGCGGCTGGGCCTGACGATGGAGTTAAGCGTGGGTCTGATGCTGATCCTGCTGGGAATTCTGAACCTCTCGGGCTTTACGCGTTGGATCACGGAAATGTTTACGCCCGCGGGTGGCGCTCCACACGCGCACGTGCATCCCCATGTGCACGGAGACTACATCCACACTCACCCGCACGCGCACGAACCCGAAAAACATGGCCACGCCGAAGAAGCGACCCCGGTCGGCTGGATGGATCGCATTTTCGGGCAACTCGGCCTCTATCAAGCCGTACGGCCGCTGCTGGTCGGCCTCGTGCACGGCCTCGCTGGCTCGGCTGCGGTTGCGTTGCTCGTGCTCACCACTATTCGCGATCCTTATTGGGCGATTGCCTACCTTCTTGTCTTCGGTGTTGGCACGATTGCCGGCATGATGATCATCACCACAGCGATCGCATTACCGTTCAAATATTCCCAGCAACGATTTGCGCGCTTCAATCGCGCTCTGCAAGTTGCTTCCGGAGTCATAAGCCTGGCTTTCGGGATCTTCATCGTCTACAAAATGGGTTATGTAAACGGAATGTTCACCAGCCATCCGAATTGGACGCCAGAATAACCGCCGATACCGCAATCTAAAAGCTGTTCGCTGAGAGTAGAACTGCGACCGCGATTCACGGCGGCATCCCTAATCACATTTTCACGGGCGTCCCTTGACTCGCAACACATTGCCATTTTCCCTTCGGCATCTTCACCCATAGGTCGGTCCAGCGCTCATCGGCGGTGAAAGGCTTTCCCGACTCGTCGATGCCTCTACTCCTGAATTCTCCAGTCGCAACAGCCACGTTGCCGTAAACGTGAACCTGCACGTCGCTGTATTCAGCGCTATCGTATTTCGTCGCCTTTTCCGTTGCCAACATCCCTGCGTTGTCGGTGAATTTGCCTTCGCTCGAAGTATCGACGAACTTGTCAGCCAGCAGCGGTGCGATCAGGTCAGAATTGTTCGTCTTTTGCGCTTCAAGCCATTTTTGCTCGAGCGCGGCAACCACATGCTCGGTTCCAGCGGTTTTGGAGGTCTGTGACCACACAGCGCTGACCGACAAAACCACGGCCATCAGACCCAATGCCGGGAGGTTTTTCATGATGCGTCTCCTTCGTTGCTTCGAGTTTTTTTGGAAACCGATCCAGACTGCGCTAGCGGGGGAGGCTTAAGGAATTACCTCAGCCTGTTGCTTGACCTCGTGGGCCTGCGTTTCTTCCGCGCCTCCGCGATCTGTCTTCAGCCCGGCGCGATGGGCAAGATCATAGCACCGGCGTCGCGTCAGTGTAGATCATTCGCGCAAACGTGGAGGTTCTACCGCAGCACCTGCAATGGATTTCGGTAATCGTGCCGGAGACGTGCAAAATAGGGCGCAAAACGAAAAGGCCGGGCGCCTGGGCCCGGCCTTCAGAGTATCAAATTGGTTGCGGGGGTTGGATTTGAACCAACGACCTCCGGGTTATGAGAAGTAAGGTCTAACCCTAAAGCCTGTTGATGGTGCGTCGCTTATAACCCAAATCGGCTATTTGAGAGCCATAGGGGCCGGATTTCGGCCCCTTAACGGCCCCCAAAAACTGCGCACCCCGAGAATCACGTTCTGAATCCACCGGAATGACTGCCAGAGATTTATCATGACTCCCACGCCGGGAAAGCTTCTGCTGAAGTGGTGATCTGACCCGAGTTCACATGACCGCCAGGTTTCAGGGCGTCGCTCGCTCGGCGGTTTCACGCAGGCGATTCACACGAGCTTGCTCGGCTACTTTTGGCAACTGTGCCCTTCATCAATGCGACTTAGTCGCTCCGGCAGGTGCACCGGATTTCCCCCGGTAACGGGTCCCCTTTTTTCGTACTTAGCGTGAATGCGAATCTGAAAAAATTGCCTTACCAAATGTATCGGTACTCTGCATGACGAGCAGGAGGATTCGTCGCAAAAACCACACGTGCGATAACGCGACCCAATTCCTTCTCGGTTCTTGCGAAATTGGGCAAGCGTCGGAATGGGTGCAGCATCCGTTCGCCTTGAATCATCTTCGTGAAGTTTCGGATGCTTCAAGCAAACTCCGAGATGTTGCGACTCATCCTCCGATCCGAATTTATACGCATGACGCGACTGGGATATCCGAAATAGCACGGATTGACCACTCACGGCCACGTATTAGAGAGTTGCGCTCAAACCTCTCGCCGATTCGTGTTTCTCCGAGCGCGAATGGGTGACTTTCCAACGAGACGTAGCGGCGATTGCACTCGCAGCTATGAAGTTCTGCGGCCACGTATAAATTCGAGTTGACGCCGGAACTGAAGCCAGTCGGAGGCACACGTGCGAGAAAAAATCATCGTTCAGAAGGTGGGCGAGCCTGATTCGTCTTTGGCTCCAATAGGACTTGCGCTCGTCTTGGCCAAATTGATAGTAAGAGCGGAGCAGAACATATTGAAAACGCTCCGCCGCCAACTTCGACAGTGATCTTAGTCCAAAAGATCCATTCAGGCCAAACCTCTTGCTCAGTCGTATTCCGGAATCGTGCGACTCGATCGATGAGCGTTTGATCGTTGCTCGCCGCCGTCGTTCGATTTCGCGGAGGATTTGAATGCTCATCGGCGAAAAGTTGAAAGCTTTACGAGAAAAGAAAAATATGTCCCAAGCCGACATCGAGAGGCGCACGGGGCTCCTCCGCTGTTACATTTCGCGCGTCGAGAACGGTCACACTGTCCCAGCCATCGAAACTCTCGAAAAGCTGGCTCATGCAATGGGCGTACCTTTGTATCAAATATTTTACGACGGAGAGAAGCCACCCGCTCCGAATTCTCCCAAGTTCGATGACGGTGGTTGGGGCTGTTCTGGTCGGGACGCACAAACCCTTGGCAGATTTCGCAGACTGCTGAAACGGACAACCGGGCCCGACCGACAACTTTTGTTCTGCATCGCGCAGAAAATGTCGGAAAAGAAACACCGCCCGAACCGAAGAACCCAGGACTAAAAACGGAACGAGAGTCTGCGAATCTTGCTTCGTGAAAGAATCCCGGTGCCCAGAGGGCGTTTGGCCGAACTAACCGATCCGTTAGCTCGCGAGGCGGCGCGCCTGATGTGGCCGTCTCGCGCGTTCCATCCGAGTTCGAGCGTGAGGAGCCTGACTCAGCAAAGGGCCCGGAGGAGCGAATTCGCGCTCGCTCGGCATAGGCTGAATTGCCCGCAAGAGGCCAACGGCTTCGGCAATGTGTGCTTCGGCCAGTAGAACTTGAGCGACCGAGCGCCGAGTGCCTGTATGTTCCACGCGACGCCGCAGATCCGTCATCACGCTCGTTAGCGCGTCTGCGGCAAGTCGAATAAAGAAGGACTCGTCGGGCGGCGCAGACACATCGCGCCTGACAGTTGCAGGCCTTCGCATCGGCAGCCTCCTCGCCTCGCCATTGGCTGGAGCAATGGTAGCCTTGAATGGTCGTCAGTGCTCGGGACGTCAACCAAAAGAAAACGGCGGCCTAAGGTTTGCTGCCGTTAGAGCGGAGCTGTCTGGAGTCTGACGGATGCACGCGGGAGGACTGGTAATACTAGAACTATGCTTGTATCGTCAATTCGTAATGACCGCGCCGCGCATCAGCATTAATACCGAGGCACGGAACGGATCGAATCGCAACATTCGCGAGTTGCGTCGAATTTATCTGGTCTCTCTTTGTTCCGACGCCGCCTTGGACAACTCTTCCAACGCTCCGTCGACGAGCCCAGATGCCATAATCAAGCGGGAATTTGCTTTCGAGTTGCGGCTGTGCTCGATGATCCCACTCAGGTCTGATCTCAGAACGCGAATTTTCTGGACCAATTCGGCAAGGCGCGTTGCGTCAGGATAATGCTTTGAGTCCGCTATGCTTATTTGCCCATCCTTCTTCCTTCAGCACAAGTACATACGTGAATCTAGGTTGGAGTTGGATGGTCCAGTTTTGACGGAGTGTACCAGCGCCGCCCGATTTCGGCAATTCCTGTAACGCCGCAATCGGGAGTTAGCTCGCCACATCCGTTCCCAAACCATGATTTCTCGCAGCGTACAGCGTATAGTGGCGGCATATACCACCCTTGGCTGAAGAGATACGAAAATGCAAGAAGAAGCGTGGATCAGGACACTTGAAGACGGCAGAAAAGTTAAATTTATTTACCTAGAATTGCCCGACCATGGGGCGTTTATCACTGCTCAGCTTGCAGGGAATGAGGTCGTCTATTCCGTCGTATTGACCAAGGCAAGAATCCCGCTCAGTCGTGAAGACGTCGAAAGCCATTTCAAGGGGGAGCTTTGTAAGAAGTGATACAGCACACTTCTAAATGTGGCCTCAGTTGCCAGAATTAAATCGGAAGCACTCGGCTCGATTGGTGCGCTGGCGAGCAGACGCCGTGCCACCGGGACCGTCATACTTGGCCGCTAGCTTGAATTGAACTGCTCAGGGCTGGCAGGTGACTTGCGATGACAGGACATGTCAGTCGATTCCCGAAGGAGCGGATCGGAGAGGCTCTAATTGACTGGGAGGAGCGCGAGTTGATGAAGAGGGCCAAGAAATTAGGCGTGAGAACAAAGCCAATTAGAAAGAAAGCCCACCGTCCCTAACGTTCAGCACCTGAGTTTCCCCGCCCCGAGACCAAGAAGGTGATGTTTAATCGCGCAGGACAACGCTCAGAAGCGAGGTATTGATATGCAGGCCGCCGTTGTATTTGATGAACCCGAGCTTTCTAAATTTGTTCATGAAAAAATTGACCCTTGAGCGCGTGGTACCCACCATCTCCGCCAGCGTTTCCTGCGAGACCTTCGGCAGAACTCGCTGCGGCTCATCCTCCGTGCCGTAGCGGGCCAGTAGCAACAGCGTGCGTGCGAGACGCTTCTCGCTGGAGTTAAACAGCTGATCGACCAAATCTTCTTCGATGCGGATGTTGCGCGAAAGCATATAAGCGATGAATCGGTCGGAAAACACGTGCTCACTGTGCAGGACACGGACCATTTCCTTCTTTTCGATGACCAGCGCGGTAGTCGGCGTGACCTCTGTCGCCGTCCCTATGCGGATCGGTTGACCGGCGAGGCAACCTTCGCCGAAAAAATCGCCCGGTCCCAAGATCGCCACCACTGCTTCCTTGCCAGTTTCATTGACGACGGAGAGCCTCACGCCGCCTTTTTGGATGTACAGCACATCCTGGGCGGGATCGCCCTGCGAGAATATCTCTTCCTTTTTCCGAAACTCTCTGACCCGCCTCGCCAGTCCTGCCGAATCGAGGAACGCTTGAAGATCGAAAGCGGGCTTCTGCGTGGGTTTCGTTGTGGACCTGATCTTGGACGAAGTCTTGACTGCTTGCATAACAGAACTTCTACTGTACCACGTCACCATAATCATGAGGCTCGTAACAATCCTGTCGGTCGGAATAAATGCGGGTGCGTGAAAGATTTCGACGCGACAAAACACTAAAACCGCAACCACGAGCGACCAGAGAAATCACAATTTCAAGGTGTCCACAATGGGACAGTCTTTAAGAGGCAAAACCACTAGGCTTCGCACTCACTTCGGACTCCACGAACTGGCGTCGGCCGGGAGGGTGCGTATGTACGACCTGGAGCAGGCTATGTCTTGGAAGCAGCCTTTTCTGCAAGCGCTTGAAGAGTCGGATCGCCAGAAACTCGGCGAACTGGTTTATGCCTCGGAACGTGCAATATTCCTTCGCCAGCAGGAGCTGAAAAATTCTTCCGACCATCATGAAGAGCGGAGCGAGATGAGTGTGGCCGAGGTGGCTCTGCAAACTATCAGAACTCACAAGCTTGGCTGTCTTGGTTAATTGCGACGGCGGTCGTCGTTGGCAGTGACGGTAATCTCAACGTGAGCGCCCTTCTTGAGTTTTACGTCGTCGCCGTGTTCGTCAGTTAACGTATTTTCGATGCGGATATCTCGATACGGGCGGGCCGCCCCGGCGACGGCAATCTGTGCTTTTTCCGGTAGGTTCGTGCGGGGCGAAGGGATGATTTTCTTGACGGCTCCAGGCATGGTCGTGCTTGGCCGCTCTATAGTTCGCGCGGTATCCAGATTTAGTTCCGCTATCCTAGCGGACCTCGCCACGCGCGGTTTCGCCATTTCGTTCTTCACGTCGGCACGTGTCGCAGTTCTTGATTTCTTCTTACCGTTCTTTTGCGGCATAGACTGATAATGGCATCGAGACGGAAGTCATGCAGTCCCATTTCGCACAGTTGCGAAATATTCGGCCGATTCACGTCAGCAGATCACTGCGGCGGTCGTTTGACTTGGACCTGGCGCCTGGCGCAACGTTGAAACGGCCAACTACCAACGCCCGCCCGGACCACCGTGTGCAGTCACTCCACGAGGGACGTAGCCGCCGTGTATTCCGTCGAATCAAAGTCTGATCATAGGAATCTTTAGCACGAGCGTCCGTGCAGTTGTGAACAGTTATCGGTGTCCGTCGCTTGTAAAATAGCGAATCGAGGGAAGCGGGGCGACACTTCTGCGGCCGAGTCAACCACTTTCCTTCTGACTTGGGAGAATTCAGATGGAAACTCTAGCGACCCTTGTGCTTCGGTTTATTGTCCCGCCGCAGTTGATTGTCGCGTCGGCGATGTCCGTCACGGTGTATCTCGCGCTTCCTGGTTCCCTTTTCACCTTTCGTTCCATCGCAAGTGGTCTTCACGCAAGCGCGAAGAGAGTTCGAGCGTAGTCGGTGTTTGGAATTCAGATCCTTACGAAGCAGGGAATACTCGCAAGCTACCGGACGGGCTAAGTGATCACGAGCAGTCGTGAGAAAAAAGCTTAAACAGGAGGTAGTTATGCAACAGCCGGCGGCCTTTTTCGTCTGCAGTCAGTGCGACGCTGGATACGATTCACCTAGTTCGCTGAACGCGCACAAGAGCAGATCTCATCGTGGTAGCTGCTCAGATCAGCGATTGCAGCGGGAGAATGGTGCATCGGGAGAGATCTCCAAACCTCAATCCAGACAGCGGACCTCGCCCGATGACGAAACCGACGCGACCGATTTGTTCCGTTGAGGATTCTAGTGTTCCGTGATTGCTCGCCCAAATACGGAACGTAAGACTATGAGTGGCAAGTTTGGATCTTTCACCTCGGCCATTTGACCAACGCAATGACGGACACCATCGCAGAAAGTCACAGCGCGACTGCCCTCATGATGGCTGCGACGCTCGTCATGGCCGCCGGCTTTTTCGACTTGGTAGATGGAGCGGCGTCAGGGAATCTCCTGCTCTTTATCGCAGGCATCCTGTTCTCTTGCTCGGGTGTCTTGTCGTTTGATCTCTGGAGGCAAAATTTACGCTGACCGGTTTGAAAAATTATGGGAAGCGACAACGAAGCAGTCCAGGACATCTGTGGGAAATGCGATGCTGAGATCGATCGACGTCGTCGAGTCGATTTCACGCTGAAAGACGGAACGAGAGTGTGTGAATCTTGCTTTGTGAGAGAAACGCGTGGGCCTACGCGCCGATTGCTTTGTTCTTTGCAGCTCACGCCCGCTAACTCGGTGCACGGCACACCTAGTTTTCCTGGGTACTCATTCGCCTTTTAGGAGTGACGAGCTGAAACACCACGGTCTGCGGACGCAGCCATCGCACGCTTGGGTTTATTGTTAGCGTTTGGTTCACGGTTGGTCCCTTTTCCAACGAATTGCGGTCGGAATTTGTACTCGGTCCCGAAGAACAGAAGCAAATTGCAATGCGGGCATCTCGGATGGTGATGGCCGGGAATCTCGAGAATGGCGCGGAAACAATTGGGGCAGCAAGGCCATATCCGGCCGTCGCATTCTGGGCATGCTGATGGTGGATCCTTGGCGTGCCCCGCCGACTCCTCTTCAAGCTCGAAAATGAAACCGCACTCGTACCGCACGCAAATGGCATATTCCGCCGTATCGTGCCTCCAAGGGAGGGCTCGTCTCTGGAAACGAGATGGGTGAAAGATAGGCCGTTCCACATATCTGCGTCTATTCGCAGTACTACGTACCGTGGTCGTCAGTGGAAGTCTCAAGCTAGGAGAGCTCGTGATCTCGGGGGCCTGTAAAAATCAACGGAAACGAATGTCATGAGCCAGGCTTGGACAATTCTTCCAATGCTTCGCGGAGAAGACTCGACACCAAAATCAAACGGTCGGTTACCTTTGATGCCCGCTTTGTTTCGTAGTGTTTGACTGTCCGACGGAGGTCCAGGTTCAATGCCCTAAGCTTCTGGATCAACTCGGTGAGGCGCGGTGCGTCCCCAGATGACCTTGGCTCCGCGATGCCCATTTGCCCGCCCCGCTGCCTTCAGCACAATCCCTGCACGTCTCCGGGTTCGGTCTGGGTGGACCAGTTATGACAAAGGATACGAGCGTCTCCCGAGTTTCGCAATGCTTGTATTGAGAAAACTGACTACTAAAATTGCTGCAAGCGTTCGGTAGAATCCCCCTTGAGTCCCGCATCGCGCCTCGCGTTTCTCTTGAGGCATCTTCTGTGCCACTCGCCTAGGACGTTGCGCGGATCTCAACTCTGTTTAACAGCTTCGAGCTGACAATCGGAATGCAACATTACGAGTATTTCCGAGCAGAGTCCGATATATTAGCCGCATGACGCGAACGAGAATTACAGCATTTTCTGCGCGCTTGAAGGATTATCCAGACGGCATGTCTCTGTGGGAAAAAGAAAGCCTTGCGGCAGAGGCGTTCCTTGCGTCTGAGAGGAAAGCAAGAAAACTATCGAAACGGAGAATCGCCCGGGAGCAGAAGCGGCACCAATGACACCAATCCAGCCATCGTCAACCTGCAACGCATTCGGAGTGTGCTTTATGGGACAGTTCTGCGCGTAGGTTGAGAGCAAGCTGTACTGACCCTTCCGTATTCGACGACTGTTTTACCGGAGGGTGTATGTACGCGTGCGAGAGAGCGACACCCCGCTTTAATTTCAATGTTCCCGCCAGAGTTCGCAGGCTCGACGAAAGCGGTTCCACGGAATATGCCATTGAGACTGCCAACCTCTCAGAAGGCGGCATGTATTTTTCCAGCGAGATTCAACTCGAAGTGGACACCCTCGTTCGGACTTATCTGGTAATGCCAGAGCAGATATTCGGAAAGCCCATCGTGCGGTGGTGCTGCGATGGGCGAGTTGTCCATGTTGGCCAAAGCGGACCTACGGGGAACAGCCTTGGTATTGGGATTGCGTTTCACACGTACGCAGTGCTAACCGCTGGGCGGCTAGAGCCGACTGAGGAGCGCAGGTCGTTACGGTATTAGCGGTCCCACGTGGGAGGTCACGCCGCCCGCTGGAAATCTACCAGCCAGAACATCCGTGATTTGCGAAGGCGAGAGTTTTGATGGAGTCAATCCGAAGCAGCCACCCCGCGTCGGTCAAGCTGCGTGCGAGCAAATAAGCGCAGCAAACCAACTGCATTGGTTGAGAGAATCTTGTTACGATCTCCTGCGTCGGTGATCATGTCGTCCACGAGATCGATGTGCAGCTTTGGGCTCATGGGAACTGGCCCGAAATCAGTTCCAAACAGTACGTGGTCAACGCCGCACATTTCGATCATGGCTTTGAGGCAGATCGCGCTTGGACCCATAGTGTCCACATAAATATTCGACTTGAAATACTCCGAAGGCTTACGAAGGTTCTTATCCACCTTGTCGATTGGTGGATTTTGGATACCTTTATAGTTCAACTCCCAGTTCCAATCGAGTCTGCAAACAACGGGGGCGACGGCTCCGCCCATGTGAACAAAAAGAACTTTAAGCTTGGGATATTTATCGAAGACGCCGCTATAGATCATGCGAGCTGCCGACAGCGCCGTATCAAATGGCCTACCTACCGCTTCGTTAAGCCTATACTGCTGCATTGAAGCAGCGCCTATAGCTACGAGAGGAGGATGAATGTGAACGAGAACATCTTTGGCCTGCGCGTACTCCCATAGCCATTCAGCTTTCGGTGAGTCCAGAAAGATTTGATCTGAGCCCGCTCCGTAGCTGCTCGCAATGCTGATGCAGCAGGCCTCTTTATTCGAGATCAGTGGATCGATGACATCACGCGAACTCTCTTCAAGAGCATGAGCGTTGGCCGTACAGGCAACCTCATCGAGGAATCTATCTCGAAGCTCGAAAGACTCGTCGTTCAGGAATTTGAGCGTGTCAGTGGTGCCCGCTTTGATGACGTGCTGGGCGAACGTCTCCACCTCGCCGCCATAGCTGTTCACGCACAGCGTGACCCCGCTTTGCCGCTGAATCTCCATTGAATAATCAACGTCAACCGACTCGCGATAGAAAAACATCTCGTCCCCAAAGACCTGCGGAAACGGCTTTGAATCGTCAAGGCCTATATTCTCAACCAATTTCTGACGCAGTTTTGGACCGAAAATGTGTCGGTGAGTGTCAATGATGCTTCTGGTGGCTTGGGGTTGAGCCATTTGAACTCCTCTAAATCGTGGATGACCTTGCAGTTGGGGGAGTGTCCATCAAATGCGTTCTGTCATCTGTACCGTTTTGCACACGATCAGAGAGACGACCGACGCAGAGATTCTACTTCCGGCACCGTGCCTGATTAACGTTACCGGAAAAGCGGAATGACGCGGCGCATGTCCGGAACTACGCTGCGCGCTGTACCGGCTACGCGACGCAATATAAAAGGGCGCCCCAATTGGAGTAGGTTTTGAGTGTCGGCTCGAACCTAGCTCAGAAAGGAGCGCCCTCTATGGATAGCGTGAAGTATATCGGGATGGATGTGCACAAGGAAGCGATCTGGGTCGCGGTTCTAAACTTCTCGGGCAAGCTGGTGATGGAGTGCACGATCGAAACCAAGGCCAGCACGATTCTGGATTTTCTCAAAGGCCTGCGCGGAAGTTTGCACGTAACTTTCGAAGAAGGCACCTGGGCCGCCTGGTTGTATGACTTGATCAAGCCGCAC
>Ga0187871_10000235_pt1 | contig 51881 bp, 39 predicted proteins | sample June2016WEW_16_1_FD_132988 | JGI IMG/M metagenome (GOLD analysis project Ga0187871, IMG submission 132988) | Peatland microbial communities from SPRUCE experiment site at the Marcell Experimental Forest, Minnesota, USA - June2016WEW_16_10 | ecosystem: Environmental > Terrestrial > Soil >...
GACCCGGCTATCGACCCGGCTATCGACCCGGCTATCGACAATGATGAATGAAAACGGGCTCCGCGCGTACGGAAGTCCGGCCAGATCGGCTAGAGCGTCTTCACCGGATGAGAATTCTCTGGTTTGTAGCCCCCATGCGCCCAAAGTCTCGCGCAAAATCAAGCGGTTGGTAGTGTTGCTGTCGATGATCGCGACGCACCGTCCGTGAAAGTCCGGGACCGCCACCAGCGGCTCTTCCCGCCGGCCGGTTGTGGGCTGCAGCGGCACGCTGAACCTGAATGTACTACCCTTTCCAATCTCCGAAGCTACGGAAATCGTGCCGCCCATCCGTTCGACGATGCCGCGGCTGATGGCCAGACCCAGCCCGCTGCCACCATATTTCCGGGTCGTGGAGGAATCGCCTTGTTTGAAGTCTTCGAAAATGGTCTCCAGTTGCTCTGGCGGGATGCCGATGCCCGTATCGCAAACCGAGAAACCTAGGGAGCCCCCCACCCCACCTGGCGGTTCTTGTACCGCCAAAGCGACCTCGCCTGTCTCCGTGAACTTAATGGCATTGCCAACCAGGTTGATGAGCACCTGCCGCAGGCGGGCCGGATCGCCCGCATACCAAGTGGCGACGTTTGCACTGAAACGCGAGACCAGCGCGATGCCCTTCGCCCGCGCCTTGGGCGCGACCAGTTCTACGATTTGATCCACCAGTTCCCGAAGCTGGAACTCGGTCTGCTCCAGGACCAGGTGTCCGGCTTCGATTTTCGAGAAATCCAGAATATCGTTGATCAGACTGAGCAGGCTGGCGCCGGCCCGGCGGAAAATCTGAACGTACTGTCGCTGTTCGTCGTTCAGATGGGTTTCGTGCAACAGGTCGGACATGCCCAGTATGGCATTCATGGGCGTTCGGATCTCGTGACTCATGGCGGCCAGAAAGGCGCTCTTGGCGCGATTGGCCTCCTCGGCCCGCTGGCGGGCGAACACTAGTTGCCGCTCCACCAATTTGCGCTCGGCGATATCGCGGACGGCGGCGGCCACCCAGGAACCCTGCGCCGTCTCAATGGGACTTAAGCTGACCTCGACCGGGAACTCTTCCCCGTTCTTGCGCAACCCGCTCAGTTCCGTTCCCATTCCCATCTTTCGCATGCCGCTGAACCTTCGGTAACTGTCGCACTGCGGGGCGTGGCCCGCGCGCTTGTCTTCGGGAATCAGCATTTCGACCGGCTGCCCGACCATTTCCTGCCGGCCCCAGCCGAACAGGCGCTCGGCTTGCGCATTCACCAGAACGATAGTACCCTGCCCATCGGCGATTACCACGGCATCGGGAGCGGATTCCAGTAGCGCGCGAAACTTCTCTTCGCTCTGCCGGATATTCTCGTCGCTCCTCTTGCGCTCCGTGATGTCGCGCGTGATCTTGGAGAATCCGCGAAGATGGCCGTTCTCCCCGCGCATGGCGGTGATTAAGACCTCCGCCCAGAATAGTGAGCCGTCTTTGCGGACCCGCCAGCCTTGCTCTTCGCAACGGCCGTTCCGCGTTGCGTCTCTTAGGGCGGCCTCCGGATACCCGCGGGCAATGTCCGCGGCAGTGTAGAAGCGGGAGAAGTTCGTGCCCAGGATCTCCGCCGCGGAGTATCCCTTGAGGCGCTCCGCGGCGTCCGTCCAGCTCGCCACGCACCCTTGTGGATCCAGCATCAGGATGGCGTAGTCCTTCACACCCTCCACCAGGCTGCGGAAGCGCTCTTCGCTGTCATGCAGTTGCAGGGTGCGCTCCTGGACGCTTCTTTCCAGGGTGTCGTTCAGTTTCTTGATTTCGTGCCAGGCGCCCCGGACTTGCTGCTCGGCGCGCTTGTAGTCGTCGATGTCGGTACAGGTGCCGAACCACCGGACGATGCGGCCGTCGGGGTCGCGAATGGGCATGGCGCGTCCCAGGTGCCATCGGTAGGCGCCGTCGGCCGCGCGCAGAAATCGATACTCGACCTCGTACGCCTCGCCGGCTTTGAACGCCCTGCTCCGCCGATCCAGGCAGTTGCCCAGATCGTCGGGGTGCAGTACCGGCTGCCATCCCAAATCCCGGCTCTGTTCAAAGGTGAGTCCGGTGTAATCGTACCAACGCTGATTGTGATAGTCGACATGGCCGTCCGGGCTGGCGGCCCACACGATTTGCGGCATGGCGTCGGCGAGCTGCCGGAAACTCGCTTCGCTTTCGCGCATGGCCTTGTCCGCCAGTTCGCGGGCGGTCAGGTCGCGCACCGCGCACACCGCCAGCACCCCGTCGGGAGTCTCCACCGAATTCAAACTGACGCCGGCCGAGAACTCCCGGCCATCCTTGCGCAGACCTCGAATGTCCATCGGCGCGGCGTACATGGGCCGTATCCGGGGCGCTTCCGCAAAGACTGCGCGATAATCCACATGCCGTGCGCGGGCTTCGTGCGGCACCAACTTTTCGATGGGCTCTCCCAGCAGTTCCGCCTTCGCGTAGCCGAACAGCGCTTCGGCCTGCGCGTTCACCAAAATTATCCTGCCTTCCCGGTCGGTGATGATCATGGCGTCCGGCGTGGATTCGAGCAGCGCCCGGAACTTTTCCTCACTCGCGCGCAGGTTCCGCTCCGCTCTAGATCGTCGCCCGTCGCTACCGTCCAGGGCCCGCGCGTCTAGCCAGATCAGCGCCGTAAACACGATGGCGTTGGCCGAGGCAAATAGCGCGACGCCGCACGCCGTGTCGTAATAACCCAGGCGCTCACCTTGCCAGCGCAGCCATCCGACCAGCGGCGGAACCAGAATCGCCGCCGGCAGCAGCCGCCTGGCTGTCCAACCGCCGGGCCCGCCGCTGGTGACGGTGCGCATCGCGCCGCGATGGGGATGCAGGAAGAGTAGCGCGGTCGAGGCGACAAATAAGGTCAGCGCGGTAAGCACACCCATATGCATGAGCGCACCGGTGCCGTATACATCGATGCCATATAGGTGCCCAATCAGACCGGTCGCGGAAAGAGCGGCGACCGGAAGTGCCAGCCACTGAATCGCACCGCGCGCACGGCGCAAGGCCGACAGCCCCAGCCCGGCGCCCAACAGCGAAAAACAGACGGCCGTGGCCGGCGCCATCCTTCCCCGCGGCCATCCCGGAACCGTTCGCATGCGATCCGGCATTACCAGTTCATCCACGTGCAGATTCAACCCGCAGGCATACTCAATAAGGGTGACGACACCCAACGCCGCAGCCAGGCATCCCGCGGCTGCGGCCCATTGACGCCACCGCCGGTTCGCCCACAGCGCCGCTCCCAGCAGGATCAGTCCGATGGCCGTGTTGACTCGCATGTAAGCCGCGCCGGCCAGAACGGTGGTCAGCGGGGTCGCACCGAGGCCCCACCCCACTACCAGCACCATGGCGCCGGTCCCCGCGCACCAGGCGGCGGCCACTGTCTGCACGAATTGCACATGCCTGTTGGTCATCACACCGCTCTGCCCATCTATCGGCGGATGGCGCCGGGAGCTTAGCCTTGCGCCGCCCAGCTAATGCGGGGCGCGTATTGTGCCGAATAACCTATTGGAACGGTTGTAATGCCGATGAATGGATCTCTGAATCGCCTGTCCGTGTTACTCGTCGAAGACGATCCCGATTACGCAACTCTGGTCCAGCAGTGGCTGGCCGGGACCGGAGACGATCCCGGATTTTCGTTGAACTGGACCGAATCGTTGAGCTCGGCCCTGAGCCGGCTGGCACGGGGAGGCATCGACATCGTGCTGCTCGATCTGAGCCTTCCCGACAGCCACGGAATCGAGACCTTTTTGACTCTCCGCAGCCGGTGCTCCGAGGTTCCCGTGATTGTCTTGAGCTCCGCCGATAGCGAGCCGATGGCCTTGCAGACCATCCGCCACGGCGGAGAGGATTATCTGGTCAAGAGCACGTGCACACGCGACCTGCTGATCCGGAACATATCGCACGCCGTCGTGCGGCATCGGCGCCAGGCCGAAGCCCAGGCAGGCGGCGCCCAGAACAAAGTTGTGACGATCGTTTCGGCCAAGGGGGGCACCGGGGCCACTACGGTTGCCTGCACCCTGGCGGCGGAACTGCGGCGCCAGAGCGATGAAAGCGTGCTGCTGGCCGACCTGGACCTGGATTCGGGCCTGCTGGGGTTCCTGATGGGAGTGCACAGCCGCTTTTCCATTGTGGACGCCGCGCAGAGCCTGGAGCGTCTGGACGCCACGTTTTGGGAGCACCTGGTGACGGAAGTTGGCGGCGTCCATGTGGTCGCGTCGACGGGATTGGCGCTGGGGGCCCGCGTCGCCCCGGCCAACATTTTGGAAGTGATCAAATTCGTTACGCCGCTCTATCGATGGCTGGTGCTGGACCTGGGGAGGTTGCGCAGCGGCAATCTGGCCCTGCTCGAACAAACCACCGAGGCGATGCTGGTGACCACGGATTCCATCGCCTCCTTGCACGAAGCCAAGCATGCCATCGAAGTGATGTGCGCCGGCGGATTCGACCGCGAACGCATCCAACTGCTCGTAAATCAAGTGGATGAAGACATTGAGCCGCAACGCGTCGGCGATCTTGTCAAACTCTTCGGCGTAGAGGTATGCACGCGCTTGCCATATGAAGGGCACGCGCTGAGCGGCGCTCTCGCGGACAGGAAGCTGCCGGCGGAAACCGGCGCCTTCAGTGCGCATGTGAGAAATGTGGCGCGCAAGTTGATGGGTCTGGAAGAGGTCAAACGCCGGCGCACGATTCCCAGCCTGATGTCTTTCCTGCGGGGGAGCAGGCGGCCGGAACCGGCGGCGGCCGGCGGCGCCTCCGATTCGTCGAGGCTGCATGCGTGACCATCTGCGTGTCCTGGTGGTGGGCGGCGACCCGGGTTTGGTGGAGGAGGCCCGGCGATGCGTCGCGGAAAACCGCCCGCCGGTGGACGTGCAATGGTTACGGGATCCCGCCGTGGCGGCGGCGCGCGTCGGCGGAGGGGATATTGACGCGCTGGTCGTCGATCCGTCCGTCATCGGCGGATGCGGCGACAATTTGCGGGATTGGCTCGATCGGTTGCGTCAAACCTGCAAGCGGACTGAAGTGATCGTGGTTTCAGGGTCCGGCGACTGGACCGCGGATCTGCGGCGGCTGGCCGCGCGCGGCCTGCTCCATCCCGAGCCGCGCGGCACGCATCCCTCGGCAAGCCAGGCGCACAGACCGAAGCTGATCGGATTTCTCGGCGCGAAGGGAGGCGTCGGCACCACCACGGTGGCTCTTAACACGGCCTGCGCACTCGCGGAAAAGCGTAGCGCCGTGCTGGCGGAACTGGGCTCGGGCATCGATACGCTCGCGCTGCGCGTCCGGACCACCGCTAAATCCGTATGGCCTACGGGCGCGGCGCTGAGCGCCTTGTGGTCTGTCAAGGGGAGTCCCGGGCTGCGTATCGCGCTGGCGCAGGATATATCGACTCCCGAAACAGCCGCAGGCGAATTGGAAGACATGGGCGCCGAGGCGGGTTACCTGGTGCTCGACTTGGGCTCCAGCCTCACGCAGTTGGTGAATTGCGCCTTGCCGCGGCTGGACGTTCTCGGCGTGGTTTTAGATATGGAGATGTTATCGCTGGAATGCGCGCGGCGGATGTTGAGTACGATTGGCCAGAAGAGCCTCTGTCCGCGCGGATCCATCGCCGCGGTAGCGGTGAATCGCGCGTCCCTGGCCTGCCCGATCGGCGTGGATGAATTGCAAAGGACGATCGGCATCCCCATCCTGGGATCCATTCCTCCCGCCGGCGACCTCTGCAGCGCGGCACAGAAGGCGCGGCGCGCTATTGTCGCCTTCGACCCGGAGAGTCTCGCGGCGCAGAGCTTGGTTCAGATTGCTTTTTCCCTGGCCGAGCTAACCTGACCGGGTAAGACTTCGCGCGGATCCGGCGCGCGCCAGGCAGAGTTTCAGAAGAGATCCATCTGACGCAGGCGCATGGGCCACAACCGCACCGGCATCGGAGACACCTCCAACTCGTCGGACAGCCATAGCTGGCCGCGCTGCCGTGCGCGTGTGCGGCGCGCTATGGCGGTGCGCTGGCCGGCGTTATGTTTGGAGTGGCACCTGGGGCACAACACCGTGAGGCGCGTGCGGTCCGCCGGATCGTGCGCGAGGTGCGTCACGTTAAGCAACCGGTGCGGCTGGTGGCACATCTGGCAGACGTTGCCGGCGGCTTCCAACATCGTCAGACGGAACTTCCGCCAGCGCGCATCGTAATACTTCCGATATTCGCTTCGAATGGGCATTTGGACCGCTAAGTGTCATTGTCCTGCAACACCGGCGATTGTCAAGCGCCCGGGCCAAGCGCCCCTCGCGTGACAGGCCGCGGTCCGCCCGTCGTATCCAAGCCGGCTTACTGGATCGCGGCGCCGGTGAAGAGTTCTTCGAAGGCGCCGCGCGGGTTGCCCAGCTTCTCAAAATGATATTTGCTCATACGCATTGCGGCTCCGTGCGCGTCATTCCGGATCAGGCGCCCGAAAATGCGCAACTCAAGAAATGGCGCGTTCCCCAGTACCGCGGGCCAGCGCACCGCGAGCTCTACGTGGGGTCCGGTTAGCATGCCGTCCGCGGCATGAAACAGAACGCCTCCGCTGCTCATGTTTCCGGTCCGGCCGGCGCCGGTGGAAACAACTTTGTCTCCATCCATGATTCTGAATTCCAAATCCAATTCGAGGGGGTAGCGCCGCTGCAAGCGGCGGTCGCCCCGGATAGTGTCTTTCGCCACGTGGTTCTCCTGGAAGCCTCATTATGCGGCAGGAATGTACCTTAGACCTAGTCATGCGGGTACTAACAGGGTACGTACCAGGAGCCTAGCCCGCCCGAGAACCGCGCCTTTACGGCCGCGGTTCGGGCATGACCGAGCCGCGCGCGTAAGCGAGCGGCGCACTCTCAGGGCAGCATCTCAGCGGGGTCGGGAACCGTCCAGCGCAGCGCGGCGCGCAGGCTCTGCGATTCCGACAAGCGCAGCATGGCAAACACCGAGCGCAGCAGCGCCGGACCTTCATTCGGCCAGAGTTCCGCGATGGGCCGCGTCACGCCGTCTTCGCACTCGTAAAAGAAACGGTCCACCCAACGGGGCCGTTGCGCCCCTGGATTCGAGCGCACAATGTCCTTTACGGTTTCGAACCAACGCAACCCCAGCGTATCCCGGTACTGCGGCATGAACAGTATGGAACTGAGCCGCTCCCGCCGGATTTCCGCCACGAATTCGGGAAAACTAGCGGCGTGCGTCAAATTCAGGTTGGCGTTCGGTTCCAAGCCGTGCCGGTCGCCGCCCGAGATGGCCGGCAGTTGCCAGGCGTGCGCCAGTTCCAGAGCCGCGCTGTTCTCGTCCCAGGAGCGCAAGCCGTTCAACTCGACGGCGTGAATCCATTTGCCATGGCCGGAAAGCAGGGCGTCGAGCGTCTGTCGATGGGCGCGCGCACCGATATCCGCCTCGTCCCAAAGCGGATGGTTCAGCACCACCAGCAGGTCTTCGTGCGTGTGCAGCACCTCCAGCAATTCTCCCAACCGGGCGGGTTCCGGGCGCGCGGTATACTCGCGCAAATCCGCGAACATGGCGCGCGCTCGCGCGGCAGGCAGATTGTGAACGCCCAGGTGAAAAAAGGTCGGGCCGAAGGGCACGGTCCATTCGAAGGAAACCGGCGCGGCGGGCGCCAGGGGAGTCCGCCGCAGAGCTAAGCCGCCCTCGATGTCGTCGTGATCGGTGAGCGAAACGATGGGTCGTAGGCCCAGATTTCCGATTTGCCGGGCTTCCAAGCGGTACGCCTCATCCGGCGCCAGCGGCGGAGTCCACAGCACCCGTCCCAGCGCCATGTCCCGTCCGGTGGCGCGGCGGTGTTGCCAGCCCGCGACGCGCAGCACGGCGGGAATCAAAGGTAAAGGGAGTTTGAACGAATGCAGGAAACGCAGGTTCTCCCACGAATGCAGCGTGTGGCCGTGCAGCGAAACCGCGGTTGGGTAACGATGCGGCGCGTCACCGTCTTTCCACAGAAAATGCAGCGAAGTTTTCTTCACGGGGCCTCCTCCGGGCATTCAAACATTTCGACAAGGAAATGTTCTAATCCGAGAGTAAGGCGCGCTATGTTGCGGAAAGATGAAGGGCGGATGAAATTATCGTGCGAATCGCCGGCAGCCGGCTCCCCGGTCCATTTATCGTTACAGGATATCCGGTTTGCGCAAAATATTCGTTCACCGGTGAAACGTTCCGCGGGCCGGCGTCACTAAGTGACCGGACGATGCGCGTGGGATGGTTTCCGCGTGCGTCGCGCGAATTGCAAATAGTGGGTAAAGGAGAAGGATCCATGGCGCAACTAACAGCTATTTCGCTGAGCGGGTTCACCGCCACCGTGCAGGCGGCCGTCAAGGCTGCCGTGCGCGCGCACCCGCAGTTCAAACTCGATACGCCGCAGGCGGTGGCGGTTTCCTATTTGATCCGGGGCATACCCGTGCCGGATACCATTCTGGCGAACGTCTCGGTCGTCGAAACCCAAGCGTTCGCAAACACCGTTGCGGCCAATATCGCGGCCGCCGCGCCGGAAGCCTTGACGGCGGCGCCCGACGCTGCCGGTCCGGCCCAGGGAGCATTCTACTCCTCGGGGGGGCATGTAATCGTCGGAATTCCTCGCGTGGAACCGCTGCTGCTCGAGAAGTAAACGGGGCGGCGCTATGTCCAAGCTTTGTCCCAGCGCACAACCGGGCATGCACAATTGCAAGGTTTTGGGGGTGGTTCAGCAAGATGGACCAACCCCCAGGCTGGTGTACCTGAATCAGCCTCTGCCGGCCACGCCCGACGTTCTGGCCCTGGCTGCCCCGCTGAAGCCTACCGAGATCTTTCGCCTGTCCGCCACCTGCGCGGAGGGGAAATGCCCGCATTTCGACGGGGCCGACTGCCGGTTGGCAACCAGGGTGGTCCGGATTCTGCCCGCGGCTGTCGAGGCTTTGCCCCCGTGCATTATTCGCAAGGATTGCCGCTGGTACTCGCAGGAAGGCGGAGCCGCGTGCAAACGTTGCCCCGAGATCACCACGATCAGCTACGATCTATCCCCACGGGGCCGGGAGGTTTCGGGCCTCGCGGCGATCGAAGACTAGCTGGGACCGTGGCGCACGCTCTCAGCGTGCCGTGTTCGCACTCATGCGAACACCGATTTCCCGCCATCCTGGCACAACGTGAAATTCACGTCGATCTGAGTCACCACTTCCACCGGCTCTCCGTTTAACAGGGTCGGCTGGTAAACCCACTGCTCCACCGCCTCGATGGCGGCCGGCGCCAGCCGGATGAGCTTGGCCTGCTGCACGTTGCCTCCCACGCGGATGCGGGTTGGGGTAATCGGCGGCGCGGCGCCGCCCAGCCGCGGAGGAAGCGGAGGAGGGGCGCCGGTTGGAACCGATCCGATGATGCCGCCGCTCGAAGGCAATGGAGGCCCGGTGTGGGCCGGCCGTTTCGCCTGCTCCGCCATCTGCTGAACCAGAACACGAATCTCCGGCGTCAAGGCTTGCGCGGCTTCACGCGCCAACGCAGCGCCGCGGGTGAGCAGGTCCGGCGAGTTCGAGGCAAACGTAATCGGGATGGCGCGGAATGCGGCGCAATGGGGATCCGCGAAGCCGCGGCTGGCTGCCGCTTACGACACCTCGTTCAGCGAGGACGAACTGGGAACCAGTAGCCGCTCGATCAGCGCGGTCTTGCTCTTTTGGTCTCCCCCTGCCGGCAGCGGGGCGGCCAACAGTGCGCAAATCAGGGTCGTATGCGAAGTGGCTGGGCGTGGCTTCCGCATTGCTTTCTCCTCACAACTTAGCGAATATACATCTGGAACGGCGCCCAGTAATAAGGCTTTCGAATGGCCTTCGCGGAGTGAATCATCGACAGCTTCGCGATACGCAGCGCATCCGGCGGGCTCTGGCCGGCTTGCATGGCCCCATAAAACTCATCCATCATCTCCGGTGTCGAACTATCGGTCACATCCCACAGGCCGGCCACTACATAGTGCGCGCCCGCTTTCAGGAACGCCCAGGCGAAACCCACCAGCCCTTCGCCGGAGTACACCCGCGCCCCGGCGCTGCGGCAGGCCGAAAGTGTCACTAGATCGGCATCCAGCGGCACATCGATCACGTCGCGCGCATAGAGCTTGAACCCTCCATCTTTTGGCGACAGGATAATGGCGGAATCCAGCGGGCTTTGCGGATTGGCCTCCCCATGCGCACTGAAGTGGATGACGGAAAACCGTCTCGGATTGGCCTGGCGATACGCGGCCGGGGTGGCCGCGGCCCCCGTCACGATCGTCTTTCCCGCCGGCCCAAAGTGACTTCCGACCTTGCCCATCTCCATCGGCGCATAGGGCAGCTTGGGATAGTCCTTGCCGGAGGCGAGCGCGTCTCCCATGATCAGCAAGGATTCGTGCCGGCTGGCTTTCGGGGGCGGCGCCGCCGCAGCGATGGCTAACGACGGAGCCACGGCCACGGTCGCATCTTCGATCCAGTAGTGGGGCTTAACTCCGCCGGCCGGCAGAGTTTCGAAATTCAGATAGTGCAAAGCGCCGTCGGGCACAATCACGACGCGCGCATCGGGGGGCATGAGCGGAGCCACGGGCCGCAGCACGGTATCGTAGAGGCGGCGCGCGTTGGCACTCTCTTTGTCGGCCAGATCCCATTCCGGCATGGACTGACGGGACTGCTCCACCAGCGACTCGATCTGAGCGGCCGGCCCCAGCGCGAAATGCTCGATGCGCGTTGGCGAGATCGCCCAAACATAAGATTGGATCGGAGCAAGCCAATAAGACAGGTAGACTCTACCCGAACGCCGTGCGGCTTGCCGCAGCCCGGCGGCGCTGAAGCGGCCGGCGGGTTTCCGCCGCGCCAAGGGTTCCGCCAGGATGCGCGCCCGGCTGGATTCCACGACTTCGAGCGCCGTATCGGAATCGCCGCTTTGCATCAGAAATTCGACATAGTCCCGATAGAACCGGATCACGGACTCCAGGAAGGTCAGTTTGTAGTCGTCGCGGGATAGCCCGGTTTGTTCCTTATCGACAGTCTCGATGCCTTTCTCGAAGTATCTCCGGGCGAGCGGCTTGTGGCCGGCGCCGGCATACGCCCTGGCCAGTCCGTCGTATGCGTCCCATACGATGGATGGGTCGTTCACTTTGACGCGGATGGCCGTTTGGTAGAGGCGAATCGCGTCGCCGGTCCGGTTTTGACCAGCGGCTATGGACGCGGCGTTTAGTGCGGCGTATGCCCTGGAGCGGTCGTCTTGGGCGAGAGCCAGTTCCTCCTGGTTGGCTTTCCCGGCGGCGTCCCAGTCCCCGTTGGCGGCGAGCGCGGTAGCTAGGTTGCTGGTCCACCTCCTGGTATCGTCCGTGGAAACATCCTTCAGGTTCTTGAAAATGGCGAGAGCCTGTTGGTAGGACTCAATGGCCTTCGCCGTATCGCGCTTCAGCGCAAGGGTCCGCCCCATCTCGCCCAGGAGATTGCCGCGCAATACCGGTGAATCGCCCGTTGCCATCCAGGCCAGCGCTTTCTTCTGGAATTCGAGGGCGCGATCATAGTCGCCCAGTTGCGTATAGCACAAGGCGAGATTGTTGTAAGCCGACGTACCCGTCTCCCCCGCGTTCACCCGGTTAGCGAGGTCCAGGGCCCGCTCGAAAAATGGAATCGCTTCGTCGTATCGCGATCTCTTCAAGGTTACCAGGCCCAGATCGTTCAGCGCCGCGGACTCGTTGTATCGATCCCGTTGCTCTACGGCGTGTTGTTCCGCCTTGAGGAACAGCGCACGCGCCTTGTCCAGGTTGCCGCTCCGGACGAAAAGCTTGCCCTCGAAGATTTCCATCTCGGGCAGCAAATCGCGCGGGCCAAGCTGCGCGGCCCGCAGGTAAGCGTCGTCCAAAAGCTCGCGGCCGGCCGCGGCCTTTGTTTCATCTCCGGAGAAGGTGAGGAGATAACCCTGTAGCATGCGCCGCCGGAGGTCCAGTCCGGCGAAATCCGAACCACTGGGCAGAGTTTGCGACAGAATTGCACCGGCCTCATTGTCCTTGATCCGCTGTATCAGGATCTCGGCTTCGAGCAGCCGGAATTTCCACCGGCACTGCACGTCGGCGCCGCACTGCCGGGCCCCTCGCTGGGCCTGCTCACAGGCTTCCGCATACTTGCCATTCCGAAACGTGGCCAGGGCGCGCTGGTAGGCTGCTGCCGGTGACTCCGGCTTTGGATGACCACACGAGAGTAACAATAGAACGGCCGCCAGCCATTTCGTGTCACCGCGGTGGTATGGTGGTGCCGTTGGGGTCGCCCTCCGCGAATACGGCTTGGCCGCTGTTATTCGACCCAAGCTGCATCCGCACCATGGTAACCCTGCGCTCCTTGTCGTTCAATAGAATCTCTCCAAAATAGATCGTGCCGAAACCGCGCTGCTCCAGCACATGACCCGCTATGATTCGATCGCCCCATTTGACGCTGCGCACGAAAGAGCAGACCGCGTATGAGCTTGGCGTGTAAGGGATGTCTTGGCCGAAGGTCAGGGGACGTTTTGGATTGGCCACTCCGAAGGGGCAGCTATCGAAGAACGCACGGTTGGTGCGAAATCTCTTTTCCAGGTCTTTCCAGCGCGACAGACGCATCAGTTCTTCGTTCAACTCCAACTCGATCGGCAGCCCCTTGAGCGACAAACCTGCGAATTGCGGCGTCTCGGCGAACTCGATGCACGGCTGCCCCTTCGGCGGATGCGTGGAACGCAAGCTCAGCGACAGCGTGCCCGCGCGGAATTCGATCGGACTCAGATCGTCGCACTCCTTGGGCACTGGACTGTTTGTCACGCGCACGTCGTGAACCGATGCGTCCACGGTGGTCACGGCATCCTCTCCGTCGAAGATCCCCTTGGCATGTGTGCGGGCCGCGCTGTAGGAAAAAACGCCGGCCAGTTGTGCTGGAAAGGTGGGAGTGAGCACCTCGGACGAGGATTCCCCGCCGATCACGGGCAGGCTGCTTTGCCCCGTGACCGGGTTGATCACCGTCTGTTTTACGCTGCCAATCCGCGTCAGGAAAACCTCGGCGGCGACCGCATTGCCATGGAACACGAAACGCCGTGGAAAAGCATCTGCCGTTTTGCTGGCCATTGTTCTTCACCCTCTCCTTGTGGGGCTGCCACGCACGAGCTGCAATGCGAGCGATAATATCACAATCCGGCAGCCGTGGCGCCTGGACGCCGCCGTTTGGGCGGTTTCTCGCGCGGGACCTGGCGAAGTCAACGCGACTGTTAGCGAGCCGCGACCGTCAGGGAGCGGTTTCTCGCGCGGGACCGTTAACCACGTCGAACGGGTACGTTGTTTTGTGACCGGGCGGGAAGGATATGGCTGCCTCATACCGGCCTGGGCGCAATCGATTCGCGGGCACCAGCAGCTTGAGAACAACGGCGTTCGCCAGCGCCGGCGCTTGGCCGCTGAGCAACGCGCGATCCGCGCCCGCGGATCTAATCTCGTAATGGTATTGCGGCGCCGTCTCCAGAAGATCGAACTCCAATTCCACAAGTCCGCCCGCCGCGGGCAATACGATTTCCTGGGTGCTGCCCTTGGCCTGCGCAAAAACTCTGGCTGAAGCGACGATTTGCGGAGAACGCGCCGTCTGCAGCGCCACGTATTCCACTCCCGCTCCCACCGATAAACACAGCATGGCGGCATATGGCAATGCCCGCATGGCCCACGACCGTATCGGACGCGCGGCCTTCCGCCGCGGAATGGAAGGCGTCTCTTCCACCTCCGCTCCGAAGATCGGATGCTTCAAGGTCGCTTCCACCCCCCGCAACAACAGGTAGGCTGTTTTCACGCCTTCCGCGCACGCCGGGCAATCGAAAAAATGTTCTTCAAAACGATCGCGCTCGCGCTCCGGAAGTTCTCCAAGCACGTACGGCGTCTTCCAATCGCGTTCTATGGCTTCCTCGTGACTTAGCATCGATTGCCTCTCCCACCCCTTTGTGACGCGCGTGAAGTGTTTGTTTCATGGCCGGGTCAGATTTGATTCTTGCGGAATTCCCGGATGAGGTGTTGCAACGCCCGATGGAGCTTCACGTTGTACCCGGAACGGGTGATCCCTCGTTTGCGCGCCAGGTCGCGCCGGTCCTTGCCTTCGAAGTAGTCGGTAATCAGTTTCTCCTCCTCGTGGGTAAGCTTCCTGAGCTCGCTCCGGAGAAGTTCTTTCAATTCGCGGTCCGCCACCAGTTCGTCGATCGCCAGTACGCGGTCGGGCGGCTCGAAGCCGTCCGGCCAACTGGAGGTTGAATATTCCCGGCGGATAAATTCGCGGGCCACATTCTCACAGACTCCGCGTACAAACGACCCGAACTGCGCCGGGTCGCGGATGGCATTTTTGTCTATCTGGACCAGCACCCGCAGGAATGTTTCATTGACCAGGTCCTGGACGGTGGCGTGATCCCGGAACTTATAGCGCAGCTTGGCTTCGAGAATCGGAGTAAAGGTGAAAACGAACCGTGTACACGCAGCCGGATCGCGCTGCCGCAATTTGCCCAGAAAATCGCCGTCGTAGGTCATTGGATTCATTCTGCCGCTGTAGAAGAGTGATTTGAGGCTAGGAAACATTACAGCCGGGAGGAAGAATTTGCAGGGCGGGCAATTCCGCCCGCAGCCGGGTTAGGCGAGCTACGCGCGCCCGAGCGGGGCTAAGAGCCCCGCGGCGGCGCATGGCGCCGCCCCACTTACTTTGGAGCCGGAGCCGCGGGCGCCGGGGGAGGCGGGGGAGGCGGTCCGAAATAGTCGGGGTTCATGACCACCGGCTTCGCAGCCTTCAGATCGTCCATGGTCTTCTTCACCAGTTCTCCGTCCAACTTCCGCTCGATCTCCGGCCGCACTTCGACGAAGCTTTTCTCTTGCCTCGACTCGACTTTAATAACGTGATATCCGAACTGACTCTTCACCGGCTCGCTCAGTTCGCCCACGGGAATGGTGAATGCCACCGCCTCGAAAGCCGGCACCATGCGGCCGTGTCCGAACGTCCCCAAGTCGCCGCCATTGGCTCCGGACCCGGCATCGTCCGATTCAGCCTTGGCCAGCGTGGCGAAATCCGCGCCTTCCACCAGCTTCTTCCGGATCTCCTGCGCCTTGGCCAGAGCTTCCTCCTCCGTCAGTTCCTTCTTGTCCTTTTTCAGGGGAACCGAAGATCCCTTGAACCGAATCAGAATGTGGCTCGCTTTGACTTGCAAATAGTCCGACTTGTGCTCGTCGTAATACTTGTGCGCGGTGGCTTCGTCCACTTTGGTGTCGGCCACCAGATGCTGATAGTATTGGTTCGCCAGTATCTGCTCGGTCTGAAAAGCCAACTGGCTCTTGAAGCCGGGCGTGTCCTCGATCTTGAGGCGGTGTGCCTCCTGCGACATCACCTTCAGGCGAATGATGTTGTCGGCAAACTGGCGGCGCCCGGTGGTTCGCATCTGGCGGCGGTATTGTTCGGGAATCTGTTCGATCAAGCGATCCATGTCGGCCGCGCTGATCTTCTCGTCGCCAATCGTCAGGACCACTGTTTCCGGAGGAACCTGCGGGACGGGCGGAGCCGGAGGCTGCAACGCCACGGCCGGCGGCTTGCCCGGCAGACCCGCGGGTGCGGGAGCGGGCGTAGCAGGGGGCGCAGATTGCGAAGCTGGCGGTGTCTGCGCCAGCAGACAGGCCAGGGGTGTCAAGAAAAGCAAGAGTTGCAGAGATTTCATCCCCTCCATGATACCAATAGCCGGGTATCCCAGTGGGATAGCGCTCCTGACCTGTTTGGAGGGCGGCCAATCTTGGCGGGGCTAAAGCCCCGCGCGACCACAGGCTGAAGCCTGTGCCACCAGCGGGGCTAAAGCCCCGCGCGGGATAAACCCCGCCCCCCAAGAGCGCTTGCCCCAAAAGGCCAATCTCCTCCAAATCCAAAAATGACCCACCACGCGGCCCTGTGCAGTAAGCTGAAAGCTGATAGCCGATAGCTTAATATGCCCGACTGGCTGAGTATCCACGAGCCCATTCTGGTCAACACCATCGGCCACTGCGCCGGCGCGGTCATCTTCGGCATGCTGCTGTACTTTTTCCTGGTGAACCGCCGCCGCGCCGGCGATGAACGCAGCAGCCTGCCGGCAGTAGCCGCGGCGCTCGCCATGCTCTGGAATCTCGGGTCACTCGTGGCTTTGGCCGCCGGCCCCAGCGGCAACCCGATCGCCGGCGCCATCGGGGCCTTCAGCTTTTCCGTGTTGAGCCTGCTGCCGGCCGTTCTGCTGCACATCTCTTTGCAATCGCGGCGCCGCGCCGTCTGGATCGCCGGTTACGTCCTCAGTGGCATAGCCGTGGCACTGCACCTAGCCGACTGGTTTACGCACGTAACGGGCTTGCACTATGCCGCCCTGCTGGTAGTCACTCTCGGATTCGCCGGCCTCACCATCCTCTCCGTAATCCTCGAATGGCGCCAAGAGAACCGCGCATCCGGATCGCGGCTGGCCGGCGCCATGGGCTTATTTCTTTTTGCGATTTCCTTTGCCCACTTCGGCGCCGCGCACTCCCAGCAGTTGGCCTGGTCGAAGGAGGCCGCGCTGCATCACGCGGGACTTCCCCTGGCCTTACTGGTATTGCTGCAGGATTACCGCTTCCTGCTCATGGACGCCTTTCTGCGCTTCATCGTGAACGCCACTCTGGCCGCGGCCGCGCTGTTGGCCACCATCCGTATCCTGCAGTCGCGGGTGCTCGCCGCGCATCTGCAACACCCGTTCGACGCGGGTGTGATCTTCGTGTCGGCCGGCCTGCTGTTGACGCTATTCGTCTGGGTGCACAATCGCATCCAAAGCCTGCTGACCAGCGCCATTTTCCTGCGCTCCAACGTGGATGAAGCTTTACGCGAATTGCAGGACCTGTCGCTGGCCGCCGGCGGCGAAGCCGAATACGTGCGCCTGGCCGCCGAGGCGATCGCCCGTTTCCTGCATGCCCCGCGCTGCGACCTGACCGAGCGGAATCCCACGCCCGACCGTCCGTTGGCGGCGCCGGTGGCGGTGCTCGATGCGTCTGTCGACGTTCCCTCCTGGGTGCACGCCGTACTGCCCATGCGCTTCTCGCGCGGCGATGCGGCATACCTCCTGCTCGGTCCGCGAAACGGCGGACGCCGCTATCTCAGCGAAGACCTGAGCGTGCTGGCCCGCCTGGGCGCCGCGGTCACCGAACATGTCGAACAACTCCGCAACGTCCAAATGCAGAACCTGATGTCGCAGGCCGAGTTGAAAGCTCTGCAGGCGCAGATCAACCCGCACTTTCTATTCAATTCCCTGAACACGCTGTATGGCACCATCGACCGCGCCAACGCCGAAGCCCGCCGCCTGGTACTGAATCTGGCCGACGTGTACCGTTACCTGTTACGCTCCGAGCGCGCGGTGGTGACCGTCGAAGAGGAGTTGCGCATCGTACGCGCCTACCTGGAAATCGAGGAATTGCGCCTCGGCTCGAAGCTGCACACCGAGGTGGACGCCGACCCGGGCGCCCTGCCGGTCAGCATCCCCCTGCTTTCCATTCAACCGCTGGTGGAAAATGCAGTGAAGCACGGCGTGGCCTCGCGCGTGGGTTCCGGATTCGTCCATCTCAAAATCAGGGCAGACGGCCAATCCGTCTCCGTGGAAGTCTCCAACTCGGGCGAGTGGGACAGGTCGTCATCCGGCCGGGGTATCGGCCTGAGCAACGTCCGCCGCCGCTTGGAACTATGTTATGGTCCGGACGCGGTCTTCGACATCCGCGCGGCGGACGGCCTAACCATAGTAGCCTTCACCATCCCCGTGGCGCACCGGGGGCACGCTGGGCCCGGGCGTGACGTGTCCCCTCTGGTAGGGAGACCTCTTCCGCTTCACTGACATCCCGGCGACCTACCTCCGATGTGCTACAAGTGTGTGAGCCCTGGCGCTAGGCAATGCGATTGAAGACCCTCATCGTGGACGACGAACCGGTCGCGCGCAAAGTGCTGCGCGAAGACCTGGAATCCATCGGCGGCGTCGAAGTGGTGGGCGAAGCGGACAACGGCGCAGCCGCGCTCGACCAGATCGCCGGCCGGCGCCCGGACCTGGTCCTACTGGACCTCCAGATGCCCGGGATGGGCGGCTTCGAAGTGATCCGCAAGATCCGCCACGGCGCGCACATGCCCGTAATCGTCATCGTCACCGCCTATGACAAATACGCGCTAGAGGCCTTCGAGGCAGGGGCTATCGATTACCTGCTGAAGCCCGTCGGGCAGGACCGCTTGGCCGCGGCCATCGAGAAAGCCCGGCGCATCACGAGCCATGAGGCGGTGGAGCGGCTGGCGCGCCTGCAGGAGGTTGCGGACCCGCTGCTTCCCGGCCAGCGTCTGAAGAAGATCGTGGGCAAGGCCGGCCCGGAATATTTCCTGCTGGATGCCCACGAGATCTTCGCATTCCACGCCGAGGGCGACATTGTCTGGATCACCACCGCACGCAAGCGCTACCAAGCCACCCAGACGCTGAAGGTGCTGGAGGAGCGGTTACGAAGCGCCACCTTTCAGCGCATCCACCGCAACGCGCTGGTGAACGTCGACCATGTCCGCAAGATGAGCGCGCTCAGCAGCCAGCGCTGGCTCATCACGCTGAGCAACGACCAGGAGTTCATCGCCAGTAAGAGGCAGGCCAGGGGGATCCGGCGGCTGGTGAACTGGTAGGCGAGCGCCTCTCGTTTCCGATGCGCCCGTTTACTTACAGTCAGTTAGGTTGTTGGTTTGGGTTTGAATGGTAATTCTCACGGGTTTAGGCGACGCGGTTTATGGCTTGTCGATTGGCTGTAACATTGTTACCCGAATTCAGTGGTCAAAGACCGGACCCTCCATCAGGTGAGGATAGCACGCCAGCAGCGGGAATACGGGAGACCGATTGGTGCTGGGCGTTTATTTTCAGTGGGGCGCGGGTGTGGGAAGATGTGTGACTACAAGAAACCGCCCTGCCATCGAGGCCGAAGTAACAATGTTACATCGAGGCGCGGGGTGTGGAATTGTCACTTCCCGATAGTGTAAGCCAGCCTGCGCTCCGCCGACTCATCCCCTTGGACCACCGTCACACTTACTTCATAACTTCCCGGCTGCTTATTCCCCTCGATCACCATCGGAATGCCGCCAGATACATCGGGCGCCGGCAACGCGAGCTTCTGGGCCGTAAGCAGGCGCCCACTTCGCATCAATCGCACCCGCAACTCAGGTTGCGCCGCGTTCCCCGCGTCCGGATAAACCATGAAATAGACAAACGGCATCGCGCCGGCGAACAGGCCGGTCGTTACAAATGGCAACACCCGCTTGCCTGTATATTGAAACGGATCGGCGGCGTCCGGCGGCCGGTTGACACTGTCCAGCCGCCGCACCAGCGCGAGGTCGCTGAGCTCTACCCCCCGCTGCTCCCGATTGTCGATCTGGATCACGCTGGTGCTGGCCCGGTTGCCTTCGTGATCCACCACCGCCGCCTCCACCGTGTAGTGTCCCGGCGGCAGGTTCACGGCGTGCTCGTAAGTCATCAACTCCACCTGCACGGCGGCGAGGCGATCGTCGGAAACCTCGGATGGGACGTCCTTACTCACGCGCTCCACAATCTGTCCCTGGGCGTCTTTCACCAGCGCCAGCCAGCTAGCGTGCAGGCGGTGCTTGTGCACGGTAGCCGCGGGCGTGGCCGTCAGATTGGAGATCGGCATTTCGAAAGCGATGGCATACTGCGCGGTGCCGCCCGCATCCCGGAAACGATAAGCCCGCGATAGAAAATCGAAGGCGTGCGGACGCGGCTGTGTGTCGAGCGCTTTCAGACCGGCCATCTCTTCGGGAGTCACCGGCCGTTCTCCGGTGCCGGGCAGTGCAAAATAACCGCTGCGGGTTTCCACGTGCAACCCGGGCCGCGCCAGCTTCACATCGACCTTCCGGAAATGCCCGTCTTCGCGCCCTGAGGGCGGATACGCGATCTCATAATGTGTATCCACTTCCTCCATCACGCGCGTTAAAAGCTTGTCCGTGTTATTCGTGTTGGCGATCAGGAATCCGCCGGTGCGCTCGGCCAGCTCGCGAATGGCTTCCTGCCGGTTGGCGCTGGACACTCCGAACTTCAGATAGTCGTCCTGATGCGCCAGCTCCATCAGTTGCGCGGTGGGCGACGATTGCGGCGGGCCGGTGGGTGTGTTCGGCAGATTATTGTTTCCGGCAGTCCCCTGTGCGCGGCTGAGTGCGGCCGTCGTCTGCATAAATCCGACTGACGGCGCGATCGCCGATTGCGGCGACACGCACGAGTCGCTCAGGGCGTCCTGGCAAACACCCAACGCCCAGACATCCATGGCATAGAAGGTAACGCCGCCCTGGGTGGCCGCGTGAATGAGCGCATCCCAATACTCCAACTGGTCGGGCGGCCGGGTGAGCCCGGTACTCAGAAGCAGCACGGTCTTCTGGAAGGGCAGGGGAGTGAGTTGCCGGACCAGGCCTTTCAGCGCGTCGATCTCACGCAACCCGGCGTTGACGGTGAAACCCATGTCGCCGCGCGTGCCCAAGGGGTCCGTGGGACTCGCGCCGTCCGCAAACCCCTCCGAGCTGGCGCCCGGCACAATGCTCCCGGTGGCCGACATGCTCAAGCCGTTCAGCAGGGCCGCGGAGCTGATATTGACCGACGGAAGCTGGTTGACGGCGGCCAGCTCGACGGCCTTCAGCAGATGCTCGCGGTTATTGGAAAAGGGAAAGAGGGGCCGCAGGCCGCTGGCATCCAAACTGAACACGCCAATGAAGGTGTTGGGGCGCAACTCCCGATTCACGAACTTACGTGCCGATTCGAAAGCGAAAGACCGCGTTTCGGGATTCAGATCGTTCAAGATGAGGCAAACCATGTTTACCGTGCGCAACGGATTGAAGGAAGGGCGGGGGGCGTTCGGCGTAACGGCGCCGGTTCCCGCGACGGTCCTGGCAGCCTGCGCTTCGGCGGCTTGTTTCTGGTCGTCGATGCGGACCTGGTGGCCCGCCACCAGCCGGAACGAACGAACGTCTTGGCGGACACCGTCTTCGTACACGGTCACCTCGCCGGGCTTCAGGTTGGAGACCAGGCGGCCGCGCGCATCGCGCACCACAACGTCCAACAGCACTTCACGGACGGAACTGCGGATGATCGCATCCGGGGCCTGGGCGAAGCCCGTTCCGATGAGCACGGCCACGGGGATTAGAGACAAATGGCGCATGTGTATCCAATCGAGGCTAAACTGATAGTGTAACGCGGCGTAGGTATGCGGGTGCTTGACCGTTTTGGGGATTTCCGAGCGATGGAAACCGCTCCCTGACGGTCGCGGCGCAGCACGGTCGCGGCTCAGCGAGGCCTGTTACTGGCGGAGACAAGAGATATGGCGGAGTCACCTAGCTTTGCGGACTATGCGTCAAGCTACCGGCGTCACGTCGGAAACCTGGTCCGTTCTTCCGATGAGGCCATGTCCCTGGCGGTCGGCGGGAACTACGACTCTTTTGGTTTCCTCATGCGGGAAATTCTGGTTGGCGCCGGCCTGCGGGACTCCGATTACCTTATCGACGTAGGCTGCGGATCCGGCAGATTGGCGCACGTCCTTACGATCGAAAGATATCTTGGCACCGACATCGTCCCCGAGTTGCTGGCGCATGCGCGGGCGCGCTGCCCCAATCCCGCGTGGCGCTTCGAGCTGGTGAACGATATGGCGATCCCCGAGGCAGCCGGCGCGGCGGATATGGTGTGCTTCTTCAGTGTGTTGACGCATCTGCTGCATGAAGACTCTTACCGCTATTTGCAAGAGGCGCACCGCGTTTTGAAAGCTGGAGGGGCGGTGGTCTTCAGCTTCCTGGAATTCAAGATTCCTTCGCACTGGGCTGTTTTTGCGGGTATGATCACGCACCGCGAAGGAGGCAAGGTTCACAACCAGTTCATCAGCCGCGACGCTATTGCGTCCTGGTGCGCGCACCTGGGATTCTCGATTGAGTCGACTTACGATGGGGATACGCCGCATATCCCGCTGCGGCAACCGTTGACGCTTGAAGATGGCCGCGTGGTCGAAGGCATGGCCTGCCTGGGACAATCGGTGTGTATCCTGCGTAAGAAGCCGTGACCCGCGCGCCAAAAGAGCGGGCCTGCGAGGCCCGCGCAGGCTGCGAGCCAGGCTGCGAGCCTGCCCCACTGTGAAATGTCGAGTGTCTCCGCCGCACTATGTCGATGTAGGGCCCACCTACAAAGGAGAAATTCGAAATGTCAACCTCAACGCAACTCGCCACCGGACTGGGCGGCGCCATCGGATGCGATTTCCGCACGACGCAGAATCAACTGATCTTCGTGGAATTCGATACAGGCAAACTGTCCGCGCTGAATCTGTTTCCAACCGCGACCATCGTGGCTCAATCCAGCAGCACTGTGCTAAAAGGCACATGGCTGTTCGACTTCGATGCCGGAGTCGAGAGCGGCGCGTCTGGGAACGCGGATGTCTGGTGGGAACAAGAGACAGCCATACTGCGCAGCATGGCTCCGCAAAACGGCGCGCAGATCGTCAACCTGGGCGCCGTCGACTTCAGCGCGCTGACCGCGGCCAATCTGCAAGGCCTACCCTATTCGGCGACGCCCATTGTGGGGAACGACAACGCCACGAATCTGTTGACGGCCGGCGACGTCTTCGCGGTTCACACGAACAAGGGGAATTATGCGAAGGTCCAGGTGCTGGCCTATGGTTACGATCTGACCATTAGTTGGGTGACCTACTCCATCCCCTCCGGTTATAGCGTGCTGGGAACGGGTTACAATCAGCCCGAAGACGTGAAGCTGAGCGTGGATGGCGTGCACGCCTATGTGACGGAGCGTAGCGGCGACCTGGTGAAAGTCGCGCTGAGCAGCGCGAATCGCAGCGCCGCGACTGTAGTGGCGTCGGGGATGACCGCGCCCCAACAGTTGTTTCTGGATGAAGCGCACAACGCCGGCTACGTGGTTCAGTTCGCGTCATCCGGAAGCCTGCTCAAGGTCGATCTTACCAGCGGCGCAAAGACCGTGGTGGCCGCCGGCCTGGTGAATCCGGTCGGCGTAGTGCTGAGCTCGGATCTGCAGTACGCGTATGTCACCGAGCAAACCGCCCCGCTGGGACGGGTCAGCCAAATCCAGCTCAGCACCGCCACGCGCACCACGCTCGCCAGTGGTTTGACCTCTCCGTTCTTCCTGACATGGGCGGATGCGGCGCAGGATTCCCTGTTCGTACCGCAGCGCGACCCCGCCAACTCCATCGCCGGCGTGAGTGTCGCCACCGGCACTTGGAGCGTGGTGGCCAGCGGCGTGCCGTTCCGTCCGTCCAGTGTGGCTTTGCCGCCCTCCGGGCAGATGTTGATCTGTTCCGATTCCGTGATTGAAGAAATCAGTTACACGATATTCAGTGGCGCGCCGCTGCTGATGGGCATCGGTCTGATTCCTTTTGACAGAGTGAACACGGCCGCGGGACCGACCTTCGGCATGGCTAATACTTCCGTCGATGTGAACCCGCCTCTGCTGGTCACGAACGTGCCATTCGGCGGAGCGCTGCCCATCAACGTGAACTATCAGGCGGCCGACGCCGCGGGAGCTTCGTACTATCAAGTGCTGGTGGATGGCATCCCGCGCACCGATACCTGGACGAGTTACTTGTGGACGGGCGCGCTTCTGGGAAATGTTTTGCAGACCATTAGTCCCAGCACCATCGGACCCTCAGCCGGATGCTACCCGGTGCACCCGTTGAGCGAGCTCTTTCTGTGGCAGCCGACCGCGCTGGGAGACACACTCGATTCGAGCAGCCTGAGCAATGGGCTGCACACCATCGTGCTGCAGTTTCTGGATAGCGCCGGCATTCCCATGCCAACCGTGGTCAGCGAGCCACTTACGATCCTGGTGAACAATCAGTCGTGCGTGGCCACCCTTTCGCCGCCCGTGCTGAATTCCACGCCTCCGGCGACCGCCGACGCCTGCGGCGTGCTGCACTATGGCACAAACCAGACCACGACTCTCTCGTTGGCATTTACGGCCAGCCAGCCGGCGGGTTTCGCAACATACTCCTTCGAGCTGGTGCGGGGCGTGACGCCCGTGACTCTGACTCCGCCCTTGCCGGACGGCGCTCCGGTAAGTACAGTGACGTCGCCAATCACGGCAACCGTAAGCGCCCTAATGGGGACATGCCCTACCGCCGGGTTTGCCGCGGAGGTGTACGTGGCCGCGAGCATGACGAATGGATACGGCAGGCAAAGCCAATACGACGCCGAAGCCCTGATGGGCTTTGTCTTAACTCCGTAGGCGGATGGCGCCCAACCAGGCGCCTGATGCCGAAAAGCAGTGGTGCCGCGGCGTTGTTAGTCCTTTACCAAGACGGCTGACAACGAGGAGAAGGTTTGGTGAAAACGGTTCCGGCTTGTATCCTACTTGTAAAAGGCCGGTATCGCTACCGACCTGGCCCGTGGCTACGACCGTGACACCACTGAGCAATACCGAAACGGCAGCGGTCTGGTAGATTCCTTCGCCCGCAAACAATAAGTACAGGTTGGGCGCACGGCGGTTGGGAAGAACGTGTCTGGGCGGTGCGTCGAAAAGTGTCTCACTGCTGCCGGATGGTTCCGCCGCCCACGAAGAGCGATGAAAGCTCCGGGGCGAGCTACGCTCGCCTCCACAGGCTAAAGCCTATGCCACCAAGCCCTGCAAAAATCCAGCCAGAGCTTCGAGGCAGGCGGCCTACAAAGCCGCCGCAGGCTGCGAGCCTGCCCCACAAAAAGGCCAAGCTCCGGGGCGAGCTACGCTCGCCTGCGCCACGAGTTAGGCGATAAGAGCGGGTCCTAGAGGACCCGCGCAGGACTGGAGTCCTGCCCCACTTCAACAGGTTTGCCTAACAGCCGCAGCGCCTCCGCGGCGACGCGCTCCGCGGTGATGCCCAAGTGTTTGAAGATTTCCTCGCCGGGCGCGGACGCTCCGTAGCGATCGATACCGATGACCGCGCCTTCATCGCCCGCCCAGCGATGCCAGCCGAGAGACGCCGCGGCTTCCACCGTAACGCGCTTTTTCACGCCCTTTGGCAGCACGCTTTCGCGATACGCTTCGTCTTGTGCGTCGAACAATTCCCAGCTCGGCATGCTCACTACGCGGGCCTTGATCCCGTAAGGGACCAGCGCCTCTTGCGCCCGCACGCACAACTGCACCTCCGAACCGGTTCCCATCAGGATCACATCGGGCGAATCGCCGCCTGCCGCCGAGAGCACGTACGCCCCGCGCGCCACATCCGGCGGGTTGGCCTGGCCGTGATCGAGGTGCGCGACCGCCTGGCGGGTCAGGACCAGCAGTGTGGGACCGTCGTGCTGCACGGCGAAGGCCCACGCCTCCACGGTCTCCGCCGGATCGGCGGGACGAATCACCGTTAATCCGGGGATGGCGCGCACGCCAGCCAGTTGCTCCACCGGTTCGTGCGTCGGGCCGTCCTCGCCCACGCCGACGCTATCGTGGGTGAAGACGTAGACCGCCTTGAGCCGGCTCAACGCTCCCAGCCGGATAGCGGGCTTCATGTAATCGGAGAACGTGAAGAACGTGGCGCTGAAGGGGAGCACTCCGCCGTGCGCGGCCATCCCGTTCACCGCCGCGCCCATAGCGTGCTCGCGCACTCCGAAGGCGATATTGCGTCCCGCGTAACTCCATTCTCCGCCGACGGCGCCCAGCGTTCCCGGCCCCTCCGATTCGGATGGCTGAAAATCTCCCAGGCCTTTCAGGGCCGTATCGGTCGAAGGATTCAAATCGGCCGACCCACCGATGATGTTGGGCAACTGCTTCGCCAGTGCGTTCAGCGCCGCCCCGCCGGCCGCTCGGGTGGCGATGGGTTTGTCGGAGGGCGTATATTTGGGCAGGTCGGACCGCCAACCGTCGGGAAGTTGTCCGCTCACGATTCGCGCGAACTCCGCCGCCTCGGCTGGAAACGCTTCTTGATAAGCGGCGATTTTGGCCTGCCATTCCTGTTCGGCCGCCGCGCCGGCTGGAACGGCCTGGCGAAAACGCGCGACGGCTTCCGGCGGCAAATAGAACATGTCGCTGGTAGGCCATCCCAGCGCTTTCTTGGTGGCCGCCAGTTCGTCCTCTCCCAGAGGATTGCCATGCGCCGAGAAGTTGTCCTGCTTGTGTGGGCTGCCATAGCCGATGTGAGTGCGGACCAGGATGAGCGAAGGCCGCCGGTTCTCCGCCTGCGCTTCTTGAATCGCCCGGGCGATATCGCCGGTGTCGTTGCCATCCGCCACACTGCGTGTGTGCCAGCCGTAGGCTGCGAATCGCTTTGCGACATCCTCTGTAAAATCGAGACCAGTGGCGCCGGCGAGCGAAATATGATTCTGGTCGTAGAGGTAGATGAGTTTGCCTAGCTGCAAATGCCCGGCGAGCGAGGCGGCCTCCTGCGTGACTCCTTCCATCAGGTCGCCGTCGCCGCAAATCGCGTAGGTATAGTGGTCGACAATGTTATGCCCCGGCCGGTTGTAGCGGGCGGCCAGCCAGGCTTCCGCGATGGCTATACCGACACCGTTGCCGAAGCCCTGTCCGAGCGGTCCAGTGGATACTTCCACGCCGGCGGTATGCCCTCGCTCCGGGTGTCCGGGTGTCTGGCTGCCCCATTTCCGGAAGTGTTGGATCTCGTCCATCGAAAGGTCGTAGCCGGTCAGGTGCAACAGGCTGTAGAGAAGCATCGACCCGTGTCCGGCGGACAGCACAAAACGGTCGCGGTCGAACCAATGCGGGTTACCGGGATTGTGCTTCAGAAACTTGGTCCACAGCGTGTAGCCCATGGCGGCAGCCCCCATGGGCATACCAGGATGCCCCGAGTTCGCATGCTGCACCGCGTCCGCCGACAGCATGCGGAGTGTGTTGATACATAAGTTATCGAGATCGCGTTCGGAAATCGAATTCATAGAGTACTCCCGGCGATTTGTTTGTCCGTCATGCCAGCGCGCTTAGCTCCCGCATGGTGCTTTCGTCAAGCTCCAGACCCGCGGCCGCGACGTTTTCTTCGAGATGGCCGACACTGGAAGTTCCGGGGATCGGCAGAATCGCCGGAGATCGCGACAGCAGCCATGCTAGCGCAACTTGCGATGGCGTGGCTTTGAGTCGCGCGGCTACACGGCTGACGGAACTGTCCGCCCCAGATAGCCGGCCAGCCGCCAGCGGGAACCAGGGGATGAAGCCGATGGCTCTCTGTTCGCAATATTCCAGAACGTCTTCCGAACCGCGGTCCGCCAGACTGTAACGATTCTGGACGCTGACAATCGGCACGATCGATTGCGCATGCTGAATCTGGCGGACGCTCACTTCCGACAAGCCGATGTGCCCGATCTTGCCTTGCGTCCGCAGATCCTGCAGCGCGCCGAGCTGATCTTCGGCCGGAACCTTCGGGTCGATGCGATGCAACTGATAAACATCGATCCGGCCCAAGCGCAAACGGCGCAAGCTTCCTTCGCAGGCGGATTTCAGATGTTCCGGGCGTCCGTTTTCGACCCATCGGTCGGGACCCGGCCGCTCGAAGCCGCCCTTGGTGGCGATGACTAAGCCCGCCGGGTACGGATACAAGGCCTCGGCAATGATCTCTTCACTCACGCCGGGGCCATAGGAGTCCGCGGTGTCGATGAAATTGACGCCCAATTCGACCGCGCGCCGCACTACTCGGATGGCCTCGGCCCGATTTGCGGGCTCGCCCCAGATGCCTTTGCCGGTGATGCGCATGGCGCCGAATCCCAACCGCGCGACCTGGAGATCGGCTCCGAACTTGAATGCGCCGGCTTTCCCGGCAAGCCCGTTGTCATCCTGCTTCGCTGTTGCGCTTTTCTGCATACCTGCTCTCCTCAATTTACCAACATCATCCGGGAGCGGCAGCGCCTTACTGCCAACCGCCGCCCAGCGCTTTGTAAAGCTGGACTACTGAGAGCAGCTCCTGGAGACGGATCTGCGCCAGGTCCAACTCCGACTGGAACAAATCCCTATCGGCGTCCAATGCGTTAAGCTGCGTGTCCACGCCGCCGCGATATCGGGCATAGGCCAAGCCCAGGCGGTCCTGCAGCGCGAATACCAGGGCCTCTTGTTTTTCGCGGCTCTCGCGCACGCGCTGGTGCGCGATCAGAGCGTCGGAAACCTCGGTGAAGGCGGTCTGAATGGCCTTCTGGTATTCGACCAGCGCGTGTTCTCGTTGGGCTTGCGCCAGTCTCACACCGGATTTCAGCCGTCCGGCGGTGAAGATCGGTTGCGTCAGTTGCGGCACCAAGCTCCAGGCACTACTCGGCCCGCTGAACAGGTTGGACAACTGCGTGCTCTCTCCGCCAAGGAATCCGCTCAGACTCAATGTCGGGAAATATGCCGCCTTGGCCACGCCGATGTTGGCGTTGGCGGCGATCAGATCCTGCTCGGCCGCCCGGATATCGGGGCGCCGTTCGAGCAAGGCCGAAGGCAAGCCGGCCGGCACCTCGGGCGGCAAATTCTGCTCGGTGAGGCTGTGCCCGCGCAACACGCCGCCCGGATTTTGACCGAGCAGTAGCGTGATCTGATTTTCCGTCTGCTCGATCTGCCGCTTAATTGTGGGAATCGTCTCAGCCGCCGTGTACACGAGCTGTTCCGCCTGGCGCAAGTCGAGGCGCGTCGCCACGCCGCCGCTCTGGCGTTGTTTGGTCAGCACCAGCGATTCCTCGCGCGTTTGTAGAGTGCGTTCGGAAATCTCGAGCGTGTAATCCAGCTCGCGCAGTGTCAGGTAGGCGGTGGCCACGTCGCCAACCAACGTCGTCACCACGGCTTTGCGGTTTTCCTCGGCGCTCAAAAGATTGGCGCGGGCCGCCTCGGTGGCGCGGCGAAGCCGTCCCCAAATGTCGACCTCAAACGACAGCAGGTCCAGCGCGGCTGTACCGAAGTTGCGATTCTGGTTGGGCAGCAGCTCCACCGGTATGGGCGTCGCGCCATTGCGCGAGAGCCGGTTGATCGCGACATTGCCGCTGGCGCCGAAGCTCGGGTATTGGTTCGAACGGGTGATCCCTAAACTGGCCCTGGCGGCTTCCACACGGGCGACCGCATCCCGCAGATCGTAGTTGGCCGCCAGCGATTTGCGGATCAGATCCTGCAGCTTCTCGTCCTTGAAGACTTCGAACCATTTCAGGTCGGCGAGCGACGCGGCTTGCGCGGGCGGCAGCGCCTCCGGCGCGCGAAAATTGGCGGGAACGTCCGTCGCGGGACGCTTGTAATTTGGTCCCACCGCGCATCCCGCGAGAAGGGCGGCGGCCCCAGCCAGGCAAATGCGGCTGCGCATAGGTCAGTCTCCTTCTCCCGGCAACGGTTGCGGGGGCAGCATCGCCGCGGGCTGGCGCGCCACCGCGCCCGAAAGCTTCTCCACCACATAGAAGCTCGCCGGTACCAGGAATATACCGATGCCGCTGGCGGCCAACATCCCGCCGATCACCGTGGTTCCCATGATCTGGCGGGACACGGCCCCGGCGCCGCTGGCGATCCACAACGGGACGCATCCCAGGATGAACGCGAACGAGGTCATCAGGATGGGCCGCAAGCGCAGCCGCGCGCCTTCCATGGCCGCCTCCGCCAGCGGCCTGCCTTTCTCTAATTCGTCCTTGGCAAACTCGACGATGAGAATCGCGTTCTTGGCGGCCAGGCCGATGAGCATGACCAAGCCGATCTGCGAGTACACGTCGTTCTCGATCTGCACCATGTAAGCCGGTGCGAAGAACCCCAAGATCGTGCGGCGCAGCCACAGCACTCCGAACGCGCCAAAAACCGCGACGGGCGTCGTCAACAAAACGCTGAACGGCAGGGTCCAGCTTTCATAGAGCGCCGAGAGAATCAGAAACACGAAGAGCAGCGAGAAGCCGAATATGACTCCCGAGGACACGCCTTCCTGGGCCTTTTTTTCCTGGAAGGACATGCCGGAGTAGTCGAAACCCATACCCGAGGGCATGGTTTCGGCGAACACTTCCTCCAGGGCCTTCATCCCCTGGTTGGTGCTGTAGCCGGGGGCGGCTCCTCCATTCAATTGCGCCGCGCGGTATTCATTGAAGCGCATGGTGAATTCGGGGCCCTCCCGCGCTTCGAACCGGGTCAACGCGGAGAGCGGGACCATCTCGCCGGCCGCATTCCTGACATAAAACTGCCCCACGTTCTCCGATTTGGTGCGGTAGTCGCCTTCGGCTTCGACATACACCTGCCATTGGCGTCCGAAGCGATTGAAGTAGTTGATGAACAGCCCGCCCATGAAGGCCTGAATGGTGCGATACACGTCGTTGATGGCCACGCCCTGCTTGATTACTTTATCGCGATCCACGATCACGAACTGTTGCGGCACGCTCGGCAGGAATGTGGTGCTCAGGTTGCCGATCTCCGGGCGTTTGCGCGCGGCCGCCATGAACTTGTTCAGGTTGTCGGACAGGAACTTCACGTCGCCGCCCGACCGATCCTCGAGAATAAAGGTGAACCCGCCGGAAGTGCCTACTCCGGGGATCGCCGGCGGCGAGAATCCGAAAGCCACGCCCTCCGGAAGCTTGCTTAATTCCGCGTTGAGACGCGCTTTGATCGCCTGGAACTGCTCGGCCCTGGTTTTCCGGTCGCCCCATTCGTTCATGCTGATAAACCCGAATGCGTTGTAAGTGGTGCGCACCAGGCTGAGCAGGCTGAAACCCGAGATGCTCGTGAAATGTTCCACGCCGGGTGTGGTAGAAACGATTTTTTGAATCTTCGCCACCAACGCTTCGGTGCGCTCCAGGGAGGCGGCGTTGGGGAGCTGGACATTCAAGTAGAAATAACCCTGGTCCTCGTCCGGAACAAAACTGCTGGGCAGTCTGCCGCCAATCAAGAGGCCCGCCACCGCGAAGCCGGCCAACAGAATCATGGCGATGGCGCTCTTGTGCAGGAGCGCCCCGGAGACGCGCACATAGCCATTGGTCGCCCGGCCGAAAGAGCGGTTGAACCAGCCGAAAAATATCGCCAGCGGTCCCTTGCTTGGCTTTCGCGGCTTCAGCAGCAGCGCCGCCAGCGCGGGGCTGAGCGAGAGGGCATTGAATGCGGACAGAATCACAGAAATCGCGATGGTCACCGCGAATTGCTGATAGAGCCGGCCGGTGATGCCGGGGATAAACGCCGTCGGAATGAACACCGCGGAAAGCACCAGCGCGATTCCGACCACGGGGCCGGAGATCTCTTCCATGGCTTTCAGGGCCGCTTCCTTGGGAGCCATGCCGTCCTCGATGTGCCGCTCGACCGCCTCCACCACCACGATCGCATCGTCCACCACCAGGCCGATCGCCAGCACCAGGCCGAATAAGGAAAGCGTGTTCAGGCTGAAGCCGAACAACGGAAAGAATATGAAAGTGCCTACCAACGATACGGGCACCGCCAGCAGCGGAATCAGCGTCGATCGCCAACCTTGCAGGAAAAGGTAGACCACCGCGACCACCAGTGCGATGGCGATCACCAGCGTCTCGACGATCTCTTTGATCCCCTCGTTCACCGCCCGCGTGGTATCCACTGGGATGGTGTAGTCGATGTCGTCGGGAAAGCGCTGTTTCGACTGCGCAAACAGCTTGCGGACGCCGGCGGCGGTGTCTACCGCATTCGACCCCGGCAACTGGTAGACCGCGATCACGGCGGCCGGCTTGCCGTCGAGTTTGCCGGTGACGCTATAATCCTGCGATCCCAATTCCACCCGCGCCACGTCCCGCACGCGCACAATTCCGGTCTCGGGAGTTTCGCGAACCACGATTTGCTCGAACTCCTCCGGGGAGGTCAGGCGGCCCTGCGCGCGCACCGAGTAGGTGAACGGCTGTCCGCTGGGAATCGGCTCGCTGCCAACCTGTCCCGCGGGGTTGACGGTGTTTTGGGTCTGGATGGCGGAGACGATCTCCGGAACCGTGATCTGCAGCTTCGCCAGTTGATCGGGTTTCACCCAGAGGCGCATGGCGTACTGCCCGGCGCCGAATATCTGGACCGTGCCCACGCCCTTCACGCGCGTGAGCGGATCGGCCAGATTGATATACGCGTAGTTAGCCAGGAACCGGTCTGTAAAGGTACCCTTCGGCGAGTTCAGAGCCACCAGCATCAGCGGCGCGAGCACCGACTTCTGCACCGTGACGCCGTAATTCGTGACATCCACCGGGAGCTGCGACGCAGCCTGCGTCTCGCGGCTCTGCGCCAGAATTAAATCCGTGTTGGGGTCCGTGGCGATGTCGAAATCGACGATCATCCGCATCTGCCCGTTGGCGGTGGCGTTGAGGGAATACATGTAATTCATGTTGTCCACACCGCTCATCTGCTGCTCGATGGGAGTTGCCACGGCCTGCTCGATCGTCTGGGCGTCGGCGCCCACGTAGATGGCCGAAACCTGGACCTCGGGCGGCGCGATGGCGGGAAACTGGGCCACCGGCAGGCCTAACACCACCACGGCCCCCACAATCACGGTGATGATGGCGATGACGATGGCTACGATCGGACGGTTAATAAAGAATTTCGACATCGCCGGTCACCTCGCTTCGTACGGCTTAGGATCGACCTGCATTCCTTGCCGGACCTTCTGCAGGCCTTCCACGACCACCCGCTCGCCGGGTTTGACGCCTTCGCGCACAATCCAGTCGTGGCCGACTGTGTCGCCAAGCTGTACCGGCCGAACGCTCACTTTGTCGCTCGCGTCGACGACCGCGATCAGGCGGGTGCCTTGCAGTTCCATGACGGCGCGTTGCGGGACGAGCAGGGCTCCCGGCTGGACTCTGGCCAGGCGCACCCTTCCATACTGTCCGGGCCGAAGGTTGTTGCCGGGGTTCGGGAACAGCCCCGCCACGCGGATCGCGCCGGTCCTGACGTCCACTTGGCGGTCTGTAAACGAGAACTTGCCTTTCCGCGGATAGGTGGTGCCATCGGCCAGCACCAACTCGAGGTCGCGCTGCTTGAGATCGGCCTGGCGCAGTTCCGCCGTCGGAAAGCGGCGCGAAAAATCCAGATATTCCTGCTCGCTGACCGTGAAGTAAACCTTGATGGGGTCGAGCGTGGAGACGGTCGTGATGACGCCGCTGGCGGGACTGACCAACGCTCCCACCTGAAGCTGCGCAATCCCCGGAATGCCTTCGATCGGAGAAGTCAGGTGGGTGAACCCCATGTTGATCTGCGTGGTTTCCACGGCGGCTTTGGCCGACTGCACGGCGGCTTCGGTGGCCGTGATTTGCGCCCTGGCGGTCTCGACTTGCGCCCGCGCCGCCTGCACCTGGGCTTTCGCCGCCATGTTGTATTGGGTGGCGTTGTCCAGATCCTGCTGGGTGATGGCTTGCTGCTGCGCCAGTGGAGTGTACTTGTCGACGTCTAGCTGGGTCCGGCGTTGATTGGCTTCCGCCACCGCCACCTGGGCTTCCGCCTCCACCAACTGCGCGCGCGCCTGCGCCACCTGTCCCTGCGATTGTGCGAGCTGGCCGCGCGCCTGGTCGAGCGCCGACTGAAACGGCCGGGGATCGATTTGGAAGAGGAGTTGGCCCTTCTTGACGAAAGAACCCTCGGTATATGCCTGCGCGACGAGATAGCCCGACACCTCGGCCTTAATGTCCGCGTTGACCAGACCATCCAACGTCCCGATCCACTCCTTATAGATGGGCACGTCTCTTTGTACAGCCTCCACGACGCGCACCTCGGGTGGCTGGGGAGCGGTCGCGCTGGCGGTGCCGCGGGAACATCCCGAAGCCGCGACGAGAAGACTGGCTGCCAGCACAGCCAGCGTGAATCCCGAGGATCCCATTTGCAAGCGCAACATCAATCCCTCGCTGTGTAGCGTGCGTCCGACGTGCATGCCGATAGCCCTCCGTTTTTCCTTTCAGATGCGAGACGGCCTGCAACCGATTCAATGGCTTGTTCACGGCTAAGGCGCGGCTAAGGCGAGCGCAGCTCGCCTGTGTCGGCAGAAGTGCCGACACGGCACGCCGGGGGCGTGCGCCACGGGTGCTACCCAACTGAAAGGGCCAATCTCCAGAGCCGGCTGAAATTCAGGTGTCTCGGGTGTCGAAGTGACGGACTCGCCGTCTCCGGATTCGACACATGGAACGGTGCGAAATCGGACATCGGCGAACGCGCGCCACCGAGCTGTCCGTCCGCGATCAATTCGGCTTCAGTTTCTTGTTGCATGTCTACCGTATGGCAATCCGCGCGCCAAACCCGGCTGGCCGTGGAGCGGCGGTTTGAGGTAATATACGTGCTGACTAACGCAGTCGGATGCGAGACGAAATTGCACCAGGTTCCGATCGACTGAAGCTGGCCGCGGCCGAATCCGCGGTCGCGCAGGTCAGAGATGGGATGATTCTGGGGCTAGGTACGGGATCCACCGCCGCGCCTGCCGTGCAAATTCTGGGACAACGGGTGCGGGACGGTTTGCATGTGGTCGGGATCCCCACATCGGAGCGCACCGCGGCACAGGCCAGAGCGCTGGGAATCCCACTGTCGACTCTTGACGAATACCCGCTCATCGACATGACGATTGACGGCGCGGACGTGGTTGACGAGCGGAGTTTGAATCTGATCAAGGGGCGCGGCGGGGCTCTATTGCGCGAGAAGCTTGTGGCGAGCGCCACGGTGCGGCTGGCGATCGCGATCCATGGCAGCAAGCTGGTAAGCCGTCTGACGGTTCGCGAGGCCATTCCAGTGGAGGTGGTACCTTTCGGATGGCAAACAACCGCGCGCCGGCTCTCGGACCTCGGGGGGCGGCCTTTGCTGCGCCTCGATCCCAAGGGCAAGCCTTTTATGAGCGACGGCGGCCATTACATTCTCGACTGCCCATTCGATGCCGCGATCCCGCCGGAATCGCTGGCGCGGGAACTCGACCACGTCGTGGGCGTGGTGGAGCACGGGCTGTTCATCGGTTTGACGGCAGAGGTGCACGTGGCCGACGCCGACGGCGTCCGCGTGCTGCGCAGGTAAGCTGGGTTGGCTTTGTGGGGCAGGCTCGCAGCCCAGTGCCACTTAGTTTCCTAATGCTGGCACTCCGGGCTCGATTGGAGGGCGGCCAATCCTGGCCGCAGCCGCTTTTGAGGCGAGCATAGGTCGCCTCCACAGGCTAAAGCCTATGCCACCAAGCCCTGCAAGAAAGCCAGCCAGAGCTTCGAGGCAGGCGGCCTACGAGGCCGCCGCAGGCTGCGAGCCTGCCCCACCAGCGGCGAAACATTCTGCGTTCTACCGGCCCTGCCGCGCGTAATACTAAATGAGCGGACATTTATGAGCGTTTTGCCGATCATCCTCCTTTCCCTAGCCATACTTCCCGCACTGGCGGAGGAACCCACCGTGGACCAGATCATGGCCCGTGTGGCCGAAAACCAGGCCCGCGCGCAGGACATGCGTAGCGCGTACGTCTACAATCAGAAAGTTCTGGCGCGCTTTCATCGCACCAACGGCAAGCTGGCGCGCCAGGAGGATCTGGAATACCTGGTCACCCCCAGCCCCGCCGGCGTGGAAAAGAAGCTGACGCACTTCGAAGGCAAGGTCGAGCGCGGCGGCCGGATCGTTTCCTACAACGATCCCGGCAAGGAAATCAAGGGCCTGGATATCGACGGCGACCTCATCCGGGACATGGTCAACGACATGACCGGCGACAAGGATGCCAAGGATGGCATAGGGCACGACCTGTTCCCCCTCACCGCCAAGGAGCAGGAGAAGTACATATTTACCCTGGAAGGCAAGGAAAGCTATCGCGGCCGGCCGATCTACCGGGTCAGCTTCCGTCCCAAACCGCACGAGGAGGACGCCGATTGGAACGGGGATGCGTTCATCGACGCCGCGGAGTGCCAGCCGGTGGTGGTCAACACCAAACTCGCATGGCACATCCCAATGGCGGCGAAAGTTCTGTTGGGGACCGACATCAAAGGCGCGGGATTCTCGGTCAGCTACGAAAAGTTCGACGACGGGCTCTGGTTTCCGGTCAGCTACGGCGGCGAGTTTCATATCCGGGCGGTGTTCTTTTATGCGCGGAACATGTCGATCAACATGGTCAACAGCGGCTTCACGCGCGCGAAAGTATCGAGCAAGATCGCGTACGATAAGAGTGAGCGGTGACTGTACTAGAGATGCCCAGAAGGGCGCCGGCGCCCGCGGCGGCGTCCGCATCGGATTTCGCGAGCCTGGTCCGGCAACACCAGGCCATGGTCTTCAGTATCGCCTGGCACTTGCTGCGCGACCGGGCGGTGGCCGAAGAACTGGCGCAAGATGTGTTTCTGTCGCTGCACCAGCATCTGGCGGAGTTGGAATCGCCGGAGCACATCCTCTTCTGGCTGCGCCGGGTAACCAGCAATCGTGCGCTGGATGAAGCCCGCCGCCGCCAGCGCCGGCCGATGGTAAGTCTGGAAAGCGCGCCGGAGCCCGTGGCGGTGACGCCGGCGGGCGATCCGTTCCGGGACGCGGCGCTCCGGAAACTGGTGGCCGCGCTGCCCGAAAAGGCGCGCGCCATCGTGGTGCTGCGCTACCAGGAGGATCTGGACCCGACGGAAATCGCCAGGGTTCTGGGCATCCCGGTAGGCACGGTGAAAAGTCAATTGCAGCGGGCGCTGGCGCTGTTGCGCGAGAAGTTGTCGCGCGTGGTGGGACAGTCTTCCGGGCTGTCGCTTGGGAAGGAATAGTTTATGGCTTCTTTGGACGATGAACTGAGGTCGGCGTTGCGGCGCCGCGAGCCCTCGCCGGATTTCACGGAGCGGGTGATGGCGAGGGTTGCATCCACGCCCGCACGCCCAGGGCGGCGCTTGCCCCAGCCGTGGGTTCGCTGGGTGGCGTCTATGGCCGCCGCGCTGTTGTTGACCGCTGGGGGCCTGGAATATCGCAATTATCAGGGCGAGCGCGCCAAGTCTCAGGTGCTGCTGGCCATGCGGATTGCCGGCGGCAAGCTCAATAAGGCGCAGAGGAAAGTGCAAATGGCGACGCATCGGGGCAATTCATGAAACCGGCGGGATTTCTGATCGCCACGCTGCTGCTGGCGGGCGCCGCCCCGGCCCAGCAGGTGAAGTGGAATTTCGACAAGCTGGCGGCGCGGGCCAGCGACTCCGTGGACGTTTCGCTCGATGGAGCCCTGCTGCAGTTGGGCGCCAAATTCCTGTCCGACGACGACAAAGACCAAGCCAAGGTGAAGAAGCTGGTCGCCGGATTGAAGGGCATCTACATCAAAACCTTCGAGTTCAAGAAGCCGGGGGAATACTCGGCGGCCGATCTGGAGTCCTTCCGCGCGCCGTTACACCCGCCGGATTGGCAGCGCATCGTAGGCACGCACAGCAACGAAGACGGCGAAACGGTGGAAGTGTACATCAAGAACGATAGCAAGGGCATCGGCGGCCTGGCTATTATCGCATCCGAGCCCAAGGAACTGACCCTGGTGAATATCGTGGGCGCCGTGGACCTGGATAGCTTGAGCGATCTCGGCAAGCACTTCAACTTCCCGGAAGTGGAAGTGGAGAAGAAGAAATAGCCCGCCGGCACACCGATTCAATAGCACCCGCCGCGCGCGTACTGGCGAGCCACTTACCCCACATTTCCGTTTTGAACTTCACTTAAGAATCGTTTCAGATCTCCTTTAACACTTCTTTGAAGATCGACTTCCAGGGATCACGGGTCACCTCGGTCTAGCTACCCGACGTTTCGACGGAACGGTTCGGAGAAGACGTGGGATCGTGGCGCGGCGCTGACTTCCCGCTTGCAAACGTGCGAGACCGAGATGCTGACCGAGGGGGAGGACCGCGCCAGCCTGGCCCGCATCAGCCGCGAACTCATCGGCAGGGTCGAAGCCATCGAGGCGCAACAGCGGATCGTGCTGGATAGGGACTCGACCGAGCTGCCGGTGACTTCGGGGGATAGACGGAAAGTACCGGTACTTACAAGCTTTGGCCCAAGAGATTGAAGGGAGACGCAATCAGGCGGCTAAAGCCGCGAGAACGCCTGCTCAAAGCAATCACCGCCTCCGGCAGCGAAGATCATGGGCCTGCGGCCCACGAATCGCGATGAAAACCCGCGTGGGGCGGTGCCATGCGCCGCCTTGGGCGAGCTTCGCTCGCCTGTGTCGGCAGGAGTGCCGACACGGCACGCTGAGAGCGTGCGCCACGAGGGCCAAACTCCAGGTCGGGTGGCCCAACTGTAGATTGAGTGTGATTTCGTGCATGCTCACTAATATTAAAAGACTATTGTAAAGTCGCGTCCCCCGCGATACCATTCAAACTTCCGAGCTAAGTATAAACAGGTCTGAAAGAGTGAAAACGGGAAACCGATCCGGGCGAACGTGGAGGCTTTGGTGGGTAGGGGCGGGAGTTTTGCCGTTCGGCGCGCTGCTGGCGCTGGCTTCGAGCGATGCACTGCGCACCTACGCCTATGTGTACACGGCCGCCGCGCGATTCGATCCGGACGCCTGGGCCCGCGGGCAGGAGCGCTTTCCGCGAGGATCGGCCGTCCGGCTGGTTGCCGGGGCGGAATCGCGGGGGCTGGCGCCGGGCTTCTTCGCTTCGGCCGATGCGGAAGTCTCGTTCGACGGCCAACGCGTGCTGTTCGCGGGCAAGCCGCGGCGCGAAGATCCGTGGCAGATCTGGGAAGTCGCGGTGGGCGCGCCTTCTGGGCCCGGAGAGCCGCGCCGCATCGCCGCCTGGCCCGAGGATTCCATCCGCCCGCTGTATCTGCCAGACGGCAAGATCGTGTACGCCCGCAAGGCCGCGGAAGGCTACCAGCTTGAAGTGCTGGCGCCGGCGGGCGGACAGCCGCTGCGGATCACCTATGCGCCCGGCAACTTCCTGACGTGCGATGTGCTGCACGATGGCCGCGTACTCTACGAAACCGATCGCGACTTATATACGGTGTATCCGGACGGCAGCGGCGTGGAAGCTTACCGTTGCGATCATGGCGTGTGTAGGCATGCTGCGCGGCAGTTGGCATCGGGCGACGTGGTGTTCGCGACGGATAAAGGATTCGCACGGTTCACATCCGCGCGCGCCACGCAGGTGGACGATGTACCGGCGCGGGGTGGAGAGTTCGCCGGACCGGTGGCGGAAATTGCGACCGGCGCGACACCCGCTGAATGGCTGGTTTCCTTCCGCCCAAGTGCCCGCGCTCCCTACACCATCTACAGCCTGAACCCGGCCAGCGGCGCGCTCGCCAAGATGCCGGACGCGCCGGGTGTCCAGCCCGTGGCGCTCGGCGCGCGCGAAATACCCCGGCGGTTTCCTTCAGGCTTGCACGACTGGACGGGCGCCAATCTGCTGTGCCTCAACGCCTACACATCTAAGACCCATATCACGGAGGGCGCCATCGGTAGCGTGCGGCTTTATTCGCAGGATGCCAGCGGCAAGCCCGCGCTGCTCGGAGAAAGTGCCGTGGAAAGCGATGGTTCTTTCTTTCTGCACGTGCCGGGGGAGCAGCCGTTGCGCATGGAATTGCGCGACCGGGCGGGCCGGGTGCTCGAAGCCGAGCGCGGGTGGTTCTGGATGAGGCGTGGAGAGCAGCGGGTCTGCGTTGGCTGCCACGCAGGTCCGGAACGCGCGCCCGAGAATGCGGTGCCGAAAGTGCTGTTGCGCGCGGACGTGCCCGTACCCATGGCAGGAGGCGCAAAGTGACGAGAAAAAGTGGGGCAGGCTCAAAGCCTGCGGCGGCCTCGAAGGCCGCCTGCCTTGGTTTTGTCTTGTTCTCCGCCCTTGCCCAATCCGCCGACCAGCCCGCCGTCACCATCCGCTTCGAAGACGCCACGCCCGCCTCCGGCATCCAATTCACACATAGTTTCGGCGCGCGCAAGCTGGGGTCGCTGCTCGAAAGCACCGGCTCGGGTTGCGTCTGGTTCGATTACAACAACGACGGACTGCCCGACCTTTATGTCGCATCCGGCAAACCGCTGGGCGACGACATCCATCCGTACCCGCTGCGCCAGCCGCCGGCAACGCCGCCGCACAATCATCTCTATCGCAACGACGGCAACGGCAAGTTCACGGATGTCACAGAACAGGCCGGCGTCGGCGCGGACCTCTTCAGCACGGCCGTGATCGCCGCCGATTTCGATAACGACGGCTTTGTGGACTTGCTGGTCACCGGCTACGGCCATGTCACCCTGTACCGCAACAAAGGCGACGGTACTTTCGAAGACGTCACCGTCAAAGCCGGACTGAATGTGCCGGGCTGGTCGATCGGCTCCGCGTGGCTGGATTACGATCGCGACGGCTGCGTGGACCTCTTCATCGGCCGCTACGTGAAGTTCGATCCCAAGTATCGCGCCTATTACGCAGCGGATAACTATCCGGGACCGTTGGATTACGCGGGCAACAGCAGCATGCTGTTCCACAACAACTGCAACGGCACGTTCACCGATGTCAGTCAGAAGTCCGGTATCTCTAAGTACATCGGCCGCGCCATGGGCGTGACGGCGGGGGATTTCGATGGCGATGGCTATCCGGATATCTACGTGGCCAACGACAAGACGGAGAACTTCCTGTTCCACAACAATCGCGACGGCAGCTTCAAGGAAGTTGCGGTCGAATCGGGCGTGGCCTACGGACAGAACGGCGAATCCACTTCCGCCATGGGGCCGGTGTTCGCCGATTTCGAGAATAGCGGCCACGTGGGGCTGTGGGTTACCGACTCCCGCTTCAACCGGCTGCTATTGAACGGCGGCACAGACTTCACCGATGTGACCGAGGCGGCCGGCATTTCGCAGTTGACCGCGCAGTATGTAAGTTGGGGCACCGGCGTCTACGATTTCGATAACGACGGGCTGCGCGACATTTTCATCGCGCATGGCGGACTGATCCACATGGTGCCGCAGGAGCATTCGATTTTCCGCAACTTGGGCGGTGGGCGATTCGCGGACGTCGCCGGCACGGCCGGACCTTTCTTCGATGTGAAGACCGTGGCGCGCGGCGCTTGCTTCGCCGACTACGATAACGACGGCAAGGTGGACGTATTCATGGTGAACCTGGGCGGTCCCGGATATCTGTTGCACAATGTCTCGCCCGGCGTGAACCACTGGCTGGCTATCAAGCTGGTGGGCCGGAAGAGTAATCGGGATGGCATCGGCGCGAAGATCGAGGTGTCCGCGGGCGGGCGCAAACAGCAGGCCGAGCGCGGCGCCGGGTCGGGATATCTTTCGCAGGACGACGCGCGCGTGCACTTCGGGCTGGGCGGGGCGGGGAAGGCCGATACCGTGACCATTACCTGGCCGAGCGGAAAAATCCAAACGCTGCGCGACGTGGCAGCGGACCGGGTAATCACCGTGGAGGAGAAGTAAGGTGCGTAGCCTTGTGCCTGCCCGCTTTGGCCTCCTAGTGGGGCAGGCTCGCAGCCTGCGGCGGCCTCGCAGGCCGCCCCGCGCTCGACCACGGATAATCCTCCGGTCTGGTCACCAGACCGGCCCTTACCGGATTGTTTTCAATATACCGCTGTATCCGGCGAAATTCCTCACCGTTGCGCACCAAATGGTCGTAGCTCTCATCCTGCCAAAAAGGCTGACCAGTCAGTCCCAACAGCAGGTTGGCCCTCCTCGCCGTGGTCCTTTTCAAAGAGCAGAGCAGTTTCGAGGCATTGATGTTTGGCGTAAGCAATAGATGGACATGACTGGACATGATTACAAACGCGTGGAGTTGATAGTGGCCGATCTCGGCGCCGTAGTCGATGGAGGCCAACACCAACCGGGCAATCTCCGGCTGTCTGAGAAACATCGGGCCACTGCGAGCTTCGTCCAGCAGCCGGTTCATTGCTGCAAACGCTTCTCCGGATGTCAGTTTTTCGGATGGAAACGCGCGATTGGCAGGAAAACTGTCGTGCAGGCAGAAGGTGACGAACAACGGTTGGCCGATCACGTAAAGATGCGGGAGCTTCCGTTCGCTGAGGATCATATTCCGGTAGTGCGCCGGGCATCCGAAAATTCTCAACACGGGCGGCCTACGAGGCCGCCGCAGGCTACGAGCCTGCCCCACTTATCCCTCCTCGTCATGATATTTGCGGGTGTACTCTCGGCCGCGACTGTGAAGTATCCTTCTCCCATCGAACTGGCTGTTTCCGCGGATGGCGCGCGCCTGTATGTGTTGTGCGAAGGCACCGATGAACTCGCCGTCATCGACGCGCACTCAGGCAAGATCGCGGCGCGGGTGCCGGTGGGGCGCGTGCCTAAGGGCCTGTGGCTCGGCGGTGGCACCGCATTTGTCGCTAACTCGTGGAGCGACACGGTCTCAGCGATCGACACCTCGACGCTGCAAGTGACTCGCACGCTCAAAACGGGACTCGAACCGAACGCCGTCATCGCAAACGGAACAGCGCTCTACACCGCCAATCGCATCGGCAACGATATCTCCGTAATCGACCTGGAAAGTGGCGTCGAGACGGGCCGGCTGGCCGCCGGGCGCGGCGCCAGCTATCTTACACCTACGCCCGATGGCCAGTCGATCTACTGCACGCATATCTATCCGAACATAGGCCGCCATCGCGCACCGCCGGAATCCGAAATCACGGTCGTCGATGCCGCGGGTCGGATCGTCCGCGAGCGCCAACCCCTGCATAATGTCGCCGGTGTCTTCCACGTGGCCTTCTCAAACGATGGCCGCCTGGGCATCGCGTGCCAGTTGCGTCCCAAGAACCTAATCCCTCTGGCGCACGTCGAGCATGGCTGGGTCTTCGGCGATTCGCTTACGTTATTCGGCGCGGATGTGGGCGAGCCCGTGCAAGTATTGATCGACGAGGTGGAGCGCTATTACACCATGCCATTCGGCGTGGCGATCGCGCCGGACAAGAGCGCGGCCTACGTCTCTACGACGGGCGCCAACAGTGTGACTGTCGTCGATATCAAACGGCTGCTGGATTTCGTGCGCGCGGCTTCGCCCAGTGAGCGGCGCGCCTTGGCCAACGATCTATCCGCTTCGTCGCACTTTGTGGCGGCGCGCATTCCGGTGGGCCGCGGCCCCAAAGGCATCGCGCTTTCACCCGATGGCGCGACGCTCTACGTGGCCAATCGTCTGGACGACACCATCTCGGTTATCGACACAGCCGCGCGCATTGTGACCCGAACGATGGCGCTCGGTGGCCCAGCCGAACTCACTGCGCAGCGCCGCGGCGACCAACTCTTCTTCGATGCGCGCTTCGCCTTTCACGGCGGCTTCAGTTGCGCCAACTGCCATCTGGAATCCACCTTCGACGGCCTGCAATGGGACCTGGAGCCGGATGGCTTCGGCGTGGACATCGTGGACAACCGCCTGCTTGAAGATATAGACGGCACCGAGCCATTCAAGTGGAACGGCGGCAATCCGGACCTGGAAACCGAATGCGGGCCACGCACTGAAAAGTATTTCTACCGCTCGCAGAGTTATTCTCCCGCGGAGTTGGGCGATCTGGTCAGTTATATCAAGTCGCTGCCGTTGCGCCCCAACCGCCATAGGCTGCCGAACGGCGAGCTAACCGCCGCGCAGGAACGCGGCAAGGACATCTTCGAGCGCACCCGCCGTAAAGACGGCACACCGATTCCGCAGACGAATCAGTGCGGCTTCTGCCATGCGGGCCGACACTACACCAATCAGACACAGGTGGACGTGGGCAGCGGCAAGTGGTCCGACCGCTCGCCGATCCTCGATGTTCCGCAACTGACTAATGTCTATATGACCGCACCGTATCTGCATGACGGATCGGCGCGCAGCCTGGAAGAAATCTGGACCGTATTCAACCCCAAGGATACCCACGGGGTAACTAACGACCTGAATAAAGACGAACTCAACGATTTGATTGAGTATGTGAAGACGTTATGACGCATAAGATCTGGCTTCTGCTCGCTTCTCTGCTGCCGCTGGCGGTTTCGGCTCAGCCTATGCCTCGCTACCGGTGGCAGAATTTCACCACGGCGGACGGCCTGCCCGACAATCGCGTCTTCAGCGTGGCGGTGGATGGCGCGCGCATCTGGGCCGGTACCGAAAACGGTCTGGGCTTATACGAGAACGGTAAATGGAAAGTGTTCGGCACGGCGGACGGCCTGGCGCACCGCGCCGTCACCTACGTGGCCGTCGACAAGAAGACGCACGACGTCTGGGCCGCCACCATGGGCGGGCTCAGCCGTTATTCCGCCGGCCGCTTCGACAACTTTACGCAGCTCAACAGCGGACTGAGCAACGACGTCGTATACGGGGTTGCGGTGCAGGGCGATTTTGTCTGGGTGGCCACCGCCGCCGGCGCCAGCCGTCTCAACACCCGCACCGGCGAATGGAGCCTTTACAACGAACGTAACACGCCCATGCACGAGATTTGGACTTACGCCGTCAGCACTGGAACCAGCAAGGTGTACTATGCCGTGTGGGGCGGCGGGGTGCTCGAATTCGACGTGAAGACCGAGCGCTGGAAAGACTACCACGATCCCGATGGCGAGACCGAAATGGTGCTCTACAAGGATCAAGGACTGATTCACGAAATCACAACCTCGGTCAGTTGGATGGAGCAGGATAAGATCCTGTGGGTGACCACTTACTTCGGCGCCAGCCGCTACGATGGGCGCAACTGGCATAACTTCATGGAGAAAGACAGCGGCCTGCCGAGTAACTTCATGAACCAGGTAAAGGGCGTGGATGGCAATCGCGCCTGGTTCTCCACGGACAAAGGTCTGGCTTATTACGATGGCGAGAACTGGGCGGTCTACCGGCCCGCGCTCGATACCGGCAAGCCTGAGATGCTGGTGCGCGACGCCCAGGGGAAGGTGAGGCAGGTGGAGACCGATACGGCTCCCGCTCACAACTACATTTTTGGAGTGGATTTTCAGGGGAACGACATCTGGGTGGCGACAGCCAAGGGACTGAGTCACGGGATGCTAATTCAACAGGAGGTTAGTCAAAATGTTATTCGACGAAATGATCGCTGAAGTGAGCGGCGCGGCCGTTCAGAAACGAGCCGTCACGGACCTGCGCGTGCTCAACGAGGCCTACGACTACGACCGGCCGAGTTCCTTTTCGCGCGGCATGCGCATCGACTTGAACGGCTTGGTGGTGCTTTTAATTTCCGGGACGGCCAGCATCGACGAGAACGGGGAAACCGTGCACGTGGGAGATTTCCGCGCGCAGTGCCGGCGCTTGTTCTATAACATTACCGGGCTTCTGGAGGCGGAGGGCGCCACTTGGCACGACATCGTGCGCACCACTTTCTATCTGCGCGATATCGACCGCGACTATCGCGAGTTCAACGAAGAGCGCACGGCGTTCTATAAGAAGCAGGGGCTCGACCCGCTGCCGGCCTCGACGGGCATTCAGGCCAAGCTGTGCCGTCCGGAGCTGTTGGTGGAAGGCGAAGCCATCGCCATCTTCCGTAAGCAAGGCTTGTAGGGCGGCTGGCCGGCTGAAAGCCGGCTGCGGGCAATATTGCCCGCCCCACAAGAAGGATCGGAATATGCGAACGTTTGTATCTCTGCTCTTATTTGCCGGAGCAGCCCTGGCGCAACCGCCCGGCCCCTGCTCCTGCGGCGCGAATCCGCCGGGCCGGCCGGAGCCGCGCACCATGGCGCCGTACGCCAATGCGCCCGACGATCTGCGCCCGTACTCACGCTATACCAAGCCGTACTACGAGCACTATACCAAGACCGTCGAGTATAACGGGCCGGCGCGCGACATACCCGTGCCCGATCTGAAAGACCTCGCGGAGGTGCGCATCGGTTTCCTGGGCCCCGTCTCCGAACACCGCGACGCGGCCCTCGGCCGCATGATGCTCAACGGTGCAACCATGGCTATTGAGGACGTCAACGCCGCGGGCGGCTACGGCGGCAAGCCCTTCAAGCTGATGGTGCACAACGATTCCGCCATCTGGGGCGCATCCAGCAACGAAATCGTCAAGATGATCTACGACGAAAAGGTGTGGGGCATGCTAGGGTCGATCGACCCCAATACCACGCATATCGCGCTGCGCGTCTCGTTGAAGTCGGAGCTGCCCATCGTCAACGTCATCTCCACCGATCCCACGCTTCCGGAGACCACCATACCCTGGTTGCTGACCGCCATTCAGGACGACCGCGAGCAGGGCTACACGCTGGCGCGGCGCATTTTCAGCGAACTGGGACTGAACCGCGTGGCGATCCTGCGCGGCAACGAAACGTATGGCCGTTTTGGAAATGGAAAGCTGAAGGATGCCGCGCGCCGCCTGGGACATCCACTGGTCCTCGAACAGAAGTTCATGCCCGGCGATACCGATTTCCGCCGCCAGCTCGGCGTCATTCAGGACTCCAATGTGGATGCCATCGTGCTCTGGGCCGACCAGATACCGGCCGGCAACATCCTGAAACAGATGCGCGAGATGGGGATGCAGCAGCGCGTCTTTGGCGCCTTCCGCGTGTATGGCGAAGAAATGCTGCGCATCGCCGGACCGGCCGCCGAAGGGCTGGAATTTGTTTACCCCTACGATCCCACGCGCGACGACGCGGTGTGGATGGATTTCAAGGCGCGCTTCGCGAAGCGTTTCGAGAAGCCGCCGGACACCTTTGCGTCGCTGGGCTACGACGGCATGCGTATCATGCTGGCTTCGGTTTGCCGCGCCGGGCTGAACCGCGCCCGCATCCGCGATGTGTTCTATGGCATGGAGCGCTATACCGGCGTGACCGGAGAGATGATCTTCGACCCCAACGCCAAGAACATCGCGCCGCTATTCCTGGGAACCATCCACAATGGGAAAGCGCAGTTCCGCCCCGAACCCATGCAGAAGGCCTATGCGCGCATCGATGACGAAACCGTCGCCTATTCCGGACCGCCTTTGGCCGACAATCCGGCGGGCGAAATGCGCATCGGCATCTTCGGCCCGCAAGCCGATAAGCTGGCCGCCGATCCGGCCTTGCAGCGCGCCGTCGGCCGCGGTTACACGCTGGTGGGGGTCGCGTCGGATGGCGCCTGGGGTAAAGCCTCCACCGCGCTGGTCGAACTCATGGGACAGGACCGGCTGATCGGCCTGATCGCCACCGATCGCAACTCCAGCCATCTCGCCGAACAACTTGCGGTGAAGATGTTCATACCGATGATCGCGCTTTCATCCGACCGTTCGCTGACGGCGCTCAACATCCCGTGGATTTTCCGTATGCCGCCGGACACCACCATGGAGCAGGCCCTGCATACCATGACGGCAGCCACTGCGAAAGCCGGGGCCAATCGCGGGCGCGTGCGGGAGGTGCTGGCTTCCGGGGCAACGTTCAACTCCCGCGGAGAGATGCGCTAAGAACGGAACCACGGATGAACACAGATGGACACGGATAAATAAAACGACTCGTCGGGAGAATTCGTCGGTTGATTCCGGCTCAGGCAGCTTGCCAAGTGAGCGATAGAGGGTGCGAAGGCCGCAGGGTTTTCGCATGGCGACGTTAGCGTTAGCCTTGTTGTTCAGACCCTCCACGACCCCAGTGGAAATGAGCTTCCGCGGGCGATCTTCTTCATGCGCGCGATGCGGGAACGCATGGTTTGACGGCGCCACTCGTTGGGAAACCTGCCGGCCCAGGAGGGCGAAAGTGGTGTCCAGCATGAAGGCGAGAAAACCGGTAGTGGGTCAGTCTGGTTTTGTGCCGCGGATAATCCTGCCCAACGCCACGTGGTTCACAAAATGGAGGGCGGGCAATTCTGCCCGCAGCGGGCTTTCAGCCGGCTTTGGCCGCCTGAAAGTCGGCTGCGGCCAAGATTGGCCGCCCTCCAAAGAACCATACGCGGGCTAGCCGCCGGCCGCTTCCGCTTCTCCTCGATACCTCGGTGCTGCAACAATAGGGAGCATGGCTTTGGTCGTTTTCTTCCGGGGCATCAACGTTGGAGGACACAGAGCTTTTCGTCCGAGCGTGCTCGCCAAGGAGCTGGGCATCTACGATGCCGTGAACGTGGGCGCCGCGGGCACGTTTGTCGTTCGCAAACCTGGGTTGCGCGCGAAGTTCCTTGCCGAGTTGCGCCGGAAGCTGCCGTTTGAAGCGACCATCGCTTGCTGCGACGGCAGCGATCTGATTCGACTGGAGATGGACAATCCGTTTGGAACCGAGCCACCGCGCGCGGATGTTGTTCAATTTGTAAGCATCCTGTCGGCGGCTGGACGCCGCGGAGTTTCTCTTCCCATCGCTCTTCCCGAAGGTGAGGGGTGGCTGGTGCGAATCATTGGCTCGAAGAATCGTCTGGTGTATGGGGTGTACCGCCGCCACATGAAAACGATTGGCTATCTCGGCCAGATCGACAGGCTCTTTGGCGCGCCGGCGACAACGCGCAGTTGGAACACAATACTCTCAGTGCTACGGATTCTGAAATCCCACGCGCCCGGCAAGTAGACCGCCTGAGCCGGGAACGTGGAGAGGCAATGATGAAATGCCTTTCTCCTATTGACATTCTATATGAGCTGGCTTATAGTCATTCTATAAGACCATGGCCGAATCCGAACTCCTACAAGGCACTCTCGATCCGCCGATCCTGAAATCCCTGGCGCTCCATCCGATGCACGGCATGGGCATCTCCCGGATCGCCAATGGCGCATTCGACGTAAGAGCCGGTTCGCTCTTTCCCGCCTCACGGGCCGCGGCCGCCTCCAGTCCGAATCGCACCGCTGGGAGCGCATTTCGCCGGCGATGGCCAGCGCTCCGCGAGCCACATAAGAGGATCGCATGATCGCCGCCTTTTTTCGAAACCTTCTCCGCAAGAAGCATACTGAACAAGAGCTCGACGACGAACTCCGCGCCTACCTCGAACTCACCACCGCCGAAAACATGCGCCGCGGCATGTCCCCGGAAGGCGCTCTGCAAAAAGCCCGCCGCGACCTCGGCGGCATGGAACAAGTGAAGGAAAGCGTGCGCGACGTCCGCGTGGGAGTCTCGCTCGAAATCCTCATGCAGGACATCCGCTACGCCCTCCGTAGTCTGCGCAAGAATTCCGGATTCACCACCGTCGCCATCCTCACGCTGGCGCTCGGTATCGGCGCCAATACCACCATCTTCAGCGTGGTAAACGGCGTGCTCCTCAAACCGCTTCCCTACCCAAATCCCGACCGCCTCGTAACGCTGTGGGAGACTCATCCGACGTGGGGCCCGTTCCTCACCGTCGCTCCGGCGAATTTCTACGACTGGCGGCAACAAAGCACCTCCTTCTCCCGGATGGCCGCGCTCGATCCCTACCCGGACTTCATTCTCACCGGCAGGGGCGAGCCGCGCCGTCTCGCGGGAGCCGCCGTCACCGCCGATTTTTTTCCTCTGCTCGGAGTGCATATGGCCCTGGGCCGCGGTTTTCGCGCAACCGAAGACCACGCCGTGGTGCTCAGCTATTCCATCTGGGAAAGGTACTTCGGCGCGCGCACCGCAATCGCCGGTACCGGCGTCCGCTTGAACGATGAGGAATACACCGTGGTCGGCGTAACCCCCCGCGATTTCTCGCTCGTCGCCAAGACCTCCGATTTTCAGGCACGCACGCGATTCGATGTGTGGACCAACCTGGGCCTCGCATCCGCTCCGGCAGCATGGACGCGCGGCACGCATCCGCTGTCCGTATTCGGCCGCCTCAAAGCCGGCATTTCGCTCCAGCGGGCGCAAGCCGAACTCGACGGCATCGCGCGCAATCTGCGGCGCCTCTACCGCGACGATAATGAGGCTAAGGGAATCGCAGCCGTTCCCATGGCGGAGCATGCGGTCTCCAACGTTCGCACCGCGCTGCTGACGCTGCTCGCCGCGGTGGTCATGGTGCTGCTCATCGCCTGCGCCAACATCGCCAATCTCCTGCTCACCCGCGCAGCCGCCCGCCGGAAGGAGATGGCGTTGCGAGCCGCTTTGGGCGCGAGCTGCAAGCGTCTCGCGCAACAACTGCTCACCGAGAGCGCCGTCCTGGCTCTGCTGGGGAGCGGCTTCGGATTGGCCCTCACGCTGCTGAGCGTGCCCGCATTGATCGCACACTTGCCGGCGGATTTGCCGCGCATTGCCGAGATTTCCGTGGACGGACGCGTTCTCGCGTTCACTACCCTCATCACCCTCGCCACCGGAATTGTGTTCGGGCTGGTTCCGATGGTCCAATCTCGGGGAGTAAGGCTGAACGGGCGCGGCGTTTCCGCCGGACAGTCCAGTCTGCGCGGCGCGCTCATTGTCGGGCAGGTCTCGCTCGCGTTGGTTCTCCTGGCCGGCGCGGGCCTGATGATCAAAAGCCTGAGCGCTCTCCTGCGGGTGTCGCCTGGATTCCAAACCACGCACATCCTCACCGCTCGTCTCTCCCTTCCGCCGCGGTACGCCAATGGCTATCGATTCGGAACCGGCCAGCATCGCCGGATTTCCGTTTTCCAGCGCGAACTTGCCGACCGCGTACGTGCCATTCCGGGGGTGCGATCCGCCGGCTTCACTTCGTATCTGCCGCTTGCCGGCACAAACAACAATTGGTCGTTCTTCATCGAAGGCCGGCCGCCTAACCCGCCCGGCGTTTACGATTCCACCGATTACCGGCCCGTCACTGCCGGCTATTTCGAAACCATCGGCATCCCCATCCGGCGTGGCCGCTCGTTCGAAGCTCGGGACGACGAGGACCACGCTCTGGTCGTGGTCGTCAACGAAGCGATGGCGCGCCAGTTCTGGCCCAATGAGAATCCGGTGGGAAAACGCCTGAAATTCGGCGATGAGCATTGGCGGACGATCGTCGGCATCGTAGGCGACGTCCATCACCAGGGCTTGGCCATTGCACCCGCGCCGGAGATGTACATTCCGTGGGGGCAGGTTCCCAACGTGGAGGTTCGTCCCACCATCGTAGTGCGGTCGTTCATCGAGCCTGCCAGCCTGACCAGCGCCCTGCGCAAAGCAGTCGCCGAGGTCGATCCCGAAGTTCCCATGGATCAGGTCGCCACCATGGACCAGCTCGTCTACGGGTCGGTGAGCGAAGCGCGTTTCCGGACCGCGGTCATTTCGCTGTTCGCGCTGCTGGCGCTGTTCGTTGCATCGATCGGAGTTTACGGCGTTATGAGCTACCTGGTCAGCCAGCGGACGCGCGAGTTCGGCATCCGCATGGCCGTGGGCGCGACCCGCGGCGCGGTGTTCGCGCTCATCCTCAGGCAAGGCGCCAAACTGGCCGCCATCGGCATCGCGATCGGACTCGTCGCGGCGGCGCTGTTCGGACGGCTGATCGCCAGCTTGCTCTACGGTGTGAAACCGCTCGACGCCGCGACCCTCGCGGGAGTCTCGATCCTTCTCGCAGCGGTCGCGCTTTTCGCCAGCTACGTCCCCGCCCGCCGCGCCGCGAATACCGATCCGATGGATTCTCTGCGGTATGAGTAATTTCGCTAATTTGACACGGGGATTGCGCTCGGCGCCGACAATCGCGATGCGAGTCGCCACGGTGGCGAGTCCGTGAGCGGAATAGCAGAGACATATGCAGTTTGCACAGTTCGCCGCGCCCCGGTGAACAGGCACGATTCCCAGTAAAAAGCGGAACCACAGATGGACACAGATCCACACGGATAAAAACACCCGGCAGAATCTGGTATGATGCTGATAACGGGATCGGCGAGCGGTCGCCGATCCCGCCACGGCGTCTACCGTTTGCCCTTACGGGTCCAAACGATCAACGCCGAGATCCGACCAACGAACGTTAGCCGAATTATCAGCAATAGGATCATAGAGATCCTCCTTTCCGCTTCCAGCGAAGGCCCGGGCGTTAACCCCGGGCTTTCCTGTTTGAAGCTCTCGTGCTTCGCGCAGGAACCCGCTTCTTCACTTTCCGGGGAGAGCTAATTGATGAGTGGCGCGACGCCGCTAATCCTCGCAAGGAAACGGCGCCAGCCCTGTGATTTTATCTGGGTGAATCTGTGTTCATCCGCGGTTCCAGGTCTTAGAATCCCCCTGTATCCCGAACCCCTTTTCCCTCCACGCACTCATACGTGCGCCCGGCGCGCAGGTTCTTGAACTCCTCGCTCGCGCCGCTGGGCCAGTGCAGCACGGCGCGCTCGACCGTATCCCGCTTGCCCAGCCCGAACGTCACCGGCATC